>Ga0155495_1216_pt2 | contig 68428 bp, 59 predicted proteins | sample RifCSPhighO2_12_FD_107153 | JGI IMG/M metagenome (GOLD analysis project Ga0155495, IMG submission 107153) | Burkholderiales bacterium RIFCSPHIGHO2_12_FULL_69_20
ACTTTGGCCGACCTGGCGCATTCGCGCGCCGATCTGGCCATCATCGCGCTGCCGGCCGACCAGATTGCCGCGGCGCTGGAAGTCACCGGCCGCATCCGCTGCCGCGCCGCGCTGGTGCTGACGTCGGGCTTGCCGGCGGCGCCCTGCGCCGAGTTGCTGGGCATCGCCAAGCGCCACGGTGTGCACCTGCTGGGCCCCAACAGCCTGGGCTTTCAGCGACCGCACCTCAAACTGAACGCCAGTGCCGCCGGCGATCTGGCCGCGGCGGGGCCGCTGGCGCTGGTGTCGCAGTCCGGCGCGCTCACCTCGTCCATCCTCGACTGGGCGCAGCAGAACAGCGTCGGCTTCTCGGCGGTGATCTCGCTGGGCCCCAACACCGCCGTCGATTTGCCGCAGGCACTCGACTTCCTGGCCAACGACGCCAGCACCAAGTCGATCCTGGTCTACATGGAGGGCATCCGCAACGCGCGCCGCTTCATGAGCGCGCTGCGGGCAGCAGCCTATGCCAAGCCGGTGGTGGTGATGAAGGCCGGGCGCAAACCGGCGGGCTCGAAGGCCGCGCTCACCCACTCGGCGGCCATCGTCGGCAGCGACGATGTGTTCGAGGCCGCGCTGCGCCGCGCCGGCGCGGTGCGGGTGCGGCTGTTCACGCAGTTGTTCTCGGCGGCCAAGTGCCTGGCCTCGCGCTACCGGCCGGTGGGCAAGCGCCTGGCCATCGTCACCAACGGCGGCGGCCCGGGCGTGCTGGCGGCCGACTGGGCCAACGAGATTGGCCTGGACGTGGCCTCGCTCACCGAGGCCAGCCGCGCCGAGCTGTCGCTGCAGTTGCCCGACAACGCGCACCTGCAAGCAGTCATCGACCTCGGCGAGGACGCGCTGCCTGCGCATTACGCGGCGGCCCTGCTGGCTTGCGGCAAGGACCCGGCCACCGACGGTGTGCTGGCGATCTATTCGCCCAAGCCCGACCACGACCCCACCGCGGTGGCGCGCAGCGTGGCCGAGAGCTTCCGCCTCAGCGGCAAGCCGGTGCTGGCCTGCTGGATGGGCGACGCGCGGGTCAAGGAAGCACGCGAGGTGCTCAACGCTTCAGCCATCCCCAGCTTTCGCACGCCCGAGGCGGCGGTCGACGCCTTCGGCAACATCGCCAGCTTCTACCAGAACCAGCAGCTGCTGCAGCAGACGCCGCCGCCGCTGTCCACGCTGCTCCAGCCCGACACCGAGGGCGCACGCCTGCTGATCGAAGGCGTGCTGGCCGAGCGCCGCAAGGTGCTGACCGAGATGGAATCGAAGGCGCTGCTGGCGGCCTTCCACATCCCGGTCACCCGCACGATGCTGGCGCGCAGCGCCAACGAGGCGATGCTGATCGCTGCCCAGCTGGGCTATCCCGTGGCGCTGAAGATCGATTCACCCGACATCAGCCACAAGAGCGATGTGCAAGGCGTGGCTTTGAACGTGCTGACCGCCACCCAGGTGCGCGACGTCTACAACGACATGCTGGCGGCGGTGAAGCGCGCCCAGCCCAACGCCCGCATCAACGGCGTGACGATCCAGCCGATGTCGGGCAAACGCCACGGCCGCGAGATCTACATCGGCCTGACCACCGACGACCCCTTCGGCCCGGTGATCACCTTCGGCGCCGGCGGCACGATGATCGAGCTGATTGCCGACCGCGCGATGGAACTGCCGCCGCTGAACCAGTTTCTGGCGCGCCGGCTGATCGAGCGCGCGCGGGTCTCCGAGATGTTGGCCGAATGGCGCGGCACGCCCCCCGCCAAGCTCGAGGCGGTGGAGCAGATCCTGCTGCGCGTCTCCGAGATGGTCTGCGCCCTACCCCAGCTGCGCGAGATGGACATCAACCCCATCATCGTCGACGAGAACGGCGCGGTGGCAGTGGATGCCCGCATCGTGATCGAGCATGCACCGCCGGCCAGCCACGGCAACGGCGACTACGGCCACCTGGCCATCCTGCCCTATCCCAGCGCCTACGAGCGCGAGTGGCCGATGAAGGGCGGTGACCTCTACACCATCCGGCCGATCCAGCCCGACGACGCCGACATGCTGCAGGCCTTCGTGCGCAGCCTGTCGCAGGAGAGCCGCTACTTCCGCTTTGCCAGCGCGATGCCCGAGCTGCCGCCGCGCATGCTGGCGCGCTACACGCTGATCGACTACGACCGCGAGATGGCTTTGGTGGCGGTGCACCGCAAGCGCGAGGCGGCGGCCGATGGCCACTTCACCGAGACCGAGCAGATCATCGGCGTGTCGCGCTACATCACCAACCCCGACCAGACCAGCTGCGAGTTCTCGCTGGTGGTCTCGGACCACTACAAGGGCCAGGGCCTGGGCTCGCGGTTGATGCTGTCGATCATGGAATTCGCCCGCGCCAAGGGCCTGAGCGAGATCGACGGCCTGGTGCTGGCCAACAACCCCAACATGCTGCGGCTGATGACCGGGCTGGGTTACACGGTGCACCCCTTCCCAGAAGACCCGGACTTCAAGCTGGTGAGCAAGGCACTGTAGGCCCACCCCCGCAGCGCCTGCGGCGCTCCCCCTCAAGGGGGCGGCCCCAGTGGCCCGGCTAAGCCGGCTCCACGGCGCCTGCTTGGTCAGGCACTGTGCGCACTCAAGCCTTGGGCTTGACTGCCTCGAAGTTGGCGATGCCGGTCAGGATCTCCTGATGCGCGCCCTCGGGCCCGGTCCAGCCGGTCACCTTGACCCACTTGCCTTCTTCCAGATCCTTGTAGTGCTCGAAGAAGTGCTGGATGGTCTTGATGCGCAGCGGGTTCAGGTCTTCCGGCTTCTTCCACTGGCTGTAGATCGACAGCACCTTGTCGATGGGTACGGCCAGCAGCTTGTTGTCGCCACCGGCCTCGTCATCCATCTTCATCATGCCGATGGCGCGGCAGGTGACCACCACGCCCGGGATCAGCGGCACCGGCGTGATCACCAGCACGTCCACCGGGTCGCCGTCATCGGACAGCGTATTGGGGATGTAGCCGTAATTGCACGGGTAGTGCATCGCGGTGCTCATGAAGCGGTCGACGAACAGCGCGCCGGTCTCGTGGTCGACCTCGTACTTGATCGGGTCGGCGTTCATCGGGATCTCGATGATCACGTTGAATTCTTCGGGCGCCTTGGCGCCGGGCGTCACGTTGTGCAGGCTCATGGGAGGGCTCGGTGTCAGGGGGAACCCCCATTCTACGAAGTGCGCTTGCCGGGCCCTGACGCCAGCGCTGCATTTGCGCTACCGCAGGAAAACACCGTCGCCAGCGAACCACGGTTCCCCTACAGTCGCCCGGCGACCCTGCCCAGGCCAACAGCATGGCCTGCGGGCATCAAAACCACACGGGCGTTTTTCCATCACAGGGCTAGACCGAGGAAGGAGATACCTTGATATCTACAAACATGGCGCTCTACATAGCGCTGGCGTGCGGCCTCGCGGCCGTGCTTTACGGGTTTGTCCAACGCAGCTGGATTCTTGGGCAGGACGCGGGCAACGCCCGCATGCAAGAGATTGCCGGCGCGATCCAGCAAGGGGCAGCGGCCTACCTGGCGCGCCAGTACAAGACCATCGCCATCGTCGGCGTGGTGCTGGCGGTCGCGATCGGTGTCTTCCTCGACGGCACCACGGCGGTGGGCTTCGTGCTGGGCGCGCTGCTGTCGGGCGCCTGCGGCTTCATCGGCATGAACGTCTCGGTCAAGGCCAACGTGCGCACAGCGCAAGCCGCCACCAAGGGCATCGGCCCGGCGCTCGATGTGGCCTTCAAGGGCGGCGCCATCACCGGCATGCTGGTGGTGGGCCTGGGCCTGCTGGGCGTGGGCATCTTCTTCCTGTTCCTCACCGGCAATGGCAACCTCACGCCCGACAAGAGCCTGGCCACGGTGCTCAAGCCGCTGCTGGGCTTTGCCTTCGGCTCGTCGCTCATCTCGATCTTCGCGCGACTGGGCGGCGGCATCTTCACCAAGGGCGCCGACGTCGGCGCCGACCTGGTGGGCAAGGTCGAGGCCGGCATCCCCGAGGACGACCCGCGCAACCCCGCCGTGATCGCCGACAACGTCGGCGACAACGTGGGCGACTGCGCCGGCATGGCCGCCGACCTGTTCGAGACCTATGCCGTCACGCTGATCGCCACCATGGCGCTGGGCGCGCTGGTGGTGGCCTCGGCGCCGATGTCCGCGGTCATCTACCCGCTGCTGCTGGGCGGCGTGTCGATCATTGCGTCGATCATCGGCTGCTCGTTCGTCAAGGCCAGCCCCGGCATGAAGAACGTGATGCCGGCGCTGTACAAGGGCCTGGCAGTGGCCGGCGTGCTGTCGCTGATCGCCTTCTTCTTCGTCACCAAGGCGGTGATGCCCGATGACGCGCTGGGTGCAGGCACGCAGATGCGCCTGTTCGGCGCCTGCGCCGTGGGCCTGGTGCTCACCGCCGCGCTGGTGTGGATCACCGAGTACTACACCGGCACGCAGTACCCGCCGGTCAAGCACATCGCGCAAGCCTCGACCACCGGCCACGGCACCAACATCATCGCCGGCCTCGGCGTGTCGATGCGCTCGACCGCCTGGCCGGTGCTGATGGTCTGCGCCGCGATCCTGACCGCCTACTGGCTGGGTGGCCTGTACGGCATCGCCATCGCCGCCACGGCCATGCTCAGTATGGCCGGCATCGTCGTGGCACTCGACGCCTACGGCCCCATCACCGACAACGCCGGCGGCATCGCCGAGATGGCCGAACTGCCCAAGTCGGTGCGCGACGTGACCGACCCGCTCGACGCGGTGGGCAACACCACCAAGGCGGTGACCAAGGGCTACGCCATCGGTTCGGCCGGCTTGGCCGCGCTGGTGCTGTTTGCCGACTACACCCACTCGCTGGAAGGCCGAGGCATCAGCATCGCCTTCGACCTGAGCGACCCGAAGGTGATCGTCGGCCTGTTCATCGGCGGCCTGATCCCCTACCTGTTCGGTGCCATGGCGATGGAAGCCGTGGGCCGCGCAGCCGGCTCGGTGGTGGTGGAAGTTCGCCGCCAGTTCGCCGACGGCCAGATCATGGCCGGCAAGCGCAAGCCCGACTACAGCGCGGCCGTCGACATGCTCACCACCGCGGCGATCAAGGAAATGGTGATCCCGTCGCTGCTGCCGGTGGTGGTGCCGATCGTCGTCGGCCTGACCCTGGGCGCCGCGGCGCTTGGCGGGCTGCTGATGGGCACCATCGTGACCGGCCTGTTCGTGGCCATCTCGATGTGCACCGGCGGCGGCGCCTGGGACAACGCCAAGAAGTACATCGAGGACGGCCACTTCGGCGGCAAGGGCAGCGACACCCACAAGGCCGCCGTCACCGGCGACACCGTGGGCGATCCGTACAAGGACACCGCCGGCCCGGCCGTCAACCCGCTGATCAAGATCATCAACATCGTGGCCCTGCTGATCGTGCCGCTGCTGCCCGTCGGCACCGGCGCCACCAGCACCGGGCATGGCACTGCGGCAGTCAAGGCACCGGTGGCCGTGGTGGCGCCTGCCACCGTCGCCGCGCCCGCGGTGGCACCGGCAGCGGCGGCCAGCGAGGCTGCCAGCAAGTAAGCCTGCCCTCGGCAAGCGCCCACGATCGTGGGCGGTTTGCGCGTCCAACAGGCCAGCCAGCGAGCTGGCCTTTTTTATGGCGCGCTGAAGCCGCAGATTGCTGCCAGGTTGCCTTGGTTGCGCTATCGAGCCAGGGCACGAGGCGCCGCTGGCCACGATTCAAGCCGTGAACGCTGATCCGATGCAACCTTGGCTTGGCGAGCGCTGGGTGGCGAATCGGCTGCCGCCGGTCAACACGGGCGCCAGAAATCAAAATGGGCTAGCCCCTTGTGAGAGCTAACCCATTGATTCATATGGTCGGGACGGCGGGATTCGAACTCGCGACCCCTTGCACCCCATGCAAGTGCGCTACCAGGCTGCGCTACGCCCCGACTGAGCCTCGCAGTATAGCCTGAATTGAGGCCACATCAGACAGCGAGCAGCGCACGTATCGACAACAACTCGGCTCGCAACTGCGACGGTGCCAACTCCAGCACCTCGGGGATGGGCAGTTGCCCGGGGGAGTCTTCGCCGACAGCATCGTCGATGTCGCCATCGTCAGCGCCAACGTCTTCGTCGAGACCCAATTCAGGCCCCTCGGCCGGCGGCGCCAGCCGGCCGCCGCTGAGCAGATCGCCCAACTGGTTGCGGGCACCGCTGATGGTGAAGCCCTGGTCGTACAGCAGGTCGCGTATGCGGCGGATCAGCAGCACTTCATGGTGCTGGTAATAGCGGCGGTTGCCGCGCCGCTTCATCGGTTTGAGCTGGGTGAATTCTTGCTCCCAGTAGCGCAACACGTACGGCTTCACACCGCACAAGTCACTCACCTCACCGATCGTGAAGTAACGCTTGGCCGGTATGGCAGGCAGCAGTTTCTCCATGAAAATCAATGAGGTGGGGAAGGAACGTCAGACTCTACTCGAACTCGTCCCCGAGCGGTGCATCGCCTTGCACGATCGCTTTCAGCTTGTGACTGGCGTGGAAGGTGACGACGTTGCGCGCCTTGATCGGGATGGCTTCGCCGGTGCGCGGATTGCGGCCCGGCCGCGGTGCCTTGCGCCGGATGTTGAAGTTGCCGAAGCCCGAGAGCTTGACGTCGTCGCCGTTGACCAGGTTGTCGTGCACCAGTTCAAAGAAGGCCTCGACCATGTCCTTCGATTCACGCTTGTTCAGTCCCAGCCGCTCGAACAGCAGTTCGGCCAGTTCGGCCTTGGTCAGCGTGGGCGTCTCCAGCGACGGCAGGATCACGCGGTCGGCGGCGGTGTCGTCGATGCTCATGGTGTGCTTTCGATCGGGGGAGTCAGCCACGCAGCCGTGCGCCCTGGGCCGCTGCGGCACGCGCAACAGCGGCGGCGACGGCGGCATCGATGCGGTCTTCGGTCAACGTCGCGCCGGTGTCCAGCAGCTCGATGCGCACGGCCAGGCTGCGTTCACCGGCTGCCATGTCGGCGGTGGGCTGCACCGGCTTGTAGACATCGAACAGCGTGGCCGACCGCACCAGGCCGGCCGGATCACCGCGCAAGGCACCGATCAATCCGTCGTGGGTGGCCGATTCGGGCACCACCAGCGCCAGATCGCGGGTGGCGGCCTGATGGCGGGCGATGGGCTCGAAGGCCGGCACCGGTTGCACCAGCACCGCCGCCAGGTCCAGTTCGAAGACCATCGGCGCCTGGGGCAGTTCGTAGCCCTGGCGCCAGCGCGGGTGCATTTCACCGATGTGGCCGATGGGCTGGCCGTCCACCCACACCTGCGCGCTGCGGCCCGGGTGCATCGCCGGGTGCTCGGCCGGCACGAAGACCGGCTGGCGCGGCGCCAGCAGTGTCTCCAGGTCGCCCTTCAGATCGAAGAAGTCGACCGGGCGCTCCTTGGCACCCCACTGCGTGTTCTCCACCGGGCCGTAGGCCAGGCCCGCCACGCGTATCGGCTGATTGATGCCGGCCACGCTGAGATGCCCGTCGGTCACGCCGGCATCACGCCAGGCCACGCGACCCAGCTCGAACACCCTCACCCGCGGCGCCTTGCGCGCCAGGTTGTGGCGCAGCACCTGCACCAGGCTGCCGATCAGGCTGCTGCGCATCACCGACAGCGGCGCGGCAATCGGGTTCAGCACCTGGATCGGGTCGGCATTGCCGTGCAACTCATGCTCCCAGCGCGCTTCGACGAAGCTGAAGTTGATGGTCTCCTGGTAGTCCAGCGCGGCCAGCGCGCGGCGCACCGCGAAGGCACTGCGCTGCGCCTCGGTGCGCACGCGCGGCGTCACCGGCGCCAGCGGCGGCGTGCTGGGCAGTTGGTCGTAGCCGATGACCCGCGCCACTTCCTCGATCAGGTCTTCCTCGATGGCCAGGTCGAAGCGCCAGCTCGGCGGCGTCACCTGCAGCACGCCGTCGGATTCGGTGAACGGCAGCTCCAGCCGCTTGAACACCTCGGCGCATTGCGCGGCGCTGATCGGCATGCCGATCACCTTGGCCGCACGCGCCACGCGCAGGGCAACCGGCTTGGGCTGCGGCAGGTGGATGGTCTGGTCGTCGATCGGGCCACAGCCCGTCTGTGGCGTGCCACAGATGTCGATGATCAGCCGGGTGATGTGCTCGATGTGCTCGACCGTCAGCGCCGGATCGACGCCGCGTTCGAAACGGTGGCCGGCGTCGGTGCTGAAGTTGTAGCGTCGCGAGCGGCCGGCCACGGCTTCGGGCCACCAGAAAGCCGCCTCGACGTAGACGTTTTGGGTGTCGTCCGACACCGCGGTGGCGTCGCCGCCCATGATGCCGGCGAGTGACTCCACCGCCTGCACGTCGGCGATCACGCCCACCTGGCCATCCAGCGTCACGGTGCTGCCGTTCAGCAGCTTGAGCATCTCGCCCTCGCGCGCCCAGCGCACCACCAGGCCTTGGTGGATCTTGTCCAGATCGAAGATGTGCGACGGCCGGCCGTACTCGAACATCACGTAGTTCGAGATGTCGACCAGCGCGGTGACCGGCCGTTGTCCGCAACGCGCCAGCCGGTCGACCATCCAGGCCGGCGTCTTGGCCTGCGTGTTGACGTTGCGCACGATGCGGCCCGAGAAGCGGCCGCAGAGGTCGGGCGCCTGCACCTCGACCGGCAGCTTGTCAACCAAGGTCACGGGCGCCGGCGGAAAGGCCGGTGTCTTCAGCGGCACGCCGGTCAGTGCCGACACCTCGCGGGCCACGCCGTAGACGCTGAGCGCGTGGCCGAGGTTGGGAGTGAGCTTCAGCGTGAACAGCGTGTCGTCGAGCTGCAGCAGCTGGCGCACATCGGCACCCACCGGTGCGCCCGGGTCCAGCTCGAGCAGGCCGCCGTGGTCGTCGCTCAGCTTCAGTTCGCGTGCCGAGCACAGCATGCCCTGGCTCTCCACGCCGCGCAGTTGGCCCAGCCGAATGGCGACGGGCGCGGCGCCCTCCTCGGCCGGCGGCAACTCGGCGCCGACCAGCGCCAGCGGCACCTTGATGCCCACGCGCGCATTCGGCGCCCCGCAGACGACCTGCAGCATGCCGTCGCGGCTGTGCACACCGGCGTCCACCTTGCACACGCGCAGGCGGTCGGCGTTGGGATGCTGCTCGGCCTCGACGATCTCGCCCACCACCACACGCGAAAACGGCGGCGCCACAGGGCGCAGCGCTTCGACTTCCAGGCCCGACATGGTGAGCAAATCGGCCAGTTCGGCGGTGGACAACGGCGGGTTGCAGAACTCGCGCAGCCAGGATTCAGGGAATTGCATGGTGGTCTGGGGATTCGAAGGACTCGGACAAGGACGCGCTGTAGACGATCAGTTGAACTGCCTCAGGAAGCGCAGGTCGTTCTCGAAGAACAGCCGCAGGTCGTTCACGCCATACCGCAGCATGGCCAGGCGATCCGGGCCCATGCCGAAAGCGAAGCCGATGTAGCGCTCGGGATCGAGCCCGAAGTTGCGCACCACGTTCGGATGCACCTGACCCGACCCGGCCACCTCCAGCCATTGGCCCTTGAGCGGGCCCGAGGCGAAGGCGATGTCGATCTCGGCCGAGGGCTCGGTGAACGGGAAAAAGCTGGGCCGAAAGCGCAACCGCAGATCCTCGCTCTCGAAGAACTTGCGGCAGAACTCGGTGAACACCACCTTCAGGTCCTTGAAGCTGACGTTCTCGCCGATCCACAGGCCTTCGCACTGGTGGAACATCGGCGAATGCGTGGCGTCGCTGTCGACGCGGTAGGTGCGGCCCGGCGCGATGACGCGGATCTCGGGCATCGGATCGACGCCCGCATAACGTGCAGCATGAGCGCGCGCATACCGCACCTGCATCGGGCTGGTGTGCGGACGCAGGTTGTACCAGCGGCCACCTTCGTCCTTCATGTCGACGTAGAAGGTGTCCTGCATCGAGCGCGCCGGATGGTTCTCGGGGTTGTTCAGCGCCGTGAAGCTCATCCAGTCGGTCTCGATCTCGGGGCCATCAGCCACATCGAAACCCATCGACCCGAAGATCGCTTCGATGCGCTCCATCGTGCGCGACACCGGATGCAGCCCGCCCAGGCCGCGCTGGCGGCCCGGCAGGGTGACGTCGAGCGCCTCGGCGCGCAACTGTGCGTCGAGTTCGGCCTCGGCCAGCGCGGCGCGGCGCGCGCTCAAGGCGGCCTCGATGCGCTGCTTGGTCTGGTTGATCTCGGCGCCGCGGGTCTTCTTCTCATCGGGCGACAGCGCCGCCAGGCCCTTGAGCAGTTCGGTGACGCGGCCGGCCTTGCCCAGAAATCGGGCCTTGGCGTTCTCCAGCTCAGCGGGCGTTGGGGCGGCGGCGAAATCGGCGCTAGCCGCGGCCACCAAGGGGTCGAGATCGTTCATGAGGATGGCAGAAAACAAAAAAGGTCGCCCACAGGTGACGACCTTCAAAAGCTTGGCAACAGGCACCGGCGCCGAGCACCGGTGCTGCAGAGATCAAGCGAGCTGGGCCTTCACCTTGGCAACGATGGCGCCAAAAGCCGCCGGATCGTTGACGGCCAGTTCAGCCAGCATCTTGCGATCGATGTCGATCGCGGCTTTCTTCATGCCTGCCATGAACTTGCTGTACGTGATGCCCAGACCGCGCGAGGCGGCGTTGATACGGGCAATCCACAGCGCGCGGAACACGCGCTTGCGGGTACGGCGGTCACGGTAGGCATATTGGCCCGCCTTCATCACCGCCTGCTTGGCGATGCGAAAGACATTCTTGCGGCGGCCGCGATAGCCCTTGGCCAGGGCCAGGATCTTCTTGTGACGAGCGCGGGCTGTTACACCACGTTTGACGCGAGGCATGTGTTGCTCCTAGTCGTTGAGTGGATTACAGACCGGCGAACGGGAGCATCTGCGCCATGTGACCCATGTTGGTCGCATGCACAGCCACCGTGCCCCGCAGCTGGCGCTTGCGGGTCGTCGACTTCTTCGTGAGGATGTGGCGCTTGAACGCCTGACCGCGCTTGACGGTACCCCCCGGACGGACGCGAAAACGCTTCTTCGCGCCGCTCTTGGTCTTCATCTTGGGCATGACTGCTCCTTCTAAGTTGCCCCTGCAGGCGGCCTCGCGGAAACGAGGGCACTTGTACAGCCTGCAGCGGCTGTTCCCCATCGTGCGCCGGTGACCAAACCAGCGCGGGGAATTCGGTGAATCAAATTCGTTACTGCTTCTTCTTGGGCGACAGCACCATGATCATCTGCCGGCCTTCGAGCTTGGGAAACTGCTCGACGATGGCCACGTCGGCCAGTTCGTCGCGGATGCGCTCCAGCATGCGCATGCCGATGTCCTGGTGGGTGATCTCGCGGCCGCGAAAGCGCAGCGTGACCTTGCCCTTGTCGCCATCCTCGGCAATGAACCGCCGCAGGTTGCGCATCTTGATGTTGTAGTCGCCGTCGTCGGTGCCGGGCCGGAACTTGACTTCCTTGACCTCGATGACCTTCTGCTTCGACTTGGCCTCGGCGGCCTTCTTCTGCTCCTGGTACTTGAACTTGCCGTAGTCCATCAGCCGGCACACCGGCGGATCGGCGGTGGGCGCAATTTCAACCAGATCGACGTCCGCCTCGCCGGAGAGCCGCAGCGCCTCCATGATGGTGACGATGCCCAGGGGCTCGTTGTCGATCCCGTTCAAGCGTACGCTGGGCGCCATGATCTCGCGGTTCAGCCGATGCTTGCGCTCCACATTGGGCGTACGGCGGTCCATGAAAGTAGCGATGGTTCAAACCCCTTCAGACCATCCGGCCCGACGCCCCAAGGCAAGCAATGGGCGCCCACCGGAGGGCAGCAGAAACAAACATGCGCGCCAGACGCAGTGAACTCAGACCTTGCGGGCGATGTCGTCGGCGAGCTTGGTGATGAAGTCGCTCAACGGCATGACCCCCAGGTCGAGATTGCCCCGGGCGCGCACGGCAACCGACCCGCTTGCCTTTTCCTTGTCGCCAGCGACGAGGATGTACGGGATCTTTTGCAACGAATGCTCACGTATTTTATACGTGATTTTTTCATTGCGCAAATCGGTCTGAACTCTAACTCCTTGTTTTTGCAGCATTTTCGCCACTTCGGCGACGTAAGCGTCCTGCGCGTCGGTGATATTGGCGATCACCACCTGCACCGGCGCCAGCCAGGCGGGCAGCGCGCCGGCGTGCTGCTCGATCAGGATGCCGATGAACCGCTCGAGGCTGCCGACGATCGCGCGGTGCAGCATCACCGGGTGGCGGCGGCTGGAATCCTCGGCCACGTATTCGGCACCCAGGCGCTCGGCCATCGAGAAATCGACCTGCATCGTGCCGCACTGCCACTGGCGGCCGATCGCGTCCTTGAGCGTGTACTCGATCTTGGGTCCGTAGAAGGCGCCGTCGCCCGGCGAGATGACGAACTCGCAGCCCGAACGCTTCAGGCTCTCGATCAGCGCGGCCTCGGCCTTGTCCCAGATCTCATCGCTGCCGATGCGCTGCTCGGGGCGCGTGGCCACCTTGTAGAGAATGTCGCTGAAACCGAAGTCGGCGTAGACCTTTTGCAGCAGCGCGGTGTAGGCCACGCATTCGCCCTGGATCATGTCCTCGGTGCAGAAGATGTGGCCGTCGTCCTGCGTGAAGCCGCGCACACGCATGATGCCGTGCAGGCCGCCGGTGGGCTCGTTGCGGTGGCACTGGCCGAACTCGCCATAGCGCAGCGGCAGGTCGCGGTAGCTCTTGATGCCCTGCTTGAAGATCAGGATGTGGCCGGGGCAGTTCATCGGCTTGAGCGCGTAGTCGCGCTTCTCCGACTCGGTGGTGAACATGTTCTCGCGGTACTTGTCCCAGTGACCGGTCTTTTCCCACAAGCCCCTGTCGAGCAGTTGCGGGCCCTTGACCTCCTGGTAGCCGTTGTTGCGGTAGACCTCGCGCATGTACTGCTCGACCATCTGCCAAACGGTCCAGCCCTTGGGATGCCAGAAGACCAGGCCGGGCGCATGCTCGTCGATGTGGAACAGGTCGAGGTCCTTGCCCAGCCGGCGGTGGTCGCGCTTCTCGGCTTCTTCCAGCATGCGCAGGTAGTTGGCCAGGTCGTCCTTGCTGGCCCAGGCCGTGCCGTAGATGCGCTGCAGTTGCTCGTTCTTCTGGTCGCCGCGCCAGTAGGCGCCGGCCACTTTCATCAGCTTGAAGTGGCGCAGCTTGCCGGTGCTGGGCACGTGCGGACCGCGGCACAGGTCTTCGAAGCCGCCTTCGCGGTAGAGCGACACGTCCTGGCCGGCGGGGATGCTCTCGATGATCTCGGCCTTGTAGAACTCGCCCTGGGCCCTGAAATGCGCCACCGCCTCGTCACGCGGCAGCACGCGGCGCACCACCGGCTCGTCCTTCTTGGCCAACTCGGCCATGCGCTTCTCGATCGCGGCCAGGTCGTCGGGCGTGAAGGGGCGCTTGTAGGCGAAGTCGTAGTAGAAGCCGTTCTCGATCACCGGGCCGATGGTGACCTGGGCTTCGGGGAACAGCTGCTTCACCGCATAGGCCAGCAGGTGGGCGGTGGAGTGGCGGATCATCTCCAGGCCATCGGCATCGCGGTCGGTGACGATGGCCAGCGGCTGGTCGGCATCGAGCAGGTGGCTGGTGTCGACCAGCCGCGCCGCGTCGCCCTGCCCCACCCGGCCACCCAGCGCGGCCTTGGCCAGTCCGGCGCCGATGGACGCTGCCACCTCGGCCACGGTGACGGGCTGCGGGAACTCGCGTTTTGAACCATCGGGAAGCGTGATCGTGATCATGAAGGACTCCAGGCAACAAAAAAGCGCGGGGGGCGCCGCGCTTTGGGTGTTCGAGAGGGGGAAGCAGCGAACAGGCGTGACAGCGCAGCCGACTAGACGTCAGTGACGAACCGGGGAGTTCGCGGTGTCATAACCAGGGTGCCCTTCTCGCTCTTGTGAAGAAATCGAAGCGGCATTGTAGCGGCGACGCGGCTAGAGCGGCAGCGCGTCCTGGGTCGGATGTGCCAGCCAATCGGCCGCTTCATCGGCCAACTGCTGGGCGGCGTCTACCGCTTGTTGCCAGGCCGCGATGCGGCTTGCCGGGTCGTGGCGCCAGGCCTTGAAGTCCTGCCGATCGGGCAGCTTGCGATGGGGCAGCGTGCCCACCCACTCGGCGCGCGGCGCCATCACCACCACGTTGTCCAGCCGGGCGGTGCTGCCGTGGCGGTGCTTCAGGCCCTTGTCGAGCCAGCCCGGCACCAGCGCCCGCTGGAAGTGCGGGTACAGCACCAGGCCGTCGCTCATCGCCGCGTAGTTCAGGTGCAGGTGGTAGTCGGTGATGCCGCCATCCCAGTAGGCGCCGGGTGGTGCGCCGGGGATGTGATGCACCGCCTTGAGCACGAAGGGTATCGATCCACTGGCCTGCAGCGCCGGGCCCAGGTTGGTGGCATCCAGCGGCACGCGCTGACTGGCGAAGTCGTCCAGCGCCAGCGGCAGCGCATCGCGCGGATCGGAGAACACCACCCGCTGCAGCCAGCCGCCCAGGGCGCGGCGCCGGGCCAGGTTGCTGGCGAAGGCGCCCAGGTAGCCCAGCGGCGTGCGAACCCTGCCCTCGCGCCGCAGCAGCGCGCCGAGCCCGCGGCTGGTGAAGACATGCAGGCGGCGCTGCGGATGGGCCAGCAGCGCGGCCTCGCGCCCACCGAACTGCCGGCCCAGCAGTTCGGCAAAGACGCGGCTCACTTCGGTGGGGTCGGGCCAGGCGCCGGCGGGCACGTCGAACTGCTGGTGGATGTACAGCCGCGCCAACTCCGCCAGCGCCTGGTCGGCATCCGGCAGCATCGCGCAGGCCATGCGCCAGGCGCCGATGGACGCGCCGAGCAGGTGCAGCGTGTGCGGGCTGTCGGCCAGCCAATGGCCGAACAGGAAGCGATCGAGCGGGTTGAGCACCAGGCCCTTGGGGCCGCCGGCGGCCGCCGGGATCAAACGCACGTCAGCCGGACGCAGGCCGCGCTCGCGCAGGTGGCGCAACGCGCGCGGTCCGGCGTAGACCTGCAGCGCACGGGGACGATGGCCGGCCACGCCGCCCCGCCGCACGATCAGAACTTGACCAGCACGCCCGCGTTGAACGCGCGGCGCTTGCTGCGGGTGTTCAGCGTGGACTGCGTTGCACCGGACTGCGGCAGCAGCTCGCTGAAGCTGCGCGTGTCGTCGGCCAGCAGGTTGTTGGCGGACAGGCGCAGGCTGGCCTGGCGGCTGATGGCCCACAGCGCATAGGCGTCCAGCGTGCGGAGGCGGGCAGCGGTCAGCCCCTGATCCGCGGTCTGCTGCGTGCGGTAGCCGGGCGTCCAGGCCAGGCTGGCACCCACGGTGAGCGGCGCACCACCCAGCGCCGTGCCCAGCACCTGGTCGAAACCGGCGGTGGCGCCCCAGGGTTGTTGCTGCTCCAGCCGGTTGTCGGGACCGGGCAAACCGTCCACCGTCGAGCGGTACAGGCTGGCCGAGGCGCGCAGGCTCAGGCCCTTGGGCGCCACCTCGGCCGGCAACAACTCGTCGGCGTGGCCTTTCAATTCGAACTCCAGCCCAGTGCTGCGCGCCTGGGCCAGGTTGACCGGCTGCGACACCCAGCGTGGCACCGTGGCCCAGGGCACCGTCTGCAGCGTGGTCTGGTCGCGGATCAGCCCGGCGATGCGCCGGTGGAAGCCGCCGATGCTGAGCACCCCGCCCTGCGGCAGGTACTTCTCGAAGGCCAGGTCCAGCCCGGTGGCCAGCTCCGGCTTCAGTGCCGGGTTGCCGATGCGGTCAGGGCCGATCTGCGGGTTGGGGCCATTCACCGGGTAGCTGTTGTTCTGGCTGGGTCGGGCCATCAGCGCATTGAGATTGGGCGCCTTGTAGCTGCGCGTCAGGCTGGCGCGCACCAGGTCGCGCCCGGCGGCGCTGAGCTTGTGGTTGACATGCCAGATCGGCGTGATCACCTGGCTGGTGTTGCGCAACACATCGTCGACGCCGGCGCTGGTGATGGCGATGCGCTCGGCGCGCAGGCCCAGGTAGGTGGACCAGCGCGGTGCGATCTCCCATTCGTCCTGCACGAACGCCGCGGTGCGGGTGAGATCGGCCTCGAAGGGCTCGCCGTCATAGCCCTTCAATTGTTGGGTGCCGTTCTCGATCACGCTGCGTTGCTCGCGTCGTCGGCGCTGCTCCGCGTCCCAGCCCAGCGCCAGCGTGTGGGCCTCGCCCAGCGGGCGGGTGAACTTGCCGCCGATGGTGAGGCTTCGCTCGCGGTTGTCGCCGGTGGTGTCGCGCGCCAGCGTGTTGAGGCCCGTGCCATCGACTCCATCGGTCCGGTTGTGAAACCGGCTGCGGCTGGCCTGGCCGCCGGCCTTGACCTCGAGGCGCGCGCCGTCAGCCCAGCGCTGCACCCACTGCAGGCTGGCGCGCTGCATTTGCCAATGGCCACCGCTGACGAAGCGATCGTCCACGCTCAGTGGTGCCGCGCCCTGCAGCACCTCGGTGATGACGCCGCCGCGGTTGTTGAAGTGGTTGCGCTGCGCAAAGAGCTGCAGGTTCAGGCTGTCCGTGTCGCTCAGCTTCCAGGTCAGGCGCGGGCCGAGGTTGAAGCCACCGCCCCAGTACTGGTCGATCCCGGCCACCCGCACATGCTGCGGATCGCCATTGATATCCAGCGCCTGCCGCTCGCTGAAGGTGTCGGCCTGGCCGCGCCATTGGTAGAGCGCAAACGGCAGCGTGTAGCTGAGCCGGCCGTCGCGGTCGCCCCACTGGCCATTGGCCGCCAGCGTGGGCCGCACGGCCTGGTAGCCCAAACGCAGGCCCAGTTCACGCTGGCGCTGGCGCTGGCGTGGCGCCTCGCGCAGGATGATGTTGAGCGTGCCGGCCACCGCCTGCGCGCTGTGCTCGGCGCTGGGGCCACGCGTCAGCTCGATGCGCTCGACCTGGCCGGGCGACAGGTCGTCGAGCGAAAACCCCGGCGGTGCCGGCTCGCCGTTGATCAGCAGCAGCGTGTAGCCCGCACCCAGGCCCCGCAGCCGCGGATTGCCACCCTGCATGTTGACGCCGGGCAGGCGCTTGAGCACATCGCTGACGCGGGTGTCGCCGTACTTGTCGAGCTCGTCGCGGCCGTAGAGGGTCTTGGCCACCGGATCGCGGCGGCGCCGTTCGGTGTCGCTCTGCACCTGCCCCGAGATCTCCACCTGCTGTGGTGCGGCCTGGCCGAAAGCCGGGCCGGCCGAGATCATGGCCAGCAGGATGGCTGCCCGCGGCAGCAGCCCTCGGTAACAGGCAGGATGCGCGGCCATGATCGGCCGGATCAGCCCTTGCCCTGCAGCTTGGCGAAGGCTGCGGCCATCGCGCTGCCCGCAGCCGGCTGCGGCGCCAGGCTGCGCGCCGCGCCGCGGCCAGAGCGCTCGTCGCGCGCCGCAGGCTTGAAGCCGTTGTCGCCGCGCCCTGCCCCGCCAGCCTTGCCGGGCTGGGCATCGAGCTTCATCGTCAGCGAGATGCGCCCACGCGCGAGGTCCACTTCCAGCACCTTGACCTTGACGATGTCGCCCGTCTTCACCACCTCGCGCGCATCGTTGACGAACTTGTGCGCCAACTGGCTGACATGCACCAGCCCGTCCTGGTGCACCCCCAGGTCGACGAAGGCGCCGAACTGGGCCACGTTGCTGACGGTGCCCTCCAGCGTCATGCCTTCCTTCAAGTCCTTGATGTGCTCGACGCCTTCGGCCAGCCGCGCCACCTTGAAGTCGGGGCGCGGGTCGCGGCCCGGCTTCTCCAACTCGGCAAAGATGTCCTTCACGGTGATTGCACCGAATTTGTCGTCGGCGAAGGCCTCGGGTTTCAGCGCGCGGATCACGTCCGACTTGCCCATCACTTCAGCCACCGGGCGTTTCAGCTGGTCGAGCAGGCGCTGCACCACCGGATAGGTCTCGGGGTGCACGCCGGTGGTGTCGAGCGGGTTGTCACCGTCGCGGATGCGAAGAAAGCCTGCTGCCTGCTCGAAGGTCTTGGGGCCCAGGCCCGACACGTCGAGCAGCTGCTGGCGGTTGCGGAAGGCGCCATGCGCGTCGCGCCAGCGCACGATGCTGGCGGCCACCGTGGGCGACAGGCCCGCCACCTGCGACAGCAGCGGTGCCGACGCGGTGTTCAGGTCCACACCCACCTTGTTGACGCAGTCCTCGACCACCGTGTCGAGCATGCGCGCCAGCTCGCTCTGGTTCACGTCGTGCTGGTACTGGCCCACGCCGATGCTCTTGGGGTCGATCTTCACCAGCTCGGCCAGCGGGTCCTGCAGCCGACGGGCGATGGAGACGGCGCCGCGCAGGCTCACGTCCAGATCAGGCAGTTCCTTGCTGGCGAATTCGCTGGCCGAATAGACCGAGGCGCCGGCTTCGCTGACCACCACCTTGTCGATCTTCAAGTCGGCGGCCGCGGCCGGCGCCGGGCCGCCCCAAGCCGGCTGCGCGCCCCCTTGGGGGGCCGGCGCCGCTGGCGCCTTGGGGGTCATTTCCTGAACGCGCTTGATCAGGTCGCCAGCCAGCTTGTCGGTCTCGCGGCTGGCGGTGCCGTTGCCGGTGGCGATCAGGTTCACGCCGTGCGCGGCCACCAGCTTGCCCAGCGCATGCAGGCTGCCCTCCCAATCGCAGCGGGGTTCGTGCGGGTAGACGGTGTGCGTGGCCAGCACCTTGCCGGTGTCCGACACCACCGCCACCTTCACGCCGGTACGGATGCCCGGGTCCAGCCCCATCACCACGCGCTTGCCGGCCGGTGCGGCCAGCAGCAGGTCGCGCAGGTTCTCGGCGAAGACCTTGATCGCGGTGGCCTCGGCCGCCTCGCGCAGCCGGGTGAACAGATCGCGCTCCAGGCTCAACGACAGCTTGACCTTCCAGGTCCAGGCGATGGTCTTGCGGATCAGCTCGTCGCCCGCGCGCTGGGCATGGCACCAGCCCAGGTGCACGGCGATGCGGCCTTCGGCCATCGATGGTTTGCCCGGCACCAGTTCCTCGTCGAGCGCCAGCTTGGCATCCAGCACCGCCAGCGTGCGGCCGCGAAACACCGCCAGCGCCCGGTGCGAGGGCACGGTCCGGATCGGTTCGTCGTACTCGAAGTAATCGCGAAACTTGGCGTTGTCGGCGTGGGTCGGGTCCTTGCCATCGGCCAGCTTGGCTGCCAGCAGGCCCTCGCTCCACAGCCACTCGCGCAGTGGGCCGACCAGCGCGGCATCCTCGGCCCAGCGCTCGCTGAGCAGGTCACGCACGCCGTCGAGCACCGCAAAGGCATCGGCGAAGCCGGCCTCGGTCAGCTTGGCGGCACCGCCCGCGTAGCCGGCGATGAAGGCCGCGGCCTCGGTGTGCGGATCCAGCGTGGTGTCGGCAAACAGCCGGTCGGCCAAGGGTTCGATGCCGGCCTCGCGGGCGATCAAACCCTTGGTGCGGCGCTTGACCTTGTAGGGCAGGTACAGGTCTTCCAGTGCCTGCTTGGTCGGCGCGGCCTCGATGGCCGCCTGCAGCTCGGGCGTCAGCTTGCCTTGCTCGGCGATGCTTTTCAGCACCGCGGCGCGGCGGTCTTCCAGCTCACGCAGGTAGCTCAGCCGTGCTTCCAGTTCACGCAGCTGGATGTCGTCCAGGCCCTCGGTGGCCTCCTTGCGGTAACGGGCGATGAAAGGCACGGTGGCACCGCCATCGAGCAGCGCGACCGCTGCGTTCACCTGTCGGGGAGCGACCTTCAGTTCGGCCGCGATCTGCAGAAGAATCTTGTCCAACGCATCGGCCCGGTCAGGGGCCCTCGCTACGCAAAGCGGGCGAGTGTGCCACAGGGGTGTTGCATGTCCGCACCCCTGCCGCAGCCCTCCCGCTCAGCGTCCCGCGGCCGGCACCAACGGCACCACGTTGGTGTCGTGCCCCGCCGCGCCGAAGACCTGCTCGCGCAGCAGCGCCAGCTGGTCGCGCACCCGCGCCGCCTTCTCGAACTCGAGGTTCTTGGCATGGTCCAGCATCTGCTTTTCCAGCAGCTTGATGCGCTTGGCCAGGTCCTTCTCGCTCATCGCCTCGACCTCGGCGGCTTCCACCAGCCCGCGCACCTTGCTCTTGTCGTCCTGCGCGCTGATCACGCCGTCGATCAGCTCCTTGACTTCCTTCTTCACGCTGCGTGGCGTGATGCCCATGGCCAGGTTGTGCGCCACCTGCTTGACCCGTCGGCGCTCGGTCTCGCCGATGGCCTTTTTCATCGACTCGGTCATCTTGTCGGCATACAGGATGGCGCGGCCGTTGAGGTTGCGCGCCGCCCGGCCGATGGTCTGGATCAGGCTGCGCTCGGCGCGCAGGAAGCCTTCCTTGTCGGCATCGAGGATGGCCACCAGGCTCACCTCGGGGATGTCCAGGCCTTCCCTCAGCAGGTTGATGCCGACCAGCACGTCGAATAGCCCAAGCCGCAGGTCGCGCAGGATCTCGACCCGTTCCACCGTGTCGATGTCGCTGTGCAGGTAGCGCACCTTCACACCGTTGTCGCTGAGGTAGTCGGTCAGCTGCTCGGCCATGCGCTTGGTCAGCGTGGTGATCAGCACCCGCTCGTGCAGGTCGACGCGGATGCGGATCTCCTGCAGCACGTCGTCGACCTGGTGCGTGGCGGGGCGCACCTCCACCATCGGATCGACCAGGCCGGTGGGCCGCACCAGCTGCTCGACCACCGCGCCGGCATGCGTCTGCTCATAAGCCGCCGGCGTGGCCGAGACGAACACCGCCTGGCGCATCTTGCGTTCGAATTCCTCGAACTTCAGCGGCCGGTTGTCCATCGCACTCGGCAGGCGGAAGCCGTATTCCACCAGCGTGGTCTTGCGCGCGCGGTCGCCGTTGTACATGCCGCCCAGCTGGCCGATCAGCACATGGCTCTCGTCGAGGAACATCAGCGCATCGGGCGGCAGGTAGTCCACCAGCGTGGCCGGCGGCTCGCCCGGGGCGGCGCCCGACAGGTGCCGGCTGTAGTTCTCGATGCCCTTGCAGTGGCCCACCTCCTGCATCATCTCCAGGTCGAAGCGGGTGCGCTGCTCGATGCGCTGCGCCTCCACCAGCTTGCCGTCCTTGACGAACTGCGCCACCCGCTCGCGCAGCTCGACCTTGATGGTCTCCACCGCTGCCAGCACCCGCTCGCGCGGCGTCACGTAGTGGCTCTTGGGGTAGATCACGAAGCGGGGAATCTTCTGCCGCACATGGCCGGTCAGCGGGTCGAGCAGGCTCAAGCCCTCGATCTGATCGTCGAACAGCTCCAGCCGCAGCGCCAGCTCGGAATGCTCGGCCGGGAAGATATCGATGGTGTCGCCGCGCACGCGGAAGGTGCCGCGCGAGAAGTCGGCGTCGTTGCGGCTGTACTGCATGCGGATCAGCTGGGCGATCGCATCGCGCTGGCCCAGCTTGTCGCCCACCCGCACGATGAAGCGCATCTGGGTGTAGTCCTCGGGCTTGCCGATGCCGTAGATCGCGCTGACGGTGGCCACGATCACCGTGTCGCGGCGCTCCAGCACGCTCTTGGTGGCGCTCAGGCGCATCTGCTCGATGTGCTCGTTGATCGATGAGTCCTTCTCGATGAACAGGTCGCGCTGCGGCACGTAGGCCTCGGGCTGGTAGTAGTCGTAATAACTGACGAAATACTCGACCGCGTTGCGTGGAAAAAATTCGCGGAACTCGGCATACAGCTGCGCGGCCAGCGTCTTGTTGGGCGCAAAGACGATGGCCGGGCGGCCCATGCGGGCGATCACGTTGGCCATCGTGAAGGTCTTGCCCGAGCCGGTCACGCCCAGCAGCGTCTGGTAGGCCAGGCCGTCGTCAATGCCTTCGCACAGCAGGCGGATGGCCTCGGGCTGGTCGCCGGCCGGCGGATAGGGCTGGAACAGCTGGAACGGCGAATCGGGGTAGCTGACGAACTCACCCTCGGCAGGGACGGTGGATTCAAGCACCTCGGTGGGCTCAGACATCAGGGTTTTCCTTCGACACCGGGCGCGGGGCCCTAAAATCACGCGGTTCTGGCTCAAGCCGCCGGGGCGGCAAGCAACCCGACAGCGTAGCGCAGCTGGCCGATTCCGGCTGGCCGGCACGCGGGGCGCCCCGCCCACACCACTGACCACGTCCCTTTCAGGATTTCAACGCCATGTCGCTTTTTGCCGCCGTCGAACTGGCCCCGCGTGATCCCATCCTGGGCCTCAACGAGCAATTCAACGCCGATCCCAACCCCACCAAGGTCAACCTGGGCGTGGGTGTTTATTTCGACGACGCCGGCAAGCTGCCGCTGCTGGCCTGCGTGAAGGCCGCCGAGCAGCAGCTGACCGACGCCGCCAAGCCGCGCGGTTACCTGCCCATCGACGGCATCGCCGCCTACGACAAGGCGGTGCAGCGCCTGGTGTTCGGCGCAGACAGCCCCGTGCTGGCCGCCGGCCGCGTGGCCACGGTGCAGGCCCTGGGCGGCACCGGGGGCCTGAAGTTGGGCGCCGATTTCCTGAAGAAGCTGAACCCCGGCGCCACCGTGCTGATCAGCGACCCGAGCTGGGAGAACCACCGCGCGCTGTTCAGCAACGCCGGCTTCGCCGTAGAGACCTACGCCTACTACGACGCCGAAGCGCGCGGCGTGCGCTTCGATGCGATGCTGGCCGACCTGAACCGCGCCGCCGCCGGCACCATCGTCGTGCTGCATGCCTGCTGCCACAACCCCACCGGCTACGACATCAGCCCAGCACAGTGGGTGCAGGTGATCGCCGTGCTCAAGGCGCGCGGCCTGGTGCCCTTCCTCGACATGGCCTACCAGGGCTTTGGCGACGGCATCGCCGAGGACGGCGCGGTGGTGCAGCAGTTCATCGCCTCGGGCATGGACTTCTTCGTGGCCACCTCGTTCTCCAAGAGCTTCTCGCTGTACGGCGAGCGCGTGGGCGCGCTCAGCGTGGTGTGTGAGAGCAAGGACGAAGCCGCGCGTGTGCTGTCGCAGCTGAAGATCACCATCCGCACCAACTACAGCAACCCGCCCACCCACGGCGCGCAGGTGGTGGCCACGGTGCTCGACACCCCGGCGCTGCGCGCGCAGTGGGAAGAAGAGCTGGCCGGCATGCGCCAGCGCATCAAGCAGATGCGCACGCTGCTGGCCGACAAGCTCAAGGCCGCTGGCGTGCAGACCGATTTCAGCTTCATCACCCGCCAGCGCGGCATGTTCAGCTACTCGGGGCTGAGCAAGGCGCAGATGGAGCGGCTGCGCAGCGAGTTCGGCGTCTACGGCGTTGATTCGGGCCGCATCTGCGTGGCCGCGCTCAACACCGGCAACATCGACCACGTGGTCGGCTCGATCGCCAAGGTGCTTTGATCGACCGGTGGCCTGCTGGCCGCTGTCACCATGAAGCCCGGCCCTGCCGGGCTTCGCCGTTCAGGGCGCGCCATCTTGTCGCGCAGGAGACATGGCGTCGATTTGCGCGGCGCGCCCGGGTGTTTTTCCGGAAACAACCGAGCCCGACAGGGTGCAATATTTCGCTGAGTGGCGCATAATTGCTGCACTGCACAAATTTCATCGTGGGTGTCAGTTGCAATTCAGGCTTGCCGCCACATGATGACTTTGCCGCGAGACAACGCGCCCACCTACTGGAGCAACAAGCCCATGCTTTACCAGCTGTATGAAACACAACGTGCGCTGATGGCGCCGTTCTCCGAATTCGCCAGCGCCACGGCCAAGCTCTACAACCACCCGCTGTCGCCCTTCACCCACACGCCGATGGCCCAGCGGGTGTCCGCCGGCTTCGACCTGGCGCACCGCCTGGCCAAGGAATACGAGAAGCCCGAGTTCGGCATCCGCACCGTGCCGGTCGACGGCATCGAGGTGGCGGTGCAGGAGCAGGTGCCGATCAACAAGCCGTTCTGTCGCCTGCTGCGCTTCAAGCGCTTTTCCGACAACCCGGCCGTGCTCGACGTGATGAAGAACCAGCCCACGGTGCTGGTCGTCGCACCGCTGTCGGGCCACCACAGCACCCTGCTGCGCGATACCGTGCGCATGCTGCTGCGTGATCACAAGGTGCTGATCACCGACTGGACCGACGCACGCACCGTGCCGCTGGAAGCCGGCCCGTTCCACCTGAGCGACTACGTCGAGTACGTGCAGGAATTCATCCGCTACCTGGGCCCCGAAGTCAATGTGATCTCGGTCTGCCAGCCCACCGTGCCGGTGCTGGCCGCGGTGTCGCTGCTGGCCACGCACGGTGAGTTCACACCGCGCACGCTGACGATGATGGGCGGCCCGATCGACGCGCGCAAATCGCCGACCTCGGTGAACAACCTGGCCACGGACAAGAGCTTCGAGTGGTTCGAGAACAACGTGATCTACCGCGTGCCCTCGAACTTCCCCGGTGTCGGCCGCCGCGTGTACCCGGGCTTCCTGCAGCACACCGGCTTCGTGGCGATGAACCCCGACCGCCACCTCACGTCGCACTACGACTACTTCCTCGACCTGATCCGCGGTGACGACAGTTCGACCGAGCAGCATCGCCAGTTCTACGACGAGTACAACGCGGTGCTGGACATGCCGGCCGAGTACTACCTCGAGACCATCAAGCTGGTGTTCCAGGATTTTGCGCTGGTCAACGGCACCTGGGAGGTCAAGGGCACGCTCGTGCGGCCGCAGGACATCACCACCAGCGCGCTGCTGACGGTCGAGGGCGAGTTGGACGACATCTCCGGCTCGGGCCAGACCAAGGCCGCCCACGGCCTGTGCACCGGCATCCCCAAGGAGCGCCAGTTCCACTACGACGTGGAAGGCGCGGGCCACTACGGCATCTTCTCGGGCCGCCGCTGGCGCGACATGGCCTACCCGGTGGTGCGTGACTTCATCCGCCGCTACAACCCGGTGACGGTGACGCCTGAAGTGGCACGCACCGCCGCCCCCGAAGCTGCGATGGCCGCCATGGTGGCCCCGGTGCAAGCACGGGCGCAGGCCGCCGTTGCTGCGCCCAAGCGTGCCCCGGTGCGCAAGGCGGCGGCCAAGCCGGCGCCGGTGGTGGCACCCGTGGCCGTGGCCCCGGTGACCGTCAAGGCGAAGGCCAAGTCCGTATCCAGGGCCGCACCCTTGGCCGCAGCGCCTGTCGCATCGCCCATCGTGGCGGCAGCCCCCAAGGCCGCGGCCAAGCCGGCCGAAGGCGCCAGCGCGCACCGGCGCGGCGGCAAGACCCGCCAGGGATAATCCGGGCGGTGACGCCCACCGAAGCCCCGGCCCCCCCGCACCTGCCCTCAGCGGCGTCGATCGACCAGATCGACGCCGCTTTGCCGCAGACGCAGTGCACCCGCTGCGGCTACCCCGACTGCCGGCGCTACGCCGAGGCCATCGCCGGCGGCGAGGCGGCCATCAACCGCTGCCCGCCGGGCGGTGCCGAGGGCATCGAGCGGCTGGCCCGACTCACCGGCCAACCGGTGCTGCCGCTGGACACCGATCGTGGCGACGAAGGCCCGCGCCTGCTGGCGGTCATCGACGAGGCCTGGTGCATCGGCTGCACCTTGTGCCTGGACGCCTGCCCGGTCGATTGCATCCTGGGTGCGCACAAACGTTTGCACACGGTGATCGACAACCAGTGCACTGGCTGCGAGCTGTGTCTGCCGGCCTGCCCGGTCGACTGCATCGCGCTCGTACCCGTCAGCGGTGACCAGACGGGCTGGCGAGCCTGGAGCACGCCGCAGGCCGAGGAGGCGCGTGATCGTTACCAGTTCCACCAGTTGCGCACCCAGCGCGCCCAGCGCGAGCACGACGACCGCCTGGCCGCCAAGGCCACGGCCAAGCTGGCCGACCTGCCTGCCCACAGCCAGCACACCGATCCGGCGGTGCTGGCGCGCAAGCGCGAGGTGATCGAGGCCGCGCTGGCACGCGCCCGCGCCCGGCAAACAACGAAGGGGGGCAAATGAGCCGCCGGGTCGAGCGCCGGGCCGCCACCGTCCGCAGGCCGGTGGCCTTCGGCAGGCACAAACAGTCCGCAGGGACTGTCTGTGTCCGGCCTCAGCTCACCAAGCCGGCCCGGGTCCCCTCGGGGGACCGGCCGACGTACCCGTCGGACGAGGGGCTCCAATGTCTCGCATGAAGGCCAACGGCCTGCTGCTGCTGGCCGCGTTGATCTGGGGCTCGGCCTTCGTCGGCCAGGTGCAGGGCATGGCCGGCGTCGGGCCGCTCAGTTTCACCAGCCTGCGCTTCGTGCTGGGCGCGCTGGTGGTGGCGCCGCTGGCCTGGCACGAGTGGCAAGGCCTGCGTGCGGCGGGCCAGCCGCCTGGCCGGGCGCATGCGGCGTGGATTGCCCTGCTCGGCAGCCTGCTGTGCATCGGCGTGGTGATGCAGCAGATCGGCCTGATGAGCACCAGCGTGACCAACGCCGGCTTCCTGACCGCGCTGTACGTGCCGCTGGTGCCGCTGCTGGCCTGGCTGTTCCAGCGCCAGGTGCCGCACTGGACGGTGTGGGTGGCGGTGCCGGGCTGCCTGGCAGGCACCTGGCTGCTGACCGGCGCCGGCGCGCTGCAATCGCTGTCGGCGGGTGATGCCTGGGTGCTGGCCAGCGCGCTGCCGTGGAGCGTGCATGTGCTGCTGGTCGGCCAGGTGGCCAACCGGCTGCGCGGCGCCTACCTGCTGGCCTGCGGCCAGTTCGTCGTCTGCGCGCTGATCAGCGGCGTGATGGCGCTGGCCAGCGAGCCGATCAGCGCCGATGGCCTGCGCATCGCCGCCGGCGCCATCGCCTACACCGGCATCCTGTCGGTGGGCGTGGGCTTCACGCTGCAGGTGGTGGGCCAGCGCCACGCGCCGCCGGCCGATGCCGCGATCATCCTGTCGTCGGAAACGCTGTTTGCCGCCCTGTTCGGCGCCGTGCTGATGGGCGACCGGCTGACCGCCTCCGGCCTGGCGGGCTGCGCGATGATCCTGGGCGGCATCCTGCTGGTGCAGGCCGTGCCGCTGTTCAGATCGCGCACCGTCGTCGTACCGATCAACCGGCCCAGCCCATGAAGCCTGCAGACATCGACACCTTCTTCGCCACCCTCTCGGCAGCCAATCCGCAACCGGCCAGCGAGCTGGAATACACCTCGGTGTTCGAGCTGCTGGCCGCCGTGCTGCTGTCGGCCCAGGCCACCGACGTCAGCGTCAACAAGGCCACGCGGCGCTTGTTTCTCGTCGCCCACACGCCGCAGCAGATGCTGGCGCTGGGCGAGGCCGGCGTGGCCGAGGTCATCCGCACCATCGGGCTGTACCGCAACAAAGCCAGGCACCTGATCCAGGCCTGCCGCCTGCTGGTCGACCAACACGGCGGCCAGGTGCCACGCAGCCGCGCGGCGCTGGAAGCCCTGCCCGGCGTGGGCCGCAAGACGGCCAACGTGGTGCTCAACGTGGCCTTCGGTGAGCCCACCAACGCGGTGGACACGCATGTCTTCCGCGTCAGCAACCGCACCGGTCTGGCGCCAGGCAAGACGCCGCTGGCGGTCGAGTTGCAGCTCGACCGGCGCGTGCCGCCGGCCTACCGGCGCGATGCGCACCACTGGCTGATCCTGCACGGCCGCTACGTGTGCACCGCCCGCGCGCCGAAGTGCCGTGATTGCAGCGTGCGCGCCCAGTGCGACACCGGCCGCGCGCTGAAGCTGCCGGCATGACGGCGCGGCGTGGCCTGGGTCTGCGCTTCGGTCTGGTGCTGGCCTGCGCCGCGGCGCTGGGTGCCGGGGCCGCGCCGGTGACGGTGCGCGACGACGCCGGCCAGGTATTGACCCTGCCGACACCGGCCCGGCGCGCCATCACGCTGGCGCCACACCTGGCCGAACTGGTGTTCGCCGCCGGCGCCGGCGACCGGCTGGTGGGCGTGATGCGCTACAGCGAATTCCCGCCCGAGGCCGCCCGGTTGCCGGTGATCGGCGATGCCTTCGCAATCAACCTGGAGGCGATGGCCACGCTCAAGCCCGACCTGTTGCTGGCCTGGCGCAGCGGCCTCAACCCACGCCAGCAGCAACGCCTGCAGACGCTGGGGCTGCCGGTCTATACCAACGAGATCAACACCGTCGAGGGCATCGCCGACACGCTGCGCCGGCTGGGTCGATTGTTTGGCACCGAGGCCACCGCCGAAGCCGCTGCCGCGTCGACCGAGGCCCGCTGGCATGCGCTGCGCGCGGTTTTTGCCCACCGCGCGCCGGTGCGGGTGTTCTACCAACTCTGGCACGAGCCGCTGATGACGGTGAACCGCGGCCACCTGATCGACCAGGCCATCGCCGCCTGCGGTGGCATCAACGTGTTCGGCGGCCAGCCCGGGCTGACGCCCACGGTCAGCTGGGAGGCCGCGGTGGCCGCCGATCCGCAGGTGGTGGTCACCGGTGCCGAGGCCAACGAGCCGGCGCACCTGGAAGGCTGGCAGCGCTTCGGCCGGGTGTCAGCGGTCCAGGGCGGTCGGGTGGTCACGTTGCAGGGCCATCGGCTGGCGCGCATGTCGCCGGCCTTCATCGACGGCGCGATGGCCCTGTGCGAGGCGATCGACCGGGCGCGGCGCTGAGCGACGCACCCCATCGACCACGCTACTCGGCCACCCAGATCCCGCCCACCGCGCGCCAGCCGCAACCGTACACCTGCTGCAGCAGCGGCGCCTGGATCAGCGCCGCGCAGGGGCCAGCCTGCCAGCGGCCATCGCCGGTCAGCGCCAGCACATGGGTGGCGGTGCGCACGATCCAGTTCACGTCGTGCGCGGTGACGATCAGCGCGGCCTCGCTGCCGGGCGCCACCAGCCGCGCCAGCCAGCGCGCCAACCGGGCCTGGTGCGCCGGGTCCTGGAACGACACCGGCTCGTCCATCAGCATCAGCGGTGCGCCCTGCAGCACGCATTGCGCCAGTGCGATGCGCTGACGCTCGCCGCCCGACAGCTGCATCACGCCACGCTGGGCCAGCCACTGCGCGTCCAGGTCGGCCAGCACGGCGCTGGCGTCCAGCGCGCCGGGCCGCACGGTCGACAGGTCCAGCAGGCGCTGCACGCTGAGCGGAAAACGGTCGACCGCCTGCTGCGGCGCGTAGGCGCGCGCCCAGGCGGCGTCGGCCGCCGGCCAGTCGGCCTGCGCGCGGCCCAGCCAGCGCACCTCGCCCTGGCGGGCCGGCACGCCCAGCCCGGCCAGCGCACGCAGCAGCGTGCTCTTGCCGGCGGCGTTGCGGCCGATCACGCACCAGCGCTCGCCCGGCCGCACCACCCAATCCAGGCCCTGCAGCAGGCAGCGGCCGGCCGCATGCAGGCTCAGGCCACGGGTCTCCAGCAGCGGGGTGACGGTTGCCTCGGTGCGGACCGACATCGAATCCGTCATCGCGTGCCCCGCGTCAGCACCACGATGAACAGCGGCGCGCCCACCAGCGCCATCACCGCGCCCACCGGCAGTTCCAGCGGCGCCACCACGGTGCGCGCCACCAGATCGGCCAGCGTCAGCAGCGTGGCGCCGCCCACCGCGCTCATCCAGGCCAGGTCGCGGATGCGCTGCACGCCCAGCAGCCGCAGCGCCTGCGGCACCACCAGGCCGACAAAGCCGATGGCCCCGGCGCTGGCCACCGCCAGCCCCGCCGCCAGCGAGGCGCTGACCAGCAGCAGCAGGCGCAGCCGGCGCACCGGCTCGCCCAGCAGCGCAGCCACCTCGCTGCCCAGTTGCAGCCGGTCGATGGCGGTGTCACGCACCATCAGCAGCGCGGCAAAGGCCAGCGCCGCCACGCCGCAACCCAGGCCGCCCTGCGCGCCCGACAGATCACCCACCAGCCAGAAGATCGCGCCGCGCAGCTGCTGGTCGGGCGTGATCGCCAGCAGCAGCGTGGCCACCGCGCCGCACAGCGAGGCCAGCATCACGCCGGTCAGCACCAGCCGCGGCGAGGCGTCGTCAGTGGACGCCAGCGCGCCGCGCGTCAGCGCCAGCAGCAGGCCGCCGGCGGCCAGTGCGCCCAGGCCGGCGCCCAGCCACAGGCTGGCGCCGGCCATCAGCGCCAGCAGGCCACCCACCGACGCACCGCCCGAGGTGCCCAGCACATAGGGATCGGCCAGCGGGTTGCGCAGCAACACCTGCATCGCCAGACCGGCCAGCGCCAGCAGCGCCCCCACGCCCACAGCGGCGGCCACCCGTGGCGCCCGCAGCGCGGCGATCAGCTCCAGGTCGAAGCCGGCGCTGCCCAGCGCCAGGCCGGCGGCCACGGCCACCCCCAGCGCCAGCAGCAGGGCCAGCGCCAAGGCGGTGAGGCGGGCACCGGTCAGGCCCATGAGGTTGCGCGCTCGGGCAGGCTCAGTGCATCAGCCCGGCAGGCGCCAGCGCAGGCCCAGCTGGGCGCTGCGGCCGGCCATCGGGTAGGTGCGCGCCAGCTGGTAGTCCTTGTCACCGGCGTTGTCGATGCGCAGGTGCAACGTCAGGTCGGGCGTCAGGGCCCGCTCGGCGCGCAGGTTGACCACCGCATAACCGCCCATGCGCTGGGCCGGGGTGTTGGCCGCATTGTCGAAGCGCCCGCCCGAGGCCTGCAGTTCCAACCCCAGGCCCCAGCCGGCCCATTGCGTATCGGCGCCGAAGCTGCCAAAGGCGCGCGCACGACGCGCCAGCAGCTTGTCGGTGTCGAGGTTGCGCGGGTCGTGCCAATCCACCGAGCCGTGCAGCGCCAGACCCGCCAGCTTGCCGCGGCCCGCCAGCGTGAGGCCCTCGTAGCGCACCTGGCCGGCATTCTCATAACAGCCAAAGGCGGAGGCGCAAGGCCCGGCCGCGCCGAACAGGATCAGCTGGCGCACCCGGTTGCGCCAGGCGGTGGCGCTGAACTCGGTGCCGGCCTGCGCCCAGCGCAGCCCCAGCTCAAGATTGCGCCCCTTCTCGGGCGCCAGATCAGCCACCCCATACTCGCTGAAGCGCTGGTACAGCGTGGGTGCGCGAAACGACGTGGCCGCCGATGCCATCAGCCGCCAGGCCGGCGCCCACTGCCAACCCCAGGCCAGGCTGCCGGTGGGTTGGCCGCCGAACTCGCTGTCGTGGTCGTGCCTCAGGTGGGCCTGCCAGGCGTGGCCACCGAGCTCGGCCTGCCAGCCCAGCGCCAGCGCGTCCTGGTGGCGCGCGCCCTGCAGCGTGGCCGAGAACGCGGTGGCGGGGTTCAGCAGTTCGTCTTCTTTGCGCTCCAGCGTCAGGTCCAGCCGGTGCACTCCGAAGCGCTGCCCCTGCTGCAGCACGAAGTTGCGCAGCGTGGTCTCGGTCCGGTAGAACGACGGCTGCGACTCGTAGGTGTTGCGTGATTCACCCAGCTGCAGCCGCGTATCGGACTCGGCCGACCACTGGCCGTGCCAGCTCAGGTTGGCGGTGCGCAGCGCCTGGCGCGACACGTCGTCGGCGGTGCGGCTCTGGTCGTACTGACCCCACAGGTTGCTGGCCAGCAGCGCGGCGTCGACGCGATGACCCGGCGCCAGTTGTGCACCCAGCCGGGCCTGCACGCCGCTGCGGCGCCAGCCATCGTCATCGGGGTTGGACGTGGCGGTGGCGCGGGCGTTGAAGCCCTGGCTGCGACCGTGCGAGGCGGTCAGCGCGTAGTCCAACACGCCGGTCGCGCCGCTGATGGCTGCGCTGCCTTGCAGTGTGTCCCGCGTGCCCACCGACAGTGCCGCGCGGGCCTGCAACGGGCCGCTGCCGCGCTTGGTGAACAACTGCACCACGCCGGCCACCGCGTCCGAGCCGTACACCGCGGCGGCCGGGCCGCGCAGCACCTCGATGCGCTCGATCTGGTCGATCGGCAGCAGCTCCCACGGCGCGCCGCCGGTGGCCTGGCCATCGACCCGCAGGCCATCGATGTAGACGGCGGCGTGGCGCGATTCGGCGCCACGGATGAACACGCTGGTGACCCCCGCAGGCCCGCCGTTGCGGGCGAACTGCACGCCCGGCAACTGGGCCAGCAGATCGGCGGCGCAGCTGGCGCCGCTGCGCTCGATGGCATCACGCTCGAGCACCGAGATATCGGCCAGCACCCGTGACAGGGGCTGGGCAGTGCGGGTGGCGGTGACCACCACGGTATCGGCCGCGGTGCCCGTCTGGGCCCCCACGGCAGTGACGCAGGCGCAGCAGACCACGGCCATCGTGGCGGCCACGGGCCGGCGGGCGCGAAGGCCCGGAAAAAGAATCGACATGTTGAGAAGCAACCAAGGCAGATCGTGCATGGCTGCTTCCCCGCAGCCACGCACCCTACGGCGTGCGGCACGAGGCCGACACACCACCTTGCTGGCCGGTATCCGGGCTGGCGGAGACAACCCCTGTGGCCTTCCCGACCGTGGACACGGCCAGTGGCGTCAGACACAGGAGCGGCGGCTTCACCCGTCAAGGATCGGCCACGTCCGCTTACCGTTGCGGGGGCAGCGCAGGTTGGGTTGACGCCTGTGGGCGACGACCTTCCTGCTTCCCGTTTAACCTGGCCGCTGCGAACGGCGGCCAGAGCACCAACAGCGTCCATCCTAACGCAGCCGTGCTGGCACGCCGCTGACGGCGGCGCCCCACACCCCGGGGTGGCCGCGTGCAACCCGGCACCTACAATGGCACGATCAACAGGAGGCGGCGCCAGGCCATGTCAAGACTCGATGATCTCGCCGAGCGGATCGAACGCCTGGTGCTGCGCCACGAAGAACTGCAGCGCACCAATACGCTGCTCGAAACCCAGCTGGGCACGGTGACCAGCGAGCGCGACAGCCTGCGCTCGCGCCTGGCCGCGGCCCGCGCGCGCATCGATGCGCTGCTCGACCGCCTGCCTGCCGAGCCATCTGCAGCGCCTGCCGTGGCCTCGGCGCTGTCGCCGCCGGCCCAGCATGAACCGGACGCCCCATGAAGCAGATCGAAGCCACCATCCTCGGCCAGAGCTACATGCTGGCCTGCCCGCCCGATGGCGAAGCCCTGCTGCGCGAAGCGGTGGCCATCGTCGACCGCGAGATGAGCGCCATCCGCGACGCCGGCAAGGTCAAGGCGCGTGAGCGCATCGCCGTGTTGACCGCGCTGAACCTGGCCTACCAGCGCGCCGAACAGGCCCATGCGCCAGTGCCCGCACCCACGGCCAACACCGTCGTGGCCGACGGCGAGATGGACGTCGAGCACCTGATCCGCCGCATCGACAGCGTGCTGGGCCCCAACGGCCAGTTGCTGTGAGAAATTCGACGCTACAAGGGGCTTCGGGCATGCCTAGAATGGCGACGTCCGTTGCGTTTCGTGGGCTTTATATTTCCTTGATCCGATGCTCATTGAGCCAGGGCTTGGAACATTGCGAGGCTGGTGTGATCGTCTCGCGTCAGATGAACCCGAAGCCTCGCTGACCTCGCCCACCTGATCTCCCACTTGGGATCAGGAATGCGGTTCACGGTTCGCAACGGACACCCCCCCTTTCTCCATGCCCAGCAGCGCCCAGCCACAGTACTGGCTGATGAAGAGCGAGCCCACCGAGTGCTCGATCGCGGATCTGGCCCGCGCGCCGGGCCAACGCGTGCCCTGGGTCGGCGTGCGCAACTACCAGGCGCGCAACTTCATGCGCGACGCCATGCGCGTGGGCGATGGCGTGCTGTTCTACCACTCGTCCTGTGCCGAGCCCGGTGTGGCGGGGCTGGCGCGCGTGGCCAGTACGGCCTACCCCGACCCCACCCAGTTCGAGCCGGCCAACCCCTACTTCGACGCCAAGTCGCAGGCCGACGCGCCGCGCTGGCTGCTGGTCGACGTGGCACTGGTCAAACAGACGCGCCTGCTGCCGCTGCGCGCGATGCGCCAGCGCCCCGAACTGGCCACGATGCAGTTGCTCAAGCCGGGCAACCGCCTGTCCATCACCCCTGTCACCGCCGCCGAATGGGCCACGGTGACCGCCTTGCTCGACACCCCGGAGACCTGATGTCCTTTCTCGATACGCCCCTCGTGCTGGAACTGCTGCTGCTGGGGGTGTGCACCGGCTTCCTGGCCGGCCTGCTGGGCATCGGCGGGGGCATGCTGATGGTGCCGTTCCTGACGATGATCTTCAACAACCGCGGCATCGAACCCGGGCTGGCGGTGAAGATGGCCATCGCCACCTCGATGGCCACCATCCTGTTTACCTCGATCTCCAGCGTGCGCGCACATCACCAGCGTGGCGCCGTGCGCTGGGAACTGGTGCGCCGGCTGGTGCCGGGCATCGTCATCGGTGGGCTGCTGTCGGGCGCCGGCCTGTTCTCGCTGATCAAGGGCTCGACGCTGGCGCTGGTATTCGCCGCCTTCGTCGGCTTCTCGGCCACGCAGATGCTGATCGACCGCAAGCCCAAGCCCAGCCGCCAGATGCCCGGGCCGGTGGGCGCCACCGCCGCGGGGGGCTTCATCGGCCTGATTTCGGGGCTGGTGGGCGCCGGGGGTGCCTTCATCTCGGTGCCCTTCATGACCTGGTGCAATGTGGCCATGCACAACGCGGTGGCCACCAGTGCGGCGCTGGGCTTTCCGATCGCGCTGGCGAACACCGTGGGCTACGTGGTCGCCGGCTGGAACCTGCCGCAGCAGGTGCCCGGCAGCGTGGGTTACCTGATGCTGCCGGCGTTGGCGGTGATCGCCGTGGCCAGCGTGTTGATGGCGCCGCTGGGCGCGCGCGCCGCGCACGCGATGAACACCAAGCAGTTGAAGAAGGTGTTTGCCTTCCTGCTGTACGGCCTGGCCAGCTACATGGCCTGGCGCGGCTTCAGCAGCGTGACCGGCTGAGCGCCGGCGGGCCCGGCCAACCGGCCCGTGGCCCGCTCAACCCGGCTCGAAGCGGATGCTGGCCAGGGCCACCGTGTTGCCGCCGCGGCGCTGGGCCTCGGCCAGCGCTGCGGTGCAGGCGGTGATCAACTCGTCGTGCCCATGGGCCGTGTGCGGAAAGCTGGCCACGCCCATCGCCACGGTGAAGCCCAGCTCCTGGCCATCGAGCATCACGATCTGCGTGGCGCATTGGCGGCGCAGGCCTTCCATGCGCGAATGGGCGGTGGCCAGGCCCACGCCCGACAGCAGCACGGCAAAGTGCTGCTCGTCCATGCGGCATGAGGCATCCATTGCCCGGGTGTTGCCACGCAGCAGCCGGCCCATGGCCTCGCAGATGCGCTCATGCGCGCGTGCGCCCAGCGCACGCACCGGCTCGCTGTAGTGGTCCAGCGCCATGTAGACCAGTGCGAACTCGCGGTGTTCGCGCGTGGACAAGTCGAGCTCGCGGCGCATCTGGTCGTCGAAGTGGGCGCGGCTGTTCAGGCCGCTGGCCTGGTCGCGCAACGCCTGTTCGGCCAGATCGTGGCGCAAGGCGTCGTTGGCCTTCTGCTGCTGCTCGAGCTGGTCGAGCGCCACGCGCAGCTGGCTGTCGCGCTGGCGCTGCGGCGCCAGGTCTTGCCACAGGCTGCACAGCAGGCGGCGCTCGCCCTGCGTGCCCGCCACGCGCAGCACCTTGAACTCGCGCCGCTCGCCGCGCAGGTCGAACCGGTGATCGCTGGCCAGCGGATCGCCTTGCGCCAGCGCGGTCTGGTCGGCGGCCCGCAGCAGGGTCGCGGTGGCGGGGTCGAGCAACTCGGCGTCGGTGCGACCGACGAGGTTGGTGTGATCGCCGCCCAGCAGCGCCGCCAGCGCCGCATTGACCATCACGTAGCGGCCGTCGTCAGCCGTCTTCACGCCCAGGGCCAACCCCTGTTGCTGAGCCTGCGAGAGCAGGGCCTGGGCCAGCACAGCATCCAGCGCAGCGCCAGCAACCGGCACCTGAGGCGGTGCGTCGAAGCGCTCGATGGCGGTGGCAGCGGTCATGGTGGTGGGGCGTTATGGCGGCAGGCGGGCAAGCGAGCAACGACTTGATTCTGGGGAGCCACCTGCCCCCCGGCAAGCAGGATGGGTCAACTCCCCCTAGATTCGATGATACCCACCGCAGGCCTTGCAGTTTGTGCAGCATCGCAGCCGTTGGCGGCGCATCAATGGGTATTTCAAGCCAGCAAAACCGGCAGACTGTGCTAACCCGGCTTCGGGCGCCAACCAAAGTTGCCAGGCGGTTGCACGGCGGCCCGAAACTTGCGTCGCGCTGACTGCGTCAAACGCGGAGATTGCAGCATGGGCATCGCACAGTACATCCGGGAGATCGGCCGCGGCCACGAGGGCGCACGCTCGCTGGACATCGAGGCCGCCGCCGACCTGATGGGCCAGGTGCTCGACGGCGAGGTCACCGACCTCGAGGTGGGCGCGTTCGCGCTGGCCATGCGCATCAAGGGTGAGACCGTCGACGAGTTGCTGGGCTTTGCCCAGGCCACCCAGGCGCGCTGCCTGGCGCTGCACAGCGACCGGCCGGTGATCGTGATCCCCAGCTACAACGGCGCGCGCCGCCTGCCCAACCTGACGCCGCTGCTGGCCCTGCGCCTGGCGCAGGAAGGAGCGCAGGTGCTGGTGCACGGCCCGCGGCACGACCCGGCTCGGGTGACCAGCGCCGAGATCTTCCAGGCCCTGGCGCTGCCGCCGGCCGATGACGCAGCCACGGTGCACGAACGCTGGCACCGGCGCGAGCCGGCCTTCATCACCACCGAGGCGCTCTGCCCGCCCCTGCAGCGCCTGCTGGATGTGCGCTGGGTGGTGGGCCTGCGCAACGCAGGCCACACCATCGCCAAGCTGCTGCAGCCGGTGGTCGACGCACCGGCACTGCGACTGGCCAGCCATACCCACCCTGAATTCGGCGTGTTGATCGCCGACCTGGCGCGACGCAGCGGCGCCGATCTGATGTTGCTGCGCGGCACCGAGGGTGAGCCCGCGGCCGATCCGCGCCGCTGCCCCAAGATGGACGTCTGGCTGGGCGGCCAGTGGCAGGCCGACCTGTCGTGCCCGGCGCAAGACGGCGTGCTGGCCGAGATGCCGCTGCTGCCGCGCCAGATCGACGCGGCCACGGTGGCCGTCTACATCCAGGCGGTGCTGGCCGGCGAAAAACCCGGCCCGGCACCGCTGGACCGGCAGACGGAGCTGCTGCTGCGCGCGCTGGACAGGCTGGCCGCCGGCGCGGTGCAGGGCCAGCGCGCCTGAGGCGTCAGCACGCCGGCGCGCCGATAATCGCGCGCCATGTCCGTCGCCCCCCCGCCCCCCTTCGACGTGATCGTGCTGGGCGCCGGGGCCGCCGGCCTGTTCTGTGCCGGCATCGCCGGCCAACGCGGCCTGAAGGTGCTGCTCATCGACCATGCCGAGAAGCTGGCCGAGAAGATCCGCATCTCGGGCGGCGGGCGCTGCAACTTCACCAACCGCGACACCACGCCGGCGCAGTTCCTGTCGGCCAACCCCGACTTCTGCCGCTCGGCACTGGCGCGCTACACGCCGGCCGATTTCATCGCGCTGGTGCAGCAGCACGGCATCGGCTTCCACGAGAAGCACAAGGGCCAGCTGTTCTGCGACAACTCGGCCGAGCAGATCATCCAGTTGCTGCTCACCGAATGCCAGGCTGGCGGCGTGCAGCGCTGGCAGCCTTGTGCGGTGGGCGCCGTGCGCGCCATCGACGCCGGTTTCGAGCTGACCACCGACAGCGGCTCTGTGCGCGCGGCACAGTTGGTGGTGGCCACCGGCGGTCTGTCGATCCCGAAGATCGGCGCCACCGACTTCGGCCACCGGCTGGCGCGGCAGTTCGGCCACAAGATCGTCGAGCCCCGCCCGGCCCTGGTGCCGCTGACCTTCGATGCCGCGGATTGGGCGCCATTCGTGCCGTTGGCCGGCGCCTCGCTGGCGGTGGACATCGCCACCGGCAGCGGGCGACACAAGGGCCGCTTCGTCGAAGACCTGCTGTTCACCCACCGCGGGCTGAGCGGTCCGGCCGTGCTGCAGATCTCCAGCTACTGGCGGCCCGGCGAGGCGCTGAGCCTGAACCTGCTGCCCGGCCAGGACACCGCCGCCTGGCTGCGCGAGGCCAAGCTCAACTCACGCCGGCAACTGGGCAACGTGCTGGCCACGGCCCTGCCGCAGCGCCTGGCCGAGGCCTGGCTGGCGCCCCTGGATCTGGATGCCAGTCGGCCCATGCCCGAGCTGCGCGACAAGGACCTGCAGCGTCTGGCCAACTCGCTGACACACTGGCAGATCACCCCCAGCGGCACCGAGGGCTGGCGCAAGGCCGAGGTGACGGCCGGCGGCGTCGACACGCGTGAACTGGATTCACGCACCATGGCCAGCAAGCGGCAGCGCGGGCTGCACTTCATCGGCGAGGTGGTGGACGTGACCGGCTGGTTGGGCGGCTACAACTTCCAGTGGGCCTGGGCCAGCGCCTCGGCCTGCGGCCAGGCGCTGGCGGCCGAGGCCGCGGCGCTGGCAGTGTGAGCGGGCGCCCTGGCAGTTATTGGCAATGCCCGCATTTTCGAAGTAGAATCCCCGCTTTGCTGGCAAACCGTGCGTGGATTTCCCAGCCTGGCAAAATTGAACTTGCATCGAAGATGTTTCGAGCATGTATCGAACATTCCGGCCGGAATGCGACTGACCCAGGAAACCCGCGCAAACTCACCCTAGGATTTTTTGATTACATGACCACGATTCGCGTCAAGGAAAACGAGCCGTTCGACGTAGCACTGCGTCGCTTCAAGCGCACGATCGAGAAGCTGGGCCTTCTCACCGATCTGCGGGCTCGCGAGTTCTACGAGAAGCCCACCGCCGAGCGCAAGCGCAAGAAGGCGGCCGCGGTCAAGCGTCATTACAAGCGCGTGCGCAGCATGCAGTTGCCGAAGAAGCTCTACTGAGCTTTTTCCCAAAGAAGCTGTACTGAGCCTGCACGCCAGGACAGACGCCCGCGCGGGACGCCGCAGCGGGCGTTTTTCATTCCCCGACCCGAAAGCCGACGACCATGACACTCAAAGACCAGATCACCGAGGACATGAAGACCGCCATGCGCGCCAAGGCGGCCGACCGCCTGTCGACCATCCGCATGCTGCTGGCTGCGATCAAGCAGCGCGAGGTGGACGAGCGCATCGTGCTCGACGACGCCACCATCGTCGCCATCGTCGACAAGACCATCAAGCAGCGCAAGGATTCGATCGCCGCGTTCCAGTCGGCCGGCCGCACTGACCTGGTCGACAAGGAAACCGCCGAACTCGCCGTGCTGCAGGCCTACCTGCCGGCGCGCCTGTCGGCCGAAGAGGTCAGCGCCGCAGTGGCGGCCATCGTGGCCGACCTGGGTGCGTCGGGCCCCGGCGACATGGGCAAGGTGATGGGTGCGGTGAAGGCGCAGCTGGCCGGCAAGGCCGACATGGGCGCGGTGTCGGCGGCCGTGAAGGCGGCGCTGTCGAAGTAAGCTTGCCAGCCATGCACACCCACACCACCCTGGCGCTGCGCCCGATCGCTGACACCATCTGCGTGGCGCCGCAACTCACGCCCGAGGCGATGGCCGAGGCGGCCCGCATCGGCTTCAAGAGCGTGGTCAACAACCGGCCCGATTTCGAGCATGGCCCCGACCAGCCGACCAGCGCCGCGATCGAGGCCGCGGCCAAGGCCGCCGGCCTGCAATACCGCCACCTGCCGGTGGACGGCGGTTATCAGTCGCCCGAGCAGATCGCCGCGATGGCCAGGCTGCTGGGTGAACTGCCGCAGCCGCTGCTGATGTTCTGCCGCTCGGGCGCGCGTTCGACCCGGCTGTACCAGCACGCCATCGCGCTCTGATCGGGCCGCCGCGTGCCGCTTGGCGGCACTACCTGAAGCCTGGCATGACCGGCGGACAAAACCGCAAGCCGTGCCTTGATCGAGACAGGGCGGGCTTTGCGCGTTCCATTCGCTTCGGTTTGTTCAGCCCCATACCTCCTGGGCCGTCTCCACCACCAGCCGCAGCTTGGCGCGCTGGGCTTCGACCGCGATGTTGTTGCCATGCACGGTGCTGGAGAAGCCACACTGCGGGCTGAGGCACAGCTGGTCGAGCGGCGCGTACTTGGCGGCCTCGTCGATGCGGCGCTTCAGCGTGTCCTTGCTCTCCATCTCGCCGAACTTGGTGGTCACCAGGCCCAGCACCACGATCTTGCCCGCGGTCAGGTAACGCAGGGGCTTGAAGTCGCCGCTGCGCTCGTCGTCGTACTCCATGAAGAAGGCGTCGAGCTTCATCTCCGAGAGCAGCGCCTCGGCCACCGGCTCGTAGTTGCCGGCCGCCGCGTGGGTGCTCTTGAAGTTGCCGCGACACAGGTGCATCGCCAGCGTCATGCCGGCCGGCTTGTGCGCCACCACCTTGTTGATGAAGCCGGCGTAGCGGTGCGGCAGCTCGTTGGGGTCGTCACCGCGCAGGCGGGCTGCCTCGCGCATCTTCTCGTCGCACAGGTAGGCCAGGTTGGTGTCGTCCATCTGAACGTAGCGGCAGCCGGCATCGAACAGGCTCTGCAGTTCGTCGCCGTAGGCCTTGGCCACGTCGTCGTAGAACGCCGGGTCCAGCTCGGGGTAGGCCTCGCGGCTGATGCCGGCGCGGCCACCGCGGAAGTGCAGCATGGTGGGCGACGGGATCGTCACCTTGGGCGTCAGGCCGGCCGCCACCTGACTCTTCAGGTACTCGAAGTCGGCGCGCTGGATGTCCTTGACGTGGCGCACCTTGTCGATCACGCGGATCACCGGCGGCGCCAGCTCTTCGCTGCCATCGGCGCGCTTGACGGTCACCGGAATGTCGGTCTTCACACCACCCAGTTGCTCCAGGAAATCGATGTGGAAGTAGGTGCGGCGGAACTCGCCGTCGGTGATGCTCTGCAGGCCCACGTCCTGCTGGAACTTCACGATCTCGGTGATGGCCTGGTCTTCGACCGCGCGCAGTTGCTCGGCGCTGATTTCCTTCTTGACGAAGTACTGCTCACGCGCGTCCAGCAGGTATTTGGGCCGCAGAAAGCTGCCCACATGGTCGGCGCGGAAAGGCGGGGTGGTGCGAAGGCTCATGGTGTCTCCTTGAAAAAGTGGATCGACCTCGGGTCGATGATCGAGCGGCATTGTGATGGGGCCGGCAGGGCGCAGGCCTGAAGCGCCTGGACAGCTGGTGGGGCGGCCCGGCGTGGGCGGGGTCAGCGGGGGTCGGGTCGAAATGCGGTGTCGAGCACCAGGCCGCCGCCACGCACGCGCGACACGCAGGCACAGATGCGGTGGTCGGCGGCGCGCTCGGCCGGGCCGAGAAACACGTCGTGGTGGTCGATGCGGCCCTGCACCTCGATCACGTCCATCGCGCACAAGCCGCATTCTCCGCGCTGGCAATCGCTGAGGGTGTCGATGCCATGCGCCTCCAGCGCCTGCAGCAACGTCTGGTCGGTGGGCACGTCGAACTGCAGGCCATGGCGCGGCAGCTTCACCCAGAACGGCTCGGCCGCGGTGGCATCGGCGCCGAAGGTCTCGAAGCGCAGGCCATGCGCCGGCCGGCCGGCAGCCTGCCAGGCCTGCTGGGCATCGCGGATCAGCGCCGACGGCCCGCACAGCAGCAGTTCACCCTGCGGATGCAGGCGCGCCAGTTCAGTGGTCAGCTCCAGCCGCTGGCCGGCGGCGCTGACGAAGGTCTGCAGCCGATCGCCCAGCAGCGCACGCAGCGTGTCGACATAGACCAGCTCGGCCTCGCTGCGCGCGGCATACAGCAGGCGCAGATCGGCCCCGCGCGCCACCAGCGCCTGGGCCATGGCCACCAGCGGCGTGATGCCGATGCCGCCGGCCACCAGCAGGGTTTGCGGCGCCCGGCTCGACAACTCGAAGTGGTTCTGTGGCGGCAGCACCTCGATCACCGTGCCCTCGGCCAGCGCATGCACGGCGGCCGAACCACCACGGCTGGGCTCGCAGCGCTTGACCGCGATGCGCCAGGCGCCGCTGCCATCGGGCAGGCCGACCAGCGAGTAGCTGCGGGTCAGCGTGCGGCCGTCCGCCAGCGGCAGGCGCAACTGCAGGTGGCTGCCCGGTGCGTAGCGCTCGCAGCCGCCCTCGGGCACGATCTGCAGCTCGCGCACCGTGGGGCTGAGCGGGGTGATGCGGCGCACGGTGGCGCGCCGCCAGTCCTGGGTGGAGCGCATGGGCGGTCGGTCCTGGGCGTTGGGGTGAAGGGATGGTCAGGCTCAGCGCCCGGCATGGCGGATCAGCCGCGCACCGGGCAGGCTCAGCAGGCCCTGTTGGCTCTGCAGCGCACCGCGCAGGTTGGCGTGGGCCAGCCGGGCATGCTCCTGCATCACCGCATCGGCACGGGCGGCCTCGCGGCGGGCGATGGCATCGAGCACCGCACGGTGCTGCGACTGCGCCACCACCAGCGCATCACGCGCATCGGCACCACTGGCGCGCAGCATCACGAAGCCGTTGGGCGAGGCGAACGGCAGCGTCACCACGCGCTCGATCTGGCGCTGCACCAGCACGCTGCCAGCGGCCTCGGCCAGCAGCCGGTGAAAGCGCCCGTTCTGCTCGATGTAGGCCTCGAAGGCCGCGGCGCTGAGCACCGGCGGCGCCAGCAGCTCGTCGATGCGCTCGACGCTGTCGCGCAGCGCGGCCAGCACCAGCGCCGGGGCGCCGCGCTCGGCCGCCAGCCGTGCGGCCAGGCCTTCCAGCGTGCCACGCAGCTCGATCGCGTCGCAGATGTCGGTCTCGGAAAAATCACGCACCGCGAAGCCACCGCCGGCCAGCGCCTCGAGCAGCCCCTCCTCGGCCAGCCGCACCAGCGCGGCGCGCACCGGCGTGCGCGAGACGCCCAGCCGCTCGACCAGGGCCAGCTCGGGGATGCGCACGCCCGGCGCCAGCTCACCGCCCAGGATCAGCTCGCGCAAGCGCAACTGCGCGCGCACGGTCTGCGAGCCACCGCCCTCATCGGCATCGGCATCCCGCACGGGCGCAGCGGCCTTCAGGGCCACGCTCATGCCACCCGCAGCGGAATGCTGCGCGCGCCCGGGGCCGGGCCTTCGGCGGCCACCTGCCGGTCGATCAGCTTGCGCGCCCACATCGAGCCGGCGTCGATGTTGAGGTTGTAGAACTGGTGGTCGGGATGCTCTTCGATGGCGCGCTGCTGGGCTTCGAGCACCGCCTCGTCCTCGCGGAAGATGCCCGACACGCCCTCGCGCAGCTCGTGCGTGATGCGCTGCTCGTTGAGGCAGTAGTTGCGCGCAAAGGCCCAGAAGTAATGGCAACTGCCGTCGGTCTCGGGTGTGATGGTGTTGAGCACGTAGCCGTTGACGCCCTGGCTGCGGTCGCCCGGCCGACCATCGACAGGCTTGGCGCCGGTGCCCGCCACCGCCACGCCCACGTCGATGGCCACGGTGCAGGGTGCCTCGAAACGGATGATCTGCCAGCGGTCGACCGGGCCGACGTAGTCACGCGCATGGCGGATCTGCCCGGCCCAGAACGGCGGTGGCGTGATGTTCTCCATCCAGCGGGTGACGGTGGCGAAGCGGTCGCCATGGGTGGCCACAAACGGCGCCTCGGCCACCGCCTGGTCGCCGATGCTGCCGCCGTGCACGAAGGTCTCGTGCGTCAGGTCCATCAGGTTGTCGACCACCAGCCGGTAGTCGCACTTCACATGGATCATCTTGCCGTCGCCGGTCCAGTCGGCGTCGTCGTTCCAGTGCAGATCGGGGATCAGCGCCGGATCGGCGAGCAGGGCATCCCCCGGCCACACCCAGACGAAGCGGTGCTTTTGCACCACCGGAAAACTGCGCACGCAGGCTGACGGGTTCAAGGTCTCCTGCGAGGGCATGTGCGTACAGCGGCCCTCGGCATTGAATACAAGACCGTGGTAGCCGCAGACCACCTCGTCACCCTCCAACCGGCCCATCGACAGCGGCAGCAGGCGGTGCCAGCAGGCGTCTTCAAGTGCCGCCGGCGTGCCATCGAGCTGCCGGTAAAACACCATCTTCTTGTTGCAGATGGTGCGCGGCAGCAGGCTGCGCTTCAACTCCACGTCGTAGGCGGCGGCGTACCAGGCATTCAGCGGGAAGTGGGACATGGGCAGGCCTTTGACCGAATTTATGTATACAGCCTGTATTTTGTCTGCCACTTCCATCTTGGCATTTGGGGTTTTCCCGAAGCGGGACGCCACGGCGTGGCGCTGCGATAGGCTTGCCGGCAAACCACTTGAGGGCGTTGAAACCGATGACATCGAAGTCTCGACTGCGCCTCGCCGCAGCCTGTCTGGCGATCAGCCTGCCGGCGTTCAACGGCCTGGCGCAAACCGCGGGGCGCAGCCCGCCCAACTTGAAGCCGCCACCGGTGGAGGCCTTCTTCCAGCCCGCCCGGCTCCAGGATGCGGCGCTGTCGCCCTCCGGTCGCTGGCTGGCGGCACAGGTGGTGCGCCCTGGCGAGCGGGCCGTGCTGGTGGTCAGTGACCTCGACGACAAGGAGCCGGCCAAGGTGGTGGCGGCGTTCAGCAAGCATGACGTTCAAGGTGTCAGGTGGGTCAACGACGATTTGCTGGTGTTCGAAGTCGACGACAACCTGGACCGCAGCCGCGAGGCCATCTACAAGGGCGCCGGCCTGATGTCCGTGCAGCGTGATGGCGAACAACTGAGGCTGCTGATCAAGCGCGAATGGAAGAACGGCATGTTCTTCGCGGCCCAAGGCACTGCGCCGCTGGAGGCCAACCACGACTTGTTGGCCATCGGCAAGGCGGGCAGCGACGAGTTGATCGTCGGTGAGCGCATGTACGACAACAACCGCGACTTCAGCGCACTGCGGCCGATCAAGCTCGATGCCCGGACAGGCCAGCGCAGTTCACTGCTCGACAACGCACCCGCCGATGTGAAGGCGTGGTGGTTCGACCACCAAGGCACGCCCCGTGCAGCCATGGCCAGCAAGAACGGCCAGTACACGCTCTACTGGCAGGATCTGGTCGACAAACGCTGGCGCGAGATCGCCCGCTTCCCGTGGTTGGACGCGCCCTACTGGCCGGCCTTCGTTGACGGTGGGGGGCAGCTCTACGTGACCCAGACCGACGATGGGACCGGCGTGTCCGGCATCCGCCTGCTGGACACGGCCACTGGCCGGCTGGCAGCCCAGCCGATGGTCTCGGTGCCGGGCTTCGACAGCAACTTCGGCGCGGTGATCGACCGCGACACCGGACAACTGCTGGGCTTGAATCTGCTCACCGACGGCCGCACCCAGGTCTGGCTGGCAACCGCCATGAAGGCGTTGCAGGTCAAGGTGGACGCTGCCCTGCCCGGCCGCATCAATCTGCTGAGCTGCCGACCCTGCGACAAGCCGCGCCGGCTGCTGGTGCGTTCGTACTCCGACCGCCAGCCGGGCGAGTACCTGCTCTACGACGTGGGCGCAGACCGCTGGCAGCGCCTGGGCGTGCAGCGCCCGGCGATCGATCCCGGGCAGATGGGGCGGATGGACTTCCACCGCATCAAGGCCCGCGACGGCGCCGAGCTGCCGCTGTGGGTGACGCTGCCACCCGGCGGTGCAGCGCAACCCAAGCCGGCCGTGGTGCTGGTGCACGGCGGCCCCTGGACGCGTGGCGCCGAATGGGCCTGGGATGCCGAGAGCCAGTACCTGGCCACGCGCGGTTACGTGGTCATCCAGCCCGAGTTCCGCGGCAGCACCGGCTATGGGCGCGCCCACTACCGCGCCGGTTGGCAGCAGTGGGGCCAGGCGATGCAGGACGACGTGACCGACGCGCTGCGTTTCGCCGTCCAGAAGGGCTGGGTCGACCCCCAGCGGGTGTGCATCGTCGGTGCCAGCTACGGTGGTTACGCCACGCTGATGGGCCTGGCCAAGGACCCCGACCAGTACCGCTGCGGCGTGGCCTGGGTGGGCGTGACCGATCCACGGCTGATGTTCAGCATCCACTGGTCCGACATCGGCCGCGAGAGCAAGCAGCACACCATGCCGCAGATGATCGGCGACCCGGTCAAGGACGCCGAGAGGCTGAAGGCCAACGCACCGGTGGAACTGGCCGCGAAGATCAAGGCGCCGGTGATGCTGGTCTATGGGGCGCTGGACATGCGGGTGCCGATCGAACATGGCGAGCGCATGCGCGAGGTGCTGCGCCAGGCCGGCAACCCGCCCGAGTGGCATGTGTACGGCGACGAGGGGCATGGCTGGCGCCGGCCCGAGAACATCCTGGATTTCTGGCGCCGCGTGGACACATTCCTGTCCCGCCACCTGAAGCCCTGAACAGGGCACCGCGACAGCACCGGCGCCGGCCGGATCAGCCCAGCCGCCCCAGCAGATGTTGCAGCGCGGCGGCAAAACCTGCCGGCTGCTCCAGCACCGACACATGCGCGGCGTCCAGCACCGTGAGCCGGGCGTCGGCGATGCCATCGACGATCTCCTGCGCCATCGCCACGGTGCAGCCCAGGTCGGCGCTGCCGGCCACCACCTGCACCGGGCAGGCAATGGCGCCGAGTTGCGCGCGCCAGTCGGTCTGGGCGATCGCCAGGCAGGCCTCGGCATAACCGCCGGGTTCGGCGCACAGCAACTGGGCGCGCACCGCGGCGGCCAGTTCGGGGCGGCGGGCGCGGGCATCGGGGCTGATGAAGCGCTCGACCACCGCATCCACGATCGCCGCCATGCCGCCCGCGCGCACCGCGGCCGCCCGCTGTGCCAGGCCGTCGCGGCTGGCAGGTGGATTGCAGGCCACGGTGTTGGCCAGCAGCAGGCCACGCACCAACTGCGGGTGGTTGATGGCCAGGCCCTGCCCCACCATGCCGCCCATCGACAGGCCGACGAACACCACCGGCCCGCGGCCCCATTCGACGATCACCCGCGCGGCATCGGCCACCAGCGCGGCGATGCCATAGGCCGCGCTTACAGGCGCCGAGCCGCCCTGGCCGCGGTGGTCGTAGCGCAGCACGGGATGGCGCGGTGCCAGTTCGGCGGCCAGCGCGTCCCACATCGACAGGTCCAGCCCCAGCGCATGGCTCAGCACCACCGGCACACCCTCGGGCGCGCCCTGCAGCGCCACACGCAGTTGCGGCAGGCTGAAGGTGTGGTGCGTCTCGACGCGCTGGCCCGCCAACAGCGGCGCCAGATCGAGCACGATGCCCTCAGCCTGGCAAATCGCCGCGGTGAGCTTGAAGGCCGTGTTGGCGGCCGGCACGCCGCAGTAGATGGCGCCCTGCATCAGCGCCTCCTTGATCGCCACCAGCGGCACGCCGCCCCGCAGCGCCGCGCGGCAGTGCAGCTCGAACTCTTCCCAGCGCGCCTGGCCCATGGTCATGCCCAGCACCAGCAGGCGGCGGGTCTGCGTGTCCAGCCCGGGGCGGCCCCAGATGTCGTGCCAGGCATGGCGCGTGACCAGCGACTGGAACTCGGCGTTCAGGCTGTTGGCCTGGCCGAGCGAGCGCTCGACCCAGGCATCACCCAACATGGCGCGGCGGTTGGCCGCGCCGCGGTCGAGGTCATCGGGCCGCTCGAGGCTCATTGCCGCTGCCAGACTTCAGTGGTCAGGACGCGGCGGGTGCCGGTGCGTCCGGGGCAACCGGCGCAGCCGCGCCGCCATTGCGCTCAACATGCCATTCAACCAGCCGGCCCATGTTGCCCAGCGAAATCTGGTGCGCATGGATCAGGCCCATCAGGCCGTTGCGGTTGATCGCCACCAGGTCGGCGTCGCTCAGCTTGCCCAGCTTGTCTTCGTCGATGGTGAGGAAGCCGTCCACCGTCAACTTGCTGCCGTCGGGCAGCGTGGCATCGAAGCGCATGTCGCGCAGCAGGCCTTTTTCCACCAGCACGGCACCGGCCATGCGGGTGCGCTCGACTTCCATCTCGAAGTTCTCGAGCTGCTTCTGCACGTTGGCGGTGAACTCCGACGGCTGGCCGTCATCACCGAACAGCGCTTGGCCGGTGCTGCCGAAGCCGACCCAGCTCTCGTCGATGCAGACCACCATCTCGGTGGGCGCCACGCGCGCCAGCGCAAACGGGTACAGCCGCAGCACCGCCGGCACGTAGCGCACACGCCAGCCCTTGTCGTCGGTGCACAGGTTCTGGCCCTGCTTGAGGCCGAACACCGCGATCGGCGCCACCTGCTGCTTGCCATCGGCATCGGTGCCGGCGCTGACCCACACCACCGGAAACTCCTTGCAGGCATCGGTGAACTCGGTGCCCGCCACGAAGAAGGCGTTGAGCTGGTTGATGCTGGCCAGATCGCGCGCACCCAGGTCGAGCTTGAGCTCGCGGTGTTTCACGCGGTCCAGCGCCACGGCCTTCTTGTGCAGGTTCTCGTTGATCATGCTGAATGGTCCTTCGTCATCGTCTCGTCTTGGGAGGGCGACAGGGGGCTCACCAGCACCTTGTCCACCCGTTTGCCATCGAGGTCGACGACCTCGAAGCGCCAGCCGTCCCATTCCACCACATCGGTGGTGTGTGGCAGCCGGCCCAGCAGCAGCATGATCATGCCGGCCAAGGTGTTGTAGCGGCCACGATCTTCCTCGGGTAATTCACGAATCTCCAGCCGATCCTTCATCTCGGGCACCGGGATCATGCCGTCCATCAACCAGCTGCCATCGGCGCGGCGCACCGCCCAGGCATCCTCGGCGCTGGGCGTGCTGAACTCGCCGGTGATGGCCTCCAGCACGTCGCGCACGGTGATCACGCCCTGCACCGCGCCGTACTCGTCGACCACGAACACCAGCTCGGCGCTGGTGGCACGAAAGTGGTCCAGCAGCTCCATGCCCGACAGTGTCTCGGGCACGAACACCGGCGCCTGCATCAGGGCACCCAGGTCGGGCTTCTCGCCGCGCGACAGCGGCACCAGCAGGTCCTGCGCCTGGATCACGCCCACCACGTCGTCCAGGCCGTCGCGACACACCGGGTAGCGCGAGTGGCCGTTCTCGGTCATCTGCGACAGCAATTCGTCCAGCGGCGCATGCTGGTCCAGCCAGGTGATCTCGGTGCGCGGGATCATCATCGAGCCGATCTGCCGGTCGTCCAGCCGGAACACGTTGCGCACCATCTGGTGCTCCTGCGCCTCGATCACGCCCGCGTCCAGGCCTTCTTCCAGGCTGGCGGCGATCTCTTCCTCGGTCACGCTGCGCGAGGGCGCGTTGCGGATGCCCAGCAGCCGCAGCGTGGCCTCGGTGCAGGCCGACAGCAGCCAGACGAACGGCCGCGTGGCCGTCGACAGCAGGTTCATCGGCCGCGCCACCAGCACCGCCACCCGCTCGGGGTACATCTGCCCCAGGCGCTTGGGCACCAGCTCGCCGAAGATGATGGTCAGGAAGGTGATGCTCAGCACCACCAGCGCGGTGGCCGTGATGCTGGCCGCGCCCACGGTCATCAGCGGCAGCACGCCGTTCAGCCAGAGGGCCAGCGGCTGCGAGAACGCCGCCTCGCCGACGATGCCGTTGAGCACGCCGATCGAGGTGATGCCGATCTGCACCGTGGACAGGAACTTGGTCGGATCCTCGTGCAGCACCTGTGCGGCTTCGGCACCGGGATCGCCCGCCTCCACCATCACCGCCAGCCGCGCCTTGCGCGAGGCCGTGAGCGCCATCTCGGACATGGCGAACAAGGCGTTCAACAGAATCAGAAAAACCAGCAGCGCGACTTCCATGCGGTGGCACCGGCACGGCGCCCCAGGGTTCAACACGGCGGCCAGCGTAGCAGAATCACCCCATGCACTACCTCATCGGCGACGTCCAGGGCTGCTGTGACGCCCTGGATCGGCTGTTGGCCGAGATCGGCTTTTCCCCCTCGCGCGACCGCCTGCATCTGCTGGGCGATCTGGTCAACCGCGGCCCGGCCTCGCTGCGCACGCTGCAGCGCCTGCGTGCGCTGGGCGGGGCCGCCACCTGCCTGCTGGGCAACCACGACCTGCACCTGCTGGCCGTGGCCACCGGCGGCCAGCGGCCGCACCGCAACGACACCATCAGCGACATCCTGGACAGCCCCGATCGCGCCGCGCTGCTTGAATGGCTGCGTCACGGCAAGCTGGCCGACACCGCCCACGGCTGGCTGCTGGTGCATGCCGGCGTGGTGCCGCAATGGTCGGCCGAGCAGACCCTGGCCCTGGCCGCCGAGGTGCAGGCGGTGCTCACCAGCCCGGGCCTGGCCGACTTCATGCGGGTGATGTACGGCAACCAGCCGGCACGCTGGGACGATGCGCTCACCGGCCACGACCGCTGGCGCATGGTGCTCAACGTGTTGACCCGCATCCGCTACTGCACGCCCGACGGCACGCTCGAGTTCGACACCAAGGACGGCAGCGGCGTGGCACCGCCCGGTCACCAGGCCTGGTTCGACACGCCGCGCCGGCGGACCTTGGGCGTGCCGATCGCCTTCGGCCACTGGTCGACGCTGGGGCTGCGCAACCGCCCCGACCTGCTGGCGCTGGACACCGGTTGTGTGTGGGGCGGATCGCTCACTGCAGTGCGCATCGACGGCGGCCGGCGCGACGTGACGCAGGTGCACTGCCCCGACGGCCGCACGCCCTTCTGAATCACCCGTCATGGCGGGCAGGGCACGCGACGGATGATCGCCATGGCGATCGGGTAGATCTGGGTGGTCATCATGGGCGGCGCGCCGTGTGCCGCGCGAACGGCAACGTTCGGGCCGCGCGCCACACCCTAGAATGCGGCCCGTTGGAAGCGTGGCCGAGCGGTTTAAGGCAGCAGTCTTGAAAACTGCCGACGGTGGAAGCCGTCCGTGAGTTCGAATCTCACCGCTTCCGCCAACAACGGCGCTGACCACCCCCCCTCGATCTGCCCGCCCACGGCGCCTGGCAATGGGGCGCGTTGATGATGTGCGGCGCAGCCAGCCTGCTTCGGCCGGCCGGCCGGTGACGCTGTTGATGGTGGCGCTGGTCTGTTTCCGGCGGGCGGCCTGATCGTGCCGAATTGTCCCGCGTGTGACTTTTGCACCGGACAAACACCGGGGCGAGCCACGCCCGGTGGGGCGCAGAATTAATCGGTTGCCGCCCGGGTCTTGCCGGGCGCGCTTTTTGATCTGGAGCCCCCATGAAAGCAGCCGTCCTGCATGCCCCCCGTACGCCGATGACGATCGAAAACATCGCCATCGACAAACCCAAGCGCCGCGAGGTGCTGGTGCGCACCGCCGCCGCCGGCCTGTGCCACAGCGACCTGCACTTCATCGAAGGCGCCTACCCAACCCCCGTGCCGGTGGTGCTGGGACATGAGTCGGCGGGCATCGTCGAGGCGGTGGGCGAGGACGTCACCTACCTCAAGCCCGGCGACCACGTCATCAGCTGCCTGTCGATGTTCTGCGGCCACTGCGAGTTCTGCCTGTCGGGCCACCTGTCGCTGTGCGGCGACCCGGAAGTCAAGCCCGCCCCCGGCAAGGCAAAGCGCCTGCACTGGAAGGGCGAGCACATGAACCAGTTCCTCAACCTGTCGGCCTTTGCCGAGCAGATGGTGGTGCACGAGCATGCGCTGGTGAAGGTGCGCGAGGACATGCCACTCGACCTGGCCGCGCTGATCGGCTGCGCGGTGATCACCGGCTACGGTGCGGTGTCGCACACCGCGCGCATGGCGCCCGGCAGCACGGTGGCCATCTTCGGCGCCGGCGGCATCGGGCTGTCGACCATCAACGCCGCGGCCATCGCCGGGGCGGGCCGCATCATCGTGATCGACCTCGACCCGTTCAAGCTCGAACTGGCCAAGGCCTTCGGCGCCACCGACGTGATCAACGCCGCCGATGGCGACACTGTCAAGCGCATCATCGAACTCAGCAGCGGCGGCGTGCACTATTCGTTCGAATGCATCGGCCTGAAGACCACCGCCGAGCAGAGCTTCTCGTGCCTGCGCTCGGGCGGCACGGCCACGCTGATCGGCATGATCCCGGTGGGCACCAAGATCGAATTGCACGGCGTCGACTTTCTGCGTGAGCGGCGCATCCAGGGCTCGATGATGGGCAGCAACCGCTTCCGCACCGACATGCCGCGCCTGATCGACTTCTACATGCAGGGCAAGCTGCACCTCAAGGAAATGGTCTCGGGGCGCATCAAGCTCGAAGACATCAACGAAGGCTTCGCCGCGATGAAGACCGGCGGCATCGCGCGCAACGTGATCGTCTTCGACCACTGAGCCAGCGATGCCGCGACAACTCGAAGGCAAGGTCGCAGTCATCACCGGCGCGGCGTCGGGCATCGGCCTGGCCACGCTGGAGCGGTTCGTCGAAGCCGGTGCGCGGGTGCTGGCCGCCGATGTGCAGGCCGAGGCCGGCCAGGCGCTGGCCGCACGCTATCCCGGTGTGGTGAGCTTTGCGCTGTGCGATGTCACCCAGCCGCCGCAGATCAAGGCGGCCATCGAGCAGGCCGTGGTCTTGTTCGGCGGGCTCGACATCCTGTTCTCCAACGCCGGAGCCGGCGGCGCGCTGGCCGGGGTGGAAAACTTCGACGCCGATGGCTGGGACCGCACCCAGGCGCTGCTGCTGCGCTCGGTGGCCGCGGGGGCCTCGTATGCCGTGCCGCACATGCGCCAGCGCGGTGGCGGCTCGATCATCAACACCTCGTCGGTGTCCGCGCTGCAGGCGGGTTATGCCCCGCTGGCGTACTCGGTGGCCAAGGCCGGCGTGCTGCACTACACCCGGCTGGCGGCGGCCGAGCTGTCGGCCCACCGCATCCGCATCAACGCCATCGTGCCGGGCTTCATCGCCACCTCCATCTTCGGCGGCATCATGAACCTGGGCCCTGAACAAGCCGCCCTGCTGGCCGGGCAGATCGCCGAGCGCAGCGGCACCGCCAACCCGATCGGCCGCTCGGGCCTGCCGCGCGACATCGCCGAGGCGGCACTGTTCCTGGTCTCCGATGCGGCCGGCTTCATCACCGGCACGCACCTCACGGTGGACGGCGGCCTGACCATCGGCCCGCGTCACTCCTGGGACCCGAACGCCGCCGGCCCGATGACCGATGCGCTGGGCCTCAGCCCCGCCGAGTTGCGTGCGCTGCGCGCCGCGCGCGGCGGCTGACACCAGCCGCGCCACCCCTACCGCCCTTCGTCCACCCCTCACCACAAGACACGCCCATGCCCAAGGTCATCTTCATCGCCCACAACGGAACCCGCCACGAGGTGCAGGCACCAACCGGGCTGTCGCTGATGCGCGCGGCCATCGACAACAACGTGCCTGGCATCGATGGCGACTGCGGCGGCCAATGCGCCTGCGCCACCTGCCATGTGTTCATCGAGGCGCCCTGGGCCGCGCTGACCGGCCCGCGCACCGAGCGCGAGGACGAGATGCTCAACTTCGCCGCCGAATTGCGCGACAGTTCACGCCTGGCCTGCCAGGTCGAGCTGAGCGATGCGCTCGACGGCATCGTCGTAGGCATGCCCGAAGGCCAGCACTGACCCGATTGCCCCCTCCGGCGCCAACCTCTCCAAGGAGTCTGCCATGAATGCCGTACTGCAATCCGCCGCATCACAAACCGCCGAGTTGTCGGCTGCCCAGGCTGTGGGCAAGCAACGCGCCGCGGCGATGTCGCTGGACGGGCTGAACCCCGCCGACCCGCAGCACTTCATCGACGGCATCGAAGGCCATATCTTCGACCGTCTGCGTGCCGAGGACCCGGTGCACCGCAGCCGCAGTCAGGTGCCCGAGGTGGGCGAGTTCTGGTCGGTCACCCGCTACCAGGACATCATGCACGTGGACACCCACCCCGATCTCTTCTCGTCGGATTGGTCCAAGGGCGGCATCACGCTGTTCAACCCGCCCGAGAGCGAGCGGCTGCCGATGTTCATCGCGATGGACCCGCCCAAGCACGACGACCAGCGCAAGGCGGTGAGCACCATCGTGGCGCCGGCCAACCTGAACAACTGGCAAAGCCTGATCCGCCAGCGCACCGCCAACCTGCTGGACAGCCTGCCACGCAATGAAACCTTCGACTGGGTCGACAAGGTGTCGATCGAGCTGACCACCTGCATGCTGGCCACGCTGTTCGACTTTCCGTTCGAAGACCGCCGCCTGCTGACCTGGTGGTCAGACGTGGCCACGATGAACAAGGCCACCAACCCCGAAGCGCTGGAGCCGGCCGAGCGCATGGCCGAGCTGGGCAAGATGTTGGGCTACTTCACCAAGCTGTGGAATCAGCGCGTCAATGACGCGCCGCGCACCGACCTGGTGTCGATGCTGGCCCACGGCGCGGCCACCCGCAACATGCCGCCGATGGAGTACATGGGCAACCTGGTGCTGCTGATCGTGGGCGGCAACGACACCACCCGCAACAGCATGACCGGCGGCCTGCTGGCGCTGCATGACAACCCTGCGGAGATGGCCAAGCTGCGCGCCAACCCGGCGCTGATCGACAGCCTGGTGCCCGAGATCATCCGCTGGCAGACCCCGCTGGCCTACATGCGCCGCACCGCCACGCAAGACACCGAGCTGGGCGGCAAGCGGATCTTGCAGGGCGACAAGGTGGCGATGTGGTACTTGTCGGGCAACCGCGACGCGTCGGCGATCGACAACCCCGATCGCTTCATCATCGACCGCGCCCGGCCCCGCAACCACCTGAGCTTCGGCTTCGGCATCCACCGCTGCGTAGGCAACCGCCTGGCCGAGCTGCAGCTGAAGATCCTCTGGGAAGAGATCCTCAAGCGCTTCCCGGTGATCGAGGTGATGGGCCCGCCCACGCGCATCCGCTCGTCGTTCGTGCGCGGCTACAGCCACCTGCCGGTGCGCATCCCCGGCTGACCCCTCGGCCGCGCTGGCTGCGCGTCAGCGGCCGACCAGGCCCATCGAGATCCAGGGTTGCCAGGCGATCAGCGCCAGACAACCCAGCATCAACACGATGAACGGCGTCGCGGCCAGGACCAGCTCACCGAACTTCTGCTTGAAGGTGGACATCGCCACCAGCAGGTTCAGCCCCACCGGCGGGGTGAGGAAGCCGATTTCGAGGTTGACGATCATGATGATGCCGAACATCACCGGGTCGAAACCGTAGGCCACGGCCAGCGGGGCCAGCAGCGGGCCGAGGATCAGGATGGCCTCGCCCGAGGTCATCAGGCAGCCCACGATCAGCAGCAGCAGGTTGACGATCAGCATGAACAGCAGCGGGCTGTCGGTGACGCCTTTCATCATCTCGACCATCATGCCGGGCACCTGATGCTCGGTGAGCACCAGGTTCAGGCTCAGCGCCACGGCCAGCAACGGAAACAGCGTGCCACCCAGCTTGGAGGCGTCGAGCACCACATCGTAGAAGTGCCTGAGCTTGAATTCACGGTGGATGAAGGTCTCGACCACCAGCGCGTACACCAGCGACACCGCCGCCGCCTCGATGGCCGAGAAGTAGCCGGTGTAGATCCCACCCAGCAGGATCACCGGCATCAGCAGCGCCCAGATGCCTTCGCGCATGGCCACGCGCAGGCGATGCCCGTCGAAGCGCTGGCGTGGCAGTTTGCGGTTGACCCACATCGAGTAGACCGCGAAGGCGCCCAGCAGCAGCAGGCCAGGGCCGATGCCGGCCACGAACAGGTCGGTGATCGAGGTTTCGGTGACCAGGCCGTAGAGGATCAGCGGGATCGAGGGCGGGATGATGATGCCCAGCGTGCCGCCAGCCATGATGGCGCCCAGCGCAAAACGGTTGGGATAGCCGGCACCCGTCATGGCCGGCAGCATCACCGTGCCGATGGCCAGCATGGTGACGATCGACGATCCCGAGATGGCCGCGAACACCCCGCAGCTGAGCACGCAGGCCACCGCCAGGCCGCCGGGCAGGTGCCCGGTGAGCGCGGCGGCCACGCCGATCAGGCGCCGGGCGGTCGAGCCCTTGGTCATCACGCCGCCGCAGAGGATGAACATGGGAATCGACAGGATCAGCTCCTTGTCGAGCGAGATCCACATGTCCTCGATGATGTAGTCGAGCTGGCCCTTGCCCCAGACGATGTGCACCACCGCCACCGCGGCCAGCAGGATCACCAGCAGCGGCTGGCGCAACGCGAGCAGCAATGCCACCAGGCCCAGCAGGATCAGGGCGCCGGTCATTCCTGAAACTCCGGCGGGGCCGGCCGCAGCGCGGGCCAGGTGGCAAAGACGAAGTAGCGCATCGCCGCCGATGCAAAGCCAGCCGGGATCGCCATCTGGATCGGCCAGGCCGACACGTTGATCACCGCGGCCAGCACACCCGACTCCTTGGAGGCCAGCACGAACAGCACGCCATACCAGGTGACGCCCAGCAGGAACAGGCCGGTGAACAGGTCGGCCAGGCGGTCCATGTGTGGACCCCAGGCCTTGGGCACCCAGGCAAAACCCACCCGCGGCACCAGATGCACGCCAGTGGCCGTGGCGATGCCGATGCCGGCAAACGAGCCGATGACGAGTGCAAACACCGCCATCTTCTGCGACCCGAACAGCCCGGTGGCGCCCACCTTGATGCCCAGCATCGCCATCGCCGGGCCATAGGCCTCACGCCCCAGCACGTCGATCACCAGCACCAACGCGATGAAGCTGAAGGCCAGCACGGCGATCCAGCATTCAAGCCGGTGCCAGCCTCGCAACAGGCGGGCCACCGCCGCGGGCGCGGGCGGGTAGGCAGGCACCCGGCCCGCCGTGGAACTTGACGTCATGGACACATCCCGGTTCAGCACGGCCAGCCGGCCGCGCTGGCGCCGCAACCGGCCGCGGCGCGGCGCCGCAACCCGTTGCAGGCAGCCTGCTGCTTTACTTGGCGCCTTCGCAGGCCTTCTTGCCGGCGTCCATCATGGCCAGGAACTTCTCGCCCTCGGGGCCCACATCCTTGGCAATGGCGGCCCAGACCGGCTCCAGCCCCTTGGCCCATTCGGCCAGTTGCGCGGGCGTGGCTTCGACCACCGTGCCGCCGGCCTGCTTGTGCACACCGGTCAGCGCGGTGTCGACGCCGCGGATCTCGGCACGCAGGGTGCTGACCGGGGTTTTCCTGGCGCCCCGGTCGAACGATGCGCGCACATCGGCGGGCAGTTTGTCGTACACGCCCTTGTTCATCAGCGTGATGCCGGCCGACTCCCACAGCGGCAGCTTGGTCATCACCGGCAGCACCTTGTTCAAGCCCGAGGGCACGTAGAACGCGTACGGTGTCGGGTAGGTGTCGATGAGGCCGGTCTGCGACGACGAGGTGGCCTCGGCCACCGAGGTGGGGATCGGATTGGCGCCCATCGCGCGCCAGAAATCGGCGGTCATCTTGTTGGCGACCACGCCCACCTTGATGCCCTTGACGTCGGCCGGCGTGAGGTAGGGCTTCTTGCCCGGCAGGTGCACCGAGCCCACCTCGCCCCAGTTCAGGAACACCAGGTTCTTCTTGGCCAGCGCCTCGGTGGCATGCTGCTGCAGGTGGTTGTCCAGCGTGCAATCGCGCTGCGCCCGGTTGGCAAAGAACATCGGCAACTGGATCAGCGCCAGCTCGGGCACCTGCAGCGCCACGGCATTGGCGGTGAACGAACCCATCTCGAGGCGCCCGCGCGAGATCTGCGCGATCGCGTCGTTTTCGCTGCCCAGCTGCGAGCCGAAGAACGGCGTGATCTTGACGGCGCCTGCCGTCTCGCCAGCCACCTCGGCAGCCATGCGGATGACCTGCTTGGCCCAGGGCGAGGTGGGCGGCGCCGACGAGGCGAACTTGAATTCGGTCTGGGCACTGGCCAGGCCGCTGGCGCACAGCATCGACAGGGCAGCCAGCGGGATGAGGGTTCGCTTCATGGTGTTGTCTCCTTGGGAGGGGTGTTGAAAGTGTTGCAGATGGCCGGACGCCGGCTATCGGGGAAACGCCGGGGGCGGCGCGGGCGGCCGCGGCCCGACCACCGGGAACATGCGGTTGAACTGATCCAGCGTGGCCAGCAGCGACGGCAGCGCCTGGACCGATCCGGTCACGCTGATCTGACCGGCCTGCAGCGCATCGGCAAAGCTCAGGCGCTGCAGCACGATCTCGTCGAGCGTGCTGCGCGCCAGGGTCACCGTGGCATCGGCATCGGCAGCGGCCACGTCCAGGCGGTGGGTCAGCGCACTGTTCTCCAGGTTCAGCAAGGCGCGTTCGCCGGTGTCGCTGAAATGCCAGTTCAGCCGCAGCCGCAGGCCCTCGGCGCGATCGCCGTCCACCCGCATCGCGAGGTAGTCGAAGAACAGGCCGATCGGCATGGCGCGCACGATGTCGCCACTGGCCATCGGCGCGTTGGGCAGCTTGGGCACGCCGTGGCGCAACTCCAGCGCCGCCTGCAGGTAGGCGTTGCGCCAGGTGGCCGATTCGGCCTGGTAGCCCAGTTGCTCCAGCGCCTGGGCGCCCAGCGTGCAGGCGGCCAGCGTTTGGGCGTCGCCCTCGCTGCCGGCATGGGCCAGCTGGGCGCAGACCTGCGCCACCCAGCGGTATTCACCACGCTCGAAGTCGGCTTGCGCGCGCTGCAGCACGGCCTCGGCGCCGCCCATGTACTCGATGGCCTTGCGCGCCGACTCGGCCGGTGGCAGCGCATCCAGGTGCGCCGGGTTGCCGTCGTACCAGCCGATGTAGCGCTGCACGATGGCCTTCACGTTGTGGCGTACCGTGCCGTAGAAACCGTGGCACGACCAGTCACGCTGCAGGCTGGGCGGCAGCTGCAGCACCTCGGCGATCTCGCCGGCCAGGCGGCCGTGGTTCATCAGCCGCACAGTCTGGTCGTGCACGAACTTGTACAGATCGCGCTGGCGCCGCAGGAAGCCGTCGATCGCCTCGCCGCCCCACACCGGCCAGTGATGCTGGGCGATCAGCACGTCGGCATCGGCGCCGTAGCGCTGCAGCGCGCCATCCAGGTAGCGCGACCAGGCCAGTGAATCGCGCGCCAGCGCACCGCGCAGCGGCAGCAGGTTGTGGAAGTTGTGGCTGCTGATCTCGGTCATGTTCAGCACCCTCAAGCCCGGGTGGTGGATGATCATTTCCGACGGCGCCTCGGCGCCCGGCGTCAGCTCGAAGACGCACTCGATGCCGTCGATGACATGGCGCTCCACCGGCTGCTCGATCACCCGCGTGGGCGCGATCAACGACATCGTGCCCATCGAGGTGGTCTTGCCCAGACCGGCGTCCACCTGCCCGCGCTCGCCCTTGGGCAGCAGCGGGCCGAACTGGAACAGCGCGCGGCGCACCATCGCGTTGCCGGCCATCACGTTCTCGCCGACCGCCTCTTCCATGAAGGCCTTGGGGGCGATCACCTGCACCCGGCCGGCCTTCACATCGGCCTCGTCGATGACGCCGCGCACGCCACCGAAGTGGTCGGAGTGGCTGTGCGAATACACCACCGCCACCACCGGCTTGTGCGCCTGGTCGGGCCGGTGCTGGCGGTACAGCGCCAGCGCGGCGCGCGCCACCTCGGTGCTGACCAGCGGGTCGATCAGGATCAGCCCGGTGTCTCCTTCGATGATGGTCATGTTCGAGATGTCGATGCCGCGCACCTGGTACACCCGCTCGCACACCTTGAACAGCCCGGTGATCATGTTCACCCGCGCGTGGCGCCACAGGCCGGGGTGCACCGTGTCGGGCGGCTGCTCGTCGGCCAGAAAGCCGTAGGCCGCCAGATTCCACACCGGGGCGCCGTTGGCGCGGGTGATGGCGCCGGGCGGCAGGTCGGCGATGAAGCCGCGCCGCGCGTCGTCGAAGCTCTGCTGGTCGGCCATCGGCAGCCAGCGCAGCGCGGCATGCTGGCAGGCGCGGGTGGCCTCGGTGGCGGGCAGCGCGCCGGGTGGGCCGCTGGCTTGGCTTGCACGGATCGTCGGGTTCATGTCGGGTCCTTCCTGCAGGGGTGGGCGGTGGATGCAGCGCGGGTGGCGAAGTGCCGATGGGGCGAAGTGCCGATGAGGCGATGAGGCGATGGGCTACTGCCGCGCCAGCTCCACCTCGGCCAGCGCGTCGCCGTCAATGCGGGCCACCGGATCCAGCGTCACCGTCACCCGGCGCAGCCGGCCGGTGAAGACGAACGGCGCTTCGTAGTGCGATACCGGCGAGCCGCGGTCCAGGCCGATGTCCAGCCCCGACCACGACACCAGCATGTTGAAACCATGGGCGCCTTGCAGCGTGCCGGCCGGCTGGCCGTCGATCAGCAAGGTGGCACGCCGGTACGACGGCACCTGCACCGGCGCGCCCACCGGCGGCTGAAAGCGCACCAGCGGGCCCTGGTCCAGACGCAGGCCCAGCGTGTGATGCCCGGCTGGCACCCGCTGCGCGGAGCGCAGAACGTGGTGCACACCCCCGATGTTGAGGTCGTGCACCAGGTGGCCGTCCTGCAGGTACAGGCTGTAGCCCGAGGTGGCATCACCATGCGCGATCAGCACGCCCTGCGCCGGCGCCTCGCCCAGCGTCACCTCGGCCTCGATGCGGTAGCCGCGGCCACGCACGTCGGGCGCCACGTCGGTGGGCAGATGGCCCATGCCGGCGTGCATCACGAAGCGGGTGCGATCACCCTGCACACGCAGGCCGTTGGCGGCAAAGCGGGCGGCAAAACGATCGTCCAGCGGCAGCACCTGGCAGCGCTCGGCCTCTTGCCACCACAGCGCCTGCAGCTGCTGCAGCCGCTCGGGCTGCGCCGCGGCCAGGTCGTGGTTCTCGGCGAAGTCGTCGTCCAGGTGATACAGCTCCCAGCGATCGGCGTCGAAGGGCTGGCCCGGCGGGTGAAACGCCACCGCCTTCCAGCCCGCGTGCCACAGGCCGCGGTGGCCGAACATCTCGAAGTACTGCGGCCGCGTGCGAATGGGCGCACCGGCCTGGCGCAGATCGGCGGCAAAGCTCTCGCCGTCCAGCCGCAGGCAGTCCAGGCCCTTGAGCTGGCGCGGTGGCTCGATGCCGAGCAGGTCCAGCAGCGTGGGCACCACGTCGGTGGCGTGGTGAAAGCCATGGCGCAACTCGCCCCGTGCGGCCAGCCCCTTGGGCCAGCTGATGACCAGCGGATCGCGGATGCCGCCGCCGTGGGTGTTCTGCTTGTAGCGCTTGAGCGGCGTGTTGGCGCACATCGCCCAGCCCCAGGGAAAGTTCGAATGCGTGTCGGGCCCGCCGATGTCGTCGATGCGTTCGATCTTCCTGGGTGGCGGCTCGGGCAGCTGGTTGTAGGGCCCCATCGCGTTGACGAAGCCGAGCGGCCCACCCTCCTGGCTGGCCCCGTTGTCCGACAGCACGACGATGACGGTGTCGTCCAGCTGGCCGCTGGCCTCCAGGTGCGCCACCAGCCGCGCGATCTGCTGGTCGGCATGGTCCAGCATCGCGGCATAGGCCGCTTGCAGGCGGGTCATCAGCGCGCGCAGCGGCGGCTCGTGCGTGTCCCAGGGCTTCACGCCGTCGTTGCGTGGCGGCAGCGTGGTGCCGGGCGGCACGATGCCCAGTGCCAGCTGGCGCGCCAGCCGGCGCGCGCGCTCGGCGTCCCAGCCGTGGCCGAACTCGGCGTCATAACCTCGGATCAGCGCGGCCGGCGCCTGGTGCGGCGCGTGGCAGGCGCCCGGCGCCAGCCACAGGTGCCAGGGCTTGGCCGGCTGGTCGGCCTCGTGGTCGGCCAGGTAGCGGATGGCTTGATCCACCAGATCGGCGCTGAGGTGGTAGCCGGACTCGAAGCTGCCGGGCGCTGCGAACTGGCCACTGAGCGGCGTGTTGTCGCGCACCAGCTCGGGCGCGTACTGGTCGGTCTCGGCGTCCATGAAGCCGTAGAAGCGGTCGTAACCCCGGCCCAGCGGCCAGCCGTCGAAGGGGCCGGTGGGGCCGGTCTCGTTCAGCGGCGTGACATGCCACTTGCCCAGCATGTAGTTGACGTAGCCGTGCGGGCGCAGCATCTCGGCCAGCGTGGCCGCCTCGGGTGCGATCTTGCCGCGGTAGCCCGGAAATCCACTGTCGAAGTTGGCCAGGCAGCCCATCCCCACCGCATGGTGGTTGCAGCCGGTCATCAGCGCCGCACGGGTGGTCGAGCACATCGCCGTGGTGTGGAAGCCGGTGAGCCGCAGACCACGCGCAGCCAGCGCGTCGATGGCCGGGGTGCGGATGGTCGAGCCATAGCAGCCCAGGTCGGAAAAGCCGACGTCGTCGAACAGCACCACCAGCACGTTCGGCTTCCTGGCGGCCACATCGGGGCGCGGCGGCCACCAGGGGGTGGCGTCGGCGATCGTCTTGCCGATCGTGCCGGGAAAGCGGGCTGCAGTCATCGAGTCACCCCGGGGGCATCGGAGGCGCGATCGTAGACAGTGCGGGCCGTCTCAATCTCCACCTGGGTGACAATCCTGGGTCAAACCTGATGATCGCTATCCCTCCCCCCACCGGCCCCTTGCCCGGCCTGGGTGCGCCCGAGAACCCGGCGGCCAGCACCGGCTCGTTTCGCGAGCGCCTGCAGGACCTGCCCCCCGAGGTGGCGGCCGAGTTGGTGCGCGTGGGCACCCGCCGGCCCTGGCGCCGGGGCCAGATGGTGGTGCGCCAGGGCGCGCACAGCCATGCCATCGTGGTGGCGTTGCAGGGCCGGCTGTCGGTCACGCTGGGCTCGCCTGACGGCCGCAGCACGCTGATGCGCTGGCTCGACGAGGGCGAGGTGCTGGGCCTGGCCGATGTGCTGGCCGGCCTGCCGTCGCCGGTGTCGGTGCAGGCGCAGGGGCCCGCCACCACGCTGCAGGTCGAGCGCGACGCCTTCGTGCAGGTGCTGCGCCAGCACCCCGAGGGCGCCATCGGCATCGCCGTGCTGCTGAGCCGCCGGGTGGCCGATCTGTTTCGCTACATCGAGATGACCAGCGCGCGCCCGCTGGCCGACCGGGTGGCGTATGCGCTGCAACGGCTGGCACGCTCGCAAGGCCAGCCCGACAACGAAGGCCACCTGCGCCTGAAGGTCACCCAGGCCGATCTGGCGATGGCCGCCAACGCCTCGCGCCAGCGTGTGCATCTGGTCTTGCAGCGGCTGCAGGCCGAAGGCCACATCCGGCTGGGCTATGGCACGGTGACGCTGCTGACGACCGACCTCTGAGCCGGCACCCAGCCACCAGCGGCGCCCGTGCCAGATCCCCGATTCGGGTGCCAGGCCCGGGCATCCCCGCATCGGGGATTGCATTTCAACAAATATACTTGCGGCGATCGTCTGCTTGCTTGGCGGCGGCAGACGATCAGGAGCAGTAGTGTTCAGGGGCCCCTGGTGGGGCCCCTCTTTTTCGCCCGATCGAGCCCTGCGCGCGCGCGCTGCGCCCGGCCGGGCTCCTATCATTCCCGCATGCCTTCGCGTCCTCGCCGCCCATCCCGTTCGCCGCAGTCCACCCCGTGCCCCGAGGTGCCCCGCTCGCCCACCACCGAAGCGCCGGCCGGCGCCGAAGCGCCTGCCCGGGTGCTGCGGCGGTTCCGGGTCGTGTTCAACGCGGTCAAGTCGCATTTCCAGCAGGTGGAGAAATCGGCCGGCCTGGGTGGTGCCCAGCTGTGGGCCTTGAGCGTGATTGCCGCGCAGCCCGACATGGGCGTGAACGACCTGGCGCGCGCGATGGACATTCACCAGACCACCGCCAGCAACCTGGTCAAGGCCCTGCTGGGCCTGTCGTTGATCGCCTCGCACCGCAACGGCCCCGACCGGCGCGCCGTGCACCTGCAGGTGTTGCCGGCCGGTGAACGGCTGCTGCGCAAGGCCCCGGGGCCGTTCGGCGGTGTGCTGCCCGACGCACTGGCGCGGCTGGACCCCCTGGTGCTGGAGCGCCTGGACCACGACCTCGGCGCGCTGATCAGCGCGCTGGACGCCGACGAGCGGGCGGCCGGCATTCCGCTGGCGCAGATGTAACGCCACCGTGCGGCCTGGCGCCACGGGCGTGAAGACCCGCGGCGCGCATTGAAATTGTGCAAATACAATTTGCCGAACCACCATGCCGCGGCAGCCCATCCCCCCTGAGCCCAGCAACCGCCCACCGCATGGCGTGCGCGGCCTGCTGGCCGCGCTGATGCGCCTGATCCATGCAGCGCGCGTGGCGCTGCAGGGTGGCTGGCATGCGCTGCGGGATGTCGAGCCCGATGTCTGGCGCAACCTGCAGACCGAGCTGATGGCCGGCCGCCAGTGGCTGGACCGGGCGCTGGTGCTGGCCTTTGCCGCCGCCACCGGCCTGCTGGTGGTGGGCTTCACGCTGCTGGCCGAGGCCGCCAGCCATGCCTTCGACCAGCTGCAACAAGCCGGTCCCTACGGCCGTTGGGCGCCGCTGCTGTGGACCCCGCTGCTGACCGTGGCGCTGCTGTGGTTCACCCGCCGCTTTGCAACGGGCGCGATGGGCTCGGGCATTCCGCAGGTGGTGCGCGCGCTCGACGACGACCTGGCGCCGGCGCAGCAATCGGCGCTGGTGTCGCTGCGGCTGTCGCTGCACAAGATCGGCCTGGTCTCGGGCGGCCTGCTGGCCGGCCTGTCGATCGGCCGCGAAGGCCCCACGGTGCAGGTGGGCGCCGGGGTGATGGTGCACGCCCGGCGCTGGCTGTCGCCGCACTCGGGCATCGACGCGCACGACCTGATGGTGGCCGGCGCCGCCGCCGGCATTGCCGCGGCCTTCAACACGCCGCTGGGTGGCATCGTGTTCGCGCTCGAGCAGCTGTCACGCCGGCGCGGCATCTCGCACAGCGCGCTGGTGATCGCCAGCATCGTACTGGCCGGCCTGGTGGCGGTGTCGGTGTTCGGCAACCAGACCTACTTCGGCCGGCTGCCGGTGCAAGACCTGCCCTGGTCGCTGCTGTGGCCAGGCCTGCTGGTGGCCCTGGTGGCGGGCCTGGCAGGCGGGCTGTTCTCGCGGCTGATCGTGGTGTCCACCCGCGGCCTGCCCGATGTCTTCAGCCGCTGGCGCCAAAGCCATCCACTGCGCTTTGGCGGGGCCTGTGCGCTGGCGGTGGCGGTGATCGGCATTGCCGCCGGCGGCGCCACCGCGGGCGCGGGTTATGCACCCACACGCGCGCTGCTCGAGGGCCACGCCGAGCTGCCCGGCGTCTACACGCTGCTGAAGTTCTGCGCCACCTGGCTGTCGGCCTGGACCGGCGTGCCGGCCGGCGTGTTTGCGCCCTCGCTGGCCATCGGCGCGGGCATCGGCAACGACGTGGCGCTGCTCACCGGCCTGGGCCGCGAGGCGGCGATCCCGCTGATCGCGCTGGGCATGGTGGGCTTTCTCGCCGCCACCACGCAGGGGCCGATCACCGCCTTCATCATCGTGATGGAGATGGTCTCGGGCCATGCCATGGTGCTGAGCCTGATGGCCTGCGCGCTGCTGGCCAGCGGCGTGGCACGGTTGATCACCCGGCCGATGTATGGCGAGCTGGCGGCCTTGCTGCCCATCGTCCCTGCGCCCGCACCCGGGCCCAAAGCCGGGCCCGCACCCGGCGCTGCCGCCGATCCGGCCAAACCATGAACACGCTGCGCATCCGCCTGCGCCGCTGGTGGCGCGGCCTGTTCACCAGGCACCCGTCGGCGCCATTGGCACTGCCACCGCCCGCCGTGCCGGCCGCGCCAGCGCCGGTGCCGGTGGTGGCCTGCGCCAGCGTGGTGATCCCGGCACTGAACGAGGCCGCTCGCATCGCCGAGGTGGTGCGCTTTGCCCTCGCCGACGCAGCCACCGCCGAGGTCATCGTTGTCGACGACAGCTCGATCGACGACACCGCGGCGCTGGCACGCGCGGCCGGGGCCCGGGTGCTGACCAGCAGCATGCTGGGCAAGGGGGCGTCGATGCGCGACGGCGTCGACACCGCGCAGCAGGATTGGCTGGTCTACCTCGACGGCGATCTGTCGGGCCTGCGCCCAGGTCTGATCACCGACCTGTGCCGCCCGCTGGTGGCCGGCGAGGCCGACTTTGTCAAGGCACGCTTCGGCCGCGGCGGCGGGCGGGTGACCGAGCTGACCGCCAAGCCGATGCTGCAGGTGTTCTTTCCCGAGCTGGCGCACTTTGCGCAGCCGTTGGGCGGGCTGATCGCCGCGCGCCGGCCACTGCTGCAGGCGCTGCGCTTCGAGAACGGCTACGGCGTGGACATCGGCCTGCTGATCGACGCCCATCTGGCCGGTGCACGGCTGGCCGAGGTGGACATCGGCTCGCTCGAGCACGACAGCCAGCCGCTGCTCGACCTGACGGCGATGGCCAACGAGGTGTCGCGCGTGATCTACGACCGCGCGCGCGCCGCCGGCCGGCTGCATGTGGAGCAGATCGCCGCGATGTACGAGACCCAGCGCCAGGCCACCGCATCGATCGACTACATCCTGTCGCGCCGCCGCGGCCGCACACGGCTGCTGCTGCTCGACATGGACGGCACCGTCACCACCGAGCGTTATGCCGTGTCGCTGGCCCGCGCCATCGGCCAGGAAAGCGCGCTGTCCGCCCTGCTGGACAACCCCGACGACGACGCCAGCACCCGCAGCGAGCGCATCGCCGTGCTGTTCAAGTTCATCCATCGCCAGCAGTTCGAACGGGTGGCCCACGCCACCGAGATCCGGCCCGGCGTGATCGAGTGGGTCAACCGCATGCGCCGCGCCGGCTTCATGGTGGGCGTGGTCAGCGACAGCTACTTCGTCGCCGCCGAGATCCTGCGCCGGCGCATCTTTGCCGATTTCGCGCTGGCGCACACGCTGCAGTTCAGCGGCGATGTCTGCACCGGTGAACTGCGGCTGAACCCGGCCTTCGAGCCGGTGCGCCCCAGCCGCGGCGCGCCCGCCTGCAAGAGCCACGTGGTGACCCGTTTCCGCCAGGACCGCAGCGCCCCGGTGATCAACGAGGTGTGGGCGGTGGGCGACAACCTCAACGACCTGGAGATGCTGAGCCTGGCCGACCGCGCCTTCGTGATCGAGCCGAAGTCGCCCACGCTGGCGCGCAGGGCCGATGCGCAGCTGGTGCAGTCGTTCGACGAGTTGCTGGCGCTGGTGCCCGACGCCGCGCCTGCCCCGGCCGACCAGGCGGGCTGAAGCGGGACTGGGCCAACGCCTGAGACCGGCGCGCGGCCGGCGGTTCAGGCCGCCATCTGTTCGATCACCACCGCCAGCGCCAGCGTGCCCAGGTGCGCGCCGGAGGCATCGCACACGTTGGCCTGCTGCACGCCCGCGGCCGCCATGCACCGCGCGGCTTCGGCGATCGGCAGGCCTGCCACCAGCGTGGGGCCGGCCACCGCCGCGCCCGGCCGCACCAGCGCCGCGCAGCGCAGCACGCGGCCGCGGTTGACGTCGCGCACGAAGCGGCGCACCTGCTCGTCGGCCGGGTGCAGCACGATGTGGGTGGCGCTGCCCTGCTGCACCACCGCGCCGTCGCGCAGGATCACCAGGTGATCGGCCAGGCGCAGCGCCTCGTCGAGGTCGTGGGTGATGAAGACCACGGTCTTGCGCAACTCGCGCTGCAGGTCCAGCAGCAGGTCCTGCATGTCGACACGGTGCAGCGGGTCGAGTGCCGAGAAGGCCTCGTCCATCAGCAGCACCGGCGCATCGGCGGCCAGCGCACGGGCCAGGCCCACGCGCTGCTGCATGCCACCCGACAGCGTGGCCGGCCAGTCCTGCTCGTGGCCGGTCAGCCCCACCCGGGCCAGCCAGTGGCGCGCGCGGGCCTCGCGCTGGGCGGTCGCCACACCCTGCAGCTCCAGGGCGTAGGCCACGTTGTGCAGCACCGTGCGGTGCGGCAGCAGCGCAAAGCGCTGGAACACCATCGCCATGCTGCGCTGGCGGAAGGCGCGCAGCGCCGGCGCATCCAGCGCGGTGACGTCGACCTCGCCGCACAGCACCCGGCCCGCGGTCGGCTCGATCAGGCGGTTGAGGTGGCGCAGCAGCGTGCTCTTGCCCGAGCCCGACAGCCCCATCACCACCGAGACCGCACCGCCTTGCAGCTGCAGGTGGATGTCGCGCAGCGCCAGCGTGTGGCCGTGCCGCGCACGCAGTTCATCACGGCCCAGGCCGGCCATCACGGCGGCCAGGTGCGCCTGCGGCGCGGGGCCGAAGATCTGCGTCAGCCCCTGCAGTTGCAGGCCGGGTGCGGGCTCAGCCATCAGCGATCAACCATCAGCCGGCCGCCGATGCCGCTGCAACCGCCAGCCCCAGGCCTGCGAGATCCGGTCGAAGACGATGGCGATGCCCACGATCGCCAGGCCGTTGAACAGGCCCAGCGCAAAGTACTGGTTGGAGATCGCCTTGAGCACCGGCTGGCCCAGCCCCTGCACGCCGATCATCGACGCGATCACCACCATCGCCAGCGCCATCATGATGGTCTGGTTGACGCCGGCCATCAGCGTGGGCAACGCCAGTGGCAGTTGCACGCCCAGCAGCCGCTGGCGTGGTGTGGCGCCAAAGGCATCGGCCACCTCCAGCAGGTCGCGGTCGACCTCGCGCAGGCCCAGGTTGCTCAGGCGGATCATCGGCGGCAGCGCGTACACCACCACCGCCAGCAGGCCCGGCACGCGGCCGATGCCCAGCAGCATCACCACCGGGATCAGGTAGACGAAGCTGGGCAGCGTCTGCATCACGTCGAGCAGCGGCGTCAGCACCGATTGCAGGCGGTTCGAGCGCGACATCGCCACACCGACGGGCACGCCGATGGCCACCGCCAGCAACGTGCTGACGGCGATCATCGCCACCGTCTTGAGCGTGTCGTCCCACAGGCCCAGCGCGCCCACCGCCAGCAGCGTGAGCACCGCGCCCGCGGTGATGCGCCACGAGCGCGAGGCGCCCCAGGCCAGCAGCGCCGCGGCGATGATCACCAGCGGCCAGGGCGTGGCCAGCAGCGCGCTCTCGGTGGCGATCAGCAGGCGCTGCAGTGGT
>Ga0155495_1016_pt2 | contig 65680 bp, 57 predicted proteins | sample RifCSPhighO2_12_FD_107153 | JGI IMG/M metagenome (GOLD analysis project Ga0155495, IMG submission 107153) | Burkholderiales bacterium RIFCSPHIGHO2_12_FULL_69_20
AACCTGTTCCTGTCGGGCGAGCGCACCGTGCTGCGCAAGGCGCAGGAGTTCATGCTGACGCTGACGTTGGAGACGCTGCTGTCCAAGCAGCGCATCCTGGAGATCTACCTGAACAACGTGGAATGGGGCGAGGGCGTGTTCGGCGCGCAGGCGGCCGCGCGTTATTACTTCCGCACCGATGCGGCCCGGCTCGATGCCAGCCGCGCCGCCCGGCTGGCGGTGATGCTGCCGGCGCCCAAGCGCTTCGAGAAGAACCCCGGCTCGGCCTACCTGGCCTCGCGCGCGGGCACCGTGGCCGCCCGCATGGCCGATGTGACCCTGCCCTGACCGGGCCGTCGGCACCCCGGCAGCAGCCCTGCTGGGTGCTGCCGGCCGCCCGCTTCCTACAATCGCGCCCATGGCCGCTGCCCTTGTCGACGAGATTGCCGCCGCCGCCGCCCGGCTGGTGGTGGACGAAGGCATGGAATACGCCGGCGCCAAGCGCAAGGCGCAACGTGCGCTGGGCCGCCATGCCCACCGCATCCAACTGCCCAGCAACGAACAGGTGGAAGACCAGGTGCGCGACCACCTGGCGCTGTTCTGCGCCGACACCCAGCCCGCCGAACTGCGCGCGCTGCGCACGCTGGCGCTGGTGTGGATGGAGCGGCTGGCCGAGTTCCGCCCGCACCTCACGGGCGCGGTGTGGCGCGGCACCGCCACCCGGCTGTCGGCGATCCACCTCGACCTGTACTGCGACGACACCAAGTCGACCGAGATCACGCTGATCAACCAGGGCGTCGATTACGACGTGGGCAGCCGGCCCGATGCGCGCGGCGGTCAGATCGACGTGCTGAGCATCGCCGCGCGCAGCGCCGAGCTGGGCGAGGTGGTGACGCTGTTCCTCACCATCCTCGACCACAACGATCTGCGCGGCGCGCTCAAGCCCGATGCGCGCGGCCGCAGCTGGCGCGGTGATGCTGCGGCCTTGCGGCGCCTGCTGGCCGAGGGCACCCCGGCATGAACCCCGACCGCCCGCCGAGCCCCGGCCCGGCGACCAACCCCACCGACGGCGCACCGCCTGCGCGGCGTGGGCTGCTGACCTTGGGTGTGGCCGCGGCGGCCGCGCTGGCCGGCGGTGGCCTGGCCTGGTGGCGACAGGCCACGCCGCCCGCGGCGGACAGCGCCAGCGCAGCGCCCACAACCAGCGACGGACTGGCCGCGCTGTGGGCGCTGCGCGTGGACCGTCCCGAAGGCGGCGAACTGGTGCTGGCCGATCTGCGCGGCCAGCCGCTGCTGATCAACTTCTGGGCCACCTGGTGCGCGCCCTGCGTGCGCGAGATGCCCGAGCTCGACCGCTTTCACCGCAGCTTCGGCCCCAAGGGCTGGCAGGTGGTGGGTCTGGCGATCGACGGGCCCACGCCGGTGCGCGAGTTTCTAGGCCGGGTGAAGGTGGGTTTCGCCATCGGGCTGGCCGGGCTCGACGGCACCGAGCTGGTTCGCCAACTCGGCAATGCGCAGGGCGGCCTGCCGTTCACGGTGATGATCAGCGCCGACGGCCGGGTGCTGCAGCGCAAGATGGGCGAGACCCATTTCGACGAGCTGGCCGGCTGGGCCGCGCGGGCTTGAGCCGAATTTCAGCCAAATCCCCGCAAAATCAAGCATCAGCCCAAGATTTGGCGCCAATGAGCGCCAATCGCCGTCGAAAAAAGAAAGCTGCGCAGGCCCCGCATCAAGCGGCCTGCCTTCAGCAGTCTGTGACAGAATCGTTACTCTTTGTCGACTGAAGACCGCTTTTGCCGGCCAACACGCCAGCACTTCGGGCCAGATCGCCGCAACAGACCATTCGCTGGGTCGCTCATCAGGCGAGATGCTGCAAGCATCGGCCAACCGACCCCGCCCACCAGGAGTTCACCGCATGGACTTGCGCAAACTGAAGACACTGATCGATCTGGTGTCTGAATCCAACATCTCCGAACTCGAGATCACCGAAGCCGAAGGCAAGGTGCGCATCGTCAAGGCCGGCGCCGCGGGCGCCGCCGCCCCGCAGATGATGATGATGGCCCATGCACCGGCCATGGCACCGGCGCCCGCCGCGGCCGCAGCGGCGGTGGCCGCCGCCCCGGCCGCCGAGCCCGAGCCCGCCGGCCATGTCGTCAAGTCGCCGATGGTCGGCACCTTCTACCGCGCCAGCAGCCCCGGCGCCAAGCCGCTGGCCGAAGTGGGCCAGGCGGTGAAGGAGGGCGAGTCGATCTGCATCATCGAAGCGATGAAGATCATGAACGAGATCGAGGCCGACAAGTCCGGCACCATCATGCGGGTGATGGCCGAGAACGGCCAGGCGGTCGAGTTCGGCCAGCCGCTGTTCGTCATCGAGTGACGGACGCCGCCGGACCCAAGATGTTCAAGAAAATTCTCATTGCCAACCGCGGCGAAATCGCGCTGCGCATCCAGCGCGCCTGCCGCGAAATGGGCATCAAGTCGGTGGTGGTCTACTCCGAGGCCGACCGCGAGGCCAAGTACGTCAAGCTGGCCGACGAGGCGGTGTGCATCGGGCCGGCCGCGTCGGCGCAGAGCTACCTCAACATGCCGGCCATCATCGCCACCGCCGAGGTGACCGATGCCGAGGCCATCCACCCCGGCTACGGCTTCCTGTCGGAGAACGCCGACTTCGCCGAACGGGTCGAGAAGAGCGGCTTCACCTTCATCGGCCCCACACCCGAGTCGATCCGCCTGATGGGCGACAAGGTGTCGGCCAAGCAGGCGATGATCCGCTCGGGCGTGCCCTGCGTGCCCGGCAGCGAAGGCGCCTTGCCCGAAGACCCCAAGGCCATCGTGCAGGCCGCGCGCGCCATCGGCTACCCGGTGATCATCAAGGCCTCGGGCGGCGGCGGCGGCCGCGGCATGCGGGTGGTGCACACCGAGGCGGCGCTGCTGCACGCGGTGCAGACCACGCGCACCGAGGCGGGCGCGGCCTTCGGCAACCCGGCGGTGTACATGGAGAAGTTTCTCCAGAACCCGCGCCACGTCGAGATCCAGATCATGGCCGACGAGCACAAGAACGCCGTCTGGCTGGGCGAGCGTGATTGCTCGATGCAGCGCCGCCACCAGAAGATCATCGAAGAGGCGCCGGCGCCCGGCATCCCGCGCCGCATCATCGAGCGCATCGGCGACCGCTGCGCCGCTGCCTGCAAGAAGATCGGCTACCGCGGCGCGGGCACCTTCGAGTTCCTGTTCGAGAACGGTGAGTTCTATTTCATCGAGATGAACACCCGGGTGCAGGTGGAGCATCCGGTCACCGAGCTGGTCACCGGCATCGACATCGTGCAGATGCAGATCCGCGTGGCCGCCGGCGAGAAGCTGCCGTTCACCCAGCGCCAGATCCAGATGCGCGGCCACGCCATCGAATGCCGGGTGAACGCCGAGGACGCCTACAAGTTCACCCCCTCGCCGGGCCGCATCACGATGTGGCACTCACCGGGCGGCCCCGGGGTGCGGGTCGATTCGCATGCCTACACCAACTACGTGGTGCCACCCAACTACGACTCGATGATCGGCAAGATCATCGTGCACGGCGACACCCGCGACCAGGCGCTGGCGCGCATGCGCACGGCGTTGTCCGAGACGGTGGTCGAAGGCATCAGCACCAACATCCCGCTGCACCGCGAGTTGATGGTCGACGCCAAGTTCATCGAGGGCGGCACCAGCATCCATTACCTGGAAGGCTGGCTGGAACGGAGAAAGCGATGAAGGCCCCGGGCCGAGCGCCGGGCCGCTCCCAAGCCGGCCCGCATTCCCTCGGGGGATCGTCGAACGTACGCGTTCGACGAGGGGTCAAGTGATGCACGAACTTGTTCTGAGGCTGCCCGAGGGCCTGGTCGAATCGGTCTCGCAGGCGCTGGTCGACGAGCTCGATGCGCTGAGCGTCTCGGTGGCCGATGCCGACGCCGGCACCGACGCCGAGCAGTCGCTGTTCGGCGAGCCGGGCTTGCCGGCCCCGCGCGAGGGCTGGCAGCGCTCGGACGTGACGGCGCTGTTCGAGTCGGAGGCCCAGGCCACCGAGGCCGCCACGCTGCTGCGCGCGCAGGACTGGGCCGCCGACATGCAGGTGCTGGCACTGCGCGAGGTGGCCGACTGCGACTGGGTGCGGTTGACACAATCGCAGTTCGCGCCGGTCGAGATCACGCCCAGCTTCTGGATCGTGCCCAGCTGGCACGAAGCGCCCCCCGAGGCCGAGAAGATCATCCGGCTCGACCCCGGCCTGGCCTTCGGCACCGGCACCCATCCCACCACCCGCATGTGCCTGCGCTGGACGGCGCAGCACGCCGCGGCGCTGGCGCCAGGCTGGACACGCGTGCTCGATTACGGCTGCGGCTCGGGCATCCTGGCCATCGGCGCGGCGCTGCACGGCGCGCGTGGCATCGATGCGGTCGACATCGACGAAGCCGCCGTCACCGCCACGCAGGCCAATGCCGACGCGAACGGCGTGACCCTCAACGCTGGCCTGCCCGACCGGGCCGCCGGCACCTACCCGCTGGTGCTGGCCAACATCCTGGCCACGCCGCTGAAGCTGCTGGCGCCGCTGCTGGCCGGCCATGTGGCGAGCGGCGGGCACCTGGTGCTGGCCGGCATCCTCGATCGCCAGGCCGACGAGCTGAAGGCCGCCTACGCGCCGTGGCTGGCGCTGGAGGTCAGCGACAGCGAAGACGGCTGGATCCTGATGACGGCCCGGCGCCCGGGCTGATCGGGCCTGACAGTGCCTGCGCGGGGTCGCCGCTGGTCGCGTGGCATCATCGCCGCCGACATGATCGTCCGCATGACCACCCGCATGCCCCTCAACCCGCGCGCGCCGCACGCCCACACCGCATGACGCTGGCCACACGCTGCCCGTCCTGCGGCACGGTCTTTCGGGTCGTGCAGGATCAATTGCGGGTGTCCGAAGGCTGGGTGCGCTGCGGCCGCTGCAACGGCGTGTTCGACGCGACCGAGGTGCTGTTCGACATCGACAGCGGCGCCGCGGTCAGCCTGCCGCCGCCCGAGGCCAATGCGCCGCCGGCACCGCCGCCGCCACCGCCACCGCCACCGCCACCGGCTGCTGTTGCGCCTTCTCCTGCGCCCCCGCCGCCGCCCCCCGCACCGCCAACGCCGCCGTCAGCGATCGAGCCGAGCTGGATCGACCACGGACCGGTCGAGCCCCGCTTTGCCGCCAGCGGCCTGCCCGACGCAGCGCCCGACCATGCCTATCGGGAAGAGCCGCTGCTGCGCGCGCCCTCGCGGGCCAACGACGACGAGGGCCCCGACGCGGACGAGCGCATCGTCGTCACCGACCATGTGCCGGCGCCGGCATCTGACCAGGCCCCAGACCCGTGGCCCGACCAGGCCCCGGCCATCGCCGCTGCCACACCACCCGCCCCGCCGGCACGGGCGCCCGAGCTCGACGCCACGCTGCCGGCCACGGCGCAGGTGCAGGCCCCGCCGTCGTTCATGCGCACGGCCGAGCGCTCGGCGGTGTGGCGCCGCCCGCTGGTGCGTGCCGGGCTGTGGGCCGGCGTGCTGCTGCTGGGCGCGGGCGTGGTGGCGCAGATGGCCCTGCTGTGGCGCGACAACCTGGCCGCCCATTGGCCCGCCGCCAAGCCCACGCTGCAGGCGCTGTGCCGCGTGGCCGGCTGCAGCGTGTTGCCGCTGCGCCGCATCGAACAGCTGTCGGTCGACAGCTCGGGGCTGAACCGGCTGGCCGGCTCGCCCCTCTACCAGTTGCAGCTGGTGCTGCACAACCGCGCCGACACCGCGGTGATGATGCCCGCGCTCGACCTCGCGCTCAACGATGCGCAGGGTCGGCCGGTGGCGCGCCGCGTGTTGCAGGTGGCCGAGTTGCTGCCGCCGGTGGCCGTGGCAGACCCATCACCCACCGCGCTACAGGCCGGCCAGCAACTGCCGATCAAGGTGCTGGTGTCCACCGGCGAGCGCCGCATCGATGGCTACACGCTGGAGCTGTTCTACCCCTGAGCGCGCCGCGCGCGGTGCGCGTGGCGACTTTCCCATTTCAAGCAACCCCCGGCCCGCCCTGCGGCCGCACCACCACCATGTCAGTCCTCATCTGCGGCTCGCTCGCCTTCGACACCATCACCAACTTTCCGGGCCGCTTCTCGCAGCAGATCATGCCCGACAAGGTGCACATCCTGAACGTGTCGTTCCTGGTGCCGACGATGCGGCGCGAGTTCGGCGGCTGCGCCGGCAACATCGCCTACACGCTGCACCTGCTGGGTGGCCAGCCGCTGGTGATGGCCGCGCTGGGCAACGACGGCGGCGACTACCTGCTGCGCCTGCAGCAATGGGGCCTGGACACCTCGCAGGTGCTGATGGCCGGTGACAGCTACACCGCGCAGTGCATGATCATCACCGACGAGGACAACAACCAGATCACCGCCTTCCACCCGGGCGCGATGCAACTGGCGCACAACACTGTGGTGCCGGCCGATCGCAGCGACATCCAGCTGGGCATCATCGCCCCCGACGGCCGCGACGCGATGCTCAGCCACGCGGCACAACTGGCCGCGGCCAACATCCCCTTCGTCTTCGATCCGGGCCAGGGCCTGCCGATGTTCAGCGGCGACGAGTTGCGCACCTTCGTCGCCCAGGCCAGCTGGGTGGCCCTGAACGACTACGAGGCGGCGATGTTGTGCGAGCGCATGGACATCACGCTGGAGGCGCTGTCGCGCCAGCCCCAACTGCGCGGCGTGATCGTCACGCTGGGCGCCCAGGGCTGCGACCTGTGGCAAGGCGGCGTGTGCACCCATGTGCCCGGCATCGCGGCCGAGGCCGTGCTCGACCCCACCGGCTGCGGCGACGCCTTCCGCGGCGCGCTGCTGCACGGCCTGTCGCTGGGCTGGCCGCTGGCACGCTGCGTGGCGCTGGGCAACCAGGTCGGCGCGATCAAGATCGCCCAGCGCGGCGGCCAGAACCATGTGCTGCCGCCGGCGCTGATCACCGCGGCCTGAGCCACGCGCGGCGCGCGCCAAGTGCGCGCCAAGGTAAGCGTCCCGGTGCGCGCATCAGGCCGTCCAGACGAAGTGCGCCGCCAGCGCCAGCGACACGCCGGCCAGCAGAAAGTTGAGCCAGACGCCGAGGTTGGTCCAGTAGCCGCGCGGGATCTCCTTCGCGCCCAGCCCGCGCACCACCGTGCGGAACTGCAGCGCCGAGACCACGGCCACCGCGGCGCCGATCAACAGCAGCCCGACGCCCAGCCACAGCGAGAAGCCGCGCTGCGAGGCGCTCAGCGGCTGGTTGCCGACCATGCGCAGGAACAGACCGAAGCGCTCGACCACGAAGCCGAAACCCATCAGCGCGATGGCGGTGCGCTGCCAGGCCAGCAGCGTGCGCTCGGCCGCAAACAGCACGCGGGGATCATCCAGGTAAGACATGGCGTTGGGGTTGGGGTCGGGCGGTGGGGTCGGGCGATTGGGCCACAACTTCAGCGCCGGCCAGCGGCACATCGACGCTGGCCTCCAGCCCGCCTTGCGGGTGTGTGGCCAGGGCCACCGGCCAGTGCTGCGCCTGCGCCAGCTGGCGCACGATGGCCAGGCCCAGCCCGTAGCCGCCGGTCTTGGGGCTGCGTGAACCTTCCACCCGCTGGAAGGGCCGCCACACCCGATCGAGCTGCTCGGGCGCCATGCCGGCGCCGTGGTCGCGCACGCTCAGGCGCACGCTGGCGGGCGGGTGGTCGGTCAACACGCGGGCCGACAGCTCGATCGAACCGGGCGCATGGCGCAACGCGTTGTCCAGCAGGTTGTCGACGATGCGCCCCAGCGCGCCCGGCGCCGCCAGCACCTGCAGGCCCGCCGGGCAGCTGACCCCCACCCGGCTGTGGGCCTGGGCAGCGGCCGCCTCGTGCAGGCGCTGGCGCTCTAGCAGCCAGGGCGCGAGGTCGATGCACTGCGCCGCCTCGCCGCCGACGCCGCGCGCCAGATCGAGCATCTGGCCGATCAGCGCGTTCATCGCCTCCACGTCGCGCTCCAGGCGGGTGATCAGCGCGGCGTCGGGCCGCAGCGTCAGCAGCTCCAGCGCCAGGCGCATGCGCGCCAGCGGCGTGCGCAGGTCGTGCGAGACGCCGGCCATCAGCGTGGTGCGTGCGTCCAGCAGCTCGCGCACTTCGAGCGCCATGTGGTTGAAGTGGCCGGCCAGCCGGGCCAGCTCGGCCGGGCCGGTCTCGGGCAGCAGGTGCGGGCTGGCGCCCGCCGCCAGCGCGGCGGCCGCACGCTCTAGTTGGGCGATAGGTTGTGCGATGCGCCGCGCCAGCCACACGGCGCCCCCGCTCACCAGCAGGGTGCCGGCCGCCAGCACGATGGCCAGTGCTACCAGCGGCTGCGTGTGCAGCCGGGCCTGGTCGAAGCCGATGCCCAGCGGCTGGTTGCCGACCCGCAGCGTGGTCCACAGCCAGGCGTGGCCGTTCGGGCCGGTCTGGCTGGCCAGGTACACCGGCTGTCCGGCATGGCGCGCCAGCGCACGCTCCAGAAACCCGATGTAGAAGCCATGCACCAGGCCGGTGTCGGCCGGCGGCGGCATGCCCGGGCGCACCGCCAACTGGTGGGTGCGCAGCAGTTCGTCCTCGAACGCCGCGCGTGTGGGCGGTGGCAGTTCGGCCCAGGTCTGGGCCGACAGCTGCATCAGGCCGGCCAGATCGTCGGCCGAGCGCTGCGCCATTGGCCACATCACCAATACCAGCGTCGCCGCGATGACCACCAGCACCAGCGCGCCGTACAGCAACGCCAGCCAGCGCAGGTAGTGCCGGGCCAGCGTCACCGGCCGTGGCCCAGGCCTCACCCGCGGCCCTCGCCGGCCGGGTTGAACAGGTAGCCCTCGCCGCGCACGGTGCGCACATAGACCGGATGCGCCGGATCGGCCTCGATCTTGCGGCGCAGGCGGGTCACCCGCACATCGATGCTGCGGTCGAAGGCATCCCGCTCGTAGCCCTTGAGCTGCTCGATCAGGTGATCACGCGACAGCACCCGGTGCGGGTGCTGCACGAACAGGCGCAGCAGCGCGAACTCGGCGCTGGTCACCGCCACCTCGTCGGCGCCACGCATCAGCCGCCACGACAAGGTGTCGAGCACGAAGGGGCCGAAGGGGTAGTGGCCCGCCGCGGGGCCGGCCGCGGCGTCGGCCAACGGCAGCACCGGTGGCAGCGGCGCCGCCTGCGCACGGCGCAGCAGCGCGCGCAGGCGGGCCAGCAACTCGCGCGGACTGAAGGGTTTGGCCAGGTAGTCGTCGGCGCCCATCTCCAGGCCCACCACCCGATCGATCTCCTCACCCCGCGCCGACAGCATCAGGATCGGCAGCGCGCTGGTCTGGCGCAGTGCACGCGCCAGCGTCAGGCCGTCCTCGCCCGGCAGCATCAGGTCGAGCACCAGGGCATCGGGCCAGGCCAGCGCCATGCGCTCGCGCATCTGCCGACCATCACCCGCGGTGTCGACGTCGAAGCCGCTGGCGCCCAGGTAGTCGGCCAGCAACCCGCACAGCGCCGGATCGTCGTCGACGACCAGGATGCGCGGCTTGGCGGGTGTGTCCACCGGGCCAGTCTACCCGGCGCATCCAGCACCCGATGGCGCCCGGCGGCACGCTGAAACGCACAGAAACCGACTGACACGCAGCGGCCACGCGATGACATCGCGGGGTATCCGGCGGCGCCGAAGATGCCCGTCATCCCCGGTGCATCACCATGAACCCGACCCTGAACCGCCGCTTGTCTGGCCTGAAGGTCTTGCTGACGACTGTCGCGGCACTGAGCCTGACGCCGGCGCTGGCCGCCCCGTCACCGGGCTTGCAGGGCCGTGACGACGCGGCGCCACCCAAGGCCGGGGCGGCTTCGGCCGGCGATCCGACACCGCCGCGCCTGCGCTACGGCACCGGCTACGAATCACGCTTCGGGTGGCGGGCGGCGGGGCCGTCCACCACCCCCGGCTCGGGCGCGGGCCAGGCGGGCAGCCCATCCACCCCACGCGGCCACGGCCGGGGCCGAGGGCGTTGAGCGCCTTGCCCCTGACAAGGCCGTTCATGCATCGAACACGTTTTTAACGGGAGCACCCAATGACCAAGTCCAAGACCAAGACCCCAACCAGGCCCGTGCTGCGCGCGGGCCTCGTGCTGTTGCTGGCGGCAAGCCTGAGCGCCTGCGGCGGCAGTGACGGCGAGACGCCCGCCTTCATGCAGGTGGACGCCAACGGTGTCTCCACGATGCAGCCCGCGGCGCTGGGCACGACCCTGGCCGCCTATCCGCTGGAGACGATTTCGGCCGCCGAGGCGCAGAGCCTGGCCTTCATGCGCGAGGAAGAACAGCTCGCCCATGACGTGTATGCCAGCAACGCGATCCGGTGGCCGGTGCTGCCGATCTTCGGCAACATCGCCACCAGCGAGGCCACCCATTCGGCAGCGATCAAGACGCTGCTGGATCGCTACCAGTTGCCCGATCCGCTGGCCGGTCTGCCCAACGGCAGCTTCAGCTCGGCGACTTTCCAGGCGCTTTATGCCGCGCTGGTGGCCGCCAGCGATCCGAGCCTGGTCGACGCGCTGAAGGTGGGCGTGCAGATCGAGGAACTGGACATCCGGGACCTCGAGGCACAGAAGGCCGGCATCGACAACGCCGACATCCTGCTGGTCTACGACAACCTGTTGCGGGGCTCACGCAACCACCTGCGCTCCTACATGCAGACACTGTTGCAGCAAGGCGGCAGCTACATGCCGCAGTACATCAGCCAGGCCACGTTCGACGCCATCGTCAACACGCCGATCGAGACCGGCCGCTGAAAAACGCGCGAGGCGACCGTGGCCGCGCTGGGCCAGCGGCTCAGCCGACGCCCGGCGCCGCGTCGTAACCCGGCTGCCCCGGCAGCAGCACGCCGGCGATGCGGCCGCTGTCGTCCAGCTTCAGCCGCGGGTGCAGCGGCGGCAGCGAGGTCAGCGCGGCAGCATGTGCCAGCAGCGCGGCCGCACTGGCGAAGGGCCGCATCGACTGCACCGTGCTGACCGTGGCGAACTCCATCGGAAAGCCGCCGCGGCCATGATCGTCCAGCGCCGCGGCCGGGTTCACCCAGGCCAGCGTGGTGGTCTCGCCGGCATCCACCTCGGGCACCTGCCCGGCCGGTGCACGCGCCACGAAGAACAGCGTGTCGAAGCGCTTGGGCAGGCCCACCGGCGTGACCCAATGACTCCAGGGCTGCAGCGTGCTGGTGGCCAGCAGCCCGCCGGCCGCCGGCGCCAGCGCGGCCATCGACGCGCCGGCATGCAACCTTGCGCGCAGCGGCGCCCAGCCGCCGTCGCCCGGGTGATGGTGGTCGGGCGCGCCCAGCCACAGCCCGCATTCCTCGAAACATTCACGCAGCGCCGCCACCGCATAGGCCAGTGCCTGATCACCCACCTGCGTGACCACGCCGATGCGCTGCAGCAGCCGCTCGGCCGGCTCGTCGCACAGCGCCTGGTGCTCGGGCGAGCCGTCGACGGCATCCACCGCGCCGCCCGGAAACACATAAGCCCCGGGCATGAAACTGGCCTGCAGCGAGCGGCGCACCATCAGCACCTCGAGCCCCGCGTCGCCGTCGCGCACGATCAGCGTGGTGGCAGCGGGGCGGGGCAGCACGGGTGCGGTGGGGGTGCGTGAACGCATGCCGGAATTCCTGGTGACGGTCGTCACAGCCTAGCCGCGGCGCCCGGCGCCACCTGTCACCAACGCGGCGGCCACGCCTTGGCGGTGCGTCAGATGGGCGCCAGCCGGGCGCGTGGATCGTGCCGCGCCAGCCGGCCCAGCAGATGCTCGACCTCGGCCTGCGCGGTGGCGGTCAACACCGCCGCCGGCGCGCGCATCGCCGCGCTGTTCAGCAGGCCGCGGCGTTTCAGCAGGTACTTGCGCACCGCCAGCCCCACACCGGGCTGCTGCTCGTAGCGCAGCAGCGGCAGGTGGGCGTCGAACAGATCGTGCGCGGCCTCGCGCTGGCCGCTGGTGGACAAGCGCACGACGTCGCACAGCAGGTCGGGGAAGGCATAGCCGGTGTTGGCGCCGTCAGCACCGCGTGCCATCTCGTAGTCGAGGAACAGGCCGTTGTTGCCGACCAGGATGGCGATGTGGCGCATGCTGCCGTCACGCTCGTAACCGCGCAGCGTGCTGATCTTTTCCAGCCCCGGCCAGTCCTCGTGTTTGAGCATCACGCACGACGGCAGCTCGTCGACGATGCGGCGGATCACCCCCGGCGTCATCTGCACCGAGAAGGTCAGCGGGTAGTCCTGGATCACGAAGGGCACGTCCGCCCCCAGCGCCTGCACCGCCTGCCGGTAATAGCCGACGATCTGATCGTCGGTGCGCAGCGTATTGGGCGGCGCGATCATCACGCCGGCCGCGCCCGCGGCCATCACCTCCAGCGTCAGCTCGCGCATCGCCGCAAAGCCCGGCGCCGACACACCCACGATCACCGGCAGCGAGGGCGCGCGCCGGATCATGCGCCGCGCCACGTCCACCCCTTCGGCATGCGTCAGCTTGGGCGCCTCACCCAGTTGGCCCAGCACCGTGAGGCCGGTGGCGCCGATGCCGAGGTAGAAGTCGACCAGCCGGTCGATGGAGGCGGTGTCGATGCGGCCATCGGCCAAAAAGGGCGTGGGCGCGATCGGGTAGACGCCTCGGGCTTGGGGGGTGAGCAGCATCTTGGGGCTCCGGTGACAGGGATGACCTGCATTCTGGGTCCGTCGGCCCGTGCGTAAGGCGCCGCGCTCGTTGCTCTGGCGGATGAGACCGGACAACGACATCGCGAGGGATGCGCCGCAGCGGAGGTCGAAGGTCCGCATGCGATCTGCCACTGGCCGATGCCCACGCCAGCGCCGACGCCATCACGCCCCCGTCCATGGTCCATGGCCGCCCGAGGGGCCATCGACGTTCGCGCGTACCTGCATCTGTCCGGCGCTGCGGTTCAACCGCGGCGAGTGAAGTCAACGCGCTGAGCGCCGCTGCCACGTCCGGTTCGGGCTGCTGTCGGACCGCTGCGAGTCGGCGGTTTACCGGCAACCGGTATCGGCCAAAGTGCGCAGCTTGCCGGCGGACGCCCCCTGGATTCGGGGGCTGCCATGAGCCTTGCGCGAGGTTTCCCATGCGTAGACACAAGTCAGCCGCGACCTTGTGCATCCCACCTGTGCGTGTCGGCTCCTTCCCACCATCCGCCTCCCGGAGCATTGATGTCGACTCGCCAGTTACCCGGCCTCTTACTTGCCAGCCTCGCCGCGCTGAGCACTGCTGGTCCCGCAACCGCAAGCAACCTGATTGATGCAACCTACGGCGCAGGCGTCGGAAGTTTCGAAGTGGGTTCGTTTGCGCCCAGAGGCACCGGCAACTTCAACTTCCAGTCGCTGCTCGGGGGTGCGACAACCATCACAGGGTGGCTGGTGGGCGGGGTTGGTGTGGATTGGTTGAGCACACCAAATTACGGCGCCAGTGACGGCTTGCACGCGGTTGATCTGGGCTACTACGACGCCGGGGCGGGTTCGATGGCGATCAGCGTGCCCACGGTGATCGGCGCCACCTACGCCTTGAGCTTCGATGCCGCCGCGGTGCCTGGCTTCCCGTCGTACCACAATGCCGGAACGGTCAGCGCGGGTTCGTTCACGGCTGCGTTCGCACCGGGCTATTCGCCGCTCAACGATTTTGAAGGTCAGGTTTTCGAAGCCCAGCAGTTCTCGTTTGTGGCGACGAGCGCGCACACGACGCTGACCTTTGCCGCCTCGGTGGCGGACACCAGCTACGGGCCGGTCATCGACAACGTGAGCATCAGCCTCAGCGCGCTGCCGGTTCCAGAGCCAGCAGTTGCTTGGCTTTGGCTGGCGGGGCTCGCCGCGATGCCAGCGTTGCGCCGCTTGTCGGCCCGCCGCCAGCGCGCCGACAACGCTGCCTAGGAGCACTTCAGCATCCTGGCGTCAGGTGGTGCTGGCCCGGTAACCCGGCGGCTCTCGATGCCGCGGGGCCTACTCATAGTGCATCGCCAGCGCCAGCAAATGGGCGCGGTGCAACGCAGCCGGCCAAGTCGTGCAGAAGTTGAAGACTTCCAATTTGCTACGAACATCCTGGCGCTGGATCAGCCCATGCTGAGCCGCCGCTTCTGGGTGGCCTGTTGGGTGAAATCTGCTTCCGCTTCGGGGTCGAGGCCCGCCGGCCGGTGCCATGGACTCACCGCCCGGGAGCAGTCGCACGGTCGATGTGGCCTCCGCGGTGAACCAGTCCTGAACGCTGCCGGGGTTGGCCTACCGGCCGGCCAACATCGACTCTGCGCTGACCGGCGGCGCCGAAGTCGCTTCAGACCAGCAACTCCACCGGCGGCGTCAGCGCGAGCGCCTTTGCCCGCTTCGCAAGTCGTTGGTCGAATGTCGCGAATCCGGAGGCACGGGGACTGCGCGCCAGATGCAGCGCATCAGCGAAATCGAGGCCCTTGTCGAACGCTTCGACCGCCATCAGCACCGCGTCGCGATCTTCGAGCGTGATGTGCTCGATGCTCGCCAGCGCACGCAACACGCGTGAAATGTCCCGGGTCGGCAGTTCGTAGAACCCACGCATGACCCACTCCAGTTCCAGCAAAACGGTCACCGAGACGAACGATCGTTCGGCGAGCGCTGCGACGGCCGCGGGCCGTTGTCTGGCAGCCTGCGCATCGTCGGCATCATCGACGAAGAACCGCGCCAGGACGTTCGTGTCCAGGGCTCTCATGCCTTGCTGCGTTGCGATCGGGTCAGCAGCGACGCCGGGTCGAAATCCTCCAGGCGGCGTGGAACACCGCGCGCTGGCGCCTTGACCATGCCCGCCATGGCGGTCATGTCGGCCGTCGCGACCGAGCGGACGACGCGCAGCTTCAGCCCGTCCGATTCTTCGAGTACCTCGATCCTGGCGCCTGCACCCATGCCGAGTCGGCGCCGCAACTCGGCGGGCAACACGATCTGGCCTTTCGATGAGACGAGGAGCGTCGACATGATGATTCCCAAACGGAGTACTCAAGTTTCATCGTAGCCCGGCTTACGTGGTAAGTCAAAGGTCAGCCACCCCGCGCTCGCCCGGACCGCAGCGGTGTGCCAAGGGACACTCGCTGTCACCGAGTTCACGCCGGTCGCCACCATTTCGGCGATCTGCGCCGCGGTTTGCCCCGGTACCGCCAGCTGGCACTAGGCGCTATCGTCGACGGCTCACCACGAAAGGAAACACCCATGAAGATCGCCTTCTTCGGCACCGGCCTGATGGGTTCGGGCTTCGTGCGCCGCCTGCGCGCCAGTGGCCATGACGTGAACGTGTGGAACCGCAGCGCCGCCAAGGCGCGTGCGCTCGAAGGCGACGGCATCCGCGCCTTCGACGACCCCACCGCGGCGCTGGCCGGCGCCGACCGCATCCACCTGTCGCTGGCCGACGATGCCTCGGTCGACGCCGTGCTCGAGCCGATCGCCGCCGCGATCCCGTCGACGACCTGGATCGTCGACCACACCACCACCGCCGTCACGCCCACCGCCGAGCGGGTGGCACGCTGGCAGGCGCGCGGCCGCCACTACGTGCATGCACCGGTCTTCATGGGCCCGGCCAATGCCGCCGACGGCACCGGGCTGATGCTGGTGTCGGGCGACCAGGCGCAGCACGACGCGCTGCTGCCGTCGCTGCAGCAGATGACCGGCACCGTGCTCTACCTGGGTGCGGCGCCCGAGCGGGCGGCGGCGTTCAAGCTGTTCGGCAACCTCACGCTGATCGGCATCATGGGCGTGCTGGGCGACGTCAACCGGCTGGCGCATGCGGTGGGCATCACCACCGAAGACGCGTTCTCGCTGTTCCAGCACTTCAACCCCGGCCAGTCGCTGCCGGCCCGCGCGGCGCGCATCGCCACCGGCGATGTCACCCAGCCCGCGTTCGAGCTGGCGATGGCGCGCAAGGACGTGCGGCTGATGATCGAGGAAGCCCAGCGCGGTGGTTTGGAATTGATGGTGATGCCCGGCGTGGCCGCAATGTTCGACGCGGCCATCGCGCGCGGCGAAGGGGCACTCGATTCAAGCGCCGCGGCGCGCGTGCCGGGCTGACTTGCCCGTCCACCCTTCCCAACATCCCGGAGACAAGCCCATGCTGTTCTACGACTCGGTCGGCCCCAACCCGCGCATGGTGCGCATGTTCGCCGCCGAACGCGGCATCGCGCTGCCCAGCACCAAGATCGACCTGCGCGGCGGCGAGAACCGCCAGCCGCCCTACCTGGCCAAGAACCCGGCCGGCCAGATGCCCGCGCTCGAACTCGACGACGGCTTCGTGCTGGCCGAGATCACCGCGATCTGCGAGTACCTCGACGAGACCGCCACCAGTGGCCCGTCGCTGATCGGCGCCGACGCCCGGCAGCGGGCCGAGGCACGCATGTGGACACGCCGCATCGACCTCTACATCGTCGAGCCGCTGACCGCCGGTTTCAGGTATGCCGAGGGGCTGAAGATGTTCCAGTCACGCATGCACTGCATCCCGCACGCGGCCGACGACTTCAAGGCCATCGCGCAGCAGAAGCTGGCCTGGCTGGATGGCCAGATCGCCGGCCGCGAGTTCGTCTGCGGCGATCGGCTGACGATGGCCGACATCCTGCTGTTCGCCTTCCTCGACTTCGGCAACGGCGTGGGCCAGCCGCTGAACCCGGCGCTGACCCAGGTGGCCGCTCACTTTGCGCGCATGAAAGCCAGGCCCAGCGCAGCGGCCTGAGCGGGCGGGCTTCGGCGCGCAGCCGGGGGCCCCTATCGATCAGCGGGTGCGCGTCGGGATCTGGTTGAACGGCAGGCCGCGGTCGGCGCGCATGTCGGCCGGCAGGCCCAGCACCCGCTCGGCGATGATGTTGCGCAGGATCTCGTCGGTGCCGCCCTCGATGCGCGTGGCCGGCGAGCGCAGCAGCATGGCCTGGAAGCGCGCCGACGCACTGGGCTGCGCGCCGTCCACCAGCACACCGCTGGCGCCCTGCAAGTCGAGCGCAAACGCGGCGATCTCCTGCAGCGTGCTGCCGGCCACCAGCTTGCCGATCGAGTTCTCGGGCCCCGGCGTCTGGCCCTTGCTCAAGGCCGAGATGCTGCGGTAGGCGGTGTACTTCAGGCCGCTGGTGCGCACCGCCCAGGTGGCCAGCTTGGCCCTTACCGCCGGGTCGTCGATCGCCAGGCCGTGGCCGGTGTCGAAACTGCTGCAGAAATCCAGCATCTCGGGGAAGCCGGTGGGCATGCCCGCGCCGATCGACAAACGCTCGTTCATCAGCGTGGTCAGCGACACGCGCCAGCCCTGGCCCACGCCGCCCAGGCGCTGGTGGTCGGGCACCCGCACGTCGTTGAAGAACACCTCGTTGAAACCCGACTGGCCGTTGACCTGCTTGATCGGCCGGACTTCGATGCCGGGGCTCTTCATGTCGAGGAAGAACATCGTCAGGCCGTCGTGCTTGACCACGTTGGGGTCGGTGCGGGTGAGGATCATGCCGAAGTCGGAATAGTGGGCCCCGCTGGTCCAGATCTTCTGGCCGTTGAGGACCCACTCGTCACCTTGCTTTTCTGCCTTGGTGCGCAGACCGGCCAGGTCGGAGCCCGCCACCGGCTCGGAGAACAGCTGGCACCACACCTCTTGCCCCGAGGCCAGCGGGGGCAGGTAGCGGCGCTTGTGCTCCTCAGCGGCATAGGCCATCAGCGTCGGCGCGATCATGCCCTGGCCGATGATGAACATGCCGGCCAGCTTGCCGTAGACGCCCTCCTCCTGCTGCCAGATCACCCGCTCGATCGGGCTGGCACCGCGGCCGCCGTACTCCTGGGGCCAGTGCAGGCAGGCCCAGCCGGCGTCGGCCTTGGTCTTCTGCCAGGCCTTGCTGGCGGCGAGCACGTCGCCCGAACGCAGCGGCGGTTGGCCGAAGCCGGCCAGCTCCAACTCGTCGCGCAACTGCACCGGCGCGTTGGCCTGGATCCAGGCGCGGGCCTCGGCGCGGAACGCAGCTTCGCTGGGGTTGTCGTCGAAGTTCATCGTGCGGCTCCTGAGGCGGTGGCTTGTGCGGTGGCTTGTGCGGCAACGGGTGCCTGGCGGGCGCACAAGCGCGCCACCAGCAGGTCTTCCCATTCGCTCAGGCTGCCCAGCGCCAGCGCCAGCAAGTTGGCGCGGCGGTAGTGCAGGTGGCAGTCGAACTCCCAGGTGAAGCCCATGCCGCCGTGCACCTGGAGGTTGTTGCGCGCGCAATGCTGGTAGGCCTGCGTGGCGCTCACCCGCGCGGTGGCCGCCGCCTCGGGCAGCTCTTTCGAATCGGTCGACAGCGCCCAGGCGCCGTAGTAGGCGTTCGATCGCGCCAGCGTGGCCGACACATACATGTCGGCCAGCATGTGCTTGATGGCCTGCAGCGAGCCGATCGGCCGGCCGAAAGCGAAGCGCTCCTGCGCGTAGGCGCAGGCCGTCTCCAGCGCGCGGTCGGCGCCGCCCAGCTGCTCGAATGCGATCAGCACCGCGGCGCGGTCGGCCACCTCGGCGACGATGCGCGCGCCCTCACCCGCTGCACCCAAAGGCTCGGCAGCGGCCTGCGCAAAGTGAATGCGCGCCTGGCTGCGCGTCGGGTCGATGCTGGGCAGCACCTCGCGGGTCACACCCGGCCCGGTCAGGTCGACCAGGTACAGCGAGTAGGCCCGCGCATCACCGCCCACGGCGTGCGCGGCCACCACCGCAAAGTCGGCGATGTCGCCATCGGCCACCGGCAGCTTGCGGCCACTGAGCTTGCCGCCCGACACGGCGCAGGTGATCGAACCCGGCGTCACCCGGCCCGGCCGCTCGGCCAGCGCCAGCGTGCCGATCGCCTCGCCGCCGGCCAGCGCCGGCAGCCAGCGCTGTTTCTGCGCCTCGGTGCCGGCGCGCAGCAGCAGCTCGGCGGCAATCGCAATCGATGAACTGAACGGCACCGGCGCCACCGCGCGGCCCAGCTCCTCGGCGATCACGCACAGCTCGAGATAACCAGCGCCCAGGCCGCCGTAGGCCTCGGGGATGGCGGCGCCCAGGTAGCCCTGCTGGGCCAGGCCCTTCCAGAGCGCCGCGTCGTGCGATTGCGGGCCGTCGAGCACGGCGCGCACCGCCACCCGATCACATTGATCGGCGAGGAAGCGGCGGGCCTGGTCCTTCAGCTGCCGCTGATCCGCTGAGAAATCGAAGTCCATGGGGTCGGTTCGGCCGAGGCCGCGTAACACGGGTGGCGGGCAGTATGGCGGCCAGCGCCCGGCGGTTTCCGTCGCTCGCGAGACAACGCGGCACCGCCAGGCTGACGCAACATCGATGCATGAACCAACGCATCGTGCTGGCCCAACGGCCGTCGGGCTGGGTCGATGAAGCTTGCTTCGCCCTCGAAGCCTGCGCCGAGCCCGCTGTCGGCCCCGAGGACGTGCTGCTCGAATCGATCTACCTCTCCACCGACCCCTACCTGCGTGGCCGCATGAACGCCGGGCCGTCGTACGCGCCGGGCTTCGCGCTGGGCCAGCCCATCGTCTCGCGCGTGATCGCCCGGGTGATCGCCTCGAACAACGCCCACTTCCAGGTCGGCGATGTGGTCTGGGGCTTCCTGGCCTGGGCGCTGCGCAGCGTGGTGCCGCGCGGTGAAGGCCTGCACAAGATCGACCCGGCGCTGGGGCGCATCAGCCATGCGGTGTCGGCGCTGGGCATGCCGGGGCTGACGGCCTGGGTGGGCGCCATTGAGATCGGCCAACCCGCGCCCGGCGACACGGTCTACGTCTCGTCGGCCGCGGGCGCGGTGGGGCAACTGGCCGGGCAGTTTGCGCGACGCGCCGGCGCGCGCGTGGTCGGCTCGGCCGGCAGCGATGACAAGGTGGCGTATGTGCGCGATCGCTGCGGTTTCGATGCGGCCTTCAACTACAAGACCACCGACCTCGACCAGGCGCTGCGCACGCACTGCCCGAACGGCATCGACCTGTACTTCGACAACGTGGGCGGCGCGACGCTGGAGGCCGCGCTGCGCCATGCCAACGTGGGCGCGCGCTTTCCGGTGTGCGGCATGATTTCAGCCTACAACGAGGTGGGCGATGCGGGCATCAAGGGCCTGCAGGCGGTGCTGAGCAAGCGCATCACGATGACCGGCTTCATCATCTACGACCATGTGCACAAGCTGGCCGCCTACCAGGCGCGTGTGGCGCCGTGGCTGCGCAGTGGCGAGCTGGTCTTCCACGAGGACATCGTGCAGGGCCTAGAGCGCGCCCCGGCCGCGCTGATCGGCATGATGAAGGGCGAGGCGATCGGCAAGCGGCTGGTGCAGGTGGCGGCGGAGTAAGCCCCAGAACAGGCCGACCAACAGGTCAATGAACGGGCCGCACCCCGGCGCCGCAAGTCAGCGGCGCTGCACCTCGGGCAGGAAGCGCACGCCGCTGCGCGCAAAGCCGCCGCTGACGCCGATCGGCGTGCCATCGGCACGCCAGCACGACGCCCCTTCCAGGTCGCCGTTGTCGTGGAAGCGGATCGCCCCCATGCCGCCGCCCACGTTGGGCACCCGCTCGATGGCATGGCCGCGCGCGCGCAGCGCATCGGCCACCGCCTCGCTGAATCGCGGCTCGAGCTCCAGGCCGAAGCCCTGCGTCCACACGCGCGGCGCCTCCACCGCCGATTGCAGGTCCATGCCGTGGTCGATCAGGTTGATCACCGCCTGCAGCGCCGACGGAAAGATGCGCAGACCCCCCGGCAGACCCAGCGCAAAGCGCGGCTGGCCGTCCTTGAACACGATCAGCGGCGCCATCGACGAGGTGACCCGCTTGCCCGGCGCCAGCGAGTTGGCCAGCCCCGGGCGCGGGTTGAAGACGTAGAGGTAGTTGTTCGGAATCAGGCCGGTGCCCGGCACCATGTAGCGCGCGCCGAACAGCGAGTTGATGGTCTGCGTGGCGCTGACGATGTGGCCGTCGCGGTCGGCCACGGTCAGGTGGGTGGTGTTGGCGCTCTCGTTGCCGCGGCCGGGATCGCCAGCGCCCGCCTGCACGCCGGCCTGCCAGTCTTGCGCACGCGCCGGGTCGATGCGGGCCCGGCGCTCGGCGGCATAGTCGGCCGACAGCAGCCGGTCCACCGGCACCGGCACGAAATCCGGATCGGCGGTGGACGCGGCGCGGTCGGCGAAGGCGATCTTCAGCACCTCGGCCAGGCGATGCACCGCGTCGGCGCTACCGAAGCCATCGGCCGCGATGTCGAAGCCTTCGAGGATCCGCAGCATCTGCCCGATGTGCAGCGGGCCGGCGCAGGGCGGCGGCGGGCCGGTGATCTCGAAGCCGCGGTAGCCGGCGCGCAGCACCGGCATGTCGTGGGTGCGGTAGCGCTGCAGATCGGCCAGGCTCAGGTAGGCACCATGCTGCTGCATGTCGTCGGCCAGCGCCGCGCCGAGCGCGCCGCCGTACAGCGCATCGGGCCCCTGCTGCACCACCAGCCGCAGCGTGTCGGCATAGGCGGCGTTGACCACGCGGTGGCCCGCCTTCAGCGGCGCGCCGCCGGGCAGGAAGACCCGGGCGATCTCGGCGTCGAGCGCCAGGTCGGCGGCGCAATCGGCCACGCAGTCGGCGAGGTAGTGGGTGGCGGCAAAGCCGCGCGACGCGTGGCGGATCGCCGGCTCGACCACGTCGGCCAATGACAGCCGGCCGTGGCGCGCCAGCATCTGGCACCAGGCCATCAGGTTGCCGGGCACGGCCACCGCGGCGCGGCCGACGCTGTTGCGCCGGCCTACCGCATCGAGCACGCCAGGGCCTGCGTCGGGGTCGGGCGTGAAGGTGTCGGGGCCGACCGCCATCGGGCAGCTGCCCTGCCCCTCCAGGATCGTCTGTTGGCCATCGGGCAAGCGCAGGTTGGCAAAGCCGCCGCCGAGGATGCCGACCATCATCGGCTCGACCACCGTCAGCGTGAACAGCGTGGCCACCGCCGCGTCGATGGCGTTGCCGCCGGCGGCCAGCATCTCGGCACCGGCGGCCGAGGCCAGCGGGTGGTTGCTGACCACCATGCCACGGCTGCCGAGAGCCGGCCGCTTTTCATTGTCGAAGGGCGTGGCCGCCCGCTGTCGCCATTCGTCCATCGTCAGGGTCTCCTTCGGGTGTTGAGGGCCGGGCCGTACGACGGCCGGCTCCGCACCTACCTTACCAAACGAGGCAGCACCGTGGCGGTGCGACCCGGATCGAACGCTCACTTCTGATCCGATCAAACAAAGTCGCAAACAGCACCTTGCGAAAAACCGTAGGTCTCGGCCATGGGTGTATTCGGTCAGCAACGATGCGGCCGTTGCGCAAGTGCGCCCCCACCGCTGGGTTGATTGCGACCGGGCCGCGTCCGCGCCTCCTCATCGTCGACCACCAATCCGTCAGAGTGCAGGCGCTGCTGATCTCGGCTGAAGCCTATACTGATGTTATGTCCAGCAGTGTGAGCGACAGTAGCTCGGGAACAACACCGCAATCCGTTCGATTGCTGCTTGTTTCTTCCCTCCCGTGCGCGCGATCAAGCAAGCCAAGCGACAACACGTTGAGGTCGTCTTCGCCGCAAGGGAGGCACGATCCGGGGTTACGACAGGTGTGACGACGATCCGAATGCGCCCGATAAAACGCGACGCTAGACCGCACCTGCAATGATCACCAATGAGCCAGGAACATGAATCTTCTGCTGCGCCAGCCTTCGTTTCTTGATCTCTGCCCCGTCACGGCAGCGGTCGAAGAGTTGGCCAATGCCGGCGGCATCGAGGCGCGCGGCGCGATCTTCACGCGCCGCGAGGTCGTGGACTTCATCCTTGACCTGACTGGCTACACCAGCGACAGGCCCCTGCACAAGCTTAGGCTGCTTGAGCCATCGTTCGGTGATGGCGATTTCCTGTTTCCTGCTATCGACCGCCTGCTGCATGCGTGGAAAGCCACGGGCAAGATCACGCACCCGCTGGAAGCGCTGGGCGACTGCATCCGCGCGGTCGAATTGCACCACGACACGTTTAACCGCACGCACGCGGCGGTGATAGTCCGTCTGACCACTGTCGGTATCGGCGCGCGCGCGGCAGAGGCGATTGCGAACCGCTGGCTGCTGCGCGGGGACTTTCTGCTCACAGAGATCCCGGAGGCGTTCGATTTAGTCATCGGCAATCCACCCTACGTCCGGCAGGAATTGATCCCTGCTGCGCTTCTCTCCGAGTACCGCAGCCGCTACACGACGATGTATGACCGCGCTGATCTCTATATTCCTTTCATTGAGCGCTCGCTGGGTCTTCTTGCCAATGGCGGTGCGCTCGGCTTCATCTGCGCTGACCGCTGGATGAAGAACCGCTACGGCGGACCGCTGCGGGCACTGGTTGCGAAGGAGTTCCATTTGAAGGTGCACGTCGATATGACGGACACGCCCGCCTTCCACTCTGACGTAATCGCGTACCCGGCCATCACCATCATCACGCGCGAGAAGGCTGGCACAACACGCATTGCATTCCGCCCGGCCATTGACGGGGCGGTGCTCGGTGCCCTGGCCTCGCAGCTTCTGGCGAAACAGCTGCCGAAGACGTCCGGAGCAGTGCGCGAACTTTCGGGCGTCACGGCAGGCTCGGAACCGTGGATTCTGGAGTCGTCAGTTCAATTGGCGCTGGTGCGGCGCCTCGAAGAGGACTTCCCGGCGCTCGAAGATGCGGGCTGCAAGGTTGGCATTGGCGTGGCCACCGGAGCTGATCAGGCGTTCATCGGGCAGTTCGATTCGCTTGATGTCGAAGATGATCGCAAGCTGCCGCTGGTAATGACGCGTGACATTCTGAACGGCACGGTCGAGTGGCGCGGATTCGGTGTCGTCAATCCGTTTGCGGACGGCGGCGGTCTGGTAGACCTCGCAGACTATCCGCGCCTAAAGCTTTACCTCGAAGCGCGCAAAGATGAGATCGCTGGTCGGCACTGCGCGCGAAAAGCACCCGCCAACTGGTACCGCACGATTGACCGCATCACGCCGTCGCTAGCAACGAAGCCAAAGCTGCTGGTACCGGACATCAAGGGCGAAGCCCACATCGTCTATGAAGATGGGCTGCTTTACCCGCACCACAACCTGTACTTCATCACGGCGGACGAGTGGGAGTTGCGTGCGCTTCAGGCCGTGCTCCTGTCTGGTATCGCCCGGCTGTTTGTTGCGACCTACTCGACACGCATGCGCGGCGGCTTCCTGCGTTTCCAGGCACAGTACCTGCGGCGTATCCGTGTACCGAAGTGGAAGGACGTGCCCTCAGCGATGCGGCACGAACTGAAGCGGGCGGCCGAGGCACAGGATCTCGAGGCCTGCAACCGCGCAACCTTCAGTCTCTACGGTCTGTCCAAGGAAGAACGATCAGCATTGGGAGGAAGTCTTGGCCAACAAGATTGATGTGGAGAAGCGGCTGCAAGAGGCGGTGCAAGGGTATTGGGACGCGCGAACGAAGAACAAGGAGAGGCAGGTTGAGTCCGGCAGGATCGATGCCGGGACTTGCGGTGAGGTCACCGGCGGCACCCAGATGGGTGCGTTAGAAGTCCTCGTCGCCGACATTCTGTGTGAGGCAGGCCTCAAGCGGTTTGATGTTCGGACACGCACGGCGTTGGAACTACCGGGCTACTTTCGCGCCACCAAGAAGTGGGATTTGATTGTCATTTCAGAAGGTCAACTGGTGCTTGCAATGGAGTTCAAGTCGCAGGCAGGGAAATCGATCGGCAACAACGTTAACAACCGCTCCGAGGAGGCGGTTGGAAGCGCCAAGGACCTGTGGACCGCATATCGCGAAAGCCGGTTCGGCGAAGGGGCACCGACGCCCTTCCTCGGGTATCTCTTTCTTCTCGAAGACAGGGACAGCGTCAAGGTTTCCGTCAGGAACAAGGAGCCTTACTTCAAGGTCGATCCAGTGTTCCGGGGCACTGAAGTTCCGGCCAAGACGAAGGGCGCCGTCAAGTACAAGGGCGTCTCATACGCAGAACGATATGAGTTGCTTTGCCGCCGCCTCGTGCTTGAGCGGATTTACAACGCGTCGTGCTTCCTGATGGCGACGAACGCGAAGGCGACGGTAATCTCGCAGCCCGCGAAAGACCTGACGTTCTCACGGTTTGCTGCGGCCCTGCGTGGCCACGCCGTAACATTCCTGGGCAGCCAGAAGAAATGATCGCAGCACTCGGTCTCGCCCGACCTCAAGCCGCACTCCTGGCCGAACTGGAGCGCGGCTAGGAAGTCCGTTTTCACGCCGGCATGCTGTTCCGCGTCATTGGTCAGTTTTCGACTGTAGTTGCCTGTTTACGACCAATTTTTTGGGCAGAACAACTTCATTGGTTATGCAGGTCGCTCACTCCACCGTCACGGACTTGGCCAGGTTGCGTGGCTTGTCGACATCGGTGCCCCGCGCGCAGGCGGTGTGGTACGCCAGCAGTTGCAGCGGCACCACGTGCAGGATGGGCGACAGCGCGCCGTAATGTTCAGGCATGCGGATCACGTGCACGCCGGGCTCGCTGGTGATGTGGGTGTCGGTGTCGGCAAACACGAACAGCTCGCCGCCGCGGGCGCGCACCTCCTGCAGGTTGCTCTTGAGCTTCTCGAGCAGCGCGTCGTTGGGGGCGATGGTGACCACCGGCATCGCGCTGGTCACCAGCGCCAGCGGGCCGTGCTTCAACTCACCGGCCGGGTAGGCCTCGGCGTGGATGTAGCTGATCTCCTTCAACTTGAGCGCGCCTTCCAGCGCGATCGGGTAGTGCAGGCCGCGGCCCAGGAACAGCGCGTTTTCCTTGCGCGCAAATTCAGCGGCCCAGGCGATCACCTGCGGCTCCAGCGCCAGCACCGCCTGCACCGCGGCGGGCAGGTGGCGCAGCGCCTTCATGTGCTGGGCCTCCTGCGCGTCGCTGAGCCGGCCGCGGCTTTGCGCCAGCGTCAGCGTCAGCAGGAACAGCGCCACCAGCTGGGTGGTGAAGGCCTTGGTGCTGGCCACGCCGATCTCCACCCCGGCGCGGGTCAGGAAGTGCAGCTTGCACTCACGCACCATCGCGCTGGTGCTGACGTTGCAGATGGTCAGCGTGTTGCTCATGCCCAGGCTGCGGGCGTGCTTGAGCGCGGCGATGGTGTCGGCCGTCTCGCCGCTCTGGCTGATGGTGACCACCAGCGTGCGCGGATCGGGCACGCTGTCGCGGTAGCGGTACTCGCTGGCGATCTCCACGCTGCAGGGGATGCCGGCGATGCTCTCCAGCCAGTACTTGGCCGCACTGCCCGAGTAGTAGCTGGTGCCGCAGGCCAGGATCAACACGCGGTCGATGTCCTTGAAGACCTGATGCGCGCCGTCGCCGAACAACTCGGGCGTGATGCCGGCCACCGCCTCCAGCGTGTCGCTGATGGCGCGCGGCTGCTCGAAGATCTCCTTCTGCATGTAGTGCTGGTAGGGGCCCAGCTCTGCCGCGCCGGTGTGGGCGTGCACCGTGCGCACCTCGCGCTGCACCCGCTCGTAGCGGCCATCGGGTTGGCGCGCGGTGATCCAGTGTTTGCCCATCTGCAGGTCGACCACGTCGCCCTCTTCCAGGTAGACGATCTGGTCGGTCACGCCGGCCAGCGCCATCGCGTCACTGGCGAGAAAGGTTTCCCCTTGGCCAACCCCCAGCACCAGCGGGCTGCCTTCGCGCGCGCCCACCACGCGGTGCGGCTCGTCGCGGCAGAACACGGCGATGGCGTAGGCGCCCTTCAGCCGGGTGGTGGCGCGCTGCACCGCGTCGAACAGGTCGCCGTCGTAGAGCTGGTGCACCAGGTGGGCGATGACCTCGGTATCGGTCTGGCTCTCGAAGACGTAGCCCTTGTTCTTCAGCTCGGCGCGCAGTTCGTCATGGTTTTCGATGATGCCGTTGTGCACCAGCGCGATGCGATTGCCCGAAAAATGCGGGTGGGCGTTGTGCAGCGCCGGCACGCCGTGGGTGGCCCAGCGGGTGTGGGCAATGCCGGTGCCGCCTTGCACGTGGTCTTGTTCGATCTGGGCCCCCAGCTCGGCCACGCGGCTGGTGCTGCGGGTGCGGCGCAGTTCACCGTCCTGGTGCACGGCCACGCCGCAGGAGTCGTAGCCGCGGTACTCCAGCCGCTTGAGGCCCTCGACGAGGACCGGGACGATGTTGCGGGTGCTGACGGCGCCGACGATGCCACACATGGTGTTGATTCCTGAGGTTCAGACAGGGGCGCATCGTAAGCAGCCCCTCAAGAAATAAGTGTGCAAAGTTTGCGTCATTCGGCAATAAATGGCCGAGATACGCATTTGAAGCAAGGAAATTGCCAGAATACGTGCCTCATGACCGAATCGATCGACCCCGCGACACTGGATGCCATCGACCACCGCCTGCTGAACCTGCTGCAGGCCGATGCCTCACGCTCGAACCAGGCGCTGGCCGAGGCGGCGCATGTCTCGCCGGCCACCGCGCTGCGCCGGGTGCGCAGGTTGGTGGAAGGCGGCGTGATCGAGCGCCAGGTGGCCATCGTCTCGCCGGCCCTGGTGGGCGGGCTCAGTGCCATCGTCGAGGTGACGCTCGACCGGCAGGGTGCCGAGCACGTGGCCGCCTTCGAGGCGCGTGCGGTGGCTGAAGCCCCGGTGCAGCAGTGCTACCGCGTCTCGCCCGGGCCCGATCTGGTGCTGGTGCTGTGGCTGCCCGACATGGCGGCCTACCACGCGCTGGTGCAGCGGCTGTTCACGCAGGACGCCAACGTGCGCAACGTCAAGAGCTTCTTCGCCACGCACCGGGCGAAGTTCGAGCCGGCGGTGGCGCTGCCTTCGCCCACGCCGTAGCCGGCAGCGCAACGCCTACTGCTTCAGCAGCGCCAGCCCCTTGAGGTACTCGCCCTCGGGAAACTCGATCGTGGTCGGGTGATCGCGGGCCCCCTCCAGCCGCTGCAGGATGGCGGCGTTGACGCCCGCATCGATGCCGGCGCCGGCCACGATCTTGTGGAACAGGTCGGCATTCACCCCGCCCGAGCAGCTGAAGGTCAGCAGCAGCCCGCCCGGCGCCAGCAGCCGCAGCGCCAGGCGGTTGATGTCCTTGTAGGCGCGCGCCGCGCGCTCGGCGTGCGCGGCGGTGGGCGCAAACTTGGGCGGGTCGAGCACGATGGCGTCGAACGATCGGCCGGCCGCGATCAGTTCGCGCAGCGTGGCATTGACGTCGGCATCGACAAAGCCGCAGCGGCTGTCGTCGAAGCCGTTGCGGCGCAGGTTGTCGCGCGCCTGCGCCAGCGCCGGGGCTGATGAATCGACGCTGACCACCTCGGTGGCGCCACCGGCCAGCGCCGCTACGCTGAAGCCGCCGGTGTAGCTGTAGCAGTTCAGCACCGACTGGCAGCCGAACTGGCGCACCAGGTCGGCAAAGCGCTTGCGGTTGTCGCGCTGGTCGAGGTAGTAGCCGGTCTTGTGGCCCAGCGCCACGTCCAGGCCCAGCGCCCAGCCATGCTCCTGGATCGTCACGTCGGTGGGCCCCTCGCCGCGCAGCCAGCCGGTGCGCTCGGCCAGGCCTTCCAATGCCCGCACGCTGGCGTCGCTGCGCTCGTAGAGCCGCTGCAGCCCGGTGATCTGCAGCAGCGCATCGGCAATGGTCTCGCGCCAGCGCTCGGCGCCGGCCGACAGGAACTGCGCGCTCAGCACGTCGCCGTAGCGGTCGACGATCAGCCCGGGCAGGCCGTCGGCCTCGCCATGCACCAGGCGCTGGCCGTCGCTGGCAATCGCCAGCCGGCTGCGCAGGCGAACAGCACGCTGCAGCCGGACCTGGAAAAACGCCGCGTCGATGCGCTCGGTCTCGACAAAGCTCCAGGCGCGCACGCGGATCATCGAGCTCGGGCTGTAGGCACCCCAGGCCAGAAAGCGGCCGTCGTGCGCCTCCACCCGCACCAATTCGCCAGCGTCGGCGCTGCCGCGGGCGATGCTGCCCTCGAACACCCAGGGGTGGCGGCGCTGCAACGAGCGCTCCTTGCCGTCGCGCAGTCGGATTGATTTCATGGACGCGATTGTCGGCGCGCGGTCACTTGCGCTTGGCCCGCGGATGCGCCGCGTCGTAGACCTTGGCCAGGTGCTGGAAGTCGAGCTTGGTATAGACCTGGGTGGTGGTGATGCTGGCATGGCCCAACAGCTCTTGCACCGCACGCAGATCACCGCTGGACTGCAGCAGGTGCGAGGCGTAACTGTGGCGCAGCATGTGCGGATGCACGCCGGTGGCCAGGCCGGCATCACGCGCCAGCAGTTGCAGGCGGCTGCGCACCTGGCTGTCGCTCAGCCGCGTGCCGCGGTTGCTGACCAGCAGCGCCGGCTCGTCGGGCCGCGCCAGTTCACCGCGCAGCGCCAGCCAGGCGGCCAGCGCGGCCAACGCCGGGCCGCCCACCGGCACGCTGCGGCGCTTGCGGCCCTTGCCCAGCACATGCGCGGTGGCGTCGGCGGCGTCGATCCAGCCGGCGGCATCGGTGCCGGCGGCCACGTCCAGCCCGGTCAGCTCGCCCACGCGCAGGCCGCAGCCGTAGAGCAGCTCGACGATGCAATGGTCGCGTGCACGCAGGGCCGGGTTGCCGCTGGCGCTCTCTTGCTGGGCCAGCGCCACGGCCTGGTCGACGTTCAGCGCCTTGGGCAGTGGCTTGGGCGCCTTGGGCGCGCGGATGCCGTCGACCGGGTTGTGCGTCACCAACCGCTCGCGGCCCCAGTGCTTGAAGAGCCCGCGCCAGGCCGCCAGCGCGATGGCGATGCTGCGTGGGCCCAGGCCGCGCTCACGCAGCCGCGCGGCCCAGCCGCGGATGTGGTGCGACTGGGCGCGCGGCAACTCGACGCCGTCGTCTGCGGCCAACTGCTGCAGCCAGCCCAGCGCGTCGGCATACATCGCCAGCGTGCGCTCGGCGAGGCGCCGCTCCACCCGCAGGTGCTGCAGGAAGCGGGTGATGCCCTCGCCCAACGGCGGCGATACGGGCTGCGGCATGAGATCGAAGCGGGCCGAGACCGGCTTACTTCGGCGCCATCAATCGAGTGAGCGCTGCGCTGGCCACCTCGCCGACGCGCAGCAGGAAGTCGGTGCTCATCTCACCCGTGTAGCGCGTGGGGTCGGGTGAGCCCAGCACCAGCAGGCCGACCGGCGCATCACCCGCACCGGCGCGCAGCGGGATCAGCGCGATCGAGGTGACGGTGGCGGCATCGTCCAGCCAGGCCGCCGCCTCGAAGCCCGCGTTCAGCCCGCAATAGGGCTGGCCCAGGCTGGCGGCGAACGACTTGACGTCGTCGCTGACGCCCAGCGTGAAGGGCAGGCCTTCGAAGGCCGCATCCACGCCCCAGACCCGGATCGCCGCCTGCGGGATCAAGAATTCATGCTGCAGCGAGCGCACCAGCTCCACCGGCAGCCCGGCCGGCGAAGGCGCCAGCAGGATCGCCCGGATGAAGCGGTGCAGCCGATCGGCGATGGCCACGTTCTCGCGGCCATGGCGGATCATTTCCATGATCTGCTGCTCCAGCCCCTTGATCTTCTCGCGCAGCATTTCCATCTGCCGCTCCTGCAGCGACACCGCGCGCTGGCCATGCGGGCTGGTCAGCTGGATGCTGGCCAGCAACTCGGCATGGCGCTCGAAAAAGCCCGGTGTGTTGGCCAGGTAGTTGGCAATGTCGCTCTCGGTGATCGCGCCTTCTAAGCTCACAGTTCAATCTCCCCTTCAAACACTGTTTCGGCCGGGCCGGTCATCAGCACGCTGGCCTCGTCGTCGGGCCACTCGATGGTGAGCAGGCCGCCGCGCGCCTGCACGTCCACCTTGCGGTCCAGCCAGCCCAGCCGGATGCCGGCCACCACGGCGGCGCAGGCGCCGGTGCCGCAGGCCAGCGTCTCGCCGGCATCACGTTCGTAGACCCGCAGCGCGATCTGGTCGCGCGCCAGCACCTGCATGAAGCCGGCGTTGACCTTGCGCGCAAAGCGGGCGTGCTGTTCGATGCGCGGGCCCAGCTCGGCCACCGGCGCCTCGCGCACGTCGACCACCCGGTGCACCGCATGCGGGTTGCCCATCGACAGCACCGCCACCTGCAGCACCCGGCCCTCGCCCACGTCGAGTGGCCACAGGTCGAAACCGGCCTCATGCTGCGGCTGCAGGCCGCGTGGATCGAAAGGCACACGGGCCAGGTCGAAGATCGGCCGGTTCATGTCCACCGTCACCCGGCCGTCGTCCTGCAGGTGCAGCTGCAGCCGGTTGTTGACGGTGTCGACGGTCACCGTGCGCTTGCTGGTCAGGCCGCGCTGATGCACGAAGCGCACGAAGCAGCGCGCACCGTTGCCGCAATGCTCGACCTCGTCGCCGGTGTTGTTGAAGATGCGGTAGCGGAAGTCGGCATCGGCACTGCGCGAGGGCTCGACCAGCAGGATCTGGTCGGCACCCACGCCGAGGCGGCGGTCGCCCAGGTGGCGAAGTTGATCGGGCCGCAGCTCGATCGGCCCCTGGGTGGCGTCGAGCACGACGAAGTCGTTGCCCGCGCCCTGCATCTTGGTGAACTTCAATCGCATCGATGGATTATCGGCCGGGGGTCAATACAAGGGCGGTTCACCTTCGGGCCGCGTCTTGAAGCGCTTGTGCACCCACAAGTACTGCGCCGGGTTGCGGCCGATCTGTTCCTCGATCCAGCGGTTCATGCGCAGCGCGGCGGCCTCGTCATCGGCCCCGGGGAAGTCGTCCCAGGGCGGCAGGAAGCGCACCCGGTAGCCCGCGCCACCGGGCAGGATCTCGGCGACCACCGGCTGCACCACCATGCCCAGCGAGCGGGCCATGCGCGCCGGCGCCAGCAGCGTGGCCGCCGGCACGCCGAAGAAGGGCACGAAGGCCGCATCCTTGGCGCCGAAATCCATGTCGGGCAGGTTGAAGAAGGCGCTGCCGCGCTTGATCGCCCGCACCAGCGGCAGCGCGCGCTCGCTGCGCGCATACACCTCGCCCAGGCCGAAACGCAGCCGGCCGGTGCGCATCGCCGCGTCGAACACCCGGTTGCTCTGCGCCTGGTAGATCGACGCCACCTTGCGCCCCTGAAACAGCTGGGTGGCCACGCCGGCCACGTCCAGCGCCACGAAGTGCGGCACCAGCCACATCACCGGCTTGTCGCTGCGCTCGGCCAGGCCGACGTCGCCCTCGACGTGGATCAGCCGCTTCAGCCGCTCGGGCGGGGCGTACCAGAGCAGGCCGCGCTCCAGCAGGCTGCGCGCCAGCCAGCCGAAGTGCTGGCGCACCAGCCGGGCGCGCGCGGCCGCATCCAGCCCGGGCAGACACAGCTCGACGTTGCGCAGCGCCACCCGCCGACGCGATCCGGCCAGCGCATGCAGCACCGCGCCCAGCCCGCGGCCCAGTGCCGCCTGCACGCCCAGCGGAAGGCGCTGCAGCAGCCACAGCAGGCCCAGCACGGCGCGCGCGACGGTGTCGCCCCTCATGACGGTGCCTCCTCGCCGGTGGCCGCATGCACCCGGCGCGGCTGCTTGTAGCGGAGGTAGCCCCACAGGTACTGGCCGGGGCACTGGGCGATCAACCGCTCCATCTCGCGGTTGATCGTGGTGGCGCAGGCCAGGGCCAGTGCCTGGTCGTCGCCACCGCCGGCCACCTGGGTGGGCAGCGGCTGCGCCGGCGGGCTCACCCGCAGCAGGTAGCCGCGCCCCTGGGGCAGGCGCTCGGCCCAGATCAGCAACAGCGCCGCGCCGGTCTGCTGCACCAGGCGCGCGGCCAGCGTCATCGTGTAGGCCGGCTGGCCGAAAAACGGTGCCCACACGCCCATGCCCTCTGGCGGCACCTGGTCGGGCAGCAGGCCCACCGCCTCGCCACGGCGCAGGGCGCGGATCATCTGCCTCACCCCCGCCAGCGCGGCCGGCGCGGTGGCCAGACCGGGGCGGGCGCGGGCGGTTTCCTCCAGTGTGCGCAGCCAGGGCTGGCGTGCCGGGCGGTACATCGCGGTCAGCCGGGTGCGCTGGCCGAAGTGCTCGGCAATGGCCTGCGCACACACTTCGAAACAGCCCAGGTGCGGCGTCAGCAGCACCAGGCCACGGCCTTCGGCCAGCGCCGCCTCGATCAGATCAGCCCCCTGCCAATGCACCGCCGCGCCCAGCGGCCGGTCGATCGGCCGCAGCCACAACCAGGGCAGCTCGGCCACCATGCGGCCGGTCTCGGCCACCGCCTGCCGGCGCACCTCGGTGCCCAGCCCGGCCAGCGCCACATGGGCGCGCAGGCGGCGGCGGTAAGTGCCCGACAGGGCGTAGGCCAACCAGCCCAGCAGCGCGCCCCAAGCGTGCAAAGTGCCCAGGCGCCGCCGGGACAACCAAGCCATCAGCGTCAGCATCGTTTATATAATCGCGGCATCGCCGAGTTAAAGGACAACTTGCGGGGCGATGCGTGGCACTCAGACCACGCCGTGTGAGCAGTGCCCCCGGGCACCGATCCACGTCAAATGCCGCTAAAGCGTTCGCCGCCATTCCAGAAGTAAAGAGCGGTTGAAACGGCGACGCAGCTTTCAACCAACCTGGAGTGTATGCAAGTGGCGAACGACTTTCTCTTCACATCCGAATCCGTCTCCGAGGGCCATCCCGACAAGGTGGCCGACCAGATCTCGGATGCCATCCTCGACGCGATCTTTGCGCAAGACCCACGCAGCCGCGTGGCTGCCGAGACGCTGACCAACACCGGCCTGGTGGTGCTGGCCGGCGAGATCACCACGCAAGCCAACGTGGATTACATCCAGGTGGCGCGCGACACGCTCAAGCGCATCGGCTACGACAACAGCGATTTCGGCATCGACTACAAGGGCTGCGCGGTGCTGGTGGCCTACGACAAGCAGAGCAACGACATCGCCCAGGGCGTCGATCACGCCAGCGACGACCACCTCAACACCGGCGCCGGCGACCAGGGCCTGATGTTCGGCTACGCCTGCGACGAGACACCCGAGCTGATGCCCGCGGCGATCCACTACGCCCACCGCCTGGTCGAGCGCCAGGCCCAGGTGCGCAAGGACGGCCGCCTGCCCTTCCTGCGCCCCGACGCCAAGAGTCAGGTGACGCTGCGCTACGTCGACGGCAAGCCGCACAGCATCGACACCGTGGTGCTGAGCAGCCAGCACGCGCCCGAGTACAGCCTGGGCAACCGCATGACCGACGCCTTCTACGAGGCGGTGCGCGAAGAGATCATCAAGCCGGTGCTGCCGGCGGCCTGGCTGACCAAGGACACCAAGTACCTGATCAACCCGACCGGGCGTTTCGTCGTCGGCGGCCCGCAGGGCGACTGCGGCCTGACCGGGCGCAAGATCATCGTCGACACCTACGGCGGCGCCTGCCCGCACGGCGGCGGCGCGTTCTCGGGCAAAGATCCGAGCAAGGTCGACCGCTCGGCCGCCTATGCCGCACGCTACGTGGCCAAGAACGTGGTGGCTGCCGGCCTGGCGCGCCAGTGCCAGGTGCAGGTGGCCTACGCCATCGGCGTGGCCAAGCCGATGAACGTGACGGTCTACACCGAAGGCACCGGCGTGATCTCTGACGAGAAGATCGCCGCACTGGTGGCCGAGCACTTCGACCTGCGGCCCAAGGGCATCATCCAGATGCTGGACCTGCTGCGCCCGATCTACCAGAAGACCGCGGCCTACGGTCACTTCGGGCGCGAAGAGCCGGAATTCACCTGGGAGCGGACGGACAAAGCGGCTGCACTGAAGGCTGCAGCCGGCCTGTAAGCAACCCAGCCACCTCGGCTGGGGTGGCACCCAAAAGGGCAGCTTCGGCTGCCCTTGTCGTTTCAGGCCTTGCGCGGCTTCACCAACGAAGCCGCCAGCTTGGCCTGCGCCCGCGCCCGCTCCACATCGGCGTCATGCACCAGCGCCACGCCCATGCGGCGCTTGACGAAGCTCTCGGGTTTGCCGAACAAGCGGATGTCGCTGTTGGGCACCCGCATCGCGTCAGCCACACCGTCGAAGACGATGCCCGTCGCCTCCACGCCGCCGTAGATCACCGCACTCGCGCCGGGGCTCTTCAGCGTGGTGTCCACCGGCAGGCCCAGGATGGCGCGCGCGTGCAACTCGAACTCGTTCTGCCACTGGGTGATCATCGTCACCATGCCAGTGTCGTGCGGGCGCGGGCTGACCTCGCTGAACCACACGTTCTCGCCCTTGACGAACAGCTCGACGCCGAACAGGCCCAGCCCGGAGGGCTGCCCGTCCAGGCCCACGCCCAGGTTGTCGGTCACCGCCTTGGCAATCTCGCGCGAGCGCTGCAGCGCGGCCGGGTGCATCGGATGCGGCTGCCAGCTTTCGACATAGTCGCCGCTGACCTGCACATGGCCGATCGGGTCGCAGAAAGACGTCTCGACCGAACCGTCGGCACCGAGCGCACGCACCGTCAGCTGGGTGATCTCGTAGTCGAAGTCGATGAAACCCTCGACGATCACGCGGCCCGGGCCGACCCGGCCGCCGGCCATCGCGTAGTCCCACGCGGTCTGCACATCGGCGGGGCCGTCGATCTTGCTCTGGCCCTTGCCGCTGCTGCTCATCACCGGCTTGACGATGCAGGGGTAGCCGATGCCTGCGTCGATCGCCGCCTGCAATTCGGCCAGCGAATCGCAGAACCGGTAGGGGCTGGTCGGCAGCCCCAGCGTCTCGGCGGCCAGGCGGCGGATGCCCTCGCGGTCCATCGTCAGCCGCGCGGCGCGGGCGGTGGGAATGCAGCGGATTTGGCCTTCGGCCTCCAGCGCCTCGAGCACCGGGGTGGCGATGGCCTCGATCTCGGGCACCACCAGATCAGGCCGCTCGGCCTCGATCAGCGCCCGCAGCGCCGCGCCGTCGCTCATCGTGATGGTGCGCGCGTGGTGCGCCACCTGCTGGCCCGGCGCGTTGTCGTAGCGGTCGACGGCGATGGTCTCGACGCCCAGGCGCTGCAGCGCGATCAGCACCTCCTTGCCCAGCTCACCGCTGCCCAGCAGCATGACGCGGGTGGCATGGGGGGACAGCGGAGTTCCGATCGGTTTCATGGCGGCGTGGCGGTGGGGTTGCAACAGCTGTCGATTGTCGCCGCTGGTAGGCTGCCGGCATGGCCGCCGCCCTCACGCTGGATCATCTTCGCCACCACGCCGTGGCACGCACGCTGTTTGCGCCCACCACGCTGGGCCAGGCGATCACCAGTCTGGGCTTCGTGCAGGCCGATCCGATCCGCGCGCCGGCTCGCGCGCAAGACCTGACGCTGCGCCACCGCGTCAAGGACTACCGCGCCGGCGACCTGGAAGCGCGCTACCCCCGGCTGGCCATCGAGGAGGATTTCTTCGTCAACTACGGCTTCCTGCCGCGCACCACGCATGCGCTGATGCACCCGCGCACGCCCCGCACGCCCTGGCCGGCGGCGCGCCACCGACAAGCCGCCGCGGTGCTGGACTTCGTGCGCGAGCGCGGCGTGGTGCACCCGCGCGAAGTCGACGCGCAGTTCCAGCATGGCAAGGCGCGCAACTGGTTCGGCGGCTCGTCGAACGCCAGCACGCAGCTGCTCGACGCGATGCACTACCGCGGCCTGCTGCGCATCGCCCGGCGCGAGGGCGGCGTGCGGCTGTACGCGGTGCGGCCGGCCGAGGGCGAAGCACCCGACCCCATCACCGCGATGGATGCGCTGGTCGACGTGGTGGTGGCCAAGTACGCGCCGCTGCCGCTGGCGACGCTGGGCCAGCTGATCAGCCACCTGCGTGGTGGCGCGCCGCAGTGGGCGCACCTGCGGGCGGCCGCACTGGCGCGCGCAAAACAGCGCCTGCCGCAGGCCGAGGTGGGCGGCGTGCGCTGGGTCTGGCCCGACGGCGAGCAGCCCGCGTCGGCACGCCACCCATCGCGTGCGATGACCGACAGCGTGCGCCTGCTGGCCCCCTTCGATCCCATCGTGTGGGACCGCCGCCGCTTCGAGCTGCTGTGGGGCTGGGCCTACCGCTTCGAGGCCTACACCCCGGCGCCAAAACGCGTGCGGGGTTATTACGCGCTGCCCCTGCTGTGGCGCGACAGGGTCATCGGCTGGGGCAACCTGGCGCTGCGCGACGGGGTGCTGGTGCCCGAGCTGGGCTACGTGGCCGGCCGGGCACCGCGCGAGGCGGGATTTGCGGCGGCGCTGGACGACGAGTTGCAGCGGCTGCAGCAGTTCCTCGGCCTGGCCTGAAGTCGCTCAACTGCGGCGCAAGGGCCGCTGCGCCAGCGCCAGCACCGCACCCAAGGCCAGCATCGCGGCACTCAGCGCCAGCCCACGCGCCAGGCCGCCGGGGCCGTCGGCGATCAGGCCGACCAGGCTGGGGCCGGCGATCTGCCCCAGCGCAAAGAGGATGGTGAAGGCCGCGATGCCCCGTGGCCAGGCGGCCACGGGCAGGTTGTGGCGCACCAGCGCGGTGGTCGAGGCCACCACCGACAGGAACACCGCGCCGAACAGTGCGCCCGAGCCGAACACCGCCAACGGATGGGGGCTGAGCACCGGCAGCACGGTGGCCAGCGCCAGCAGCCCGTTCAGCAGCGCCAGCACCTGGCCGCCGCGCCAGCGCTGCAGCAGCCCGGCCCACAACCACGACGAGGCCACCACGCCCAGGCCCAGCGTGACGTAGAAGGCGGTGATCGCCGTGCTGCCCAGCTGCTGCTCACGCAGCAGCGTGACGATGAAGGTCATGTAGCCGATGTAGCCCAGGCCGAACATCGCGTAGCCCGCCAGCGCCCAGCCCAGCGCGCGCCAGGGCACCGGCGCCTGGGTGGCGGCAGTGCCGGCCACCGGCGCGTCACGCGCCGTGCCCAGCGCCATCAGCACCGTCAGCCCCAAGGCCACCGCGCCCAGCGCCTGCCAGGCCGGTTGCCAGCCATGCGCCGCGCCCACGCGGTCGAAGGCCGGCACCAGAAACGCCGAGACGATGATGCCCAGCCCGGTGCCCCCGTAGTACAAGCCCAGCACCAGGCCGGCGCCCAGGCCGCTGCCCGGTGCTGCCGCCACCGCCTGCCCGCCCAGCCGCGCCGCCAGCAGCCCACCGGCCACGAAGGTGGCGGCGCTGGCCGCGCCCGAGGCCAGGCGCAGCGCCATCAGCGCGCCGTTGTCGGTGACCATGCCGTGCAGCATCAGCAGCAGCGCGGTGGCCAGGCCGCCCCCCACCAGCGCCGCCTTCGGGCCGACCTTGGCCATCAGCCGCGGCATCACCAGCGCACCCAGCAGGTAGCCGGCGGCGTTGCCGGTGTTCATCGCGCCGGCGGTGAAGTAGCTCCAGCCCAGGTCGGCACGCATCGGCCCCAGCAGCAGCGCATACGAGAAGCGCGCCAGCCCCAGCGACACCGCGGCGCCCAGCGACAGCGCCAGCGCCTGGCGCAGCACCCGCGCGCGGCTGGCAGCGCCGGTGTCGGCCGTCATGCGGCACTGCAGCGGCTGGCCCGTGCCGCCAGCAGCGCGTCGGCCAGCTCGGCGAAACCGACGCCACGCTCACTGGGCGTCACGTAGCCCGGAAAGGCCGACAACTGCGGCACGAAGCGCGCGATGTTGGCCACGCCCACGCTCAGCGGCAGCGCCTCGAACATCGCCTGGTCGTTGGTCGAGTCGCCCACGTAGACCCAGTCCTCGGCGACGAACGGCCAGCCCAGCGCCTGCGTCACCGCCCAGCGCGCGCCGCTGGGCTTGCCATGGGTGCCGATCCAGCCGTTGATGTGGATCGAGCTGACCGTGGCGGTGAGCCCGTGGCTGCGCATCACCGCCACCACGCGCGCGATCTGGCCCGCGTCGAGATGGGCGAATTCGCTGTGGTCGATGGCGATGTCGGTCAGCCGGCCAGCGCTGTCCTGCGCCAGCGTGGCACCGGGCACCGCAGCCAGCACCGCCAACGCGCAGGCCTGCAACTGGCGCTGGTTGGCGGCGCGCTGGTCGGCGTCGGCCTCGAAGTCGACCTGCAGCACCCCGCCCCGGCGCCGCAGCATCACCGCGCCGTTCTCGGCGACGATGGCCGCCACCGGCCAGGCCAGGGCAAACGGCTCGCTCCAGCCGGCCGGGCGGCCGGTGATGGCGATGACCGGCACGCCGGCGTCGGCCAGCCGGTGCAGCGCGGCCAGCGCAGCGGGCTCGATGGCGCCATCGCGGGTCAACGTGTCGTCGATGTCGGTCAGCACGCCGCGCAGCCGGGCCAGGCGCGCCGCCGGCAGATCGGCCAGCGGGCGCAGGCGACCGGCGGCCGCGGCGGGCGTGTCGAGGGCGCGGGGCGAGGGCATCGAAGAAGTCTCCCACAGCGTCACCTCGGTCACGGCCAGCGGCCGCGGCGTGCCTCGCTTTGACCATGGTCAACACCCAGGCCGGTGCATCGGCGGGATCATGTTCGATTCATCGCGTCGTCACCGGAGTTTGCATGGCCAAAGAAAACACCGTCACCCCCGCCCCAGCCGGCAGCCCGGCCGCCAGCCGCAAGGCCAAGGCGTCCACCCGGTCTGCTGCCAAACCCGCTGCAAGACCGCCTGCAAAACCGCCTGCCAAACCGGCTGGCACACCAGCCGGCCAGTCGCCTGCCAAACCGGCCACCCCGCCCGCCGCCCAACGCCGCCCGCGCGCGGCCAGCCGGCCGGTGGACAGCGGCGACATCGCGCCCTCGCTGAAGACCCGCGACATCGCCACCAACACCATCTCGCGCGCCACCACCGGCGCGCGCACCGAGCAGGCCATGGCCTTGTCCGACGTGCTGTCCAGCCACGCCCAGGGCGCCAGTGCCGGTACGGTGCTGGCCGAGTTGCAGACGCTGATGGACGGCGCCTCGCCCGACGACCTGAAGGCGCTGCGCCGGCTGTTGTTCCAGCCCGATGCCCGCACCACGCCCGACAAAGACGCCGACACCGAGCTGGCTTCCGGCTGGCGTGAAGGCAAGTACCCCTACAAGAACCTGCTGTCGCGGCGCAGCTACGAGCAGCAGAAGTACCGCCTGCAGGTCGAGCTGCTGAAGCTGCAGGCCTGGGTCAAGGACACCGGCGCGCGGGTGGTGATCCTGTTCGAGGGGCGTGACGCGGCCGGCAAAGGCGGCACCATCAAACGTTTGATGGAGCACCTGAACCCCCGCGGCGCGCGCGTGGTGGCGCTCGAAAAGCCCAGCGAGGTCGAGCGCGGCCAGTGGTACTTCCAGCGCTACACCCAGCACCTGCCCACGCGCGGCGAGATCGTGCTGTTCGACCGCAGTTGGTACAACCGCTCCGGCGTCGAGCGGGTGATGGGCTTCTGCACCGACGCCGAGTACGACGAGTTCATGCGCCAGACGCCCGAGTTCGAACGCCACCTGGTGCGCAGCGGCGTGCACCTGTTCAAGTTCTGGTTCTCGGTCAGCCGCGCCGAGCAGCGCCGCCGCTTCAAGGAGCGCAAGCTGCACCCGCTCAAGCAGTGGAAGCTCAGCCCGATCGACCTGGCCAGCCTGGACAAGTGGGACGACTACACCCGCGCCAAGGAGGCGATGTTCCTGCACTGCGACACGTCGGATGCGCCGTGGACGGTGATCAAGAGCGATTGCAAGAAGCGCGCACGGCTCAACGCATTGCGCTACCTGCTGCACCGCCTGCCCTACCAGCCCAAGAACCTGCCGGCCATCGGCGCGGTCGATCCGCTGATCGTCGGCCGGCCGTCGCTGGTGCCCAGCCGCGGCGACGACCAGCTGGCCGGCGACAGCAACTGAACGGCCAGCGGATAGCATCCGCGCCATGACGATGCACCGCCGCCAGGCCTTGCAGCGCGGGCTGGCCGGTGGGCTGGTGCTGGCGCTGCCCTTCCCGATGCTGGCCGCCGGCCGCAGCGCGCCGTTTCGCCGCCTGGCCGTGCTCGACCCGCCCTACGAGGAGGCGTACGAGGTGCTGATCGCGATGGCCCCGCCGCTGGCGCGCGGCACCGTGGCCAAGGTGCTCACCCGGCTGGCGACCGAGGCCGACGTGCAGCTCAAGACCGACCAGCTCACCGCCGCGCTCGACCCCGACAAGACCCGCCTGCACGAGCACTTCGTACATGCGCTGGCCGATGCGCTGGACGCGGCCGATGCCAAGGTGCTGCTGGTGCCCACCGAACCGGCTGAGGACGAGGACGCGCTGATGCACCAGGTGCAGGCGTTGGCGCCCCAGGCCGATGGCCTGCTGCTGGCCAACGTGATGGGCCGCTTCGTCGCCCTGCACGGGCTGGACGCTTACGCGCCCGGCGTGATCGCGGGCATCAAGGCGCTGCCGATGCGCGGCGGCACCCCCTGGCTGGACACCTACTTCAGCGCCGGCTTCCGGGGCATCGACCCACGTGCCGAGCACCTGGAGGTGGTCGACATGCCCGAGCGCTTCGACAACCACACCGCCTTGCTCGACCAGGTCGACGCGGCGCGCCAGTCCCTGGTGCGTGGCGCCGAGGCCATTGCCGCCGAAGTGGCCCAGCGGCTGATGGCCTGACGCCGTTTCGAATCCGACTGACCCGGCACGTGCCGGACTGCACGGCCCAACCCGGGACAAACCCGGCCCGCCGTGCTTAGAATGCGAGCCTGTTTCGAGGAGCGTTGCAAGGCCACCCCCCGGCCCCAGGCTCGAAACCACTTCCCAGTGCAACGTCGCTCACCCCCAGCTTCTTGACGCGGGTGAGTTGTTACCACCTCCGTCATGTGCTGCGTGGGCCCCCATTTTCTTGGAGCCAAACCGCCATGAACGCCGTTCTCAAGCCGATCCCGCAAGACCAGTACGCCATCGCCGACATCACGCTCGCCGCGTGGGGCCGCAAGGAGCTCAACATCGCCGAGGTGGAGATGCCCGCGCTGATGGCCATCCGCAGCGAGTACGCCACCAGTCAGCCCCTGAAGGGCGCGCGCATCACCGGATCGCTGCACATGACCATCCAGACCGCCGTGCTGGTGGAGACTTTGCAGGCGCTGGGCGCCGAAGTGCGCTGGGCCTCGTGCAACATCTTCAGCACGCAAGACCATGCCGCCGCGGCACTGGTCGAGCGCGGCACGCCGGTGTTCGCCTACAAGGGCGAGTCGCTGAAGGACTACTGGGACTACACGCACCGCATCTTCGAGTTCGGCGCCAAGGGCGCGAAGGGTGAAGGCCCGAACATGATCCTGGACGATGGCGGTGATGCCACGCTGCTGATGCACCTGGGCAAGCGCGCCGAGAAGGATGCCTCGCTGATCGCCCACCCCACCAGCGAAGAAGAGCGCGAGCTGTACGCCGCCATCAAGGCCAAGCTGGCCACCGATGCCACCTGGTACAGCCGCAAGGCCGCCGAGATCATCGGCGTGACCGAAGAGACCACCACCGGTGTGCACCGCTTGAACGAGATGGCCGCCAAGGGCGCGCTGCTGTTCCGCGCGATCAACGTCAACGACTCGGTCACCAAGAGCAAGTTCGACAACCTGTACGGCTGCCGTGAATCGCTGGTCGACGCCATCAAGCGCGCCACCGACGTGATGATCGCCGGCAAGATCGCCGTGGTGGCCGGCTACGGCGACGTGGGCAAGGGCAGCGCCCAGGCCCTGCGCGCGCTCAGCGCCCAGGTCTGGGTGACCGAGATCGACCCGATCAACGCGCTGCAGGCCGCGATGGAAGGCTACCGCGTGGTGACGATGGAGTACGCCGCCGACAAGGCCGACATCTTCGTCACCGCCACCGGCAACAAGAGCGTGATCACCCGCGCCCACATGGCCGCGATGAAGAACAACGCCATCGTCTGCAACATCGGCCACTTCGACAACGAGATCGACGTGGCGGCGATCGAGGACCTGACCTGGGAAGAGATCAAGCCGCAGGTCGACCACGTCATCTTCCCCGATGGAAAACGCATCATCATGCTGGCCAAGGGCCGGCTGGTGAACCTGGGCTGCGGCACCGGCCACCCCAGCTACGTGATGAGCAGCTCGTTCGCCAACCAGACGATCGCCCAGATCGAGCTGTACGCGCACCAGGACGCCTACGACGTGGGCAAGGTCTACGTGCTGCCCAAGCACCTGGACGAGAAAGTCGCCCGCCTGCAGCTGGTGACGCTGAACGCCCAGCTCAGCGAGCTGACCGAAGAGCAGGCGGCCTACATCGGCGTGCCCAAGAGCGGCCCGTACAAGCTCGACACGTACCGGTATTGAGTGCCCCGCGGCCGGCAAAGGCCGGCCGCCGGCCGGCCCGTCGCGCAGGCCTGGCGCTGCATGGCCTGGCTTGACGATGCACCCGGTCCGCCTCCAAAATGAATCCATGGAGCCATTTTGGAGCTGATCATGGGCGTGAATCTGTCGATCAAGGATGTTCCCGACCACGTGGCACAGCGGCTGCGCCAGCGGGCTGCTGCCAACCACCGGTCGCTGCAGGGCGAGTTGATGTGCATCGTCAGCGAGGCCGCAGCACAAGCACCGTTGGCCGCAGCGGATGTTGCGGGTGTTGCGGGCATGGCGTCCGCGGACAGGCCGGGTGTGCAACTGCAGGGCTGGAAGACCGTGGAAGACTTGCTGGCCGAGCGCGCGGCTTCGGGCTGGCAGCCGCATCCGTCGATGGCCAGCGCGCCGCTGGGTGTCGACATCATCCGCGCCGACCGCGACGCGCGATGAGCCGGTCCACCGCAAGTGCGCCGCGGGTGCTGTACGTGGCCGAGCCACCGGCCGCCTGGCTGCAGCGCCCGCCCGTGGTGGTGGATTGCAGCGTGCTGGTGGCCTTGCTCTGGGGCGAAGCCAACGCAGCGGATGCCGCGGCGCTGCTCAAGGGCCGCTCGCTGCATGCGCCATCGCTGCTGCGCTATGAGCTGGCCAACGTGGCGCGCAGCAAGCGGCGCAGCGGCGTGCCTGCCGACGTGGTGCGGGCCGGCCTGGAGACCTATGCCGAACAGAAGGTCGCACTGCACGACGCCGAGCCCCTGCCCTTGTTCGATCTGGCCGAGCGCACCGGCCTGAGCGCGTACGACGCCGCCTACCTGTGGCTGGCCGCTGAGCTGAGGGCGCCGCTGGCCACCTACGACCGCCGCTTGGGCGAGGCCGCCGCCCGCCACCTGCCCAGCCTGGATTGAAACCATGACCACCGCCCGCCAACGCTTCCTGCGCCTGCTGCGCGACGACATCCTGCAGGTCGATGCCGCCGACCTCGATTTCGGCATCTACCGCGTGCTGAACCACCGCCGCGCCGAGATCGAGCGCTTCTTGACTGAAGGCCTGCCCGCGCGCATCGACAGCGCGCTGGTCAGCCTGCCCGGCACCGACGCCACCACCAACACGGCCACCGAAGACGAGCAAGCCCGCATCTACAACGCGCTGTACACGTTTTTTGCGCGTTATTACGACGACGGTGATTTTTTGCCCCGGGCCCGGCGTGGGCGCGCCGGCGCCTACACCGTGGCCTACGACGGCAGCGACACCTTCTTCCACTGGGCCACCAAGGGCAGCCACTACGCCAAGAGCGGTGAGCGCTTTGCCAGCTACGCCTACACCCAGCCCGGCGGCCAGCGCGTGCGGCTCACGGTGGTGCAGGCCGACGTCGAGCGCGACAACGCCAAGGGCGCCAAGCGCTGGTACCTGCCCGCCGGCATCACCCCGCCGGCCGCCGGCCAGGCGGGCGAATGGCGGGTGGGCTTCAGCCACCGCCCGCTGGCCGACGACGAAACCACGCGCTACGGCGCGGTCAAACCCAGGCGCGGCGCGGGCCCGTCGGCGCTAGACCCGGCCGCCGACGACAGCACCGACAACGACAGCACCGACAACGACGCTGACAGCAACGCGGCGCCGGCCGGCAAAGACGTGCAGGCCCGCATCCTCAGCGCCTGGCTGGCCGACCCCGCCGCCCTGCCGGCCGGGCTGGACGCGACCTTGCTGGCCCGCCACGCGCTGCGTTATGTGCGCGGGCAGAGCGCCGATTTTTTCGTGCACCCGCAGTTGGGCGCCTTCTTGCGCGCCGAGCTGGATGATTTTCTCAAGGCCGAATTCATCAACCTGTGGGACCTGCCCGCCGGCGCGCTGGGCCGCGAGCGCGGCAAGCTGCTGGTGTGCCGAGAACTGGGTCTGGCCCTGATCAGCGTGCTGGCCAGCCTGGAGGACCTGCAGGCCCGGCTGTTCGAGAAGCGCAAGTTCGTGCTGCAGGCGCATTACCTGGTGCAGTGCGCCTGGCTGGCCGCGCTGGGTGAGGCGGGCGCGGCGCTGGTGGCGCGGGCGGCAGCGCATCCGGCCCAGGTGCAGCGCTGGCGCGATTGGGTGGGCGCCGCCGCCGACACGCCGCCGCCCGATGGCCAGTCACTGCTGGCGCGCTACCCGCACCTGCCGCTGGACACCGGTTTGTTCGACGACGAATTGGCCGCCGCCGTGCTGGCCTGCGTGCCCGACATCACCGCCGCCACCGGTGGCGTGCTGGTGCACGGTGACAACTACGCCGCGCTGCGCACGCTGGAGCCGCCATACCGACAGGCGGTGAAGTGCATTTACATCGACCCACCGTACAACACCGGCGGCGATGGGTTCTTGTACAAGGATGGCTACCAACAGTCCACTTGGCAAACCATGCTGCAAGGCTTGTTGGAGAACAGCACCAGGCTGCTGAGCGGTGCGGGGGTCTTTCTGGCAAGCATCGATGAGCCGCATCGAACCGGACTGGCCGCGCTTTGCGACGACACGTTCGGAATTGATGGGCGGCTCAGCAGCCTGATCTGGAAGGGCGCAACCGACAACAACCCGACCCGCATAGCGGTCGAGCACGAACATGTGCTGTGTTATGCAAACGCCATAGACGAACTCGAAGAAGTTTGGTCGAGCACGACAAGCGAGAGCAAGGAACTGCTCCTCAGCGAGTTTGACAGGATCTGCACAACGACCAAATCGCTGAGCAAGCGCCAAGTGCTGTTCGACACGTTCGCGTCCCAACAACGCGACGTCATCGGCGACCTTCATCGCTACAGACGCGTCGATGCCAATGGGCCGTATGCAGCGCGCCGCAACATGGAGAACCCCGGCAAGCCGGGGTACCAGTACGACGTCTTGCATCCGGTCACCGGCAAGGCATGCAGCAAACCCTATTGGGGCTGGCGCTTTCCAGAAGCCACCATGCAGGGGTTTCTGGCCAGTGACCGGCTCATCTTCGGTGACGACGAGACCAAGATTCCGGAACTGAAGGTCTATCTGCGCGACGTCAAGTTCCCACTGCGAAGCGTCATACAGATGGACGCGCGAAAGGGTTCGAACGACCTTGATCGACTCTTCGGCTCACGCGACGTTTTCAAGAACCCGAAGCCTGCGGAGTTGCTCGAGAAGTTCTTGCCGTTTGCAGCGAAGCCGGGGACGCTCGTGGTCGACTACTTCGCCGGCTCCGGCACCACCGCGCACGCCGTCATCAACCTGAACCGCGCCGACGGCGGCCAGCGCCGCTTCATCCTGGTGGAACAGGGCGAGTACTTCGACACCGTCACCCTGCCGCGGGTGGCCAAGGTGATGACCGCGCCCGACTGGAAGGACGGCCGGCCCAAGGCCGACGTGCAGCACGACGCGACCGCCAGCGACGAACCCGAGGCCCACTGGAGCCGCCGCACCCTGCCCATCGTGCAGGTGCTGCGGCTCGAGCGCTACGAAGACAGCCTGGACGCGCTGGCCCTGCCTGCCCAGGCCGACGCCGCCGGTGGCGGCCAGACCGAGCTGGCCGGGCTGGACCACGTGCTGCGCTACCTGGCCGACACCACCACGCCCGACAACCCGGTGCGCCTGAGCACCGCCCAGCTGGCCAGCCCGTTCAACTACCGCCTGCCCACGGTGTGGGAGGGCCGCGCCATCGAGCGCCCGGTCGACCTGCTGCACACCACGTTGCTGCTGCTGGGCCTGCACCTGGTGCGCCTGCGCCGGCTGCAGCGCACGGCCACCCCCGCCGCGCCGCTGGCCTGCCCGGGCGACGCCTGCACCGTGCTGCTGGCCGAGGTGCGGCCGCACCGCCCCGGCCTGCCGGCGGCCAGCGTGCCGCTGGAGCTGCTGGTGCTGCGCGACCACGACACCGAGTTGATGGACGTGGCCCAGCGCGCCGCCGCGGCGCAGGCCGAATGCGATTGGCTGCAGCAGACCGTGCCCGCCGTGCTGGGCCGCACGCTGGCCAGTTATGCCCGCATTCGCCACAACCGCGACCTGGCCCTGACCGGCGAGGGCGAGCGGCCCGAATCCATCGACACCGCGCTGGCCCAGGCCATGTGGGTGCGCGACCCGGCCTTTTCACCCGCCGGTGCCTGAGGTCATGGCCAGCCCACCGCGCCGCGCACGCGCGCCCGCCGCCGCCAGCACGGCCGCCCGTGCCGCCGCGCTGCTGGCGCGGCCCTTCACCCGCAGCCTGCTGCTGCCGCAGGTGTTTGCGCTGCACTTCGGCCTGCGGCCCGACGCGCTGGCCCGGCTGCTGGCCGGCACCAGCCCCGCGCGCGACGCGGCCGGCATCAGTGGTTGTGCCCGCGCCCTGCAGGCGCTGGCCGCCAGCAGCGTGCCGGCCGACACCCTGCTGCGCTGGGATCTGGCGCTGGGCCGGCATGAAGCCGCCCTCCGCGACGCCCGGCTGGCCCAGGCCGCCGCGTTGGGCGACACCGGCACGCCCTTCGTGCTGACGCACTTTCAGTGGCTGGCCTGCGCCGTGGTGGAGTGGCACCTGGAGGGCCTGGCCGCTGATGCCGCCGCGCATGTGGCTGCCATCGAGGCGGTGCGGGCCGATCTGCTGCCGCAGCTGTCGCCTTACACGCCGGCCGATGCGCGCAAGCTGGCCTGCTTCATGGCCACCGGCGCTGGCAAGACGCTGGTGCTGCACATGAACCTGCGGCAGTTTTTGGCGCATGGCTTGTTCGAGGCGCAGAACATCCTGCTGCTGACCCCCGGCGAGGGCCTGTCAGCCCAGCACCAGGCCGAGCTGCAGGCCTCCGGTCTGGCCGGGCTGGGCGTGCGAGTGACCGAGATCACCAAGTTCTATGTCGACGGCCGCGGCCATGGTCGTGATCGCAAACGGCCCAAGAAGGGTGTGAGCGAAGCCACCTCGCGCTACGAGGGCCCCAACCTGTTGCTGGTCGATGAAGGCCACAAGGGCGGCAGCAGCGCCGGCGCGGGCGACGACAGCGAGCAGGGCTGGCGCCTCAAGCGCGAGGCCCTGGCCCAGGGCGCCACCGAGGCGCAGGCGGGCTTCACCTTCGAATATTCAGCCACCTTCGCGCAGATCGCGGCCAAGGACGCCTCGCTGTACGACGACTACGCGCGCTGCATCAGCATCGACTTCGGCTACGCCCGTTTCTGGCGCGAGGGCTATGGCAAGCAACCCCGGCTGCTGAACGCGGCGCAAGCCAGCGGCGCCGACTTTGCGCTGGTGGCCGGGCTGCTGGCGTTCTACCAACAGCGGCGGGTCTTCGACACCGAGCCGGCGCTGGCGCATGAGTTTGCGGTGGCGCCGCCGCTGCTGGCCTGCGTGGGCAAGGACGTGACCGCTGGCGATGGTGATGCCGACGTGGCGGTGCTGGTGCGGTTCTTGGCCCGCGCCTGCGCTGCAACGCCCTGGCTGGGTGAGCGTCTGGCCGAGGTGCTGGCCAGCGCCCGGCCGGTGCAGGCCGGCATCGGGCTGCCGGCGCTGGACTTTCGCTGGCTGCGCGAGGCCATGGACCGCGAGGGTCAGTCTCCGGCGCAACTGGCTGACGACCTGCGCCAGCGCGTGTTTGGCGGCGCCGGTGTGCTGGAGCTGCGCCTCGTCTCCGACAAGGAGCTGGGCCTGAAGAGCCGCGGCGCGGCCGGCGACGCCTACTTTGGCGTGGTGCGGGTGGGTGAGGCCCGCAAGCTGGCCGAGCAGTTGGTGCGCTTCGGGGTGGCGGCGGGTGGCGAGCCCGACCGGCTGGCCGGCTCGCTGTTTGGGCGGCTGGACATCGACCCGCGGCTGAGCGTGTTGATCGGCGCCAAGATGTTCGTGGAGGGTTGGTCGAGTTGGCGTGTCAGCGCGCTGGCACTGATGAACGTGGGCAAGTCGCCCGGCTCCGAGATCGTGCAGCTGTTCGGCCGCGGCGTGCGCCTGCGTGGCAAGGGCCACAGCCTGAAGCGCGACGACGATGCGCCGCTGGCGGTGCAGGTGCTGCAGGGCCTGCAGCTGTTTGGCGTGCGGGCCGATTACATGCAGCAGTACCTGGAGACGCTGCAGCGCGAAGGCGTGCAGCCGCAAACCCTGTACGTGCCGGTGCAGCAGGCGCCGGCCATCGGCGGGCTGGGCCTGCACACCCTGCAGGCCGACGAGGCGCGGTTTGCCGGCATCGTGGTGTTTGACGGGCAGGCCGCGCGGGCGCAGCACCAGCGGGTGGCGCCAGCACTGCAGGCCTCGGTGGGCCTGGGGCCGGCCGAGGTGCTGGGCCCCGGGCTGGTGCAGTGCGCACTGGCGGCCCACTGGCTGGCGCCCGAGCAGGCGCTGCAGCACGCGCTGGCGATCAAACAGCGTCAGGGCTGGACCGGATTGGTGGTCAATGCCGGCGCGTTGGGCAGCTTTCTGGCGCGCTGCACGGTGGAGGCGCCAGCCGGCCACTTCGACGCGCCGGGCACCGGCCCGGCGCGGCGCGCCCAGGCGGCCCGGCTGGCGCTGGAGGCTGGTTTGTCGGCCGCCTGGCGCGACGCCGATCGGCGTTGGCGCATGCAGCGCCTGGCCGTGACCGCGCTGCACGCCGACAACGCCGGCCTGCCCTGGCAGGAGGTGGACGGCCAGCGGCAGTTGGCCTGGCGGCTGGAGCTGGATGTGGCGCAACACGTGGCGCGCTCGCTGCTGGAAGTGGCCCAGGCGCAAGTGGCGCAAGGCTTGCGCGACAGTGGCTTCGTCGATCGGCTGATGGGCTTTCTGGCCAGCGAGGAGGGCAGCCTGCAGGACGTGGCCCAGCGCCTGGAAGAGCTGCTGGCGCGGCCCGACGATCTGCACAGCGAAACGCTGGCGGCGCCGCTGCCGCGGCTGCATGTGCCGCAGCACCTGTACGCCCCGCTGCTGGTCGACGAGATTGCGCCGACCCGCACCGGGCCATTGGACACGGCCGCGCAGTTGCCGCTGTTTGCCAGCGACAGACGGGTGCCGCTGCCGCTGCGCATCAGCCCGCCGGCACTGAACCGCGGCGAAGCGCAATTCATGTGGGATCTGCGTGCGTTCTGGCAGCAGGTGCATGCCACGCCACGCTGGCACGACGCCGAGCTGTTCGTGCTGCGCAACCCGGCCGCGGGCGGGCTGCTGCTGTACCGGGGCAGCGGCTTTGCGCCCGACTTCATGCTGTGGCTCAAGCGCGGCGGGCGTCAGGCGCTGGGACTGGTCGACCCCAAGGGGCTGGCGATGCATTGGCCCGACGACAAGCTGGCGCTGATCGACGACCTGGCTCGAAGATCGCTATCACTGCCGGTGCGCGGCTTCCTGGTCAGCGTGACCGGGCCCGATCAGATGGCGCTGCCACCCGGCCAAGGCCGTGACGCGGCGGCCTTGAAAGCCGTGAACGTGTTGCTGCAGTCCGATACCGACTACATCAGCCACATCCTCCACACCTTGGACAAGGCGCTGACCACGGCCTCGATGCCCGAGGCCGCCCCACCCGCCCCCCACCCTTTGAGCGAGTTGCCATCTTGACCACCGACCAACGCAGGGCAACGCCCATCAGCATCGAATTCTTCCCGCCGAACACCCCCGTGGGCAGCGAGAAGCTCAAGACCGTGGTACAGGAACTCTCGGTGCTCCAGCCCGAGTTCTTCAGCGTCACCTACGGCGCCGGCGGCGCCACCCGCGAGAAGACACTCGCCACCGTGCGCGACATCGCGGCGCTGGGCTTCGAGGCCGCGCCGCACCTGTCCTGCGTGGGCAGCACACGCGAGGGCATCGCCGAGATCCTGGCCACCTACCGCGCGCAGGGCATCCACCGCATCGTGGCGCTGCGCGGTGACCTGCCCAGCGGCACCGCGGTGGCCGGTGAGTTTCGCTATGCCAGCGAGCTGGTGCGCTTCATCCGCGAGACGCAGGGCCCCGACTGGCACATCGAGGTGGCGGCCTACCCCGAATACCACCCCGAGCAGCGCTACGCCCGCAAGGACCTGCAGCACTTTGCCGACAAGGTGGCCTGCGGCGCCAACTCGGCGATCACGCAGTTCTTCTTCAACCCCGACGCCTACTTCCACTTCGTCGACGAGGCGCGCAGGCTGGGCGTTGACGTGCCCATCGTGCCGGGGGTCATGCCGATCCACAACTTCGCGCGCATCGTGCAGTTCGCCGGGCGCGACGGCATCGAGATCCCGCGCTGGGTGATGCTGAAGATGGAGGGCTACCTGGACGACGCGGCGTCGATCCGTGCCTTCGGCATCGACGTGGTGGCCCAGCTGTGCCAGCGCCTGATCGACGGCGGCGCGCCGGCGATCCACTTCTACGCGCTGAACCAGTCGGCGCTGACGCTGGCGATCTGCCAGCGCTTGAAGCGCTGAGCCGCGGCGCACCCGCGCTTTCCACCATGCCCTTGCCCGGGTGCGGGCACTACAGTGTCGGCATGGTTGAACCGGTGCCCACCCCCACCATCCCCAAGCCCCCCGCGGTACCGCGCAACGGCGCCCAAGAGCGCCTGCTGCGCCCGCTGCTGCAGGATTGCCGGCGCCTGCTGTCCGAGCGCGGCGAGGCCAACGGCCCCGGCATCGCGGCGGCCATCGTGCAGCAGATCGCCGTGTTGGGCGACGAGCCACGCGGCCGCTTCTTCGAGCACCTGGCGCGCGACTTCTCCCCCGACCCCAGGCAGGTGCTGGCCGCCGCGATGGCCTATGCCCAGGCACCCACCGACAGCGCGCAGCTGATCCGCCTGACGCAAGCCGCCGAGCCGCCGCGCCAGGAGCTGTTTCGCCGCCTCAACCGCGCACCGGGTGGCACCGCGGCCATCGTGCGGCTGCGCCACGCGCTGCTCGAGCGGCTGCGCCGCAACCCGGGGCTGGCCGGTGTCGAGCACGATCTGCTGCACCTGCTGGGCAGCTGGTTCAACCCCGGCTTTCTGCAGATGCGCAAGGTCGACTGGAACTCACCCGCGCAACTGCTCGAGCAGATCATCCACCACGAGGCGGTGCACCAGATCGACGGCTGGGACGACCTGCGCCGCCGCCTGCAGCCCGACCGGCGCTGCTTTGCCTTCTTCCACCCACAGCTGCCCGACGAGCCGCTGATCTTCGTCGAGGTGGCGCTGGTGCCCGAGATGGCCGACGCCATCGCGCCGCTGATCGACAAGAAGTCGCAGCCGCTGCCGCCCGAGCAGTTCAAGGTGGCGGTGTTCTATTCGATCAGCAACTGCCAGCCCGGGCTGCGCGGTGTGTCGATGGGCAACTTCCTGATCAAGCGGGTGGCCGAGCAGCTCAAGCGCGAGCTGCCGCAGCTCAAGACCTTCTGCACGTTGTCGCCCATCCCCGGGCTGATGGGCTGGCTGCAGACGCTGAGCAACCCGTCGCGTGATGCGGCCAGTGTGGGCAGCGCGCTGGCCGGCCTGCCGCAGGCCGCCACCGAGCGTGCGGTGCACGCGCTGGCGCTGCTGCGCGAGGCCGCCGGCCTCGACCTCGGCGCCCTGAGCCACGCCGGCACGCTGGCCGCCCTGCCGCCGGCCGCGCACCATGCGCTGTGGCGCCTGGCCGCGCTGTACCTGGTGCACCGATCACCGCTGCCCGGAGGAGACCCGGTGGCGCGCTTCCACCTCGACAACGGCGCCCGGCTCGAGCGCCTCAACGCCCAGGCCAACCTGGCGCCCAAGGGACTGAAGCAGGCCGCCGGCCTGATGGTCAACTACCTCTACGACCTGTCCCGCATCGAGACCTGCCACGACCGTTTCGTGCGGGGTCGGGTGGTACATTCCCGCGCCCTTTCGGCCCTGCTCTGATCCCGCGCGGCTTGCCTCGCAACGCGCCCCCACAGGAGACAACATGACCCGTTCAACCCCCTCGGCTGCCCACACCCGCCGCACCCTGCTGGCCAGCGCCGCTGCGCTGATGGCCTTGGCGCCCTGGGGCCTGGCCCAGGCCCAGTCCTGGCCCACCAAGCCGGTGACCATCGTCGTGCCCTTTCCGCCCGGCGGTGGCACCGACGCCTTTGCCCGGCCGTTGTTTGCGGCGATGGTCAAGAACACCGGCAAGCAGTTCGTCATCGACAACAAGGGCGGTGCCGGCGGCACGCTGGGTGCGGGCATCGCCTCGCGCGCGGCGCCCGACGGCTACACCTTCTTCATGGGGGCTGTGCACCATGCGATCGCGCCATCGATGTACCCCAAGCTCGACTACAACATCGAGGCTGATTTTGTGCCGGTGGGCCTGATCTCCAGCGTGCCGCAGGTGATCGTGGTCAACCCCAACAAGGTGCCGGCCACCGACCTGAAGGGCCTGCTGGCCTACCTGCGCAAGAACCCCGCCAAGCTGAATTACGGCTCGGCCGGCAACGGCACCTCGCACCACCTGGCCGGTGAGCTGTTCAAGCTGCAGACCAAGACCTTCATCACCCACATCCCCTACCGCGGCGCCGGTCCGGCCCTGCAAGACCTGATCGCCGGCCAGGTGGACCTGATGTTCGACGGCCTGGGCTCGTCGGCCGGCCACATCAAGGGTGGGCGCATCAAGGCGCTGGCGGTGGCGTCGCCCCAGCGCGCGCCCGGCTTCCCCGACGTGCCCACCGCCATCGAGGGCGGCGTGCCCACCTACCAGGTGGCCACCTGGTACGGCTTGTGGGCGCCCAAGGGCACGCCGCAGCCCGTCGTCGACGCGATGGCCGCCGAGATGAAGAAGGCCCTCAACAGCGTCGAACTCAAGGCCGCCTGGGCCAACCTGGGTGCCAACCCGCCCAACCTGTGGGGCCCGGACTTCGGCCGCTTCGTCGGCAGCGAGGTCAAGCGCTGGGCTGAAGTCGTCAAGAACTCAGGGGCGAAACTTGACTAACCCCCCCGAAGCGCCTGCGGCTCGGCAGAAGCGGCTCTGGGGCGGCCGCTGGCTCAGGCTCTATTGGACACAGCAAACATGAGCAACAGCAACCTCTTCGCGGCGCTGCGCGCGGCCTTCCCGGCCAATCTCGATGCGGTGGCGATCGACGTGGCCGACGGCGCAGGTGGCGCCTACAGCTGGCGCGATCTCGAACGCGGCACCGCGATGCTGGCCAACCTGCTGGCGTCGCTGGGCCTGCCGGCAGGCAGCCGCGTGGCGGTGCAGACCGAGAAGAGCGTCGAGGCGCTGATGCTCTACCTGGCCGTGCTGCGTGCGGGTTATGTCTTCCTGCCGCTGAACACCGCCTACCAGTCGGCCGAGATCGACTACTTCATCGGCAATGCCGAGCCGGCGGTGGTGGTGTGCGCGCCCAAGAACTTCGCCTGGGTCAGCCGCATCGCCTTCTCGGCCGGCACCGGCCATGTATTCACGCTGGGCGAAACGCGCGAGGGCACGCTGCTCGAACGCGCCGCCGTCTGCAGCGACCAGCACACCCCCGCGGTGAAGGCCGCCGATGACCTGGCCGCCATCCTCTACACCAGCGGCACCACCGGGCGCAGCAAGGGCGCGATGCTCAGCCACGGCAATCTGCTGAGCAACGCCCAGACCTTGAAGGCCTGCTGGGATTGGCAGCCTGGCGACGTGCTGATCCACGCGCTGCCGATCTTCCATGTGCACGGGCTGTTCGTGGCCTCGCACGGCGCACTGCTCAACGGCAGCAAGATGATCTGGTTCGGCCGCTTCGACCCCAAGGCCACCATCGCCCGCATGCGCGAGGCCACGGTGTTCATGGGCGTGCCCACGCTGTACGTGCGCATGCTGGCCGAGCCCGCGCTGACGAATGAAGCCGCCAGCCACATGCGGCTGTTCATCAGCGGCTCGGCACCGCTGCTGGTGGAAACCTTCGACAGCTGGATCGAGCGCACCGGCCACACCCTGCTCGAGCGCTACGGCATGAGCGAGACGGTGATGCTGACCAGCAACCCCTGCCGCGCGCAGGATGGTGCGCGCCGGCGCGGCACCGTGGGACCGGCGCTGCCGGGCGTGGGCGTGCGGGTGCGTGGCGACCATGGCGCGCCCTGCCCGGTCGGCGAGATCGGCCACATCCAGGTCAGGGGCCCCAACGTGTTCAGCGGCTACTGGCGTTTGCCCGAAAAGACGAAGGAAGAGTTCACCAACGATGGCTGGTTCAAGACCGGCGACGTCGGCAAGATCGAGGCCGATGGTTACGTCACCATTGTCGGCCGCAGCAAGGACCTGATCATCAGCGGCGGCTACAACGTCTACCCGGCCGAGATCGAAGGCGTCATCAACGACCTGCCCGGCGTGGCCGAATCGGCAGTGATCGGCGTGCCGCACCCCGACTTCGGCGAGGGTGTGGTGGCGGTGGTGGTGGCCCAGCCCGGCGCCACCCTGGATGCCGCGGCGATGGTGGCCCACCTCAAGGCCCAGATCGCCAACTTCAAGGTGCCCAAGCACCTGTTCGTGGTGGCCGACCTGCCGCGCAATGCGATGGGCAAGGTGCAGAAGAACCTGCTGCGCGAGCAGCACCAGGGTCTGTTTGCGGCATGAACGATGTGGCGCCCACGCCCGCAGCCACCGACCGCTGCCCGCGCTGCGCCGGCAGCTTCCACTGCGGCATGGCCGATGCGGAGCCCTGCGCCTGCACCACGGTCGTCCTCGACGCGGCCACCCAGGCCGCGCTGCGCGAGCGTTACACCGGCTGCCTGTGCCTGCGCTGCCTGAAGGAACTGTGCAGCGCACCCGACCCCTCACTCCGGGGGTGCTAGGGTTTGCCACAACGGATCGCGGGTGTGGCTCGACCTTGATCGCCACATGATCGACGTCAAGTCGATCTGGCCAGGGCAGACGGCGCATTCGCGCCGGGCCGCCGGATGAAGGACCGCTCCATGGACCAGAAGATTCGCCTGCTGTGGGCCGCCACGATGATGTTGACCATCGCTACGACGGCAGCCCACGGGCGCACGATCAACTCATCGAACAGCGATGGTGTGGACGACGGCAGCTCGACCTGCGCGCTCGATCCAGCTAACCCCTGCCCGCCGCCACCCCCGCCACCGCCGCCGGTGTTTTCGGCGGCCTGTGAGAGCAGCTTCCAGGGGCCGGGCTCCCAGGATTTCGACTGCCGCGATTACCTGCAAGGCGCCGCGTCCACGCTGTTGGCGGCGCAGGGCGTGCTGGACGAGTTCAAGGCCGTCACGGACCTCGACCTCTACGGCAACCCGCTCTTTGCCGCACCCGACTTCCGCACGCCCAACTTCGGCGTGCTGGATGCCCTGATGGGGGCGGGCAGCAGCAACACCGGCTTCGACGCGGTGTTCGACGCCGGCACGCGGCAGGGCCAGATCAAGCTGCTGCAGCGCCTGGACGGTGAGTTCATGGCCGGCCTGGGCGGCACCTGGGGCGCATCCGGCGCCGAGACGCCCTGGAGCGCCTACTACTTCTTCGCGGCCAGCCCCGACAACATCGCCGGCAGTGAGATCACGTTCACGTTGCCCGCGCGCACCGCCGACTTCACCGACTTCCGGTTGACCGGGGTGTCGATCTTCACGCCCACCCAATGGGTGCCCGAGCCCGGCGGCCTGCTGTTGGCCGGCACTGCCCTGGCGACGCTGCTGGCCGTCAGCCGTCGGCGGCGGCCAGCGCCAGGATCTGCCGGTGGTGCGGCACCTGCTGCAGAAAGCGCTGGCGCGCCGCCGCGTCGCTGATCGCGTCGGCCTGGGTCTGCAGGGCGGATTGGGCCTCCGCCAGTTGCGCGGCGGCGCGTCCGTCGCCCGCTTGCCGCAGCACCTGCACTGCGGTCAGGCGCATCCACAGCGGATGCTCGCAGCCGTCGAGGGCGTCACCACGCGCCAGGGCGGCCAGCAGGGCCTCGAGGTGCGCCAGCGCCGCGCCCACGTCGCCCTCGGCCAGCGCCACGAGGGCCAGGCCGGCGTCAGCTTCCAATGCGAGGTGGGGCAGGTCCAGTTCGAGCAGGCGCTCGCGTGAGTGGGCGTAGGCCTCACGCGCTTCGTCGGCGTGCCCCAGCCCCGCCTCGGCATGGCCCAGGCTCATCCACGCAAAGGCCTCGTACTCGCGGTTGCCGACCTCGGCAGTGAGTTGCCGGGCCGCGCGGGCATGCCCCAGCGCGGTGGCGTGCTCGCCCATCAGGTGGGTGACGCTGGCCAGGTTGAGCAGGCACATGGCCTGCACATTGCGGTCGCCGGTGGCGCGCGCCAGCTGCAGCGCGTCCTGCAGGTGGCCGCGCGCGGCCTCGAAATCGCCCAGCCGCATCGTCGCGTCGCCCAGGTTGACCAGCACCGGGCCCTCGTTGATGCGGCGGCCGATCTCGCGGTCGATTTGCAGGCACTGCTGCAGCCAGGCGATCGCGCGCAGCGCATCGCCCTGCTGCGAAGCGCCTGCGGCCAGGCCGGTGAGCAGTTCGCTTTCCATGCCCTGGTTGCCGCGCTGGCGGGCCAGCGCCAGGCCGTCCTCGCTCACGCGCCGAGCCTCGTCGTAGCGACCCAGCGACAGCAGCGCGCCAGCCCAGGCGCTGTAGATCGACAGGGTCACGTCGTGCGCGCCGCCATGCTGCGCCAGCGACAGCGCCTCGGCGCAGGCCGCCACGCAGCCTTTGGCATCACCCGCCGACGCCGCGGCCACGGCGCGGCGCAGCCGCACGGTGGCGCGGCGCTGGTCGTCGTCCAGCGCCTCGGCCGCGACGGTCAGCGCGTCGAGGTCAGCGGCCTGCTCGGGCATGCGGCCCTGCAGGCGCAGCGAGCGCTGGCGCACCAGCAGCGCGCGCCAGCGCAACGCATGGTCATCGGGCGACGCCAGGGCCAGCGCCCGGCCGGCATGCGTCACCACGGTGTCGTGCGCAAATCGTGTGGACAGCTGCTCAGCCGAGCGGGTATAGAACTCGGCGGCACGCTCGGCCTCACCACCGCGCTCGAAGTGGCTGGCGGCCAGGCCCAGCAGATCGTTGGCGCGGGCGCTCGCCAGCCCCGCCAGCCAGTTGCCGACCTGCAGGTGGCAGGCCGTGCGCACGCGCTTGAGCACGGTGTCGTAGGTCACCTGGTGCAGCAGCTGGTGGGCAAAGCCGAACGCCTGCGCCTGGGCCAGCACCGTGGCCTGCTGCTCGCGGACCAGCTGGCGCAGCATCAGCACAGGCAGCGACCGGGGCGCCGCAGCATCCAGCTCGGCCAGCGCCTCGTCCCAGAACTGCAGGCCGATGACCGAGGCGCGCTGCAGGCTGGCGCGGTCGGAGGCTGCGAGGCTGTCCAGCCGCGCCTGCAGCACCCCGGTGAGGGTGACCGGCACGCGGTCGAGCCGCAGTCGCTCGGGGTGCAGCTGCCAGGGTGCAGCGTCGGGCGCCGAAGGATCGCCCGCTGGCACCACGATGGCGCCTTCGTCGATCAGCATCTTGACCAGCTCTTCCATGTAGAACGGGTTGCCCTCGGCGCGCTGCACGATCAGCCCCAGCAGCTCGGCCGGCGCGCCGGGCAGGCGCTGCAGCAGGCCTTCGGCCAGCAGCTGGCAGCCTGCCGCATCCAGCGCCTGCAGGGTCAGGCGCTGGATGCACGGGACGGCGGCGCCATCGCCATCGTCGGCAGGCCGGTCGGCCGGCCAGCGCGGTTGGCGCTCGAACAGCGCCGCCCGCGTCAGCCCCAGCATCAGCATCGGCAGGTCGGCGTTGACCTGCAGCAGCTGCTTGAAGAAGCGCAGCGAGCCGTCGTCGGCCCAGTGCAGGTCTTCGAGCAGCAGCACCAGCGGCGTGCCGGCCTGCGCCGCACCGCGGCGCAGCGCCTGTGCGGCCACGTGGAACGCGCGGCTGCGCAGCGCGCCACCGGCCTCGCGAAGCCCGGCCAGGTGGCGGCTGTCGCCGAAGTCGAAGCCCAGCAGGTAGCCCAGCACATGCGCCTGCGCCTGCGCCAGATCGCTGCCTTGATCGGCGGCGAACAGCGGCACCAGGCCGGCCTCGAGCTTGCTGCAGGCCAGCGCGCTGGCGTCGGTCTCGTGGATCTGCAGCCAGTCAGCCAGCAGCGTGCGCAGCAGGCTGTAGGGTTGCTCGCCGTTCTGCGGCACGGCACGGGCGCGCAGAACGGTCGGCGGCGCCGGCAGCGCGGCCAGCCAGCGCTCAAACTCCAGCGCCAGCCGGCTCTTGCCCAGCCCGGCCTCGCCAACCACCAGCACGCAGCGCGCGGCGGGTGATGAAGTCTCTGCCCCCAACGCGCGCAGCGCCTGCTGCAACTGCTGAAGCTCGTGCTGGCGGCCGACCATCGGCGTGGCAAGACCGGCGACCCCGCGGGCTTCGTCGCGCCAGGGGCGGGGCCGCTCGGCCTGCACCAGGTAGCTGACCAGCGGCTCGTCGACGCCCTTGACGGCCAGCGGCGGCTGCGCGGTCACGACGAAGAGGCCACGCACCTGCTGCCAGGTGGCCTGGCTGATGCGCAGCTGGCCCGGTGGCGCGCTCTGCTCCAGCCGGGCCGCAATGTTCACGCTGATGCCTCGGATGGTGCCGTCGCCATCCACCCCACCGCCCAGCAGCACCGGGCCGGTGTGCACGCCCACGCGCACGTTGAAGCCTTCGTGGCCATGCTGCTGGCGCACCCATTCGCCTTGCCGCGCGCCGCCGCGCAGCACCGCCAGAGCAGCACGCACCGCGCGCTCGGCATCGTCCTCGCGCGCGGCGTGGGCGCCGAACACCGCCAGCATGCTGTCGCCGGCGTACTGCAGCACGCGGCCTTGCTGGGCCTGCACCGCGGCGGTGAAGTGCGCCAGCGTGCCGTCCATCACCGCATGCACCTCCTCGGGGTCGAGCTGGCGCGTCAGCGTGGTGGAGCCGACGATGTCGGCAAACAGGATGCTGACCTGCTTGAGCTGCTGCGCCTCGGTGGTCTGCTGCAGCGTGGCCAGGCGTGCACGCATCGGCGCCAACGCGACCTCGACCACCGCATCGCCCAGCAGCGCACGCTGGGCCTGCAGCGCGGCAATGGCCGCCTGCAGTTGCTCGGCTTCGGCGTTCATCGCGGGGCCACCGCCGGTCGGCGCCCGGCGCGGCCGGCTCGGCCGGCGGCCGCAGCGTCAGGCTTGCGCGGCGGCAGCGCCACGGGCCCGCTCGGCATCGTTGAGCAGCCGCGCCACCACCAGCCGCACCACGTGGAAGCCCAGCTTGGGGTTCTGGAAGTACAGCTTGGCCACGCCCTCGGCCGACAGCGCGTAGAGCGTGCAGTCGGTCGCGCAGGTGACGGTGCCGGTGCGGCGGTTGTCGGGCGCAAACAGGCCGATCTCGCCGACCAGTTCACCCGCGCCCAGCAGCCGGTCGTGCTCGACCAGGCGCAGCTGGCCGGTGTGCACGTAGACCATTTCGGTGGCCACGTCGCCCTTGGACCACAGCGTGTCGCCGGCCCGCGCCTGGCGGCGGCTCATGTGCGGCAGCAGCCAGTCGGCGATCGGCGTGTCGGCGCGCGCGGTCTCGATGGCGCGCACCAGCTTGCGGATCTCGGCCACCTTCTTCAGGTTGATCGGGATCATCGCCAGGTAGAGCACCATGGTCGGCCAGGAGTTGCCGGCGATGGCATACGCCACCAGAAAAACGTTGGCCGCCAGCGCCACGTAGCGCAGCGGCAGCATGCTCTTCATCAGGTAGCTGGTGACCATCAGGCCCGCACCGACAAACCCCAACACGGTCCCCGTCATCCCCGCCATTCCAAGCTCCTGTTGCCGAGGTCGCCCATTGCCTCGCGGGCGATGCTAGCAGGCCGCATGCCCGCCACCGCCCCCCTGCCAGCGCCTAGGGAATGCCCGTGACGGACCGCCCGCCGCGGCATCGAACAATCGGTGCGATGCCTTGCCCTGTCGCCCTCGTTCGATCGCCGCGCTGATGTCACCGACCTGGCTGTTCGGCTTCGTCGCCGCCTATTTCGCGCTGCTGCTGGGGGTGGCCTGGCGCACCTCGCGCCACGTCAGCGAGGCGGGCTTCTTCACCGGCGCGCGCGCCAGCCATTGGGCGGTGGTGGCCTTCGGCATGATCGGCACCTCGCTGTCGGGGGTCACCTTCATCAGCGTACCCGGCGCGGTGGGCGCCTCGGGCTTCGGCTACTACCAGATCGTGCTGGGCCATTTGATCGGCTACGCGGTGATCGCCCTCGTGCTGCTGCCGGTGTACTACCACCTCAAGCTCAGCTCGATCTACCTCTACCTGGGCCTGCGTTTCGGGCCGCAGGCGCAGCACACCGGCTCGCTGTTCTTCATCGCCTCGCGCACGCTGGGCGCCACGGCGCGGCTGTACCTGGTGATCCGCATCCTGCAAGACACCATCCTGGCGCAGCTGGGCGTGCCGTTCTGGCTGAGCGCCGCGGTGATCCTGCTGATGATCGTGCTCTACACCGTGCAGGGCGGCGTCAAGACCATCGTCTGGACCGATCTGCTGCAGACCGGCGGCATGCTGGCCGGCCTGGTGATCTGCGCGGGCATGCTGCTGTCGGCGCTGGGCTTGTCGCCGCTGGCCGCGCTGGACCGGCTGGATCAGGGCGGCCTGTCGCGGCTGTGGGGCACCGATCCGCTGGCCGCCGGCCACTGGGCCAAGCAGGTGGTGGCGGGCGCCTTCATCGCCATCGCGATGACCGGCATGGACCAGGAAATGATGCAGAAGAACCTGTCGGTGCGCACGCTGCGCGGCGCGCAACTCAACGTGATGGTGCTGGCGCTGCTGATGCAGGCCGTCGTGCTGCTGTTCCTGTTTCTCGGCGGGCTGCTGACACTGTTTGCCACGCAGGTGGGGCTGGCCGCGCAGGGCGACGCGCTGTTCCCCGCGGTGGTGATGGGCCACCTGCCGGCCGCCGTGCAGGTGATCTTCATCCTGGCGCTGATCTCGGCGCTGTTCCCCAGTGCCGACGGGGCGCTGACCGCACTCACCTCGTCGACCTGCCTCGACCTGCTGGGCCTGCAGCGCCGCAGCCACTGGAGCGAGCGGCGGCGGCGCCTCGTGCGCCAGGCCGTGCACCTGGGCTTTGCCCTGCTGTTCATGGCGCTGGTGCTGGTATTCCGCTGGGTCGACGACCGCAGCATGATCGGCCTGATCCTGAAGATTGCCGGCTACACCTACGGGCCGCTGCTGGGACTGTTCGGCTTCGGGCTGCTGACGCGGCGCGTGCTGCGCGGCGGGCCGGTGGTGCCGGTGGTGGCGCTGGCCTCGCCACTGGCCTGCCTGCTGATCGACGCCCACCAGGCGGCGCTGTTCGGCGCCTACCGCATCGGCCTGGAGATGCTGCTGCTCAACGGCGGAATCACCTTCGTCGGGCTGTGGCTGGGCTCGCGGCCGGCTGCCGGGGTGGCCTCAAGCGCCGCCGACAAGACCCCGCAGCAGGCCCAGCGGATGGTGGGCCACGGCCACTGAGGCCATGAAGCCGTACACCGCCAGCGCCGCCACGAAGAACACCGCGCGCTGCCCCGGCCGCCGTGCGCGCTTGAGCGCCAGCGACCCCAGCACGATGTAGAGCAGCAGCAAGAGCAGCTTGGTGCCCAGCCAGGGGTGCTGCACCGGGTGCCACGACAGCAGCACCCACATCGTCACACCGGCGCTCAGCAGCAGCGTGTCGATGGCCACGCTGGCACGGCGCGCCACCGGGCGCATCGGCCAATCCTGTGCGGCCAGGACGCCGGCGCCGCGCAAGACAAACAGGGTGCCGCTGATGATCACCAGCGACAGGTGCAGCAGCTTGAGGGTGAGGTAGTACGAGAGCATGGGGCAGGGCAACAGGCCAACCGGGCGACGCGGTGAATCCTAGCGTGCGCGCCGGGCATCAGCGCAGGGCATCAGCGCCGGACGTCAGCGCTGCACTCAGGCGGTCAACCGGCGGCACACCGCCGCCGTCACCTGCTCGGTGGTGGCGGTGCCACCCAGGTCGCGCGTGTGCAGTGCGGCATCGGCCGTGACGGTCTCGATCGCGGCCATCAAACGCGCCGCCGCGGCCGGCTCGCCCAGGTGCTCGAGCAGCATCACGCAGCTCCAGAAGGTGCCGATCGGATTGGCCAGGCCCTGGCCCATGATGTCGAAGGCCGAGCCGTGGATCGGCTCGAACATGCTGGGGTAGCGCCGCTCGGGGTCGATGTTGCCGGTGGGCGCGATGCCCAGACTGCCGGCCAGCGCGGCGGCCAGGTCGCTCAGGATGTCGGCATGCAGGTTGGTGGCCACCACGGTGTCGATGCTGGCCGGGCGGTTGACCATGCGCGCGGTCATCGCGTCGACCAGCTCCTTGTCGACCGTGACGTCGGGAAACTCGCGCGCCACCTCGGTGGCGATCTCATCCCACATCACCATCGCGTGGCGCTGGGCGTTGCTCTTGGTCACCACGGTGAGCAGCTTGCGCGGGCGGCCCTGCGCCAGCTGGAAGGCATAACGCATGATGCGGGCGACACCGACGCGGGTCATCATGCTCACGTCGGTGGCCACCTCGATCGGGTGGCCCTGGTGGGCGCGGCCGCCCACGCCGGCGTATTCACCCTCGGAGTTCTCGCGCACGATCACCCAATCCAGGTCCTGCGCCCGGCAGCGCTTGAGGGGCGCGTCGATGCCCGGCAGGATGCGCGTGGGCCGCACGTTGGCGTACTGGTCGAAGCCCTGGCAGATCTTCAGCCGCAGGCCCCACAGCGTGACGTGGTCGGGGATGTGAGGATCACCGGCCGAACCGAACAGGATCGCGTGCTTGCCACGCAGCGCGTCCAGCCCAGCGGCCGGCATCATCTCGCCATGCGCGCGGTACCAGTCGCCGCCCCAGCCGAAGTGCTCGAAGTGAAACTGGAATGCCGCGCTGCCATCGGCCAGCGCCTGCAGCACGCGGCGGCCGGCGGGGATCACTTCCTGGCCGATGCCGTCGCCCGGGATCAATGCGATGTGGTAGGTCTGCATGCACCCGACTTTAGAGGCTGCCAGCGCCCGGCAACAGCGAGGAAACCACCGCCAGGCCGGGTGCGGCCGGGTGCGGCCGGCGTGCTAGGCGGGGGGGGCGACCGGGCCGCCCGCCGCCCCACGGCCCCAGGCCGCGACGATCTCGTGGTGGTGCGGCACGGCCTGCAGAAAACTCAGCCGCGCGGGTGCATCGGTGATGCGTGCAGCCTGCGCCTGCAACTCGGCAAACGCAGCGGCCAGCACCGCGTCGGCGCGGCCATCGCCGGCCGCGCGCAATGCGCGATAGGCCGTCAGCGGGATCAGCAGCGGCTCTTCGGTGCCGTCCAGGCTGCCGCCTTCGCCCAGGTGGGCGACGATGGCCTCGGCCAGCGCCAGCGCCTCGCCGGTGTGGCCCTCGGCCAGCGCCACGCGCACCAGGCCTGAGACCGGGTCCAGCGTCTGCTGGCGGCGCATCTGCAACTGCACCAGCAGATCACGCGACGCGGTGTAGGCCGCGCGCGCCGCCGCGTGCCGGCCCAGCCCCAATTCAGCATGGCCCAGCACCAGGTGGGCATAGGCGGCCAGGTCGCGCTGGCCGCCGGTGCTGGCAGCCCGCAATGCCGCGTTGGCAAAGGCCAGTGCCGCCGCATCGTCGCCTTGCAGGTGCGCCACCGAGGCGGTGTTCAGCAGCACCAGCGCCTCGACATCGCGGCGGCCGGTGGCGCGCGCCACGCGCAGCGCGTCGTCCAGGTGCTTGCGCGCCTGCGCGTACTGGCCCAGCCGCGGGTAGACCGAGCCCAGGTTGCTCAGCCGCAGGCCTTCGGTGCCGCGGTTGCCGATCTCGCGGGCGATGACCAGGCTGCGCTCGAAGTGCCCGGCCGCCACGGTCAAATCGCCCTGCTCCATCGCGATCAGGCCCAGCACGTTGATCAGGCTGCACTCGCCAACCCGGTCGCGCCCGGCCTGGGCCTGGGCCAGGCCCTGCTCGGCCACCGTGCGCGCGGTGGCGTGTTCGCCCTGGCCAACCAGCGCGTTGGCCAGGCTGCTGTGCAGCTTGACGGCCATCGCCACGTCCGAGCCCGGCGGCAGCCGCTGCAGGCCGCGGCGGGCCTGGTCGGCCGCGGCGACGAAGTCACCACTGTCGTTGGACGCCACGGCCCGGCGCAACCGCACGGCGGCACGCCAGGTGTCGTCGTCTTGGGCCTCGGCCAGGGCATCGAGCGCGTCGAGGTCGGCGCCGTGGGCCGCGCGGTCGCCCTGGTGCAGGCGCGCGGCCTCGCGCACCGTCAGCAGGCGCCAGCGGATGGCGTGGTCGTCGGCCGCGGCCAGGGCCAGGCCACGCGCCACATGGTCGAGCATCGCCTGGTTGGCATAGCGGGCGGCCGCGTGCTCGGCGGCCTGGGTGTGGAAGCGGCAGGCGTTGAGCGCATCGCCCGCGCGCTCGAAGTGCTCGGCCGCCAGGCCGGCCAGGTCGATGGCGCGGTCGCCGTCGAGCTGCGCCAGCCAGGCCGCCACCTGCGCGTGGTAGTCGCGGCGCAGGCGCTTGAGCAGGCTCTCGTAGGTGACCTGGTGCAGGATCTGGTGCTTGAAGACATAGGCCTTGCCGTCGTCGACCACCGCCTGGTCGCGCGGCATCACCAGGCCGCGCTGCAGCGGTGCCGCCAGCGCCGGCACCGAGCGCTGATCCAGTGCCCGCAACGCCTGCTCCCAGAACACGAAGCCGATCACCGCGGCCTGCTGCAGCGCCAACTTCTCCGGCGCGGCCAGGCTGTCCAGCCGCGCCTGCAACAGGCCGGTCAGCGTGGACGGCACCTGCGCGGCCAGCAGCTTGTCGGGCTGCACCTGCCAGCGCTGCGCGTCGGTGACGATCGCGCCGCTGTCGATCAGCATGCGCACCAGCTCTTCCATGTAGAACGGGTTGCCCTCGGCACCGCCCAGCACCAGCTCGCGCAGCGCCGCGGGCACGCTGTCCAGGCGCT
>Ga0155495_1167_pt1 | contig 65149 bp, 59 predicted proteins | sample RifCSPhighO2_12_FD_107153 | JGI IMG/M metagenome (GOLD analysis project Ga0155495, IMG submission 107153) | Burkholderiales bacterium RIFCSPHIGHO2_12_FULL_69_20
TCCTGCACGGTGAACGCCGGGATGCCGCGTGGCACCGGCACGCCGAACTGGCGCAGGATCTCTTTGGCCTGGTATTCGTGGATCTTCATGAAGGGGCTCGCTGCAAAGTGGGGGAGGGGCAGATCGGTGGGCCGGGCCGGCGGGCTGTGGGGCGAAACGGCCATCGGACCTGCGAGCCAGCCGGTGAAACGCCGGCCGGGATCGGCCAGCCAAGTCAGCCGTTGACGGCGTGCAAACCCCTGCAATTTAGCATGCTGCGCTGCGGGAAAACCCGCCTCGCCCGCCGCGGGCCGCTCAGGTGTCGTTGAATTCCGCGTCGTCTGCGGGGTGGGCGCCGCGGGTGACCACGCGCCGGATCACGTCCATCGAGAACCCGCGGCCCGCCAGAAAACGCATCTGCCGCAGGCGGGCGGCGGCATCGGGGGCTGGCGCCTCGAACTTGCGCCGCCACACTTCGCAGGCGCGGTGAAACTCGGTCTGCTTCAGCGCCTGCTGGGCATCGGCGTCTAGCGTGACGCCGTGCTGCTGCAGTTCTTGCCGGATGCGCAGGTTGCCGTAACGCGACTGGCGCGCATGCACGCGGCTTTCGACAAAGCGGGCTTGCGACAGGTAGCCATGGGCTTCCAGCCACTGCAGCAAGTTTTCGACCTCGGCGGCGGCATCTGCCCGGCAGGGCGGCTCGACCGCAGGCGCGTTGGAAGGGCCTGCTGCCGGATCGGCTGCGTCGCCATCGCCATCGGCGTCTGCGTCTGCCGTTGCGTTGGCGGTCTCACGCCGAGCACGGTCTTGCAGCAGTCGCAGCAACTTGTCGCGCAACTCGTTGCGGCTGTGTTCACGCTGCGCCAGCCATTGCAGCGCGCGCATCTTCAGCGAAGCAGGTCGGGGCGTCATGCGGCCAAGGGCCCTGCCAGCCGACCCGGCAGCGGCGACCTTATTCTTCGGCCGCCTTGGCCACGCCAGCGGCCTGCAGCGGCACGCCCAGCGCTTCGCGCACGCGGTTTTCGATTTCCAGCGAGATGTCGGGGTTTTCGCGCAGGAACTCGCGCGCGTTGTCCTTGCCCTGGCCGATCTTCTCGCCCTTGTAGGCGTACCACGCGCCCGACTTGTCGACGATCTTGGCTTCGACGCCCAGGTCGATGATCTCGCCCTCGCGGCTGATGCCCTCGCCATAAAGGATGTCGAACTCGGCCACCTTGAACGGCGGGGCGACCTTGTTCTTGACGACCTTGACCTTGGTCTCGCTGCCGATCACCTCTTCGCCGCGCTTGATGCTGCCGGTGCGGCGGATGTCGAGCCGCACCGAGCTGTAGAACTTCAGTGCATTGCCGCCGGTGGTGGTTTCGGGGTTGCCGAACATCACGCCGATCTTCATGCGGATCTGGTTGATGAAGACCACCATGGTGTTGGTCTTCTTGACGGTGCCGGTGAGCTTGCGCAGCGCCTGGCTCATCAGCCGCGCCTGCAGGCCGGGCAGCGAATCGCCCATTTCGCCCTCGAGCTCGGCCTTGGGCGTGAGCGCGGCCACCGAATCGATGACCACCAGATCGACCGAGCCCGAGCGCACCAGCGCGTCGACGATCTCGAGCGCCTGCTCGCCGGTGTCGGGCTGGCTGATCAGCAGCTCTTGCAGGTTGACGCCCAGCTTCTGCGCGTAGCCGGTGTCGAGCGCGTGCTCGGCGTCGATGAAGGCCGCCGTGCCGCCCAGCTTTTGCATCTGCGCGATCACTTGCAGCGTCAGCGTGGTCTTGCCCGACGACTCCGGGCCGTAGATCTCGACCACCCGGCCGCGCGGCAGGCCACCGACGCCCAGCGCGATGTCCAGGCCCAGCGAGCCGGTGGACACCACTTCGATGGCTTCGACCACCTCGCCGATGCCCAAACGCATGATGGAGCCCTTGCCGAACTGCTTCTCGATCTGGGACAGGGCGGCGGCCAGGGCTTTGGCTTTTTCGGTGTTCAAGGCTTTCACGGGTGCGTCCATGCGGCTCTCCTGTTGCGAGCGCCGATTATGTTGATGAGCTGGATGTTTGTACAGTACTTTTTGCCGCGGTACTCAGGGCAATCACGCCCCATGGCCGCAGGGTGGTCGGGTCGTCGCGGGGATTGAACTGCCTAGAATGAATTCTTACAGGCGCTTCGAACAGGCGTCGGCCAGGCGGAGACAAACGATGCGGATTCTGATTGCGGAAGACGACCAGGTGCTGGCCGACGGATTGTTGCGCGCCTTGCGCGCCTCGGGTTATGCGGTCGATCAGGTGGGCAGCGGCAGCGAGGCCGATGCGGCGCTGGCCTCGCATGAGTTCGACTGCCTGATCCTCGACCTGGGCCTGCCCAAGATGCACGGCTTCGACGTGCTGCGCAAGCTGCGCGGTCGCGGCTCGTCGGTGCCGGTGCTGATCCTCACCGCGGCCGACAGCGTGGAGCAGCGCGTCAAGGGGCTCGACCTGGGCGCCGACGACTACATGGCCAAGCCGTTCTCGCTGCAGGAGCTGGAAGCGCGTGTGCGCGCGCTCACCCGCCGTGGCCTCGGCACCGCCAGCAGCGTGATCAAGCACGGGCCGCTGACCTTCGACGCCACCGGCCGGGTGGCCTACATCAGCGACCAGATGATCGAGCTGTCGGCGCGTGAGCTGAGCCTGCTGGAGGTGCTGCTGCAGCGCGCCGGCCGGCTGGTGAGCAAGGATCAGCTGGTCGAGCGGCTGTGCGAGTGGGGCGAAGAGGTGAGCAACAACGCCATCGAGGTGTACATCCACCGCCTGCGCAAGAAGATCGAGCAGGGGCCGATCCGCATCGCCACGGTGCGTGGGCTGGGCTACTGCCTGGAGAAGATCCCCGGTTGAACCCACCCCCGTAGCGCCGTCGGCGCTCCCCCTCAAGGGGGGCCACGCCAGTGGCCCGGCGCAGCCGGCTCCACGGCGTGTGCTGGGCTGAACTGAAGAGCGGCTTTGCCACAGGCACCGTATCCTTGCAGCCTGCCATGGATGCCCAACCCGCCCGCGAACAGCGATCGCTGTTCGGCGAGATCCTCGACTGGATGCTCGCCCCGCTGCTGCTGCTGTGGCCGATGAGCGTGGCGCTGACCTGGCTGGTGGCGCAGAGCATCGCCAGCCGCCCGTTCGACCGCGACCTGGCCGAGATGGCGCGCACCGTGGCGCGCCAGGTGGTGGTGGTGCCGGGCAGCGTCGAGCAACCCAGTGCCGTGCGTCTGCGCCTGCCCGAGGTGGCCAGCGAGGTGCTGCGCGCCGACGATGCCGACAAGGTCTATTTCCAGCTGCTGGGCGCGCGCGGCGAGTTCATCGCCGGTGACCGCGCGCTGCCGGTGCCCGAGGAAACGCCGCTGGCGCCGCAGGCGCTGAAGTTCCGCGACGACGAGGTGCACGCCGATGCGGTGCGGGTGGCCTACCTGTGGCTGCCGCCCACCGGCGTGCCGGGCGAAAGCCCGCCGCTGGTGCAGGTGGCCGAGACGCTGGACAAGCGTGCGCGCCTGGCGACCGAGATCATCAAGGGCGTGATCGTGCCGCAGTTCGTGGTGCTGCCGCTGGCGGTGCTGCTGGTGTGGTTTGCGCTGGCGCGTGGCATCAAGCCGCTCAACGAGTTGCAGCAGCGCATCCGCCTGCGCGAAAGCCACGACCTGAGCCCGCTGGCCGAGCGCGACGTGCCCGAGGAGGTGGCGCCGCTGGTGGGCGCCATCAACGATTTGCTCGGCCGGCTGGACCAGTCGATGAGTGCGCAGAAGCACTTCCTGGCCGATGCGGCGCACCAGCTGAAGACGCCGCTGGCGGGCCTGCGCATGCAGGCCGAGCTGGCGCAGCGCGAGATCGATGCCGGCCAGCAGGACCCCAAGGCGCTGAAGCAGAGCCTGCAGTACATCGCCCACTCCAGCGAGCGCGCGGCGCACATGGTCAACCAGCTGCTGGCAATGGCCCGCGCCGAGGCCAAGACGTTGGCGCGGCCGCCCGAACCGGTGGACCTGGCGGCGCTGGCGCGCGAGACGGTGCGCGACTTCGTGCCCAAGGCCATGGACAAGCGCATCGACCTGGGCTACGAAGGCCCCGAGGATGCGCGGGCGCTGAAGGGGCGGCTGAAGGGCCGGCTGATGGGCCAGCCGCTGCTGGTGCGCGAGCTGGTGCGCAACCTGGTGGACAACGCGCTGCAGTACACGCCGGCCGGTGGCACGGTGACCGCGCGCGTGATGGACGACCCTTTCGGCCAGGTCGTGGTGCTGCAGGTGGAAGACACCGGCCCGGGCATCCCCGAGGCCGAGCGCTCGCTGGTGCTGCAGCCTTTCTACCGTGCGCTGGGCACCAACGCCGATGGCAGCGGCCTGGGGCTGGCCATCGTCAACGAGATCGTGCAGCAGCATGGCGCCGAGCTGGCCATCGCCGATGCGCGCCCGCGTGCCAGCGCCGCGGCCCAGGGCATGGGCCCGGGCACCTTGTTCACGGTGCGCTTTGCGCTGAGCCGGGCGCCGGTGGATCCGGCGGCACCGGCGCACGATGGGCCGCCTGCCACTGGCGGCTGACCAGGCTCAGCAGCCGCGCGTCGTCGTCGCCGCCATAACCCGCCGCCAGCGCGGCCTGGAACATCGCCGCCGCCTGCGCGCCCAGCACCGGCCTGACGCTGGCCTGCGCGGCCATCGCCAGCGCCAATGATGAATCCTTGGCCAGCAACGTGGTGTGGGCGCGTGGCGCGAAGTCGCCGGCCAGCGCGCGGGCCATGCGGTCGGCGCCGATCCAGCTGTGGCCGCTGGATTGCGTGATCACCGCCAGCGTCAACGCGCCGTCCAGCCCCAGGTGCTGGGCCAGCGCGATGGCCTCGGCCGCGGCGGCCAGATTGGTGGCGGCCAGCAGGTTGTTGACCAGCTTGGTGCGCGCGCCGTCGCCCGGGCGCTGGCCGACATGGAACAACCGGGCCGCCAGATGGCGCAGCAACGGCGCATGGGTGGCGAAGAGGGCCGACGGGGCTGCCACCATCAGGCTCATGCTGCCGTCGCGCGCCCGTGCCGGGCCGCCCGACATCGGCGCGTCCAGGCAGCCCAGGCTGGCGGTGGCCAGGCGTTGCGCCAGCCGCTCGACATCCGCCGGCGCGATGGTGGGGCACAGCATCACCGTGGCGCCGGCCGGCAGCTCGGCGGCGGCGCCGGCCGGGCCGAACAACACGACCTCGGTCTGCGCCGCATCGACCACCGCGACGATCAGCAGCGCGCAGCCAGCGGCCGCGGCGGCCGGTGAATCGGCGAGCTCGGCACCGGCCGCCGCGGCCAGCGCGTGGCGTGTGAGGTCGATGTCGTGCACCCGCACCGCCTGGCCGGCATCGCGCAGGCGCAGCGCCATCGCCAGCCCCATGTTGCCGATGCCGATGACCGCGACAGGGGTGTGCAGCAGGGTCATCTCTGCATCAGGCCGCGGCTGCGGGCAATCGACATCAGCATGCCCAGCGCCACGCCCAGCGTGACCATCGCCGTGCCGCCGTAGCTGACGAAGGGCAGCGGCACGCCCACCACCGGCAGGATGCCGCTGACCATGCCCATGTTGACGAAGGCGTAGGTGAAGAAGCTCAGGCTCAGCGCGCCGGCCAGCAGCCGCGAGAACACCGTGGGGGCCTGCGCCGCGATCCACAGCCCGCGCAGGATCAGCACGCAAAAACCCAGCACCAGGCCGATCACGCCGAGCAGGCCGAACTCCTCGGAGAAGGCGGCGAAGATGAAGTCGGTGGTGCGTTCGGGGATGAACTCCAGGTGCGTCTGCGTGCCGCTCATGAAGCCCTTGCCGGTGACGCCGCCCGAGCCGATGGCGATCATGCCCTGGATGATGTGGAAGCCCTTGCCCAGCGGGTCGCGGGTAGGGTCGAGCAGGGTGCACACCCGCTGCTTCTGGTAGTCGCGCAACACCTGCCAGTCGACGTCGGGCTGGCAAAGCGCATCGCCGCTGATGACGATGGCGACCAACCCCAGGCCGGCGGCCAGCAGCAGCGGCACGATCAGGCGCCACGACAGGCCGGCGAAGAAGATCACGTACAGCCCGCCGGCCAGCACCAGCAGCGCCGTACCCAGGTCGGGCTGCTTGGCCACCAGCCCCACCGGCAGCAGCAGCAGCAACGCGGCGAAGCCGAAATCCAGCGCCCGCAGCTGGCCTTCGCGCTTCTGGAACCACCACGCCAGCATCAGCGGCGTGGCCAGCTTGAGCAGCTCGCTGGGCTGGATCACCACGCCCACATTGAGCCAGCGGGTGGCGCCCTTCTTGGTGATGCCGAACAGCGCGGTGGACACCAGCAGCAACACGCCCACGGTGTAGAGCGGCACGGCCAGCGCCATCAGCCGCTGCGGCGGCACCTGCGCCACCAGGAACATCAGCCCCGCGGCCAGCAGCATGTTGCGGCCATGGTCGACGAAGCGCGTGCCGTGGTCGTAGCCCACCGAGTACATCGTCACCATGCCCAGCGCGGCCAGCGCGCACACCACCAGCAGCAGCGGCGCGTCGAAGCCGGCCAGCACCGGCCGCAGCCGCAGCCACAACGACGGGCGGTCGTAGACGGCGTTCACGGCGCGCCGCCCAGGCCGAGTTCGGTCAAAGTCACCTCGTCGGCGCGGCGCGGCGTGCCCGTCGGCGCCACGCTGCGGCCTTCGCGGGTGGCGGCCATGTCCTCGTCGCTGGGCCACTGGCCGGCCAGCAGGTAGTCGAACACCCGGCGGGCGATGGGCGCGGCGGCGGTGGCGCCGAAGCCGGCGTTCTCGACCACCACCGCCAGCGCGATGCGGGGTGATTCAAGCGGCGCAAAGGCGGTGTAGAGCGAGTGATCGCGCTGGAACTCCGACAGCCGCGCGGCGTTGTACTTCTCGTTGGCGCGCACGCCCACGGCCTGCGCGGTGCCGGTCTTGCCGCCGGTCTTGTAGGGTGCGCCGGCAAAGATGCGGGTCGAGGTGCCCTCCTGCGTGACGCCGTGCATCGCGCTGGCGATCAGCGCCACGTGCTCGGGCTTGAGCGGCAGCGGCGCCAGGGCCTCGCCGGACACCGGCATCGCCACCTGGCTGACCACGTTGCGGATCTCGCGCACCAGCCGCGGCTCGAAGCGCTGGCCGCCCGACACCAGCGTGGCGGTGGCGCTGGCCAGCTGCAGCATGGTGAAGTTGTTGTAACCCTGGCCGATGCCCAGCGAGATGGTCTCGCCGGCGTACCACTTCTGCTGCTCGGGTTTCTTGTAGGCGCGCTTCTTCCAGGCGGTGGACGGCAGCAGGCCGGTCACCTCGCCGTCGAGGTCGATGCCGGTCTTGCGGCCGAAGCCGAAGGGCAGCAGCTGCTCGTGCATCAGGTCCACGCCCAGCTCGTTGGCCAGCGAGTAGTAGTAGACGTTGCTCGACGCGACGATCGAGCGGCGCATGTCCACCGGCCCGAGGCCGTGGTCGCCGTGGCTGCGAAAGACATGGCCGCCGAAGTTGTAGCTGCCGCCATCGTGCACGATGGTGCCGGGCCCGCGCTTGCCGGTGTTGAGCGCGGCGATGGCCATGAACGGCTTGAAGGTGCTGCCCGGCGGGTAGGTGCCGCGCAGCGCGCGGTTGAGCAGCGGCTTGTCCAGGCTCTCGTTGAGGCCGCGCCAGCTCTCGACGTCGATGCCGTCGACGAACAGGTTGGGGTCGAAGGCGGGCTTGCTGACGAAGGCCAGCACCTCGCCGTTGCGTGGATCAATCGCCACCAGCGCGCCGCGCCGGTTGCCGAAGAGCTGCTCGACCAGCGCCTGCAGCTTGATGTCGATGGACAGCACCAGCGTATTGCCGGGCGTGGCCGGGTGGCTGTTGAGCCGGCGCACCGCGCGTCCGCCGGCCGAGGTCTCCACCTGCTCGAAGCCGGTGGTGCCGTGCAGCTGCTGCTCGTAGCGCTGCTCCAGCCCCAGCTTGCCGATGACCTCGGTGCCGCGGTAGTTGGCCAGCACTTCGTCGTCCCAATCCTCCATCGCCTTCTGCTCGGCGCTGTTGATGCGGCCGATGTAGCCGATCAGGTGGCTGCCCACCTCGCCGGCCGGGTAGCTGCGGAACAGGCGCGCACGCACGTCCACGCCGGGAAAGCGGTAGCGCTGCGCCATGAAGCGCGCCACCTCCTCGTCGCTGAGCTTGGTGCGGATGGGCAGCGACTCGAAGCGCTTGCTCTCATCCTGCAGGCGCTTGAAGCGGCGGCGGTCGCGCTGCTCGATGCGCAGCACCTGGGCCAGGCTGTCGATCACCGCGTCGAGCTCGCCGCTCACCCGCGACGGCGTGATCTCCAGCGTGTAGGCCGAGTAGTTGGTGGCCAGCACCACGCCGTTGCGGTCGAGGATCAGGCCGCGGTTGGGCACCACCGGCACCACCGCGGTGCGGTTGGATTCGGCCCGCTCGGCCAGCTCGTCGTGCCGCACCACCTGCAGCACCACCAGCCGCCAGCCCAGCAGGCCGAAGCACAGCAGCACGAAAAACGCAGCGGCCAGCAACCGGGTGTTGAACCGGTCGAGTTCGCGCTCGAGGTCTCGGAGCTCGGTCACTGGCGCCCCCCGCTCGGCGCGCACGCCGAACGACCCCCCAAGGGGGTGCGGGGCCGCTTGGGAGCGGCCCGGTGCTGGCCCCGCTGGGCTTCGATCTGCGCATCTGCAGTCATCACAGAGGTCTATTTTCGTCTGGGTCGGGCGCACGGCGCTGCGGCGCCAGCAGCAGCAGCACCACCACCGGCCACAGCAGCGCCTCGAACAGCGGCGCCAGCAGGATCGCCCAACCCGGGAACATGCCGCCGGCGATCAACCGCGCCAGCATCGACACGGCGTGCGCGGCAAAGAACACCGGCAGCACGTGCAGCGCCTGGGACGGCAGGCTGAACCACAGCACCCGGCGGTGCACGGAAATGGCCAGGTAGCTCAGCAGCGTGTAGGCCAGTGCATGCTGGCCCAACACGGCGCCTTGGTGCACGTCCATCACCAGGCCGAAAGCGAACGCGAAGCCCACGCCCACGCGGCGCGGCTGGTGCACGTTCCAGAACACCAGCACCAGCGCCAGCAGGTCGGGCGCGGCCGGGTGGCGGCCGTTGGGCAGCATCTCCAGCACCATCGCCCCCAGCAGCGTGAAGCCGATGAAGAGCGGGTTGACCGGCAGCAGCAGCTGGTCCGAGCCACGCGGCATGATCATCTCGACAGCTCCTGCCCACTGGCGGCCACGCCGGGCCGGCCCACCGCGCTGGCGCGTCCTGCGGCCTTCTCGGCGGCTTGGGCGGCGGCCTTGTCCAGCACCGGCGCCTCGGGTCGCGGCGGCATCTGGGCGGCCAGCGGCTCCAGCACCAGCAAATGGCGCAGGTTGTCCAGGTTGGCCACCGGCAGCAGCACGATGCGGGCAAAGCCGGCGTCGGAGCGGCGGTCGACGCGCGCCACCTTGGCCACCGGCAGGCCGGGCGGGTAGACGCCGTCGACGCCGCTGGTGGTCAACAGGTCGCCCGCCTGCACGTCGGCATTGCCGGCCATGAAGCGCAGCTCCATCGCGCTGCCGCCCTCGGCGCCGCCGAAGGCCGCGCCACGCTGCTGGCTGCGGGTGTTGAGCACCGGAATGGCCGCATCGCGGTCGATCAGCAGCGTGACCACCGCCGACAGCGGGTAGACCTCGGTCACCTGGCCCAGCACGCCGGCCTCGTTGATCACCGGCGCGCCGGCCACCACACCTTGGGTGGCGCCGCGGTTGATGAAGATCTTGCGCGAGTACGGATCACCGGCCTCGTACAGCAGTTCGGCGGCCACGGTCTTGACCTGCAGCGCCGGCGGCAGCTCGAGCAGCGCGCGCAGCCGCGCATTCTCGGCGGCCAGCTGCTCGGTGCGGGCGGCGCGCTCGCTCTGGCGCGCCAGCTGCGCGCGGGCGGCGGCCTCGGCGCCCTGCGCCTCCTTGATGCCCTGCAGGTAGCTCATGCCGTTGCTGATCAGCGCCACCGGCACCTGCAGCCCCTGCTGCACCGGCAGCAGCGCGGTGGCCAGCGCCGAACGCATCGGCAAGGTCAAGCTCCAGCGGCTGTCGGCGGCCATCAGAAACACCGCCAGCGCCGAGAACAGCGCCAGCTTGGTCAGCGCAGACGGGCCCTGCCTGAAGAAGGGCGGCGGCGTGCGGTCGATCGTGCCCAGCGTCATGGCAATTCAGCGCGAACCCGGGGCTTCAGAATGCTGAAAGCCGGCAGCGTGGGACACGCGCCGGCTTCGGTGGCCGCATGGCCGCATGGCCGCTTACTCGGAAGTGAAGATCGAGCGCAGGCCTTCCATGCGCTCGAGCGCCATGCCGCAGCCGCGCACCACGCAGGTCAGTGGGTCTTCGGCCACCAGCACCGGCAGGCCGGTCTCTTCGGCCAGCAGGCGGTCCAGGTCGCGCAGCAGCGCGCCGCCGCCGGTCAGCATCATGCCGCGCTCGGCGATGTCGGCGCCCAGCTCGGGCGGGGTCTGCTCGAGCGCGGTCTTGACCGCCGAGACGATCTGGTTGAGCGGGTCGGTCAGCGCTTCGAGGATCTCGTTGCTGCTGATGGTGAAGCTGCGCGGCACGCCTTCACTCAGGTTGCGGCCCTTGACCTCGATCTCCTTGACCTCGCTGCCGGGGAAGGCGCTGCCGATGTTCTTCTTGATCATCTCGGCGGTGGGCTCGCCGATCAACATGCCGTAATTGCGGCGGATGTAGTTGATGATGGCTTCGTCGAACTTGTCGCCGCCCACCCGCACCGAGCCCTTGTAGACCATGCCGCCCAGGCTGATGACGCCGACCTCGGTGGTGCCGCCGCCGATGTCGACCACCATCGAGCCCGAGGCCTCGCTGACCGGCAGGCCGGCGCCGATGGCCGCGGCCATCGGTTCTTCGATCAGGTAGACCTGCGAGGCGCCGGCGCCCAGCGCCGATTCACGGATGGCGCGGCGCTCGACCTGGGTCGAGCCGCAGGGCACGCAGATGATGATGCGCGGGCTGGGCCGCAGCAGCGAGCTGGGGTGCACCATCTTGATGAACTGCTTGAGCATCTGCTCGGTGACGGTGAAGTCGGCGATCACGCCGTCCTTCATCGGACGGATCGCCTCGATGTTGCCGGGCACCTTGCCCAGCATGGCCTTGGCTTCCTTGCCGACGGCCTGGATGGTCTTCTTGCCTTGCGGGCCGCCTTCGTGGCGGATGGAGACGACCGAAGGCTCGTCGAGCACGATGCCCTTGCCACGCACATAGATCAGCGTGTTGGCGGTGCCCAGGTCGATGGCCAGGTCGGTGGAGAAGTAGCGGCGCAGTGATCCGTACATGGGGAGGTCAGGCGGTCAGGACAACCGGCCCGCTGGGGGCCGCTGCACAGTGGAAGGCGGCCGGCAGGCTTGGCCGGGGTCGGTGTTCTGGGGCGGGCAACGCAGGCACCGGCGGGCCGGTCTGCAGGGTTGGGCGTGAGGATTTAAGACCACACCCCTGAGGCTGTTGCCGGTCTCTGATCGGGCTGAACGCGGGGTGAGCGCGAGGCGATCGATCAGCGCGCGGCAGCTTGCGCAAGGGCTCATGGATAACCATAGATAATACCCCATCACCCCGGTGTTTCTTCGTTGCGAAACCCGTTGCAGGACACCTTCTCCCCATGGCCTTGACCCCGCAGGACGCCAGCCGCATCGCGCATCTGGCCCGACTCGAACTTTCTCCCGACGAGGCGCCGCACATGCTGGCGCAGCTCAACGGATTCTTCCGCATCGTCGAGCAGATGAGTGCGGTCGACACCGCCGGCATCGAGCCGCTCTACACCCCGCTGTCGGCGATCCAGGCGGTGCACTTGCGCCTGCGCGACGACGTGGTGACCGAAGCCAACCAGCGCGAGGCCAACCAGCGCAGCGCCCCGGCCGTCGAAGACGGCCTGTTCCTCGTGCCCAAGGTGATCGAATGAGCGCGCCCGCCCTGCACGACCTGGGCGTGGCCGATCTGTCGCGCGCGTTGGCGGCCAAGACGGTCTCCAGCGAAGAAGTCACCGCCCACCTGCTGGGCCGCATCACACAGCAGCAGGCGCTGGGCGCCTTCCTGCAGGTCGATGCCGACGGAGCCACCGCCGCCGCGCGTGCGGCCGATGCCCGGCGTGCCGCGGGCCAGGATCTGGCCAGCGCCCCGCTGCTGGGCGTGCCGATCGCCCACAAGGACATCTTCGTCACCGCGGGTCTGCCCACCACCGCTGGCTCGAAGATGCTGGCCGGCTATCGCAGCCCCTTCGATGCCACCGTGGTGGCGCGGCTGGCGCAGGCGGGCGCGATCAGCCTGGGCAAGCTCAACTGCGACGAGTTCGCGATGGGCTCGGCCAACGAGAACTCGGCCTTCGGGCCGGTGCACAACCCCTGGGATCGGTCGCGCGTGCCCGGTGGCTCGTCGGGCGGCTCGGCTGCCGCGGTGGCCGCACGCCTGCTGCCCGCGGCCACCGGCACCGACACCGGCGGCTCGATCCGCCAGCCGGCCAGCTTCACCGGCGTCACCGGCATCAAGCCCACCTACGGCGTCTGCAGCCGCTACGGCATGATCGCCTTCGCCTCCAGCCTCGACCAGGCCGGCCCGATGGCGCGCAGCGCCGAAGATTGCGCGCTGCTGCTGTCGGCGATGAGCGGCTTCGATGAGCGCGACAGCACCAGCGCCCAGCGAGCGCCGCAAGACTTCCACGCGCAGATGCTGCAGCCGCGTGAAAGCGCCACGGCGGCGCGTCCGCTGGCCGGCCTGCGCATCGGCCTGCCCAAGGAGTTCTTCCCGGCCGGGCTGTCGGCCGATGTGCATGCCGCCGTGCGCCACGCGCTGGCCGAACTGGAAAAGCTCGGCGCCACGCTGGTCGACGTGAGCCTGCCGCGCACCGAGCTGTCGATCCCCGTCTACTACATCATCGCGCCGGCCGAGGCCAGCTCGAACCTGTCGCGCTTCGATGGCGTCAAGTTCGGCCACCGCGCGGCGCAGTACACGGATCTGATGGATCTGTACAAGAAGAGCCGCGCCGAAGGGTTCGGTGCCGAGGTCAAGCGCCGCATCATGATCGGCACCTATGTGCTCAGCCATGGCTATTACGACGCCTACTACCTGCAGGCGCAGAAGCTGCGCCGCATGATCGCGGACGACTTTCAAACCTGCTTCACGCAGTGCGACCTGATCGCCGGCCCGGTGGCGCCCAGCGTGGCCTGGAAGCTCGGTGAACAGGGCGACGACCCGCTGCAGGCCTACCTGGCCGACATCTTCACCCTGCCCGCCAGCCTGGCCGGCCTGCCCGGCATGAGCGTGCCGGCCGGCCTGGGCGGGTCTGGCGAAAGTGCGGGCATGCCGGTGGGGCTGCAGCTGATCGGCAACTACTTCGCCGAAGGCCAGTTGCTGCACGCCGCGCACGCGTTGCAGCAGGCCACCGACTGGCACCAACGCGCCCCGGCGGGGATCTGACATGAGCACCGGCCCCTTGATCCGCGGTTACGAGGTCGTCATCGGCCTCGAGACCCATGCCCAGCTGTCGACCGCCAGCAAGATCTTTTCGGGCGCGTCCACCGCCTTCGGCGCGGCGCCCAACACCCAGGCCTGCGCGGTGGATCTGGCGCTGCCCGGCACGCTGCCGGTGATGAACCGCGCCGCGGTCGACCGCGCCATCCGCCTGGGTCTGGCGGTTGGCGCCAAAGTCGCGCCGCTGTCGATCTTCGCGCGCAAGAACTACTTCTATCCCGATCTGCCCAAGGGCTACCAGATCAGCCAGTACGAGACCCCGGTGGTGCAGGGTGGCAGCGTCAGCTTCCTGCTGGGCGATGAGCGCAAGACCGTCAACCTGACCCGCGCGCACCTGGAAGAAGACGCCGGCAAGAGCCTGCACGAGAGCTACCACGACGAGCATGGACAACCCTGCAGCGGCATCGACCTGAACCGCGCCGGCACGCCACTGCTGGAGATCGTCACCGAGCCCGACATGCGCTCGGCCGCCGAGGCGGTGGAATACGCCAAGGCGCTGCACGCACTGGTGATGTGGCTGGGCATCTGCGACGGCAACATGCAGGAAGGCAGCTTCCGCTGCGACGCCAACGTGTCGGTGCGCTGCCCGGGCGCGCCCTTCGGCACGCGGCGCGAGATCAAGAACCTGAACTCGTTCCGCAACATGGCGCAGGCGATCGACTTCGAGATCAACTGGCAGATCGACCAGATCGAGGACGGGCTGGCGATCCAGCAGGCCACGGTGCTGTTCAACCCCGACACCGGCGAGACGCGATCCATGCGCACCAAGGAAGACGCGCACGATTACCGTTATTTTCCCGACCCCGACCTGCCGCCGCTGGTGATCGCGCCCGAGTGGATCGAAGCCGTGCGCGCCAGCCTGCCCGAGCTGCCGGCGGCCATGGCCCAGCGCTTCCAGGCGGCCGATGGCCTGCCGCTCTACGACGCGGCGATGATGACCCAGAGCCTGCCGCTGGCCCGCTTCTACGAGGCCGCGCGCGATGCCTGCGGCCAACCCAAGCTGGTGGCCAACTGGCTGATGGGCGAGGTGAGCAAGCGGCTCAACGCCGAGGGCAAGACCATCGAACACAGCCCGGTGTCTGCGCGCACGCTGGCCGCGCTGATCGGGCGTATCGGCGACGGCACCATCAGCCACAACGCCGCGCGTCAGGTGTTCGACGCGCTGTGGGACGGCCAGGCCGCCGAGGTGGATGCGGTGATCGAGGCCAAGGGCCTCAAGCAGATGGACGACAGCGGCGCGCTGGAGGCCATCGTCGACGAGGTGGTGGCCGCCAACCCGAAGTCGGTGGACGAATACCGCGCCGGCAAGGACAAGGCCTTCAACGCGCTGGTCGGCCAGGTGATGAAGGCCAGCCGCGGCAAGGCCAACCCGGCCCAGGTCAACGAGCTGCTGAAGAAGCGGCTCGGCTGAGCGCCGCCACCGGCGGCAGCGAGCCCGGTGCCGCGCCGGCCCACAGGCGGCGCAGGCGGTCGAGCTCGACGTCGTAGAGCCGGTTGATGCGCACCAGCTCACCTTCCTGGGTGGTGGTGGCCTGCTTCTGCGCGGCCACGCCGGCGTCGTTGGCGTCGAGTTGCTGCTTCAACCGCGTCGGCAACTGCCGGCCGCGGTAGAACTCGGTCTCGTCCAGCAGCGGCTTGCGTTCGGCAGCCAGTTCACGCAGGCGCAGTTCGGTGGCTTTCATCGCCAGGCGCACGGTGTCCAGCGCCGCCTCGCGCGCCTTGGCGTGCGCCGCCTCGTTGGGAAAGCGCGCCATCAGGTTGCGGTCGCGCCGCACCGCGTCGGCCTGGGCCGCGCGCGCCAACTCGGCCCGGCGCTCGGCGGCATCGCGCTCGGCACGCTCTTCGGCGGTGAGGGTGGGCGGGATGATCCGCTGCACCGAGCCGTCGCGGTTGAGCACCCGCTGCTCGCGGCTGCTGCAGTCGGGGATGGGCCGGTCGGAGGTGAGCCGGCGGCCCTTGCCATCCACGCAGGTGTAGATGCCGGTGGACGAGGCACCACCGGCCTGGGCCCACGACGACGCGGCGGTGGCCAGCACGGTCAGCGCCAGCAGCGCCAACCTTGCCACACCCGACGACCTGCACCGCTGGACCAGGCTCAATTCATACTCCGTATCGATCCCGGTAGGCGACCACGCGTGGCAGGTGTTGGGCCAGCTCGGCCGCACCGGAGGACTGCAGATACTGCAGCAGGTCCTGCAGCGTCGCAATCGCCGCAACATCCAGTTTCAGTTGATCCCGCACGTACTGCACGGCCGACCAGGCCATGTCCGTGCCACCTTCGCTGGCTTTCTCCTGCCGGTCGAGTGCGATGGCCACGCCGCAGGGGGTGGCGCCGGCCGCGCCGATCATCGCGATCGACTCGCGCACCGAGGTGCCGGCCGAGATCACGTCGTCGATGATCAGCACCCGCCCGCGCACCGGCGCACCCACCAGCGTGCCGCCCTCGCCGTGGTCCTTGGCCTCCTTGCGGTTGTAGGCGAAGGGCACGTTGCGGCCCAGCCGCGCCAGCTCGATGGCTACCGCCGCGGCCAGCGGGATGCCCTTGTAGGCGGGGCCGAACAGCATGTCGAAGGGCAGGTCCGAATCGAGCAGGCGCCGTGCATAGAATCCCGCGAGGCGGCCCAGCTTGGCGCCGTCGTCGAACAAGCCGGCGTTGAAGAAGTACGGCGACAGCCGCCCGGCCTTGGTCTTGAATTCACCAAAGCACAGCACGCCCGCTTCGACGGCGAATTGCACGAAGTCCTGCGCCAGCGGGCTGCTGGCCACGCTGGTGGTGGGTGTTGAATTGGCGCTCATGTTCATGGAGATCCCTTGGCTTTTCGACTCATCACGCTCAACCTGAATGGCATCCGTTCAGCGGCCAACAAGGGCTTCGTGGAATGGGCCGCGCAAACGGGCGCGGATTGTATGGGCGTGCAGGAGGTCAAGGCCCAGGCCGCCGACCTGGCCGACCGCTTCGAGACGGTGGCCGGCATGCCGGGCTATTTTCACTTCGCCGAGAAGAAGGGCTATTCGGGCGTGGGCCTGTACAGCCGCAAGGCCCCCAGCGAGGTGATTGTGGGGCTGGGCAACGCTGAATTCGACGCCGAGGGTCGTTATGTGGAAACCCGCTACGACACGGCAAAGCGCAAGTTCAGCGTGATCAGCTGCTACTTTCCCAGCGGCTCGTCGGGTGAGGAGCGGCAGGCGGCCAAGTTCCGCTTCCTCGGCGTGCTCTACCCGCACCTGGTGGCGCTGAAGGCCGCGCGCGAGTTCATCCTGGTGGGCGACGTCAACATCGCGCACCAGAACATCGACCTGAAGAACTGGCGCAGCAACCAGAAGAACTCGGGCTTCACGCCCGAAGAGCGCGCCTGGATGACCCGGCTGCTGGCCGAGGCGGGGCTGGTGGACGTGTTCCGCACCCTCAACCCGCACCCCGAGCAATACACCTGGTGGAGCAACCGCGGCCAGGCCTGGGCCAACAACGTGGGCTGGCGGCTGGACTACCACCTGGCCACGCCTGCCACCGCCGCGCTGGCCCGGCGCGAGGCGATCTATCTCGACCAGCGCTTCAGCGACCACGCGCCGCTGACCATCGATTACGACTTCGAGCTTTGAGTGGCTTGTGGGCTCGTGAACGCCCGCAGTCTGATGCCAAGGGCGCTGGCGAACGCCGGAACGCACCAAGCCGCAGCGACGAGTTCACCTTTCTCGCGGGCGTACCAGTTGGTGACTGCCGCACTGTGCGGCGCGTTCAGAAACAACGGCACGAGTACGCCGGTGTCGACATAAACCATGTCAGTACCGCGCCCGCCGCGCAGTTCCTCCATCACGGGCGTGCTCATGGGCATGGCACTGCGGGCCGCGGTCAACTCGAGCGCGAATGCCTGGCGATTCCACTGTGCCGGCCGAATCGACAGGCTACCGCTCCTGTCAGGATCCGAGACACCGCCTTCAGGCGACGGCGGTGAGTGGGTTGGTTGGGGTGCCGCCGCGGGCGATAACATTCTGCGGTCGCCGGATTCGAAAGCACGCATCATCGCCCACCCCCTGGCCCGGCGCCTGCCCGAGGCGCCGCACCACCGCCCGGCTTGCGCCGCGCCATGCGCCCGTTTGACCGGCCGACGGGCGCAGGTCGTGGTGCGGTGCCCGGAAGTACCCCGGTGAGCCGCAGGCTGTCGCACCCGGCGGCGGTGGTCGCCCTGTCCTTCCTGGCGGCCATCGGCATCGGCACCATCGTGCTGCTGCTGCCCTGGGCCACGGCCGACGGTAGCCGCGCGGGGCTGCTGACGGCCCTGTTCACGGCCACCTCGGCGGTTTGTGTCACGGGCCTGGTGGTGGTCGACACCGGCACCTACTGGTCGGGTTTCGGGCAGACCGTGATCCTGGTGCTGTTCCAGCTCGGCGGCTTCGGCATGATGGCGGCGGCCACCTCGCTCGGGCTGGTGGTCAGCCGGCAGTTGCGGCTGAGCACGCGCCTGGTGCTGCAGGCTGAAACCCATTCGCTGGCGTTGGGCGATGTGCGCAGCATCGCCAAGCTGATTCTGGTGGTGACGCTGGTGGTCGAGGCCCTGGTCACGGTGCTGTTGGCGCTGCGTTTTGCGTTCGGCCATGGCATGGGCTGGGGCGATGCGGCCTGGCACGGACTGTTCCACGCGGTATCGGCCTACAACAACGCCGGCTTCTCGACCTGGGGCGACAGCGTGACACGCTTTGCCGCCGACGGCTGGGTGCTTGCGCCACTGATGGCCGCGATCGTCATCGGCGGGCTGGGTTTTCCGGTTCTGCACGAGCTGGTGCTGCGCCGCAAGGCACATGCCCGGGCCAGCATGCACACGGTGCTGACGCTGTGGGGATCGGCGGTGCTGCTGGCCGGCGGTGCGCTGATCTTCCTGCTCGCCGAATCGGGCAACGCCCGCACGCTGGGCCCGATGGGCTGGGGCGAGCGTGTGCTGGCGGCTGCGTTCGCGTCCGTCTCGGCGCGCACCGCCGGCTTCAACGCCCTGGACATCGGCGCCCTCAGCACTGAATCGCTGGCCTTGCACTACGTGCTGATGTTCATCGGCGGTGGCAGCGCGGGCACGGCGGGCGGTGTGAAGGTGACCACCTTCTTCCTGCTGCTGCTGATCGTGTGGAACGAGATCCGCGGCCACCGCGACGTGGAGTTCCGCGGGCGGCGCATCGAGTCGGCGGTGCAGCGCCAGGCCCTGACGGTGCTGGTGCTCAGTGCCGGCGTGGTGGTGGTCGCGGTGCTGCTGCTGCTGCCGATGACCGCATTGCCGATGGAGAAGGTGGTGTTCGAGGTGGTCTCCGCCTTTGCCACGGTGGGCCTGTCCACCGGCATCACCGCCGAGTTGCCCGCGGCCGGCCAGCTCGTCCTGGTCGTGCTGATGTTCGTCGGTCGGGTGGGTGTGGTCACACTGGCCGCTGCGCTGGCGATGAACCATGGCCGTCGCAGCTACCGTTACCCAGAGGAGAAACCCATTGTCGGATAAGGCACAGCCCAAGGGCTCGGACAGCGTGGTGGTCATCGGCCTGGGGCGCTTCGGCGCCAGCGTGGCCGAGGCCTTGGTGCAGCTGGGTCACGACGTACTGGCCATCGACAGCGTGCCCGACACCGTGCAGACGCTGTCGGGCACGCTGCCCCATGTGGTGCAGGCCGACGCCACCGACGCCGAGTCCTTGAAGCAGCTGGGTGTGGGCGACTTCGCGCACGCCGTGGTCAGCATCGGGCAGAACCTGGAGGCCAGTGTGCTGACCGTGCTGAACCTCAGCCAGATGGGCATGAAGGACATCTGGGTCAAGGCCAACAACCGGCCGCACGGGCGCATCGCCGAGCGCATCGGTGCGCACCACGTGGTCTACCCGGAAGCCGACATGGGCGAGCGCGTGGCGCACCTGGTGACGGGCAAGATGATCGATTTCATCGAGTTCGACGATGGCTTTTCCATCGCCAAGACCCGGGCCCCGCGTGAGACCGTGGGCAAGACGCTGGCCGATTCGGCGGTGCGCCAGCGCCACGCGGTCACCGTGGTGGGCATCAAGCGGCGGCACCAGGACTTCATCTACGCCAAGCCCGACACCGTGGTGCAGCCGGGCGACTTGCTGATCGTGGCCGGCTCGACACGCGAGGTCGAGCGCTTCGCGGCGCGGGTCTGACCGCACGGGTCGCCGCGCCGGAGTGTGGTGATCACTGCTCGACGATCACTGCCCGACGATCAGCCCGGCCACCCGCTCGTCGGACAGGCGCATCGGCATCGCCTGCGCCGACAGCAGTGCCACCACCGCATGCTCTTCGCGGGCGGTGTCGCGTATCAGCGACGTCAGGCGGGGCACGCCGGCGTTGTTGGTCAGCGTGGCCACCAGCGGGTGGTGGGCCTTCTCGCCGTTGCGCACCACCACGCCCAGTTCGCCCGAGGCCAGTTTGACCATGCTGCCCGGCGGAAAGACCCCGAAGGCCTTGATCAGCGCCGCGGCCAGCGGGTTGGAGTCGCCCATCTGGTGCAGCTCGCGCCCGGCCTGTTGTGCACTCATCGCCGGCCGGTTGGCACGGCTGCTGAGCCGAGCGGTATAGACGTCCGCAAAGCGCAGCATCTCGGTCAGCGCCCCCACCTCGGTCAAGCCCCGGGGATAGCCCGAACCGTCGGGGGCCTCGTGGTGCTCGCGCACGGCGTCGAGCCAGACGGCGTCGGTGACGCCGGCTTCGCCCAGCATCTCGGCGCTGCGCGTCGGGTGCGCGTGGATGGCCTCGCGCTGTTTGGTGGTCAGCGGCGACACCTGCGTGGCCAGCCGCGCCTGCAGGTCGAGCATGCCCAGGTTCATCGTCAGGGCGGCCTGGAACGCGCGGCGCTGCTCGTCGGCGCTCCAGCCCAGGAAACGCGCCGCCGCGTGGCAGGCGGTGGCGGCGTGGATCGAGTGGGTCACGCCGTAGTGGCCGGCGCCGGCGTCCGGTCGGCGCACCACCTGCGACAGCGCCACGTCGGGTGCGCATTGGATCAGTGACAGCAGCAGGTCGGTGGCACTGTGGATGGCGCCGGCCATCGTTGTCGGCGGCGCCGTGAGCGCTTGCTGCACATCGCCGGTGGCGCGCTCCCAATCGGCCGCCAGACGGTCGATGCGCGGTGCCGGCGCTTCGCGGCGCACCGGCGGGTCGAGCTCGGCGAGCAGGGCGATCTCGTCAGCCTCGACCTGCGCGCCGCGCTTGAACAAGGCCTGCAGCTGCGGCTCGTCGACGATGATCTGGCCGCGCGCCAGCAGCAGCATGCCCACCGCGTCACGCACGCTGAACAGCAGCGGTTCACCGAGCACGATGCGATTCTTGACCGATGAGAGCGAACAGACGCGCATGACCACCTGTGGAGGGAACAACGCCCGGCCCGCCGATGTGCGGGCCTGACTGCAGCTTGATCGGTTGCGCGGGCCGCAAACTTGAGCGCCGGCCCGGCTGCTTGTGGCAAGCCCGGGGTCGGCGTGCGCGATTCAGCGCGCGAGCGACACCAGCGCACCGGCATTCACCGCACGGCAGCGCGCGATGTCGCAGGCGGTGGGCAGCAGCGCGCGGTAGTCGGTGCGGCCCGCGGGCACGCGGCCGTCCCGGGTGAAGCAGCGCTCGCCCTTGCCGTTGTCGTAGTAGCTCATCACGTCGACGCAGCGCCGCGAATGCGCCATCAGCCCGAAGAAGTGCCCCATCTCATGCGACAGCACCATCTGCAGCGTGTCCTGCGCCGGATGGGCGGGATTGCGGCGGTTGAGCAGGGCAAACGCGGCCGGCCCCAGCGCCAGCGTGCGGTGGCGCAGGTTGGCCAGGCCGAAGTGGCCGGCGGCGCGCTCGTCGCTCCACAGCACCTGCACCGCGCCGTCGGGCATCGCCGCGCCGGGCGGCAGGGCCTGCACCTGCACGCCGATGCCGCAGGCCGCCCACGATTGCGCCGCGCGGTCGACCATCGCCAGCACCTGCCCTGCGCCAAACCAGGCCGGCGCGCCATCGTGCCGCACCACCAGGCGCAGCGCCGCCACGCCGGCCGGGCGGTCGCTGCCGTCGGTCCAGGTGGCCACCTCCTGCGGCAGGCAGGAGGCGATCTCCTGCTCGCGCACGCTGCCGGCGGCAAACGCGCCGAGGCCAGCGATGGCCAGGCCCACGCCCAGCAAGCGCGACAGACGACTCAGTAAGGTTCGCAGGGACATGGCGTGCACGCTCGGGCCGCGGACGGCGGCCCCTGCACCGTTGTCGGCCGCAGCTCGCGCGGCTTGAGCGCGGCCCGAGCGCGGGTTTGTCCCGGCGGGACGCCCTCCTATACTGGCCAGCCGGTCGCTGCCGCGGCCCCGTCGACGCCCCCAGATCGCCCCTCATGCAACCCGTGATCCACAGCCTGCTGGAGACCGATCTCTACAAGTTCACGATGTGGCAGGCGATGCTGCACCGGCACCCGCAGACGCAGACCGAGTACGTCTTCATCTGCCGCAATGCGCGCGACTACCCGCTGACGCACCTGATTGCCGAGCTCAACGAGCAGCTCGACCACCTCTGCACCCTGCGCTTCCAGCCCGACGAACTGGCCTACCTGCGTGGCCTGCGCTTCATGAAGAGCGACTTCGTCGACTTCCTGCGCATCTTCCAGTTCCAGCGCGATTTCATCGAGGTGCGCAACAACGGGGGCACGCTCGAGATCGTGGCGCGCGGGCCGCAGGTGCACGTGATGGCCTTCGAGATCCACGTGCTGGCCATCGTCAACGAGCTGTACTTCCGCCGCTTCGAGCAGGCGCCGGCGCTGGCCGAGGGCCGCCGGCGGCTGGCCGAGAAGGTGCAGATGCTGCGCGACTTCGCCCGCGAGCCCCAGCGCCGCAACCCGTTCGAGTTCTTCGACTTCGGCGTGCGGCGGCGTTTTTCGGGTGCCTGGCACCGCGAGGTGGTGGCCACGCTGGCGCGTGAGCTGCCCGATTACTTCAAGGGCACCTCCTGCGTGCTGCTGGCGCGCGATCTGGGCCTGGTGCCGATCGGCACCATGGCGCACGAGTTCCTGCAGACCTACCAGGCGCTGGGCGTGCGGCTGCGTGACTTCCAGACGGCCGCGCTCGAGGCCTGGGTGCAGGAGTACCGCGGCGACCTGGGCGTGGCACTGACCGACGTGGTCGGCATGGATGCCTTTCTGGCCGACTTCGACCTGTACTTCGCCAAGCTGTTCGACGGCCTGCGCCACGATTCGGGCGATCCGGTGGTGTGGGGCGAAAAGGCGCTGGCCTACTACCAGCGCATGCGCATCGACGCACACACCAAGCGGCTGGTGTTCTCCGACAGCCTGAACCTGCCCCGGGCCTTCGAGTTGTACCGGCACTTTGCCGACCGCACGCAGCTGGGTTTCGGCATCGGCACCAACCTGACCAACGACATGGGCCTGCACACGCTGCACATCGTGATGAAGCTCACCCAGTGCAATGGTCAGCCGGTGGCCAAGCTGTCGGACTCACCCGGCAAGATCCTGTGCGACGACCAGACCTTCCTGGCCTACCTGCGCCAGGTGTTCAACGTGCCGGTCATCGACTGAAGGCCGGGCAGCGGCAGTCCGGCCGTCGGGCTGATGGCGTGCAGCGGGCCGGTCGCCCGCTTCGGCAGACGCTAACCAGCCCTTCCAGGAATCAAGGGCATGCCCGGCCGCCACCGCCGCCTGTCGCGGGCTAGGATGCGCACCCGGGTGCTGCCGGCTGGCCGGCGCGCGATCCTCACCTCCGCCATCGGCTGCGCAAGCGGCCCGCGTGCCCCATGAGCTTCTTCGCCATCGACATCGGCAACACCCGCCTGAAATGGGCGCAATACGCGTCGCCCCAGCCCGGTGCGGCGGTGCTGGCGCAGGGGGCGGTGTTCCTGGAGAACATCGACGCGCTGGCCGAGACCGAATGGAAGCAGCTGCCGGTGCCCGGCTCCATCCTGGGCTGCAACGTGGCCGGCGACGCGGTGCGCCGCCGGGTGGAAGAGCAGCTCGAGCTGTGGGACCTGGCGCCGCGCTGGGTGGTCAGCGCCGCGCAGGGCGGCGGCGTCAGCAACGGCTACGACCACCCCGGCCGGCTGGGCACCGACCGCTTCGTGGCGCAGATCGGCGGGCGCCACCATGTGCTGGCGCGCGGCCGGGCGCGGCCGGTGCTGGTGGTGATGGTGGGCACGGCGGTGACCGTGGACGCGCTCGACACCGAGGGCAAGTTCCTGGGCGGACTGATCCTGCCGGGCCACGGCATCATGCTGCGCGCGCTGGAAGGCGGCACCGCCGGCCTGCGGGTGCCCACCGGCGAGGTGGTCGACTTTCCCACCAACACCAGCGACGCCCTGACCAGCGGCGGCACCTACGCCATCACCGGGGCGATGGAGCGTTTGCACCGCCACCTCGGCGCGCGCTGCGGCGAGCCGCCGCTGACGCTGATGACCGGCGGCGCCGCCTGGAAGGTGGCGCCCTGGCTGCCGATCGAGCACGAGCTGATCGATTCGCTGATCTTCGACGGGCTGCTGGCGCTGCAGTCGCACCGGCTCGCGCTGTGAGCTGCCGTACCGGCTGATCGCCTCGCCCGCCCGGGTGAGGCGGCCGGCCACCGCGCCAGGCGGCGGAACTTAAGGCCCGTCCGGCACCCGAACGGGCCTTCGTCGATACCAGGACTCCCCGTGACCGAATCCGAAACCCGCGCCATCCTCACCGTCAGCCTGCTGGCCGCGTTTGCCGATGGCCAGAAGCACGCGCGTGAGCGCGACGAGCTCAAGCGCATCGCCGACGGGCTGTCGCAGGCCGATGGCGTGCACCTGCCCGGGCTGGTGCAGGACGTGTTGATGAAGCGCGTGTCACTGGCCACCGCGGTGCCGGGACTGACGAGCGCCGACGCCCGGTTGCTGGCCTACGAGATGGCGGTGTGCGTGTGCGATGCCGATGGCGCGCAGTCGCCCACCGAACGCGACTTTCTGGCGCAGCTCGACAGCCTGCTGCAACTGGACGGATCGGTGGCCAGCGACTTCAACCAGCAGGCAGAGGCGCTGGCCTGCGCCGCACCTGCAGCCGCAGCCGCACCCACCGACGGCGCGCCGCTGGCAGCGCCTGCGCCGGTGCCGGTGCAGGCGGGCACGCCCGGGGTGGACCACGCGGGCCTGGATGCCGCGATCCTGGACGCGGCCATCCTGAACGGCGCACTGGAGCTGCTGCCGGAGAACCTGTCCACGCTGGCCATCATCCCGTTGCAGATGAAGCTGGTCTACCGCATCGGCCAGGCCCACGGCTACCAGCTCGACAGCGGCCACGTGAAGGACTTCCTGGCCACGGCCGGCGTGGGCCTCACGTCGCAATACCTGGAACAGGCCGGCCGCAAGCTGCTGGGTGGGCTGCTGGGCAAGGTGGGCGGGCGATTGCTGGGCGGGCTGGGTCGACAGGCGGTGAGTTCGGGCATGAGCTTTGCCGCCACCTATGCCCTGGGCCATGTGGCCAAGCGTTACTACGCTGGCGGGCGGGTGCTGTCCACGCAGGTGCTCAAGGACGCCTATGCCAGCACCCTGCAGCAGGCGCAGGGCCTGCAGTCGCAGTACCTGCCGGCGATGCGCGAGCAGGCACGCAGCATCGACACTGGCAAGCTGCTGGCGATGGTGCGCGGCCGCTGAGCCGTCCCCGCGCGGCCAGGCGCTACAGGATGTAGCGCGACAGGTCTTCGTTCCTGGCCAGCTCGGCCAGCTTGGCGTCCACTGCGGCGGTGTCGATGCGCACCGTCTGCCCGCTGCGGTTGGGCGCGTCGAAGCTCACCTCGTCGAGCAGCCGCTCCATCACCGTGGCCAGGCGGCGTGCGCCGATGTTCTCGGTGCGCTCGTTGACGTCGAAGGCGATTTGCGCCAGTCGGCGAACGCCATCCGGCGCGATCTCCAGCGTCACGCCCTCGGTGGCCAGCAGTGCCTGGTACTGCTTGATCAGGCTGGCGTGGGTGCTGGTGAGGATGGCCTCGAAGTCGTCCACGCTCAGCGGGCCCAGCTCGACGCGGATCGGGAAGCGGCCCTGCAGCTCGGGGATCAGGTCGCTGGGCTTGGCCAGGTGGAAGGCGCCCGAGGCGATGAACAGGATGTGGTCGGTCTTGACCAGGCCATGCTTGGTGGTCACGGTGGTGCCTTCGACCAGCGGCAGCAGGTCGCGCTGCACGCCCTGGCGCGACACCTCGGCGCCGCTGCCCTCGCTGCGCGAGCAGACCTTGTCGATCTCGTCGATGAAGACGATGCCGTTCTGCTCGGCATTGGCCAGCGCCTGGGTCTTGATGTCCTCGTCGTTGACCAGCTTGGCGGCCTCTTCGTCGACCAGCAGCTTCTGCGCCTCGGCGATCTTGAGCTTGCGTGTGCGGGACTTGCCCTGGCCCATCTGCGAGAACAGGCCCTTGAGCTGCTCGGCCATCTCCTCCATGCCGGGCGGCGTCATGATGTCGACGTTGCCACGCGGCTCGGCCAGGTCGAGCTCGATCTCCTTGTCGGCCAGCGCGCCTTCACGCAGGCGCTTGCGCATCACCTGGCGGGCGGTGTTGTCCTTCGTTTCACTGCCGCCGCTGCTGCCGCCGAAGCCCAGTTCGGCACGCGGCGGTGGTACCAGCACATCGAGGATGCGTTCTTCGGCGGCATCCTCGGCGCGCACGCGCTGGCGCTTCATCGCGGCCTCGTGCTCCTGCTTGACGGCCATGTCGACCAGATCGCGGATGATGGTGTCCACGTCCTTGCCCACGTAGCCCACCTCGGTGAACTTGGTCGCCTCGACCTTGATGAACGGCGCGTCGGCCAGCCGCGCCAGGCGGCGCGCGATCTCGGTCTTGCCCACGCCGGTGGGGCCGATCATCAGGATGTTCTTGGGCGTGATCTCCATGCGCAGCTTGTCCTCGACCTGCTGGCGCCGCCAGCGGTTGCGCAGCGCGATCGCCACCGCGCGTTTGGCCGCATGCTGGCCGACGATGTGGCGATCCAGCTCCGAAACGATCTCCTGCGGGGTCATGCTCATTCAAGAACCTCGATGGTGTGGTTCTGGTTCGTATAGATGCACAGGTCGCCGGCGATCACCAGGCTCTGCTTGACGATGTCGGCCGCGCTCAGCGTGGTGTGCTGCAGCAGCGCGCGCGCCGCGGCCTGGGCATAGGCGCCGCCCGAACCGATGCTGACGATGCCCAGCTCGGGCTCCAGCACGTCGCCGTTGCCGGTGATGATCAGGCTGGCCTCGCGGTCGGCCACCGCCAGCATCGCCTCCAGCCGGCGCAGCACACGGTCGGTACGCCAATCCTTGGTCAGCTCGATGGCCGAACGCACCAGATGGCCCTGGTGTTTCTCGAGCTTGGCCTCGAAGCGCTCGAACAGCGTGAAGGCGTCGGCCGTGGCGCCAGCAAAGCCGGCCAGCACGGTGTCGCGGTGCAGCTTGCGCACCTTGCGTGCGCTGGCCTTGACGACGATGTGGCCCAGGGTGACCTGGCCGTCGCCGCCCAGCGCCACCTGCCAGCCCTGCGGGGTCTGGCGGCGCACGCTGATGATGGTGGTGCCGTGGAAGGGTTCCATGCAAATCCGTTCAGGGGGAGCGTGGGCGGCCCGCAGCGGCACCGCCCGGGGGCGTCAATCGCGCGGCACCAGCACGCGGGCGTGCTCGTTGATGCCCATCGCGCCGAAGAACAGCGCTACCAGGCGGTGCGCGTCGACGAAGGTGATGCCGCGGTTCTCGGTCTGCTTGGCCAGCACCCAGTTCAGCAGGTCGCCGGCGGCGATGAAGTCGACCCGGATCAACCGCGCGCACGACACGTGCACCAGCGCGGCGTTGCCCAGCTTGCGGTCGATCTGCTGCAGCGTGCCGCTGATGTCGCCGGCCAGCTGGCCCGACAGCTCGACCGTGGACACCTGCTGAGCGCCGTGGCCGTCGTCGAGCAGGCCCGATTCGAGGAAGCTGGACGACACCTCGCTGACGGCCGACATCGACGGCGTGGTGGTCGATTGCGTGGCGTTGCTGGCGCGCACCTGGCAGCGTGCACGCTCCCAGGACGGTGGCGACACCTCGTAGGTGACGCAGTAGTCGATCGCGATCTCGTCGAACTGGTCGGGCCGGTTGGCCAGGCGCAGCGCCTCCAGCCGGGCCATCCAGAAGGCCGGATCGGCGTCGCGCACGCCGGTGGGCGCGGCTTCCTGCAGCGCGCCCAGCAGGTGCTCGGCGGCGATCCAGCGCATGTCGATCGGCTGCGGCGCCCATTGGCGCAGCAGCACGTTCAGCTGCGAAGCGGCCTCCACCTCCACCCGTTCGAGCGCGGTCCAGTCCAGCACCCAGGGCAGCGGCAGCTGCAGCGTGGCCGAGCGCAGCCGGGCCACCGCGTCGACATCGAGCACCGCCGGGCTGACCCAGCCGATGTCGCCCTTCAGGCCACGCGTGTCGGGCCGCTCGTCGGCAACCGCATCGGCCACCCGGCGCGGCAGCGAATACCACTGCGGCGATGATTTGCCGAACAGGTTGGCGAACTCCAGCGACAGGTTCTCGAACTTCTGCTGTTGCCCGGTGGCGCGGTACAGGTCGAACAGCACCAGCCAGGTCTCGGCATGGCCGGCGCGCAGCGCGTTCGGCCGGCACAGGTTGGTCAGCGCTTGTTCGCTTTGGTTGAAATCGGCATTGGCAAAGGCGATGACGGCCTCGTCGAGCTCGGGGTCGTGCACCACTTCGTTGACCTCGACCGCAAAGCGGCTGTTCGGGTCGAAGCTGGCGTCCACCTTGGGCAGGCCGCCGGCCGGCATGGTCGAGGACGGGGCCGGTGTGCTGTCAACCGGGCTGCGGGCGGCGGGCCTGGGCGGTGTCCAGGTGCTGACCACCCCGGGCGGCGGCGGGCGCAGCGGGGCCATGCCGGCCGCCCGCGACACCGGCGCCGAAGCGGCATCGCCCGGAAACTCGCTGTCGTGCAGCGGGGGCAGCGGCGGCAGGTCGTCCAGCGACGAATGCAGCGACGCCTGCGCCGATGCCGGTGTCGGCGAGCGGCCCGCATCGAAGGCCACCGGCTCGGTCGGCGCGGTGTAGAAATCCGACGGATGCTGCGGCGCGGCCGGCGGGCGGCGGGGCGCCGGCATCTGCCGGCGCATCGGCACATCGCGCGGGCCGGTCTCGCCGACCATCTGCTGCTCGATCTCGTCGATCTTGGCCTTCACGCCGATGTCCACGCGGGCGCCACCATCGACCAGCCGCACCTCGGAATCGTCCACCTTGGACGAGCCGCCCAGCGCGGCCAGCTGCTCGGGCGACAGGCCTTCGCGGCGCAGCTTGCGCAGCGTGTCGAACTCGCGCTTGCGCACAAAATCGTTGCGGCGCTTGCGCTCGACCATGGCCTTGAGCTCGGATTTCTCAAGCGCCTGCGTCTCGTCCACGCGGGTGGCCACCTCCGACCACTCGGTGGCCGGGTTGGACACAAAACGCACCACCTTGCGGAAGAAGCCGGCGCCTTGCTTGGGATCGGCCATGCGAATCAGTCAGCCGGTGCAGACTGGCCATGCGTGCAGAAGATCGGCCCGGACGACAGGAACAAGCTCAATCCCCGAACATCTTCTGCTTGAGCTCGCGGCGTTGCTGCGCCTCGAGCGACAGCGTGGCCGTGGGCCGCGCCAGCAGCCGGCCCAGGCCGATGGGCTCGCCGGTTTCGTCGCAGAAGCCGTAGTCGTTGGCGTCGATGCGCACGATCGACTGCGAGATCTTCTTCAGCAGCTTGCGCTCGCGATCGCGGGTGCGCAGTTCCAGCGCGTGCTCTTCTTCGATGGTGGCACGGTCGGCCGGGTCGGGCACGATGGAGGTGTCCTCGCGCAGGTGCTCGGTGGTTTCGCCGGCGTTCGACAGCAGGTCGTCCTTGAGGGCCTGCAGCCGGGCACGGAAGAACTCCAGCTGCTTGTCGTTCATGTACTCCGACTCGGGCATGGCCTGCAATTCGGCCTCGGTCAGGTCCTTGCCGGCCTTGGTCTTCCAGGCGTTGACCAGCTTCGGGTCCGCCTTGTGGGCGGTTTTCACAATATCCATTGGTTCGGGGTATCCACGGGCGGGAGGCTTGGGAGGGGCAAAACGCTCGGCGAAGCGGCTGGTGGCCGGTGCCGGCGCTGGAACCGGCTTGGGCACGGCAGCGGCCTTGGCGGCGGCCGCCTTGCTGGTGGGTTTGGTGGGCTTGGGGGCGGCCGCCGCTGGCGCGGATGCAGCGCCGGTGGTGGGCTTGGGGGTGGCTGGGGTTGAAGCCGGCGCTTTGACCGTGGTTTTGCTCACTTCGGGACTCCTCGCAGTGGCGTTATACCTGTTGTCCGCCACGGCCTGTGAATCTGCCGCGTCGCTTGAGGCGCGCGGATTGTAGCCACGCCCGCAGGCGGTTTCCGGTGCTCAGACCAGGCAGCCCTCCAAGCCTTGCAGCAGGATGTCACGCGGCAGGTCGATGCCGATGAACACCATCTTGCTCATCTTCTTCTCGCCCGGCACCCATTTGGGCCCCAGATCGCTGCCCATCAGCTGGTGCACGCCCTGGAACACCACCTTGCGCTCGCTGCCCTTCATGTGGAGCACGCCCTTGTAGCGCAACATCTTGGGGCCGTAGACCTGCACGATCGAGCCGAGAAAGTCTTCCAGTTTGGCGGCATTGAACGGCCGCTCGGCGCGAAAGACGAAGGACTTGACGTCGTCGTCGTGCGCATGGTGGGCCGGGTGATCGCAGTGCTCGCCGTGCTCATGGTCGTGGGCGTGATCATGGCCATGGGCATGGTGGTCGTGCGCATGGGCGTCGTCGGCGGCCAGAAACTCGGGGTCGATCTCCAGCTTGGCGTTGAGGTTGAAGCCCTTCAGGTCGAACACGCTGGTGATCGGCACCTCGCCGAAATGCACCTTGTGCTGCGGCGCGCGCGGGTTCATGTGCTTGATGCGATGCGCCAGCGCGTCGACCGCGGCGGGGTCGGCCAGGTCGGTCTTGCTGATGAAGATCTGGTCGGCGAAGCCCACCTGGCGGCGCGCCTCCTGGCGGGCGTCGAGTTGCTGCTCGGCATGCACCGCGTCGACCAGCGTCAGGATCGAGTCGAGCAGGTAGCTCTCGGCGATCTCGTCGTCCATGAAGAAGGTCTGCGCCACCGGGCCCGGGTCGGCCAGGCCGGTGGTCTCGATCACCACCCGGTCGAACTGCAGCTCGCCCTTGCGGCGCTTTTCGGCCAGCTCGCTCAGCGTGGTGCGCAGGTCTTCGCGGATGGTGCAGCAGACGCAGCCGTTGCTCATCTGGATGATCTGCTCGTTGGTGTCGGCCACCAGGATGTCGTTGTCGATGTTCTCCTCGCCGAACTCGTTCTCGATCACGGCGATCTTCTGGCCGTGCGATTCGCTGAGCACGCGCTTGAGCAGCGTGGTCTTGCCCGAGCCGAGAAAGCCCGTCAGGATGGTGGCGGGGATCAGACCTTGAGACATGGAAACTCCGGAACGGATGGGGCGGCGGCGGCAAGCGAGCCGTCAACCCGGGTAGCTGGGGGCGGCGAACTGTGTTGCAAGGCCGCGGCGGTGTCAAGGCGCAGTGTCGCCCGCTGCGCGGGCGTGCACGCCGGGTGAGCAAAAGCACTTCGGTTATTCTCGACCATCACCCACTCTGACACCCGCTGTGTCTGAACCTCCTTCGAGTCGGCCGCCCCACCGTGCGGCGGCCGCCCCTGCCGACAAGCGCGGCCTGTTCGAGCGCCTGGTCGAGTTTCTCTCGCCCGGCCCCGATTCCACCGACGAGCTGATGGCCACGCTGGCCGATGCCGAACAACGCGAGCTGATCGCGCCGGAGAGCCGCGTCATGCTCGAAGGCGTGCTGCGCATGGCCGACATGAGCGCGGGCGACGTCATGGTGGCGGCCCCGCGCATGGACCTGCTCGACATCGCGGCGCCCTACGACGAGCAGCTGGCCAACGTGATCGCCACCGGCCATTCGCGCTTCCCGGTCTACGAGGGCACGCGCGAGAACGTCATCGGCATCTTGATGGCCAAGGACCTGCTCAAGCTGCAGCGCTCGCCCGACCTGAACCTGCGCACCCTGCTGCGCCCGGCGGTGTTCGTGCCCGAGAGCAAGGGCCTGAACGAGTTGCTGCGTGATTTCCGCGCCAACCGCAACCACCTGGCCATGGTGATCGACGAATTCGGCAACACCGCCGGGCTGCTCACCATCGAAGACGTGCTCGAAGAGATCGTCGGCGAGATCGAGGACGAGTTCGACGAGACCGCCACCGCCGCCGAGAACGGCATCTACACCCTGGCCGACGGCAGCCACCGGGTGGCCGGCGACACCGACATCAGCGCGGTCAACCAGGTCTTCGGCACCGATTTCCCCGAGGATGAATTCGACACCATCGGCGGGCTGATCGCGCACCAACTGGGCCATGTGCCGCGCCGCGGCGAGGCGAGCGAGGCCGGCGGGCTGCAGTTCCAGGTGATGATCACCCGCGGCGGCGCGGTGCGCTGGTTCCGGGTGGCACGCCAGACCGTCCCGCCGGCGGGCGCGCGCGATTGAGCGCGGCCGGGGCCGGCGCGGCGGGGGCTGACCGCCTGCTGCCCGGCTTGGCGCTGGCCGCCGCCGCTGGCGCGCTGCAGACGCTGGCCTGCATCCACACCGCCGCCTGGCCCTTGCCGCTGGCGGCCATCGCGCTGCTGGCCTGGGGGGTGGCCGGCGCCACGCCGCGCCGCGCCGCCGCGCTGGGCTGGGCCTTCGGCTGTGCCTGGCTGGGGGCGGCCACCTGGTGGTTGTTCATCAGCCTGCACCGTTATGGCGGCCTGCCCGCACCGCTGGCGGTGACGGCAGTGGCGCTGTTGTCGGCGGCGCTGTCCATCTACCTGGGCGCGGCGATGGCCTGGGTGGCGCGGCGCCACAGTAGCCGCCCGCTGGTCGATGCCAGCCGCTTTGCCGCGGCCTGGCTGGCGGCCGAGCTGGCGCGCGGCGTGTTCTTCACCGGCTTCCCCTGGGCGGCCAGTGGCTACACGCAGGTCGACGGCCCGCTGGCGTTGCTGGCGCCGTGGCTGGGCGTTTACGCCATCGGCGCGCTGCTGGCCTGGGCCGGCGCGGCGCTGGGGTTCGCGCTGCGCGCGGCGCGCACCCGGGGGGTTGACGGCGGCATCGGCATGCCTTCGGCGCCGCCGGTCTGGACCGCCGTGGCTGTCGCCGTGGCCTTGTTCGCCGGGCCGGCGGCCTGGGGCCTCTGGCGTGGTGCGCCCGAGTTCACCCGCCCCGGCCAGACGCTGCAGGTGGCGCTGCTGCAGACCAACGTGGCGCAGGACGAGAAATTCGCTGTCGACCGGCTGCCCGACGCGCTGGCCTGGGTGGCGCAGGCGCTGACCGACGCGCGCGCTGACCTGGTGATCACGCCCGAGACCGCGGTGCCGCTGCTGCCCGACCAGCTGGCCGAGCTGGTGCCCGGTTACTGGGCCGGGCTGCAGCAGCACTTCGGCCGCGCCGACGGGCCCGCGGCGCTGGTGGGCGTGCCGCTGGGCAGCTACGAGCAGGGCTATACCAACTCGGTGGTCGGCCTGTCGGCGGCGTTTGCCAACGCTGCGCCCGGTGCCGGCTACCGCTACGACAAGACCCACCTGGTGCCCTTCGGCGAGTTCATCCCCACCGGCTTTCGCTGGTTCACCGAGCTGATGAACATCCCGCTGGGTGACTTCAACCGCGGCCCGCGCCACCCGCCCTCGTTCGTGGTGCGCGGCGCGCGGGTGGCGCCCAACATCTGCTACGAAGACCTGTTCGGCGAAGAGCTGGCGCGGCGCTTCACCGACGAGCGCAGCGCGCCCACGATCCTGGCCAACATCAGCAACATCGGCTGGTTCGGCGACAGCATCGCCATCCCGCAGCACCTGAACCTTTCGCGCTTTCGCAGCCTGGAGCTGCAGCGCCCGATGCTGCGCGCCACCAACACCGGCGCCACCGCGGTGATCGACCATCGCGGCGTGGTCACCGCGCAGCTGCCGCCGTTCACCCGCGGCGTGCTGCAGGCCGCGGTGCAGGGCCGCGAGGGCCTGACGCCGTTTGCGCGCTGGGCGGGCGCAGCCGGGCTGTGGCCGCTGTGGGCGCTGGCGGTGGTGGGCCTGCTGCTGCCGGCGCGGCGGCGGATCGGTGCCTGGCGGTCTGTGACGGCCCGGTAAACTCGCCGGCTGACTCCGCCTCCAAATCCGCCCTAAAAGCGCACGGCGAGGGTGCGCCGCCCGGCGGCACCCGCTGCCTGCGGCCTGCCGCCATGCTCACCTTCCAGCAACTGATCCTCCGCCTGCAAGACTATTGGGGCCAGCAGGGCTGCGCGCTGCTGCAGCCCTACGACATGGAAGTGGGCGCCGGCACCAGCCACACCGCCACCTTCCTGCGCGCGCTGGGCCCCGAGCCCTGGAAGGCCGGCTACGTGCAGCCCAGCCGCCGCCCCAAGGACGGCCGCTACGGCGACAACCCCAACCGCCTGCAGCACTATTACCAGTACCAGGTGGTGCTGAAACCCGCTCCGGCCAACATCCTGGAGCTGTACCTGGGCTCGCTGGAGGCGGTGGGCTTCGACCTGAAGGCCAACGACATCCGCTTCGTCGAGGACGACTGGGAGAACCCCACGCTGGGCTGCTGGGGCCTGGGCTGGGAGGTCTGGCTCAACGGCATGGAGGTGACGCAGTTCACCTACTTCCAGCAGGTGGGCGGCATCGACTGCAAGCCCATCACCGGCGAGATCACCTACGGCCTGGAGCGGCTGGCGATGTACCTGCAGGGTGTCGACAACGTCTACGACCTGGTCTACACGGATGGCCTGAAATACGGGGACGTCTTTCACCAGAACGAGGTGGAGCAGAGCACCTACAACTTCGAGCACAGCGATGTCGATTTCCTGCTGCAGGCCTTTGCCGCGCATGAGCGGCAGAGCCAGCACCTGATGCAGCAATCGCTGGCGCTGCCGGCCTACGAGCAGCTGCTGAAGGCCGGCCACAGCTTCAACCTGCTGGACGCGCGCGGCGCGATCAGCGTCACCGAGCGCGCGGCCTACATCGGCCGCATCCGCAACCTGGCGCGGGCGGTGGCGCAGAGTTACCTGGACAGCCGTGCGCGGCTGGGCTTCCCGATGGCGCCCAAGGACTGGGCCGACGAAGTGCTGGCGCAGATCGCCCAGAAGAAAGCGGCCTGAACCATGAGCACCGTCGTGAAGAACCTGCTGGTCGAACTGTTCGTCGAAGAGCTGCCGCCCAAGGCGCTGAAGAAGCTGGGCGAGGCGTTTGCCACCGGCCTGTCCGCGGGGCTGAAGGCGCAAGGGCTGCTGGGCGAGGCCTCGGTGGTGACGCCGTTCGCCTCGCCGCGCCGGCTGGCGGCGCACGTCACCGCGGTGGCATCCAAAGCCGCCGACCGCTCGGTGCTGCAGAAGCTGATGCCGGTGACCGTGGCGCTGGACGCCGCCGGCCAGCCCACGCCCGCGCTGCTGAAGAAACTGGCCGCGCTGGGCGCCGATGTGTCCGCCGTGCCCGGCCTCAAGCGCGCACCCGACGGCAAGGCCGAGGCGCTGTTCCTCGACAGCCTGGTGCCCGGTGCCACGCTGGCCGAGGGTCTGCAGAAGGCGCTGGCCGAGACGCTGGCCAAGTTGCCGATCCCCAAGGTGATGAGCTACCAGCTCGAGACCGGCACCGAGGCCGACTTCCGCCCGGGCTGGACGACGGTGCACTTCGTGCGTCCGGCCCACGGCCTGGTGGCGCTGCACGGCGACGCGGTGGTGCCGGTCACGGCGCTGGGCCTGCAGGCCGGGCGCTTGACCCACGGCCACCGCTTCGAGGCGGCGATCAGCCCGGTGGTGCTGCACGATGCCGACCACTACGCCGAGCAGCTGGCCGACGAAGGCGCGGTGATCGCCAGCTTTGCCGAACGCCGCGCCGAGATCACGCGCCAGCTGGCGGCGGTGGCGGCCGGCGCCGGTGCGGGCCTCAAGCCGATAGCCGACGACGCGCTGCTCGACGAGGTGACGGCGCTGGTCGAGCGGCCCAACGTGCTGCTGTGCCAGTTCGAGCCCGAGTTCCTGGCCGTGCCGCCCGAGTGCCTGATCCTGACGATGAAGGCCAACCAGAAGTACTTTCCGCTGCTCGATGCGGCCGGCAAGCTGACGCACCGCTTCCTGGTGGTCAGCAACATCCGCCCGGCCGATGCCAGCGCGGTGGTTGGCGGCAACGAGCGCGTGGTGCGCCCGCGCCTGGCCGATGCCAAGTTCTTCTTCGACCAGGACCGCAAGAAGACGCTGGAGTCGCGCGTGGCCGGCCTGGCCAAGGTGGTCTACCACGGCAAGCTGGGCAGCCAGGGTGAGCGTGCCGAGCGGGTGCGCGCGATCGCGCATGCCATCGTCAACCAGCTGCGCGAGCACACCCTGCCGTACACGGTGGAGGCCAAGGACGAGTTCGACATGCTCGACCACAAGGCCAGCCAGGCCGCACGCCTGGCCAAGACCGACCTGCTGACCGACATGGTGGGCGAGTTTCCCGAGCTGCAGGGCATCATGGGTGGCTACTACGCCCGCCACGAGGGCCTGCGCGACGGCGTGGCCATCGCCATCGAAGACCACTACAAGCCACGCTTTGCCGGTGACGCGCTGCCGCGCAACCACACCGGCACGGTGCTGGCGCTGGCCGACAAACTGGAGACGCTGGTGGGCCTGTTCGGCATCGGCGCGCTGCCCACCGGCGACAAAGACCCGTTTGCGCTGCGCCGCCATGCGCTGGGCGTGATCCGCATCCTGATCGAGAAGAACCTGCCGCTGCAGCTCGACGAGCTGATCGCCGCCGCGCAGGGCGTCTTCGCGCCCGAGCACCAGAGCGTGCCAGTGGCCGAGCCGCTGGCCGGCTTCCTGACCGACCGGCTGGCGGTGGCGCTGCGCGAGCAGGGCTACAGCGCGCAGGAGGTGGATGCGGTGCTGGCGCTGTGCCCCACGCGTCTGGGCGAGGTGCCGCGCAGGCTGGCGGCGGTGCGCACCTTCGCCGCGCTGCCCGAGGCCGCGCCGCTGGCCGCGGCCAACAAGCGCGTCGGCAACATCCTGAAGAAGAGCGAGGGCGGTGCCGCCGCGCAGGTGGACGTGGCGCTGCTGGTCGAGCCGGCCGAGGCCGCGCTGCAGGCCGCGCTGGCCTCGCTGGCGCCGGTGGCCGATGCGGTGTTCGAGAGCGGCGACTATGCCGCATCGCTGCAGGTGCTGGCCGGGCTGAAGGTGCCGGTCGATGCCTTCTTCGACGGCGTGATGGTCAATGCCGACGACCCGGCGCTGCGCGCCAATCGGCTGGCGCTGCTGGCCGCGCTGCACGCGGCGATGAACCGGGTCGCCGATCTGGCGCGATTGGCGTCCTGATCCACCTGTTCCAACTGACCAACGCCAAGCCACCACCATGCAACACGTCGTCAAGCTCGTGATCCTCGGCCGCGACGGCATCCTCAACGACTTTCGCGACGACCACGTCAAGGCGCCCGAGGAGTGGTACCCCATCCCCGGCGCACTCGAGGCGGTGGCGCGCATGAACCACGCCGGCTGGCATGCGGTGGTGGCCACCAACCAGTCGGGCATCGGCCGCGGCATGATCGACATGGCCTCGGTCAATGCCGTGCATGCCCACATGCTGAAGTGCCTGATGGCGGTGGGCGGGCGCATCGACGCGGTGTTCTTCTGCCCGCACACGCCCGAAGACGGCTGCGACTGCCGCAAGCCCCAGCCCGGCCTGATGCGCGACATCGGCAAGCGCTACGGCATCGACCTGAAACAGGTGCCGATGGTGGCCGACACGCTGCGTGATCTGCAGGCCGCGCACGCCGCCGGCTGCGAGCCGCACCTGGTGCTGACCGGCCGCGCCGCCGGGCTGGACGCCCAGCAGGTGCAGCAGCTGGCCGGTCAGGTGCCCGGCACCCGGGTGCACGACGACCTGCCCGCCTTTGCCGAATACCTGCTGTCGCGCGGCGCCGCCGCCTGACGCCAACGAGCCCACCGAATGATCTACCTGCGCAGTGCGCTCTACATCGTGTACCTGCTGGTCACGCTGATCCCCTGGGCGCTGGTGGCCGTGGTGTTCTCGATCTTCCAGCGCGGCGCGCCGATGTACTGGCTGTGCGCCGGCTGGCTGAAGGCCAGCATCTGGGGCGCCAAGCTGATCTGCGGCGTCGACTACCGCGTGACGGGCCTGGCGCACCTGCCCAGCGCGGCCGACGCCAACGCCGCCGTGCTGCTGGCGCCCAAGCACCAGAGCACCTGGGAGACCTTTGCCTTCCCGGCGATCATGCCGCACCCGCTGGCCTACGTCTTCAAGCGCGAGCTGCTGTGGGTGCCGTTCTTCGGCTGGGCGATCGGCCGCATGGACATGATCCACATCGACCGCAGCCGCCGCACCGAGGCCTGGGCCAAGGTGCAGGCGCAGGGCAAGCGGCTGATGGCCCAGGGCAACTGGGTGATCATGTTCCCCGAGGGCACGCGCATCGCCCGCGGCGAGAGCGGCGACTACCAGTCCGGCGCTGCGCGCCTGGCCATCACCACCGGCACGCCCATCGTGCCGATCGCCGTCACCTCGGCGCGCTGCTGGCCGCGCAAGAGCTGGCTGTTGCGGCCCGGGCTGATCGAGGTGTCGATTGGCCGGCCGATCCCGGTGGCAGGCCGCCGCCCCGTCGAGCTGACGCGTGAGGTCGAGGCCTGGATCGAGGCCGAGATGCGCCGCCTCGACCCCGACGCCTACCCCACGCCCACCGAGGCGGCGGCGCGTTCGTAGAATGCGCGGCCATGGGTTCCCCCGGCCGCCCCGACGACGCGCAGCAGCTTTCGCTGTTCGATGCACCGGCGCCGGCTGCAGCCGAGCTGCCGCCATCGCACCGCGCCCGGCCTGACCCGGTGCCCGCGGCCCCGCCGCCCGGCCCGACCCCGGCCCCGCGCTTCCAGCACCCGCGTGCGCAGCGCAGAGTGGCGCTCGCCGGTCACCTGGTGGGCTATGAATTCCGCCGCGCGCGCCGCAGCAGCATCGGCTTCGTGGTCGGCGTCGAGGGCCTGAGCGTCAGCGCGCCGCGCTGGGTGGCGGTGGCCGAGGTCGAGCAGGCGCTGCAGGCCAAGGCCGCGTGGATCCTGCGCAAGCTGCACGAGCAGCACGAGCGCGCCCAGCGCCTGCAGGCCGCCAAGGTGGTGTGGCAGGACGGCACCTCGTTGCCCTTCCTGGGCGAGACGGTGATCGTGCTGCTCGATGCGCGTGTCACCGGCGCGCAGCTCAACAGCGAGGCAATGGCGCTGCCCGGCGTGCCGCGGCTCACGCTGCACCTGGGCCTGCCGCAGACGGCCGCGCAGGCGCAGATCCGCGACGCGGTGCAGAGCTGGCTGCAGCGCCAGGCCCGGCGCGTGTTCGAAGAGCGCTGCCAGCACTTCGCGCCGCGGCTGGGCGTGCACATCAAGCGGTTGTCGCTCAGCTCGGCCGCCACCCGCTGGGGCAGTGCCAGCGCCGACGGCTCGGTGCGGCTGAACTGGCGGCTGATCCACTTTGCGCTGCCGGTGATTGACTACGTCGTCACCCACGAACTGGCCCACCTGCGCGAGATGAACCACAGCGCGGCCTTCTGGGAGGTGGTGCGCTCGGTGCTGCCGGATTTCGAGCGCCACCGTGGCGCGCTGCGCACCGAGGTGCTGCCGGCACTTGATTGAGGGGGTCTCCCCCCGCATTCCCACCTAAGGGGGGGGCGGTCGATGGCGCCGGCCGGGCAAACTCAAGGCAACTGCTGTCGTCAGGCAACGCAGGGAGGAAACAGGCGCGGCGGCCCCCGGGGCGGTCAGCAAGCCAGGGATGGAAAAGCGGTGGTGGGCTGGCAACGGCCCACCACCGTTTTTGCGTTCACCACCACCGGTCGGCACATCGCCACCATGCCGCCGCGGCGCCGCCACCACATCGCCATCGCCGGGGCGTGGGCTACATTGACGTGCACGTCAACCGCCGATCCCGGCCCGCGCTGCCCACGCCGCCCCCATGACCACCACCGCCCGCCCCGGCAAGACCTTCACCATCACCGAGCTGGCGCACGAGTTCGACGTCACGCCACGCGCGATCCGCTTCTACGAGGACCTGGGCCTGCTGTCACCGGCGCGTGTGGGCCGCAACCGCGTCTACGGCGGGCGCGACCGCACCCGGCTCAAGCTCACGCTGCGCGGCAAGCGGCTGGGTTTCTCGCTGCAGGAGATCAAGCAGCTGGTGACGATGTACGACACCGAGAGCGACACCGCGCCGCAGCTCGACGCCTTTCTCGGCGCGCTGGCGGCACACCGCCAGCAGCTCGAGCAGCAGCTCGACGACATCCGGATCACGCTCGACGAGCTGGCGCTGCACGAGGCGCGCTGCCGCCAGCTGCTGGCCACGGCCCAGAAGCGGCGCACCAAGCCCTGACGCAGCGATGCCCTGCGGTGCGTCGCCCGCCGCGCCGGCCGAACCGGCGGTGGTCTGGTTATCATTGACGTTTACGTAAACGTCAAGTTGATTGCCGATGACGGATCTGCCGAGCCTTGTCTTCGAGCCCCTGCCGCCGACGGCCTGGCGTGGCAGGATGGCGCCGATGGCCGGCCGCAGCGTGTGGTCACCTTGAGTGCCACGCTGATGTGCATCACCGGCCGCGCCAACGTGCGCCACTGAATCACCGCCCCTCAGCCCTTCCGCCCGCGAACCCCACCAAGGAGACCCCATGAGCCAACTGCCCGGACTCGACTTCCAGCTCGGTGAAGACATCGACGCCCTGCGCGACGCGGTGCAGGCCTTTGCCGCCGCCGAGATCGCCCCGCGTGCCGCCGAGATCGATCGCAACGACCAGTTCCCGATGGACCTGTGGCGCAAGATGGGCGAGTTGGGCGTGCTGGGCATCACCGTGCCCGAGCAGTACGGCGGCGCCAACATGGGCTACCTGGCGCACATGGTGGCGATGGAGGAGATCAGCCGCGCCAGCGCGTCGGTGGGCCTGTCCTACGGCGCGCACAGCAACCTGTGCGTCAACCAGATCAAGCGCAACGGCACCGAGGCGCAGCGCGCCAAGTACCTGCCCAAGCTGATCAGCGGCGAGCATGTGGGCGCGCTGGCGATGAGCGAGCCCGGCGCCGGCTCGGATGTCATCAGCATGAAGTTGAAGGCCGAAGACAAGGGCGGCTACTACGTCCTCAACGGCAGCAAGATGTGGATCACCAACGGCCCGGATGCCGACACGCTGGTGGTCTATGCCAAGACCGAGCCCGAGCTGGGTGCGAGGGGTGTCACCGCCCTCCTGATCGAGAAGACGATGAAGGGCTTCAGCGTGGCGCAGAAGCTCGACAAGCTGGGCATGCGCGGCAGCCACACCGGCGAGCTGGTGTTCAACAACGTCGAGGTGCCGGCGCAGAACGTGCTGGGCCAGGTGGGCGGCGGCGCGCGGGTGCTGATGAGCGGGCTGGACTACGAGCGCGCGGTGCTCACCGGCGGTCCGCTGGGCATCATGCAGAGCGTGATGGACAGCGTGGTGCCCTACATCCACGACCGCAAGCAGTTCGGCCAGAGCATCGGCGAGTTCCAGCTGATCCAGGGCAAGGTGGCCGACATGTACACCGTGCTGCAGGCCGGCCGCAGCTTTGCCTACACCGTGGCCAAGAACCTCGACAAATTGGGGGTCGAGCATGTGCGCCAGATCCGCAAGGACTGCGCCAGCGTGATCCTGTGGTGCGCCGAGAAGGCCACCTGGATGGCCGGCGAGGGCGTGCAGATCTTCGGCGGCAACGGCTACATCAACGACTACCCGCTGGGCCGCTTGTGGCGCGACGCCAAGCTCTACGAGATCGGCGCGGGCACCTCCGAGATCCGCCGCATGCTGATCGGCCGCGAGCTGTTTGCCGAGACCATGTAGCCAGCGCGCCGGTCGCGCGGTTGCGCGGTAGCGCTCGCAGGCCCTGCTTAAACTGTGCGCTGCAACATCAACACCGATCGCACCCCATGAGCGCTGAACTGCACGACCTGTTCGACAACAACCGCCGGTGGGCTGAACGCACCAAGGCCCGCGAGCCCGACTTCTTCAGCCGCCTGGCGCAGCAGCAGAGCCCGCGCTACATGTGGATAGGCTGCGCCGACAGCCGCGTGCCGGCCAACGAGATCCTGGGCCTCGACCCGGGCGAGGTGTTCGTGCACCGCAACGTGGCCAACGTGGTGGTGCACTCCGACCTGAACGCGCTGTCCACGTTGCAGTTCGCGGTGGAGCACCTGCGTGTCGAGCACATCATGGTGGTAGGCCACTACGGCTGCGCCGGCGTGCGCGCGGCGCTGCGCGGCATCCGCGTGGGCCTGGCCGACAACTGGCTGCGCCATGTGCAGGACGTGCGCCTGCGCCACCGCAAGCGGCTGCTGCACCTGCCCGCCGACGAGCAGGAAGACATCCTGTGCGAGATGAACGTGATCGAGCAGGTCGGCAACGTGGCCCTGTCCACCGTGCTGCAGGACGCCTGGGCGCGGGGCCAGCCCGTGGCCGTGCACGGCTGGGTCTATGGCCTGCGCGACGGCCTGCTGAAGAACCTGGGCGTGACCATGGATCGATCCGAGTCGGTGATCCAGGTGTTTGCCGCGGCGATCAAGCGTTATCCCCGAGGTTTGGCCATCGACCAGGAGTGAGCCGCGTCATGTTTCCCCATCGCCTGACGGACAGCCGCGCCTACAGCATCGCCGAAGTGATGCTCGACGGCTTCAACCGCCATTACCGGCTGTTCTCCGAGACCAATCGCGAGGCCAAGCGCCGCTTCGAGCAGGCCGACTGGCACGGCCAGCAGCGCGCCCAGCGCGAGCGCATCGAGTTCTACGACACGCGGGTGGACGAGGCCGTCGAGCGGCTGCAAAACGAGTTCGACATCGCCAGCCTGTCGGACGACACCTGGCAGCAGATCAAGCTGCACTACATCGGCCTGCTGGTCAACCACCACCAGCCCGAGCTGGCCGAGACCTTCTTCAACTCGGTCACCACCAAGATCCTGCACCACAGCTATTTCCGCAACGATTTCATCTTCGTGCGGCCGGCCGTCAGCACCGAGTACATCGAGAACGACGAGCCGGCCTCGCTGCCCACCTACCGCGCCTACTACCCCACGCGCGACACGCTGGCCGACACGCTGCTGCGCATCGTCGACAACTTCCAGCTGCAGCGGCCTTTTGAGGATCTGCCGCGCGACATCGCCGCGGTGCTCGACAAGCTGTACCGCCATGTCGGCGACAAGGTGCGGCTGCGCGCCAACTTCCAGATCCAGGTGCTGTCGTCGATGTTCTTCCGCAACAAGGGCGGCTACATCATCGGCAAGATCGTCAACGGCTTCTCCGAGACGCCCTTCGTGCTGCCGGTGCTGCACAACGACCGCGGCCACCTCTACATCGACGCCGCGCTGTTTGCCGAGGACGACCTGCTGATGGTGTTCAGCTTCGCGCGGGCCTACTTCATGGTCGACATGGAGATCCCGTCGGCCTATGTGCAGTTCTTGCGCTCGCTGATGCCACGCAAGCCGCGCAACGAGATCTATTCGGCGCTGGGCCTGCAGAAGCAGGGCAAGAACAACTTCTACCGCGACTTCCTCTACCACCTGCGCCACAGCAGCGACCAGTTCGGCATCGCCCCCGGCATCAAGGGCATGGTGATGCTGGTGTTCGACCTGCCCTCGTTCCCCTACGTGTTCAAGGTGATCAAGGATTTCTACCCGCCGCAGAAGGACACCAGCCGCGAGCTGATCAAGAGCAAGTACCTGCTGGTCAAGACGCACGACCGCGTGGGCCGCATGGCCGATACGCTGGAGTACACCAGCGTGGCCTTCCCGCGCTCGCGTGTCAGCGACGAGCTGCTGGCCGAGCTGCAGCACTTCTGCCCCAGCCAGATCGAGTTCGACGACGAGGCGCTGGTGATCCGGCACGTCTACATCGAGCGCCGCATGATCCCGCTCAACATCTACCTGCAGGACGCCACGCCCGAGCAGATGGCGCATGCGGTGGTCGAATACGGCAACGCCATCAAGGACCTGGTGGCGGCCAACATCTTTCCCGGCGACATGCTGTGGAAGAACTTCGGCGTCACCCGCCACGGCAAGGTGGTGTTCTACGACTACGACGAGATCGAATACATCACCGACTGCAACTTCCGCAAGGTGCCCAACCCGCGCAACGAGGAAGAAGAGATGTCGGGCGAGGTCTGGTACACGGTCGGCCCCAAGGACGTGTTCCCCGAGACCTTCGGCCCCTTTCTGCTGGGCAACGACGCGGTGCGCCAGGTCTTCATGAAGCACCACGCCGACCTGCTGGAAGCCTCGTTCTGGCAAGGCCACAAAGAGCGCATCAAGGCCGGCCATGTGCACGACGTGTTTCCGTACGACGCGCACAAGCGCTTTGCCCACACCCGCGCCGCGTCGCACGCGCCCTGACGGCGCCGCTGCCTGCTGCGCCCTCTCTCTCCCACATCAGGAGCTTCTCATGGCCGAATCCATCGTCATCGTCTCTGCCGCCCGCACGCCCATCGGTGGCCTGCTGGGTGATTTTTCGTCGCTCGCCGCGTGGGAATTGGGCGCGGTCGCCATCAAGGCCGCGGTCGAGCGCGCCGGCGTGCCCGGCAGCGCGATCGACGAGGTGCTGATGGGCAACTGCCTGATGGCCGGCCAGGGCCAGGCGCCCGCGCGCCAGGCCATGCGCCGCGCCGGCCTGCCCGACTCGGCCGGTGCGGTGACCCTGAGCAAGATGTGCGGCAGCGGCATGCGCGCGATGATGTTTGCCAACGACATGCTGATGACCGGCAGCGCCAACGTGATGGTGGCCGGTGGCATGGAGAGCATGACCAACGCGCCGCACCTGATGTTTGCGCGCAAGGGCGTGAAGTACGGCGCCGCGCAGCTGTTCGACCACATGGCGATGGACGGCCTGGAAGACGCCTACGAGCGAGGCAAGGCGATGGGCGTGTTTGCCGAGCAGTGCGTCGACAAGTACCAATTCAGCCGCGAGGCGCAAGACCAGTTCGCGATCACCTCCACCACCCGTGCGCGCAGCGCCAACGAGGACGGCAGTTTTGCCTGGGAGATGGCGCCGGTCACGCTGGCGGGCAAGGCTGGCGATACGCTGATCGCGCAGGACGAGCAGCCGCGCAAGGCCAAGCTCGACAAGATCCCGGGTCTGAAACCGGCGTTCAAGAAGGACGGCACCATCACCGCCGCCAACGCCAGCAGCATCAGCGACGGCGCCGCCGCGCTGGTGCTGATGCGTGAATCCACCGCCCGCCAGATGGGTGCCACGCCGATCGCCCGCATCGTGGCGCATGCGGTGCATGCGCAGGCGCCCGAGTGGTTTGCCACCGCGCCGGCCGGCGCCATCAACAAGGTGCTCAAGCAGGCCGGCTGGGACGCCAAGAGCGTCAACCTGTGGGAGGTCAACGAGGCCTTTGCCGCGGTGACCATGGCCGCGATGCGCGAGTTCGACCTGCCGCACGACATCGTCAACGTGCATGGCGGTGCTTGCGCGCTGGGCCACCCGATCGGCGCCTCGGGTGCACGCATCGTCGTCACGCTGCTGGGCGCGCTGCGCAAGCAGGGCTTGAAGCGCGGCGTGGCCGCGCTGTGCATCGGCGGCGGCGAGGCCACCGCGCTGGCCGTCGAGATGCTCTGACCCCTGTCCACTGATCCCCCGGAGACCCCCCCCATGCTGCTCAGCGACGACCACCGCGCGGTGCAAGAGGCCGTGCGCCAGTACGTGCAGGCCGAGATCGCGCCGCATGCCGCGGCGTGGGACAAGAGCGGCGTTTTCCCCCAGGCCCAGCTGCGGGGCCTGGCCGCGCTGGGCTGCTACGGCGTGGCCGTGCCCACCGAGCTGGACGGCGCCGGACTGGATTACCTGGCGCTGGCGCTGATCCTCGAGGAGATCGCCGCCGGCGATGGCGCCACCAGCACCATCGTCAGCGTCACCAACTGCCCCGTCAACTCGATCCTGATGGCCTTCGGCAACGCCGACCAGCAGCAGCGCTTTCTCAAGCCGCTGGCGCGCGGCGACATGCTGGGCGCCTTCTGCCTGACCGAGCCGCATGTGGGCAGCGAGGCGGGTGGGCTGAAGACCACCGCCGTGCTCGACAAGCGCGGCGACGGCGACCACTACGTGATCAACGGCGTCAAGCAGTTCATCACCAGCGGCAAGAACGGTGACGTGGCGATCGTGATGGCGGTCACCGACAAGGCCGCCGGCAAGCGTGGCATCAGCGCCTTCCTGGTGCCCACGTCCACGCCGGGTTATGTGGTGGCGCGGCTCGAGGACAAGATGGGCCAGCACGCCAGCGATACCGCGCAGATCCTGTTCGAGAACTGCCGCGTGCCGGTGGCCAACCGGCTGGGCGACGAGGGCCAGGGCCTGAAGATTGCGCTGTCGGGGCTGGAGGGCGGGCGTATCGGCATCGCCAGCCAGGCAGTGGGCATGGCGCGCGCGGCGTTTGAATGCGCGCTGGCCTACAGCAAGGAGCGCAAGGCCTTCGGCGTGCCGATCTTCGAGCACCAGGCGGTGCAGTTCAAGCTGGCCGACATGGCCACCAGGATCGAAGCGGCACGCCAGTTGATCTGGCATGCGGCCACGCTGAAGGATGCCGGCCTGCCCTGCCTGAAAGAGGCGGCCATGGCCAAGCTGATGGCCAGCGAGATGGCCGAAGCCGTGTGCTCGGCCGCCATCCAGGTGCTGGGCGGTTATGGCTACGTCAGCGACTTCCCGGTCGAGCGCATCTACCGCGACGTGCGCGTCTGCCAGATCTACGAAGGCACGTCCGAGGTGCAGAAGATCCTGATCGGCCGCGCGCTGGCGCAGGCCACGGGCTGACCGGGGCGTCCGGCCTCAATCCTTGGGCAGATACAGGCGGTCGGAGTAGGTGGCCAGCCACTCGGGCCGGAAGGCCACGAAGATCGCCGTCAGCATGCCGGTGAGGAAGGCCTCGCCCGAGGCGGTGAGAAAGCGCGCCAGCAGCAGGTCGCCGGTGTCGGTGCCGCGGGGTGCATCCACCAGCACCAGCGCCAGCGCGCCGGCGGTGGCGGCGGCGATCCAGGTGATGAAGAAGCCGCGGCCCATGATGTAGATGAACAGGTGGTTGGGCAGCCAGCGCCGCAGCGCTGCGCCCAGCGCCATGGCCAGCGTGGCCGGCACCAGGCCCAGCCACACCAGCCGGTGCAGCGCCTCGGGCCAGTCCAGCCCACCCACCGCCACCATCACGCCGGCCAGCGGCAGCAGGGCCAGCACCGTCAGCGGCCAGCCGGCCAGCAGCACCAGCAAGGCCGCCCCCGACAGCGGCTGGATGATCGGCGCCGAGGCGATCTTGTCGGCGCCCCAGAACAGCGGCAGCACCGCCCACCAGGCCAGCCACGGCCAGGGCGGACCGGCCAAGCCCAGGCTGCGCCAGGGCCGCAGCGCCAGCGCCAGACCCAGCATGGCCAGCAGCATCAAGGTGTTGAGCATCATCGACCGCATTCTGCGGGGCGGCCCGGCGCGCCGAATGCGCAGGGTCATGCGGCGCCACGCGGTCGGCCCGGTGGTGCGCGGGCTGGCCGGCGAGAATCGGGCTATGACTGATTCGAGCGGCGCGCCCCAGCCCCTGGTCCACTGGACCGACGACGATGGCACGCCGCAGCAGGCGCGCTGGCGCTCGCTGGCCGGGCATCCCCCGCCGCCACAGCTGGTGCTGGCCGACGATGCGCTGGGCGCCGACGCGGCCTACCGCCTGCTGAACGCGGGCACCGCCATCCTGTGGCTGGGCGACTACCAAAATGCACGCCACCTGCTGCAGGCGCTGGGCCGGCGGCTGGACAAGCGGCTGCAGCGGCCGGGCCGCCCCCACCACCACCCCACCGCGTCGCTGACCGAGGCCTTCCACACCCAGCGCCGGGCCCAGGCCGAGCGTGCCCGCATCCTGGGTGGGCTGCTGCTGCCCTTCGATGCCGACCACGGTGTGCCGCTGCGCCGCGCGCCCGACCTGCGTGCCGCCGGCGCGCAGGCGCATGGCCCGGTGGCCGCGCATTACGTGCAATCGCTGCGTGAGCTGCTGGGGCTGGTGGGCGCGTTCGAGTGGCGCCGCAAGGGCGTGATGATCCCGGCGCTGGGCGCGGCGGTCCACCCGCACCACGGTGTGTTTTCGCCGGTGCGCGGCGAGTACGTCGATCTGGTGGCGCAGGCGCCGCTGCCAGCGGCCGCCGAGGATCAGGGCGCCTTCGACATCGGCACCGGCACCGGCGTGCTGGCGGCGGTGCTGGCCCAGCGCGGCCTGCGCGTGGTGGCCACCGATCTGTCGGATGCTGCCTTGGCCTGCGCGGACGACAACCTGCGGCGCCTGGGCCGGCAGCGGATGGTCTCGCTGCAGTCGGTCGATCTGTTTCCCGAGGGCCGGGCGGGGCTGGTGGTGTGCAACCCACCCTGGGTGCCGGCGCCGGCCGGCTCGGCGCTGGAGGCCGCGATCTACGACCCCGACAGCCGCATGCTGCGCGGCTTTCTGGCCGGGCTGGCGGCGCACCTGGCACCGGGCGGCGAGGGCTGGCTGATCCTGTCGGACCTGGCCGAGCACCTGGGCCTGCGTTCACGCGATCAGCTGCTGGGCTGGATCGCCGCGGCGGGGCTGCAGGTGCTGGGCCGGCTGGACACCCGGCCGCGCCACGGCAAGTCGGCCGACGCCAGCGATCCGCTGCATGCCGCACGGTCGGCCGAAGTCACGTCGCTGTGGCGCCTGGGCGCGGCCTGAAGCCGGCGCCCTGAAGGCCGCGATCGATCGCAGGTCAGCCGCGTATCAGCCGCGTATCAGCCGGGTATCAGCCGCGTTGGGCCGCGGTGGCCGCGCTGGCCTGCGCTTGCTGGGCGGCGGCGGCCTTGGCCATCACGGTGGCGGCATGCTGCTCGGTGGCCAGGTGGTTCAGACTGCCCAGCGTGGCCAGCGTGAACATCAGCGCCAGGCCCAGGGTGGTGGTGCGGGCGGTGAAGGTGGTGGTGGTGGTGTTCATGCTGCGCTCCGGTGAGGGCTTCGGGGTGTCGATGGCCTGAACTCTAGGCACCCGCCCCCTGGTCTGCACGCGGCTTGCGACGAACCGTCCGCCGCGCCAGATCAAACGTGAAAAGCCGCGACGAGCCGATCGGCGTCAAGCCGCGGTGTCGTCGCGCCGACCGTAGGCCGGATCGATGTGCAGCAGCGCGGCGGCGATGAACGACGGCAGCGTGGCCACGCACACCCAGACGAAGAAGCCGGTGTAGCCCAGCTGGCTCTGCAGCCAGCCCGCGGCCATGCCCGGCAGCATCATGCCCAGCGCCATGAAGCCGGTGCAGATCGCGTAGTGCGCGGTCTTGTGGGGGTTCTCGCCGCCGCCGCCGGGCCGGCTGCCTTCGGCCACCATCAGCATGAACACCATGTAGGCGGTGAAGCCGAAGCCGTAGCCGAACTGCTCGGCCGCCAGTGCGGTGCTGACCAGCCACAGGTCTTGCGGCTGCCACACCGCCATCGCCACGAACAGGCCGTTGGGCAGGTGCATGCACAACATCAGCGGCCACAGCAGGCGCTTGAGTCCGCCGCGCGAGATCACCCAGCCGCCCAGCAGCCCGCCCAGCGTCAGCGCGGCCACGCCCACCGTGCCGTAGGCCAGCCCCACGGCCTGAGTGCCCAGTGCCAGGCCGCCGGCCGCGCGCGCATCCAGCAGGAAGGGCGTGACCAGCTTCAGGGCCTGCGCCTCGGCAAAGCGGTACAGCAGCAGGAAGGCCAGGATGCGACCGATGTCGGGCCGGCGGAAGAAGGCCGCGAACACCGCCAGCGCCTCGCGCGCCAGCGCGGCCTGGCGCGGTGCGGCCACGTCGGCGGCCGGTCGTGGCAGCGCCCAGGCGTGCCACGCCGCAGCCACGACGAAGCCGCCGGCCAGCAGCCAGAAGACCAGGCGCCACGAGTCGACCACCGCCGCCGGCGTGCCGCCGTGGCGCTGTTGCAGCCAGCCGGCCAGCATCACCAGGCCACCCTGGCCGGCGATCATCGCCAGCCGGTAGAAGGTGCTGCGCACGCCGACGAAGGCCGCCTGTGTGCGCTGCGGCAGCGCCAGCATGTAGAAGCCATCGGCGGCGATGTCGTGCGTGGCCGAGGCAAAGGCCATCAGCCAGAACACCGCCAGGCTGGCCTGCCAGAAGCCGGCCAGCGGCAAGGTCAGCGCCACCAGCGCCAGCGCCGCGCCCAGCGTGAACTGCAGCCCCACGATCCAGCCGCGCTTGCGGCCCAGCAGATCGACCAGCGGGCTCCACAGCGGCTTGATCACCCAGGGCAGGTACAGCCAGCTGGTGTAGAGCGCGATGTCGGTGTTGCTGACGCCGAGGTTCTTGTAGAGCACCACCGACAGCGTCATCACCACCACGTAGGGGATGCCCTGGCCGAAGTACAGCGTCGGTATCCAGCGCCAGGGCGTGGGCGCGCTGCTCACGCCGGGCACCGAAACGGGGGAGGTGCGTCGGATTCAAACCACATCGACGGCACTTTACAGGCCATGGCAGGGCTCACTCCAGATTACACCTGCGTTACACACGCGAGTCGGTACGGTAAAGTGATTTGAAGATTTGCTGCTTCGAGGCCTGCGCAGGCTCATCGGGCCCCGGCCCGGCAGCAAGGATCAACAACGGGATGCAAGCGGCCGAGGCCGGAGGAGTGCTGGATATGAAGCTCAAGTCGATCGTTCGGGCCATTGCCCTGCTGAGTGTGGCCGCGCCGGTGCTGGCGCAAACCACCCCCGCGGTGCAGCGGGTGGAGATCACCGGGTCCAGCATCAAGCGTTTCGCCAAGGAGGGGGCGCTGCCGGTGCAGGTGATCCGCGCGGCCGATCTTCAGCAACTGGGCATCGTCACCGCCGAGCAGCTGCTCGACCAGGTGGGCGCCAACGCCGCCAGTGTCGACAACGCCACCTCGCGCAACAACGTCTTCGGCGCCGAGCAGGACCGGCTGACAGGCGGCTCGACCTTCGCCAACCTGCGCGGCCTGGGCCCCACCGGCACGCTGGTGCTGCTCAACGGCCGGCGCGTGTCCACCCACGGCATGAGCGGCGGCGCCGTTGACCTCAACGCCATTCCGATGGCCGCCGTCGATCGCATCGAGATCCTGAAAGATGGCGCCTCGGCCATCTATGGCACCGACGCGATCGGCGGCGTCATCAACTTCATCCTGAAGACCGACTTCACCGGCGTCAGCGTGGGCGCCACCTACAGCCAGCCGCTGGCCTCGGGCGGTGGCGCCAAGCGGCGTGCCCAGATCACGGCGGGCATGGGCTCGCTGGACAAGGAGGGCTTCAACCTGATGGCCAGCCTGACGGCCGACAAGAACGACATCCTGCGTGGCATCGACCGCGACTGGGCGACTGGCTTCCAGCCGGCGCGCGGCCTGTCGCCCGACACCACCAGCGCACCGCATGCCAACGTCCTGGGCTCGGGCACCGGCACGACGGCGCTGGATGCCGCGGGCTCCACCGTCGGCCCCACCGATCCGCTGAAGTACACCAACCTCAACCTGCTGGCGATCCAGAACCAGTGCGACGGACTGCCCTTCGGTGTGCCTCTGGCCCCCAACATCCAGCTGTGGGACAAGTTCGGCTACACCGCGGCCAACAGCACCTACCGTTGCGCCACGGACTACGGCCGGCAGTTTATGCTGGCGCCGCCTGTCGATGCCTACAACCTGGTGGCGCGCGGCACCTTCAAATTGTCCGGCGCGCACACCGCTTTCGTTGAGTTGGTGGGCTCGCGCACCGAGGTATTGGCCGAGTTCACGCCCTACCAGTTCAGCACCACCTCCAACGCCGCCACGCACTATCCGGTGGGCGGCCCGCACTACCTGAACCTGCTGAACTACGGCGCCAACCAGTTCGATCCGACCAAGCCCATTGCCTACCGCCTGCGTATGGCCGATTGGGGCTACCGCACGCTGGAGAACACCTCTGACAACGTGCGCCTGGCTGCCGGCCTGGACGGCGAGATCGGTGCCTACAACTACAAGTTGGGCCTGTCTACCGGGCGTGCCGAGGGCGAGTCGGGCATGGTCGACGGTTATGCCGATACCAACAAACTGATCGCCGCATTGGCCACCGGCTTGATCAATCCGTTCCTGATGCCCGGCCAGCAGCAGACGCAGGCCGCCAAGGACCTGATCGAATCGACCAAGGTCCGTGGCCGGCTGTTCGGTGGCAAGACCGAGCTGATGCAGTTCGACGGCACGCTGTCGGGCGAGCTGATGAAGATGCCGGCCGGCCCGCTGGAGTTCGCGGTCGGCTTCGACCTGCGCCGCGAGTCCTACGACTTTTCCGGCTCCCAGGGCTTCACCTGCGTCAGCACCTTCACGGTGACCAATGCCGCGTTGCCCAATTCGGTGATGGGCTGTCCGGGCAACCCTTCGTCGCCCGACAAGTCGCGCGACGTGAAGGCCGTGTTCGGCGAGCTGATCGTGCCGGTGCTCAAGAACCTGGAAGTTCAACTGGCCGTGCGCCACGACGAGTACTCGCAGGTGGGCGGCACCACCAACCCGAAGGTGGCGTTCCGCTTCCAGCCGATCGACAGCCTGGTGCTGCGTGGTTCGGTGAACACCGGCTTCCGCGCACCCACGGTGCAGCAGCTCAACCTGGGCGTGGTCGAACTGGCGCTGACCGGCAACTTCAGCGACCCCGAGCGCTGCGCGATCGATCCGGCGCAATGCGCCCGTGTCAGCCTGCCCTACCGCGCCGGCGGCAACCCGACGCTCAAGCCCGAGACCTCCAAGCAGGCGTCGCTGGGCCTGGCGTTCCAGCCGATGCCCGCGCTGCAGCTGACGGCCGACTACTGGCAGGTCAAGCTCAACGACCGCATTCGCTCGCTGTCACCGGCCTTCATGATCACGAACTACGCGCTGTTCAAGGACAGCTTCATCCGCGATGCGCAGGGCAACGTGAGCTACATCCAGGCCGGCTGGGTGAACGCAGCCGAAAGCGAGACCAAGGGCCTGGATCTGGGCATGACCCACAGTGCCAATCTGTTCGGCGGCAAGCTGAGCACCACGCTGACCGCCACCAAGATGATCAGCCACAAGGAGCGGTTGATCGAAACCGCCCCGCTGAAACAGTACGTGGGCGAATGGAGCGGCACCACGCTGTACCTGCCCTGGAAGGCGTCCGGCAGCGCCGGCTTCAAGACCGGCCCCTGGAACACCACCCTGTCGATCAACTACAAGTCGAGCTACAACGACGAGAACATGTTGGGCTACGACAGCACGCCGCTGCCGGCGCGCAAGGTGTCCGACTACACCACCTTCAACCTGTTCAGCACCTACACCGGGATCAAGAACCTGACGTTGTCGGCCGGCATCATCAACCTGTTTGACAAGGAACCGCCGTTCACGTGGCACAACGTCGACGGCGTGGTGGGCGCGGGTTGGGACCCCCGTGTGGCCGATCCGCGCGGCCGCACCGTGCAGCTGTCGGTGAGCTACGACTTCAAGTAAGGGCCTGGACGGGGTGGACGCGCTGAATCTTCAGACGCCGGTGCGCGTCGAAGACATCGCCACGCACCCCGATTTCCGCCCGCTGGCCGGGCTGGTGGGTGTCGCGTTTGACCTGCGTTATGCCGGCAGCAACAACTTTGCCGGCAAGGTGCTTGACCAAGGGCTCGATTGCGCCTGGCTGCGCCGCGAGGCGGCGGCCGGCGTCGAGGCCGCCGCGGCCTGGCTGGCGCAGGCGCGGCCGGGTTGGCGGCTGCTGGTGCTCGATGCCTTGCGCCCGCACCGCGTGCAGCAAGCGATCTGGGCCGACGTGGCCGGCACGCCGGCGCAGGCCTACTTTGCCGATCCGGCGCGCGGCTCGATCCACTCCTTCGGCATGGCGGTGGACGTGACGCTGATCGACGCCCACGGCCGCGAGAGCGACATGGGCAGCGGCTACGACGAGATGACGCTGCGCTCGCACCCGATGCTCGACGCCGAGCACCTGGCGCTGGGCGTGCTGAGCGCCGCGCAGGTGGCCGAGCGGGGCTGGCTGCACGCGGCGATGGCGCGCGGTGGTTTCCGCGCCATCGCCACCGAGTGGTGGCACTTCGATTTCGGCGACCGCGACGCGGTGCGGCGCGATCTGCCGCGGGTGGATTGAGCGGGGGCCGGCGATGACCGCAACCCTGCGCCGACGCGCGCTTCTCAGACAAGGCGTCACGCTGACCGGCGCCACGCTGCTGCCTTGGGGCGCCGCGCCGGCGATGGCGCAAACCGCCGTCACCCGGTTGCCGGTGCTGCGCGCACCGCGCCTGAAGCCGGGCGACACCATCGGCCTGTTCAGCCCGTCGGGCGCCACCTACGAGCGCGCGCCGTTCGAGCAGGCCGCCGAGGTGCTGGCGGCGCTGGGTTTCCAGGCGCGCGAGGCGCCCAACGCGCGTGCGCGCCGCGGCCAACATGCCGGCAGCGCCGAGCAGCGCGCGGCCGACCTCAATGGCCTGATCGCCGACCCATCGGTGCACGGCCTGCTGGCGGTCACCGGCGGCTCGGGCGCCAACCGCATGCTGCCGCTGATCGACTACGCGGCGATACAGCGCCAGCCGAAGGTCATCGCCGGCTTCAGCGACGTGACGGCGCTGCTCAATGCGGTGACCGCGCGCACCGGGCTGGTCACCTTCCATGCGCCGGTGGCGGTGTCGGAGTGGAACGCCTTCAGCGTGGCCGAGTTTCGCGCGGTGCTGATCGACGCCGAGGCGCGCACGCTGCGCAATGCCGAGGACAGGGGCGACCACCTGATCGTCAAGGCGCACCGCATCCAGACGCTGCGCCCGGGCACCGCGCGCGGCCCGCTGGTGGGCGGCAACCTGGCGGTGCTGACCTCGATGGCCGGCTCGGCCTACCTGCCCAGTTTCGACGGCGCGATCCTGTTCCTCGAAGAGATCAACGAGTACATCTACCGCGTCGACCGCATGCTGTCCACGCTCAAGCTGATGGGCGCGCTCGACCGCCTGGCCGGCGTGGTGATCGGCGCCTTCAGCAACTGCGGGCCGGGCGACGGCAACTACGGCACGCTGACGCTCGACGAGGTGTTCGACGACTGGTTCGGCGCGCTGGGCGTGCCGGTGTACCGCGGCGCGATGATCGGCCACATCCGCAAGAAGTTCACCGTGCCGGTGGGCTTGCCGGTGGAGATGGATGCCGGCGCCGGCACGATCCGGCTGCTGACGCCGGCGGTGCGCTGACCGGCTGGGTTGGGGTGTTGGCGGCGGCTGCCGGCGTCAATGCAGCGGCTGCTGCGGCGCGGTGTGCTTCACCAGCCACGCCGTGGCCTCGGCGGCCGACAGTGGCCGGCCGAGGTGGAAGCCCTGGCCGAAGCCGCAGCCCATGCGGCGCAGCTGGTCGGCCTGGTCCAGCGTCTCGATGCCCTCGGCCACCACCTGCTTGCCCAGCGCGCCGCCCAGTGTCAGCACGGCCTGCACCACGGCGGCCTCGTGGTTGCCTTCGGCCAGGTCGTGCACGAAGCTGCGGTCGATCTTCAGGCTGTCGATCGGCAGGCGCGCCAGCCGCGCCAGTGACGAGTAACCGGTGCCGAAATCGTCCACCGACAGGTGCACACCCAGCGCGCGCAAGGCCTGCAGGTTGGCCGTGGCGGCATCCAGGCGCGTCATCACCGCGTCTTCGGTCAGCTCCAGCACCAGGTGGCGCGGCGCCAGGCCGGCGGCAGTCAGCGCATCGCCGACACGGCCCACCACGCCGCGGCTGGTGATGTCGTGGCCCGAGAGGTTGACGCTGACCGTCAGCTCGGCCCAGGCCGGGTTCATGCGCTGCCAGCGCACCAGCTGGGCGCAGGCGCTGTGCAGCACGAAGTCCGACAGCACGGTGATCAGCCCGGTCTCCTCGGCCATCGGGATGAAGGCCTCGGGCCGGATCGCGCCCTGCTGTGGGTGCTGCCAGCGCACCAGCGCCTCGAAGCCACCGGCGCGGCCGGTGGCCAGCTCGATCTGCGGCTGGTAGGCCAGCGTCAGTGCGCCGTCGGCCAGCGCGTGGCGCAGATCGCTCTCGAGCTGCACGCGCTGCGTCACCGCGGCATGCAGGCCGGGCTCGAACAGCGCGTAGCGCCCCTTGCCCAGCGCCTTGGCCTGGTACATCGCGGTGTCGGCGTCGCGCAGCACCTCGTCGGGCGAGGTGTAGCCGAAGCGGCTGAAGGTGATGCCGATGCTGGCCCCCGCGTACAGCGCCTGGCCGGCCACCTCGAACGGCTCGCGCATCGCCTCGACCAGCCGCTCGGCCAGCAGCAGCGCGTCGTGCTCGGCCTGCAGGCGCGGCAGCAGCACCGCGAACTCGTCGCCGCCCAGCCGTGCCACCACGTCGCTGGGGCGCAGGTTGTCCTGCACGCGGCGCGCCAGCTGCACCAGCAGGCTGTCGCCAGCGTTGTGGCCCAGGCTGTCGTTGACCAGCTTGAAGCGGTCGAAGTCGAGGTACATCACCGCGTACGACGCACCGGCATCGCTGCGGTGGCGCTCGACGGCATCGGCCAGGCTGTCGAGGAACTGGCGCCGGTTGGGCAGGCCGGTCAGGCTGTCGTGGAAGGCCAGCCGGTGCAGGCCGGCCTCGGCCTGGCGCCGCGCGCTGATGTCCAGCAGCTGCAGGATCAGGCAGGGTGCGCCGGCCTGCGGCTCGGTGAACTGGCCACCGTGGGCCAGCACCCACACCAGGTGGCCATCGGCACGGCGGCAGCGCAGCTCGAGCTGGAACGAGCCCGCGGCGCCAGCCACCGCCGGCTCGCCGGCGCGCAGCCGGGCATCGAGCAAGTCGCGGTCGGCGCCCTCGAGCACATCCTGAAAGTGCAGCGGCAGCGTTTCGTCCTCGGCCAGCCCGAGCAGGCTGCGCAGTGCCGGGTTGGCCTGCAGCAGCCGGCCGTCGAAATCCACCAGCGCCATGCCGATCGCGGCATGGGTGAAGGCACCGTGAAAGCGTTGCTCGCTGGCCTGCAGCGCATGCAGGTGCCGCTCGGCTTGCGCCGCCGCGCGCTCGGCGGCGCCCTGCATGGCCAGGCTGGCTTCCTGCTGCAGAAAGTAGTAGTGCAGCGCCACGATCAGCAGCACCAGCACGGGCAGCACCACCAGCAGCACGCCGCTGCCCGACTGGCGGTAGCTGAGGTACAGCAGCGAGGCCATCACCGCACTGCCCAGGTAGGCCAGGCCCACCCAGCGGAAATCACGCAGCAGCGCGGCCCACTGGAAGAAGGGTTCGTCGCGCTTGAGGCGCGGCACGCCGGCAACCATCTGCACGGTGAACAGCGCGTTGGCCGCAGCGAACAGCAGCATCACCGCCACCAGCATGGCCGGGTGGTCGAGCCGGCCCAGGTGCGGCGCCAGCGCACCGGGCAGGCTGCCGGCCAGGTTCATCGACAGCACCGCCACCGCCGGGCTGTACAGACGGCTGGTCCAGCGCCGCGAGCTGCGCCACGAGCCGACCATGGCCTCGATGCCGGCGGCCAGCGCAGCGGCCGCCGGGCCCTGCATCAGCAGCAGCAGGAAGATGAAGATGTCGCCGGCCACGAACGACTGCTTGGTGCCCGGCAGGCGCACCGGAAACAGCCCCAGCAGGATGGCGAAGCCGGCGCCGGCGGCGATCTGCAGGGCCTCCTGCAGCGTCCAGCCACGCAGGCTGCCGAGGTTGGTGATCAGCCCCGCCGCGCCCAGCCCCACCACCGTCCACCAGAAGGTGGTGGCCGGGCGGTTGTAGTCGGGCATCAGCGCGCCGTGCAGGCGCTGCCACCAGGGTGGGCGTGAGGGCGGTTGGCGGGGGGTGGTCAAGGCCGGGTCCTGGGCAGGTGGCGCACCGGCCGGCACCCGGGGCTCAAGCCCTTGCGCGGCTGCCGAAGATGGCGGTACCCACGCGCACCATTGTCGCGCCCTCGGCGATGGCGGCTTCCAGGTCGGCGCTCATGCCCATCGACAGCGTGTCCAGCGTCAGGCCCTGTGCGTTCAGCGTGGCCAGCAGGTCGCGCAGCGCCCGGTGCGGCGCCCGCTGCGCCGCCTCGTCGCCCGCGGGTTCGGGGATGGCCATCAGCCCGCGCAGGCGCACCCGCGGCAGCGCCGCGACGGCGCGCGCCACGGCCGGCACCTCGGCGGGTGCCAGGCCGCTCTTGCTGGCCTCGCCGCTGATGTTGACCTGCAGGCACAGCTGCAGCGGCGCCAGCCCGGCCGGGCGCTGCTCGCTCAGGCGCTGCGCGATCTTCAGCCGGTCGATCGAGTGCACCCAGTCGAAGGCCTCAGCCACCGGCCGCGTCTTGTTGCTTTGCAGCGGGCCGATCAGATGCCATTCGATCTGGCGGCGCAGATCGGCCAGCGTGGTGATCTTGTCCAGCGCCTCCTGCACGTAGTTCTCGCCGAAGGCCCGCTGGCCGGCGGCAAAGGCGGCGCGCACCGCGTCGGGTGATTGCGTCTTGCTCACCGCCAGCAGCGTGACGCTGTCCACGACACGGCCCGCCGCGGTGCAGGCGCGCGCGATGCGGCTGTGGACTTGCTGCAGGTTGCCGATAACGGTCGTCATAATGTTGCGAGCCTAACCCGAGCCACCATGGACATCACCCAACTGCTGGCGTTCTCCGTCAAGAACAAGGCCTCCGACCTGCATTTGTCGGCGGGCCTGCCGCCGATGATCCGCGTCAACGGCGACGTGCGGCGCATCAACGTCGAGGCGCTGGGCCACAAGCAGGTGCACGACATGGTGTACGACATCATGAACGACGCCCAGCGCAAGATGTACGAGGACACGCTGGAATGCGACTTCTCGTTCGAGATCCAGGGCCTGGCGCGTTTTCGTGTCAACGCCTTCAACCAGAACCGCGGCGCGGGCGCGGTGTTCCGCACCATCCCGAGCAAGATCCTCACGCTCGACCAGCTCAACGCGCCCAAGATCTTTGCCGACCTGTCGCTGCGCCCGCGCGGCATGGTGCTGGTGACCGGCCCCACCGGCTCGGGCAAGAGCACCACGCTGGCGGCGATGGTCAACCACCTGAACGAAAACGAATACGGCCACGTGCTGACGGTGGAAGACCCGATCGAGTTCGTGCACGAGAGCAAGAAGTGCCTGATCAACCAGCGTGAGGTGGGCCCGCACACGATGAGCTTCAGCAACGCGCTGCGCTCGGCGCTGCGCGAAGACCCGGATGCGATCCTGGTGGGTGAAATGCGCGACCTGGAAACCATCCGCCTGGCACTCACCGCGGCCGAGACCGGCCACCTGGTCTTCGGCACCTTGCACACCAGCAGCGCGGCCAAGACGGTGGACCGCATCGTCGATGTGTTTCCCGCCGCCGAGAAGGAGATGGTGCGCGCGATGCTGTCGGAGTCGCTCGTCGCGGTGATCTCGCAGACCCTGTGCAAACTCAAAGACGGCAGCGGCCGCGCCGCGGCGCACGAGATCATGATCGGCACCGCCGCCATCCGCAACCTGATCCGCGAGAACAAGGTGGCGCAGATGTATTCGGCGATCCAGACAGGCCAGAACATCGGCATGCAGACACTCGACCAGAACCTGGCCGATCTGGTGCGCCGCAGCGTGATCTCGGCGTCCGAGGCGCGCTCGAAGGCGAAGATCCCGGAGAACTTCCCCGGCTGATCCCAGCGCTTGAACGGGCCGGGGGGTAACACCCGGCTGCGACACCATCAAAACAAAGTACCCGGGAGTGAAGCACCATGGAACGCGACCAGGCCTCCAAGTTCATCAACGACCTGCTGCGGCTGATGGCCACGCGCGGCGGCTCGGACCTGTTCCTCACCGCTGAATTTCCGCCCGCCATCAAGGTGGACGGCAAGGTGACCCGGGTGTCGCCGCAGCCGCTGACCGGCCAGCACACGCTGGCGCTGGCGCGCTCGGTGATGAACGAGCGCCAGGCGGCCGAGTTCGAGCGCACCAAGGAGTGCAACTTCGCCATCTCGCCGCAGGGCATCGGGCGCTTCCGCGTCAACGCCTTCATGCAGCAGGGCCACGTGGGCATGGTGATGCGCACCATCCCGCAGGTGCTGCCCACCATCGACGGGCTGGGCCTGCCGCCGGTGATGAAGGAGATCGCGATGACCAAGCGCGGTCTGGTCATCATGGTGGGCGCCACCGGCTCGGGCAAGAGCACCACGCTGGCGGCAATGGTGGACCACCGCAACGAGAACAGCTTCGGCCACATCATCACCATCGAAGACCCGGTCGAGTTTGTGCATCCGCACAAGAACTGCATCGTCACCCAGCGCGAGGTGGGCATCGACACCGACGGCTGGGAGGCGGCGCTGAAGAACACGCTGCGCCAGGCGCCCGACGTGATCCTGATGGGCGAGATCCGCGACCGCGAGACCATGGAGCATGCGGTGGCCTTTGCCGAGACCGGCCATCTGTGCATCACCACGCTGCATGCCAACAGCGCCAACCAGGCGCTCGACCGCATCATCAACCTGTTTCCCGAAGAGCGCCGCCAGCAGCTGCTGATGGACTTGTCGCTGAACCTGAAGAGCATCGTCTCGCAGCGGTTGCTGCCGCGCCAGGAAGGCAAGGGCCGCATCGCCGCGGTGGAGATCCTGCTGAACACGCCGCTGATCAGCGAGCTGATCTTCAAGGGCGAGGTGGCCGAGATGAAGGACCTGATGAAGCGCAGCCGTGAGCTGGGCATGCAGACCTTCGACCAGGCGCTATTCGACCTGTACGAGGGCAACGAGATCACGCTGGAAGACGCGCTGCGCAACGCCGACTCGGTCAACGACCTGCGCCTGCAGGTCAAGCTGCACAGCCACCGCGCGCGCAACCGCGACCTGTCCGCCGGCACGGAACACATGAGCATCATGTGACCGCTTGAGCCCCCGGGTGCCTGGCGCCCGCCCCCTAGGGGCTGCGGAACGCGGCCGGGCAACCCGTCGGCATTCCGGGCGTATCTTCGGCACCGCACCCCCTGGCCGCCTGCGGCGACCTGTCCCTGTGGGGGAAAATGCGCGTCTGCCCAATACCTCTCGTCGAGACATCACCATGAAGACCTACGAAGCTACTCCTGCCCGCCGCGTGGCCTTTCTCGGCCTGGGCGTGATGGGCCATCCGATGGCCGGGCACCTGGCGCGTGCCGGGCACCAGGTCACGGTCTACAACCGCACCGCCGCCAAGGCGCAGGCCTGGGCCGCCGAGTACGGTGGCCGGGCTGCCGCCACGCCGCGCGAGGCGGCCACTGGCGCTGATTTCGTATTCGCCTGCGTCGGCAACGACGACGACCTGCGTGCCGTGGTGCTGGGCGCCGATGGTGCGCTGGCCGGCATGGCGCCGGGCGCGGTGTTCGTCGACCACACCACCGCCTCGGCCGAAGTGGCGCGTGAGCTGTATGGCGCGGCTCGCACGCTGGGCATCAAGTTCATCGATGCACCGGTCTCGGGCGGCCAGGCCGGTGCCGTCAACGGCGCGCTGACGGTGATGTGCGGCGGCGACGCCGAGCCGTTTGCCGCGATGCAGCCGGTGGCGCTGGCGTTCTCGCGCGCGGTCACGCTGGTGGGCGGGTCGGGCGCCGGTCAGCTGGCCAAGATGGTCAACCAGATCTGCATCGCCGGGCTGGTGCAAGGCCTGTCCGAGGGCATCGCCTTCGGCCAGAAGGCCGGGCTGGACATGAAGCAGGTGCTCGACGTGATCGGCAAGGGCGCCGCGCAGAGCTGGCAGATGGACAACCGCGGCAAGACCATGGTCGACGACCAGTTCAACTTCGGCTTTGCCGTCGACTGGATGCGCAAGGACCTGGGCCTGGTGCTCGACGAGGCGCGCCGCAACGGCGCGCGCGTGCCGGTCACGGCCCTGGTCGACCAGTTCTACGCCGACGTGCAGGCGGCCGGCGGCAACCGCTGGGACACGTCAAGCCTGATCACCCGCCTGAAGTGAGCGCACCGCGCGCCAGTGCGATCACCGGGTTTGAAGTGCGGCCAGTTCGGCCTCGCTGATCACCTCGAACACCTTCACCACCTTGCCCACGCCGCTGACCCCCCGGGCCAACTCGGTGGCGCGGTTGGCTTCGCGCTCGGTGACACGCCCCAGCAGGTAGACGGTGCCACGCTCGGCCACCACCTTGATGGCGTTGGCCTGCAGATCCTTGGCGTCGATGTACGAGGCCTTGACCTTGCTGGTGATGATGGCGTCGCTGCTGCGCGCGGTGAGCGAGCTGTTGCCCATCACCGCCAGCTCGTTGACGGTGGCGCGCACGTTCTCGATGCGGGTGATGGCCTGCTCGGCGGCACTGCGGTCGGCCTCGGTGGGCACCTCGCCGGTCAGCAGCGCCGTGCGGTTGTAGCTGGTGATGTTGATGTGGCCACGGTCGCCCACCGCGTCGCGCAGCCGGTTGATGGCCTTGAGCTCGATGCCCTCGTCCTCGAGCTGCGTGCCCGAGGTGCGGCGGTCGGTGATCGAGAGCGCCGTGCCCACCATCGCACCGCCGACGATCAGCGGGGCGCAGGCGCCCAGCAGCGTGGTGGCGGCCAGTGCGGCGGCCAGCAGGGCCGTGCGGGGCACGGTGATGAATTTCATGGGGGTCATGCAGGATCCTGTTCGCCCAGCAGTTGCAGATCGATCGCGTCACACAGGCAGTGCAGCACCAGCAGGTGGGTTTCGAGCACCCGCACGCGGCGGTCGTGGGGCACGGCCACCAGCACATCGGTTTCGCTCAACACACCGCGCAGCGCGCCGCCGGTGCGCCCGGTGAGCGCGATCACGGTCATGTCCTTGCCCTGCGCGGCCACCGCGGCGGCCAGCAGGGCGGGGTGGTCACCGACGCTGTCAATCAGCAGCAGCAGATCGCCCGGCTGGCCCAGCGTCTCGACCTGGCGCGCCAGCACCGTGTCGAAGCCGCCGGCCGACGGCAGCGCCGCCAGCGCCGACAGCACCGGGCCGTCCACCCCCAGCGCCAGCGCGGCCAGGCCCGGCCGCTCTCGCTCGAAGCAACCCATCAGTTCGGCCGCCACCAGTTGCGCCAGGCTGGCCGATGCGCCCAGACCGGCCACCAGCAGCCGGCCACCGGCGGTGAGGCCGGCCACCAGCGCGGCTGCCGCCTGTTCGATCGGACGGCCCAGCACCTCGGCCGCCTGGTACTTGAGGTCGGCGCTTTCGAAGAATTGTTGCTGGATGCGCTGTTCGAGCATGGACATCATCATAGGACAGCGCCTCGGCGCGGCAGTTCCGCGGCCGGGGTGCCGCCGGGTTCAACCGCCCCCGGCGTCGAAGGCCCCGGGCAGCCACTGCAGCTGGTCGCCGTCGATGGCCACCACGTCGAAGCGGCAGGGCGGCAGCACGGCCAGCCCCATCAGGTAATGCTGCGCGGCGCGCACGAGGCGCCGCTGCTTGGCCGCCGACACGCTGCCGGCCGCGCCGCCGTGCGAGGTTTCGCGCCGGCTGCGCACCTCCACGAACACCAGCGTGCCGTCGGGCGTGCGCAGGATCAGGTCGATCTCGCCGGCGCGCTGGCGCGGGCCACCGGCCAGCCGATAATTGCGCTGCACCAGCCGCAGGCCCTGCTGCTGCAGAAACGCCAGCGCCCGGTCTTCGCCGCTGTCGCCCACCGCCTTGGTGCTGGGGCTCGATGGCCCCAGCCCGCCCAACCCGCCACGCGAGCGGCCCCAGCCCTTGAACATCGTTTCCCCACTGCTGCAACAGGCCGCGGCCGCCGCCACCGGCGGCCAGCACCACCCGGCGGGCTCACTGTACGTGGTGGCCACGCCCATCGGCAACCTGGCCGACATCACGCTGCGCGCGGTGTTTGTGCTGGGGCTGGTGGACGCGGTGGCCTGCGAGGACACACGCATCACCGGCCAGTTGCTGCGCCACCTGGGGCTGGACAAGCCGCTGATCGCGCTGCATCAGCACAACGAGCAGGCCGCCGCGCGCGGCGTGGTCGAGCGGCTGGCGTTGGGCCAGCGCGTGGCCTATGCCAGCGATGCCGGCACGCCGGCGATCAGCGACCCCGGCGCCTTGTTGGTGGCCGCGGTGGCCGCCGCCGGCCACCGCGTGCTGCCCATCCCCGGCGCCAGCAGCGCGGTGGCTGCGCTCAGCGCCGCAGGTGATACCTTGGCGCAAGGCTTCACCTTCATCGGCTTTGCGCCGGCCAAGGGCGCCGAGCGCCGCGGCTGGCTGCAGGCGGCGGCGGCCGCGCCGGGCTGCCAGGTGATGTTCGAGGCGCCGCACCGCATCGAGGCGCTGGTCACCAGCCTGGCCGAAGCTGCACCGCAGCGCCGCATCACGCTGTGCCGTGAGCTGACCAAGCAGTTCGAGACCATCGCCACGATGGCCGCGGCCGCGCTGCCGGCCTGGCTGGCCGCCGATGCCAACCGCGCGCGCGGCGAGTTCGTGCTGGTGCTGCATGCACTGCCGGCGGCGGTGGTGGCCGATGACCACGGCCTGCCGCCCGAGGCCGAACGGCTGCTGGGCCCGCTGCTGCGGGAGCTGCCGCTGAAACAGGCGGTGGCGCTGGCCGCCGAGTTGAGCGGCGCGCCGCGCAATGCCATCTACCAGCGTGCGTTGGCGCTGCGGCGCGCAGCCGAGGCATCTGCCGGCGACGGTGACGATGGCGAGCCGCAGGACACCGACTCGGCCTGAACAGCGCCCATCAGCGGCGGTTTGCGGAGGTGAAACCCGCCCCCCTGCGCGGAGACCCCCGGTGCCTACAATCCGCCGATGATCTCTCGTGAACCCACCCTCGAACGCCTCGCCATCGCCCAGCAACTGCTGATCGAGCCCTTTGGTCTCGACGAGGCCAAGCTGGCCGGCGCGCTGGGCGTGATCGGCGAGCACCGCATCGACGACGCCGACCTGTACTTCCAGATCACCCGCCACGAGGGCTGGAGCCTGGAAGAAGGCATCGTCAAAAGCGGCAGCTTCTCCATCGACCAGGGCGTGGGCGTGCGCGCAGTGGCCGGCGAGAAGACCGCCTTCGCCTACAGCGACGACATCTCGGAGGCCAGCCTGCTCGATGCCGCGCGCACCGTGCGCAGCATTGCCGCGGCCGGCCAGAGCCGGCGTGTGAAGGTGGGTCGTGCGCCGCGCATTGCCACCAGCCGCGCGCTGTATTCGCCCACCGACCCGATCGCCACGCTCGACAGCACGCAGAAGGTGGCGCTGCTCGAGAAGATCGAGAAGATGGCCCGCGCCCGCGACCCACGCATCGTGCAGGTGATGGCCGGTGTGGCCGCCGAGTACGACGTGGTGCTGGTGGCGCGTGCCGACGGCACCCGCGCCGCCGACGTGCGCCCGCTGGTGCGGCTGTCGATCACGGTGATCGCCGAATCCAACGGCCGCCGCGAGGTGGGCTCGGGCGGCGGTGGTGGGCGCTTCGGGCTGGGCTATTTCCAGGACGAGCAGCTGTCGTTGTACGTCGACCAGGCGGTCAACGCGGCGCTGACGAATCTTGAATCGCGCCCGGCCCCGGCCGGCGTGATGACCGTGGTGCTGGGCCCGGGCTGGCCCGGCGTGCTGCTGCACGAGGCGGTGGGCCACGGCCTCGAAGGCGACTTCAACCGCAAGGGCTCGTCCACCTTTGCCGGGCGCATCGGCCAGCGCGTGGCGGCCAAGGGCGTCACCGTGCTCGACGACGGCACCATCGCCGACCGGCGCGGCTCGCTCAACGTCGACGACGAGGGGCACGCCAGCCAGCGCAACGTGCTGATCGAGGACGGCATCCTCAAGGGCTACATCCAGGATTCGATGAACGCCCGGCTGATGGGCGTCAAGCCCACCGGCAACGGCCGCCGCGAGAGCTATGCCCATGTGCCGATGCCGCGCATGACCAACACCTACATGCTCAACGGC
>Ga0155495_1031_pt1 | contig 64732 bp, 59 predicted proteins | sample RifCSPhighO2_12_FD_107153 | JGI IMG/M metagenome (GOLD analysis project Ga0155495, IMG submission 107153) | Burkholderiales bacterium RIFCSPHIGHO2_12_FULL_69_20
CGCCGGCCGCACCGCCGGCAGGACCGCCCGCCGCCGGCGCACCGGCGCCCGGCGCCAGCGCGGCGATGCCGCCCGCGGCCGGCCGGTTCTGCAGCCACCAGGCCGCACCCACGGCCGCCGCCAAGCCGACAACAACGATCAGGGTGTGCAGTTTCTTCATCGGGCGTTCGATCCAGTCAGCCGGCCACTGTAACGGCCGGCAACCGACCGGCAGGCCCAGGGGACTACTCGGGCCAGGGAATGGGCGCCGCGTTCAGGCCACGCCACGCAGCGACTCGACACCGCGGTTGGCCAGCGCATCGGCGCGCTCGTTGCCCGGGTCGCCGTTGTGGCCGCGCACCCAGTGCCACTGCACGTCGTGCTCGGCCACCAGCGTATCGAGCCGCTGCCACAGCTCGACGTTCTTCACCGGCTTGTTGTCGGCGGTGCGCCAGCCGCGCTTCTTCCAGTTGTGGATCCAGCTGGTGATGCCGTCCTTCACGTACGAGCTGTCGGTGTAGATCGCCACCGGCGTGCGGCGCTTGAGCAGCGCCAGCGACTCGATCACCGCGGTCAGCTCCATGCGGTTGTTGGTGGTGGCGCGGTCGCCGCCGAACAGCTCTTTCTCGTGGTCGCCCCAGCGCAGCCAGGCGCCCCAGCCGCCCGGGCCGGGGTTGCCCTTGCAGGCTCCATCGGTGTAGATCACCACGCGCTTGGCGCTGTCGTCGCTCATTCAGTCCTGCTCCTGGGGTTCATGGGGTTGGGGTTGCGGGGCACGGCCCAAGGGCGCGGGCATCACGCGGTGCCAGGCGTGCGGCTCGCGGTTGGCCACCACTGCCGGCGCGGCGCGGGTGCCGACCTTCTGCCGCCGCGCCAGGCCCACCAGACGCATGCCGCGCACCCGCTTGACGGCCTCGACCAGGTACACCGCACCCAGCACCGGCCAGCCGCGTGCACCGGCCGTCTCCAGCCATGCCATGCGCGCCAGCCCCTTGTCCGATCGCAGTGGCAGCCGCCAGCAGCCGAAGCGGCCGCGCTCGACCTCGAAGCCCAGCAGGCGCAGCCAGTCGCGCACCCGGGGGTAGCCGATGAACTCGCCCGCGCTGGGCAGGTAGAGCGGGCCGCCCAGGCCCAGGCGCTGGCGCAGGTGGCCGGCGCTCTGGCGCAGGCCCCACAGGCTGGCCGGGTTGAAGCCGACGATCACCAGCCGGCCCTCGGGCACCAGCACCCGCTCCACCTCGCGCAGCGTGTCGTGCGGATCACGCGCCAGCTCCAGCGTGTGCGGCAGCAGCACCAGGTCCAGGCTCTGGCTGGGGAAGGGCAGCGCGTCGAAGTCGCAGTGCAGCGCATTGCCCGCACCCATCGGCAGCAACGTGGACAGGGCTTCGTCGACCTCCGGCAGCGGCAGCGCCTCGGGCTCGCGCAGCGTGTCGCTGGCCACCCAGCGGTGCGGCATGCGGTTGGCGCGCAGGCCCTCCAGGTCGGGCAGGCCCAGCTGCAATGCATGGAAGCCGAACAGGTCGGTCACGGTGCGATCGAGCTGGGCTTGCTCCCAGGCCAGCAGGTAGCGCCCGGGCGGGCTCTGCAGCCACTGGGCCAACTCTATAATCGATGGATTGCGCGTCATGAACCTCGTTGCCCTGCCCGCCTTCTCCGACAACTACATCTGGATGCTCCACGATGACCACCAGGCCATCGTCGTCGATCCGGGTGACGCGGCGCCCGTGGCGGCCGCACTGGATGCCCGGGGGCTCGCGCTGGCCGCCATTCTAGTGACGCACCACCATCCCGATCACGTGGGTGGGCTGGCCGCGCTGCGGCCGCGGCTGCAAGGCCCGGTGTTCGGCCCGGCGCGAGAAGCCATCCCGCCGCCCTTCGAGCCGCTCGCCGACGGTGATAGCGCCTCAGCGCTGGGCCTCAGCTTCCAGGTCATCGATGTGCCCGGCCACACCGCCGGCCACATCGCCTACTTCCTGCCGTCGGCCGGTGACGGCCAGGCGCCGATCCTGTTCTGCGGCGACACGCTGTTCTCCGGCGGCTGCGGCCGCCTGTTCGAAGGCACGCCCGCGCAGATGCACCACTCGCTGGGCCGGCTGGCGGCACTGCCGGGCAACACCCGGGTCTGCTGCGCCCACGAGTACACCGAATCCAACCTGCGCTTCGCCGGCGCCGTCGAGCCGGCCAACGCCGCGCTGGCCGCCTACACCGCCGCCTGCCGGGCCTTGCGTGCGCAAGGCCTGCCCACCCTGCCCTCCACCATCGCGCAAGAGCGTGCGATCAACCCCTTCATGCGCTGCGAAGCGCCCGATGTGATCAGCGCCGCCCTCGACCAGGGTGCCGCCGATCGCAGCGGGCCCGCGGTGCTGGGCGCCCTGCGCGAATGGAAGAACCACTTTCGATGACCCCTGCCCACGCGGGCCACCCGGCCCTGGCCCCCATCACCCGTCGCTGGACAACGCCGCTCTCGCTCGGCGCCTTGCTGCTGACCGCCGCGCTGCTGGGCGCCTGCGCCACCACGGCGCCGGACATGCCCCCGATTGCCGGGCCGGTGTTGGCGCCCGCCGATCCGGTGGTGGTGCCCGCAGCGGTGACCGTGGCCGCGCCCGTGGTGGCCGCGGCGGCAGCCAAGGCCAGCGCGCCGGCGCCCGCCGCCCCCACCCTGATCGCCATCGACCCGCTCAGCCCCACCGAGCGGCTCGACCTGGGTGCGCCCAGCGCGCAGACCGACCTGTGGGAGCGTGTGCGCCAGGGCACCGCCATGCCCGACCTGGACAACGAGCGGGTGCGCAAGTGGGAGCAGTGGTACGCCAGCAAGCCCGACTACGTGCAGCGCATGACCGAGCGCGGTGGCCGCTACCTTTTCCACATCATTGAAGAGGTGAACAAGCGCGGTCTGCCCACCGAGCTGGCGCTGCTGCCCTTCATCGAGAGCGCCTTCAACCCGCAGGCCATGAGCAGCGCCAAGGCCTCGGGCATGTGGCAGTTCGTGCCAGCCACGGGGCGTGATTTTTCGCTGCGCCAGAACGTCTTCCGCGACGATCGGCGCGACGTGCTGGCCTCCACCCGCGCCGCGCTCGACTACCTGCAGACGCTGCACGGCATGTTCGACGACTGGCAGCTGGCGCTGGCGGCCTACAACTGGGGCCAGGGCAACGTGCAGCGCGCCATCAACAACAACCGCAAGGCCGGTCGCGCCACCGACTACGACAGCCTGCGTTTGCCCGACGAGACGCGCAACTACCTGCCCAAGCTGCAGGCGGTGAAGAACCTCGTGCTGCGGCCCGAGGCCTTTGGCCTGGCGCTGCCGCCGCTGCAGAACCACCCCTACTTCGTCTCGGTGGGCCTGGAGCGCGACATCGACCTCGACCTGGCCGCGCGCCTGGCTGGCCTGCCGCTCGACGAGTTCAAGCAGCTCAACCCGCAGATGAACAAGCCGGTGATCCTGGCCGCCGGCACGCCGCAGGTGCTGCTGCCTTATGACAACGCCAACCGGTTCGTGCGCGCGCTGGGCCAGCACCGTGGCTCGCTGGCCAGTTGGACGGCCTGGGTCGCCCCCAAGACCGTCAAGCCGGCCGAGGCCGCCCGGATGGTGGGCATGTCCGAAGCACAGCTGCGCAGCATCAACAACATCCCCAGGGGCATGCTGGTGAAGGCCGGCTCGACGTTGCTGGTGCCGCGCAGTGAGCACCGCGCCGACGATGTGTCCGAACACATCGCCGACCACGCGATGCTGTCGCTGGCCCCCGATCGGCCGCCGCTGCGGCGGGTGAGCTTCAAGGCCGGCAAGAAGGGCGACAGCGTGGCGGCGGTGGCCCGGCGCTACCGCGTCAGCCCTGCCATGGTGGCGCGGTGGAACGACACCCGCGCCGGCGCCCGCTTCAAGCCTGGGCAGTCGGTGGTGGTGATGCTGGCCTCCAAGCCCGGCAAGGCGCGCCCGGCACTCACCCGGGTGGCCAGCAAGGCCAGTGCGAAGTCTGGCGCCAAAGTCCGCGCCAAGGTCAGCGCCAAGGTCGCCACGCCCAAGCGGATGGGCAAGCCCACCGCCACGGCGCGCAGCCGCGCCACCAACAACTGATCGCCGCAGCAGCCCTATCGCACAGAATGGACGGGGCCGCGCCAGGCCAGCGCCGGATCAGCGCCGGTCGCTCAAGGCATGCGCCAGCGTCGACAGGTCGACATACTCCAGCTCACTGCCCACCGGCACGCCCCGCGCCAGCCGGGTGACCACCAGCGGCGCGCCGTCGGCACCGGGCAACGAGCGCAGCGCCTGCGCCAGCACATGCGCGGTGGCCTCGCCCTCGGCCGAGAAGCCGGTGGCCAGGATCACCTCGTGCACCAGCCCATCGCTGGCACGCGCCAGCAGCGGATGCACGCCGATGTCGGCCAGCCCGATGCCGTCGAGCGGGCTCAGACGGCCCATCAGCACGAAGTACAGGCCGCGGTAGCTGCCGCTGCGCTCAACCGCCGCCTGATCGGCCGGCGTCTCCACCACCAGCAACTGCCGCGCATCACGCTGCGCATCGCTGCAGGTGCCGCAGACGCGCGCTTCGGTGAAGGTGTGGCAGCGCTCGCAGTGCTGCACCGCCAGCGTGGCCGCCTGCAGCGCCTGCGCCAGCCGCTGCGCGCCTTCGCGGTCGTGCTGCAGCAGATGAAAGGCCATGCGCTGCGCCGACTTGACCCCCACGCCCGGCAGGCGGCGCAGCGCGTCGATCAAGCCGTCCAGGCTGCGTTCGGCCACTGAGCGATCAGAACGGGAACTTCATGCCGGGAATTTGCGGCATGCCGGCGCTCAGCTTGCCCATCTTCTCTTGCGTGGTGGACTCGACCCGGCGCACCGCGTCGTTGATGGCCGCGGCCACCAGGTCTTCGAGCATGTCCTTGTCGTCGGCCAGCAGGCTGGGGTCGATGGTGACGCGCTTGACGTCGTGCTTGCAGGTCATCTGCACCTTCACCAAGCCGGCGCCGGATTCACCGGTCACCTCCATCAGCGCCAGTTCGTCCTGGGCCTTCTTCAGGTTGTCCTGCATCGCCTGGGCCTGCTTCATCAGGCCGGCCAGTTGGTTCTTCATCATGATGGATTTGCCTTCGGTTCGCCGCCATCGGCGGCCAGGGGTTTGATCGAGCCCGGCACGATGCGGGCGGTGCGGAACTGTGCCATCAGCTCGCGCACGACGGGGTCGTTGTGGATGAGGTGCTCGGCGTCGCGCTGCGCGGTGTCACGGGCATGGTTGTCGCGGCGCGACAGGCAATCCTGCGCCGGCCCGGTGAGCACGTCGAGGTGTGCCGGCTCGCCCAGTGCGGCGCCCAGCGCGGCTGCCAGCTTGGCCGCCAGCGACGGGTTGCGCAGGCTTTCGCGCTCAACGCGCAGCTGCCAGCGCCGGCCACCGCCCTCGGCTGGGGTTACCGCCAGCAGCTCGGCCTGCCAGCCCAGCTCGCGCACCATCGCCACCACGCCGCCAGCGGCGGCCAGCGGCCGCATCACGGCGGCCCACTGGTCGCCCAGCGGGGTGGTCTGCAGCGGTGGCAGATCGGGGGCTGGGGCCGGGACTGCCGAGGCGGCTGGCTCGGCCGGTACGGGCGGGCGGGCAATTGCCCGCGGGCGCGGCAGATCGGAGGGCGTCGGCTCGTCGGCCTGCGCTGCGGCCAGGACTGTCGGCGCAGTGCCGAAGTCGTCGGGCACCTCGTCGTCCATCCAGGGCGGCGGCTCCTGGGCGATCAGTGCGGGCGCCGGCACCGGGGGCGTGAAGCGTTGGACGGGTTGCGGGGCAGGCGCCGGGGGCGTCGGCACGGCAGGCAGTGGCCGCGGCATCGCTTGCGGCCGTGGCACCACCACCGGCCGCGCCGGTGCCGTGCTGCGGGCCTCGCGCGGTGTGGCCACCAGCGGGGCCGCACGCGGTGCACCGGCCCCGGCCGGCGCGGCACCGGTCGGCGCAAAGGCCAGCAGCCGCAGCAGCACCATCGTCAGCGCAGCGTATTCGTCGGACAGCAGGCTCAGCTCGGCGCGCCCATGCACGACGATGCTGTAGAGCAGCTGGGTCTCGTCGGGCGGCAATTCGCCGGCCAGTTGGCGCGCGCCGGCGGTGTCGGGGTCGTTGTCGTCCAGCGCGCCGGGCACGGCCTGCGCCACCGCCATCTGCTGCAGCAGAGCGGCCATCTCCTCGAGCGTGCCGGCGGCCGACAGGCCCTGGCCGCGCAGCGCGTCCACGGTGGCCAGCACCGCCACGCCATCGCGCCCGGCCAGCGCCTGCACCAGCGCCGCCGCGTGCGAGCGGTCCACCGTGCCCAGCATGGCCCGCACGCCATCTTCGGCCAGCGTGCCGGCACCAAAGGCGATGGCCTGGTCGGTGAGCGACAGTGCGTCGCGCATCGAGCCGCGCGCCGCGCGCGACAGCAGCCGCACCGAGCCGGCATCGCTGGCGACGCCCTCGGCGGCCAGCACCTGCTGCAGGTGCGCGGCCACCGTCTCGGGCGCCATCGGCCGCAGGTTGAACTGCAGGCAGCGGCTCAGCACCGTGGGCAGCATCTTCTCGGGGTCGGTGGTGGCGAGCACGAACTTCAGGTAGTCGGGCGGCTCCTCCAGCGTCTTCAGCAGCGCGTTGAAGGCGTCCTTCGTGAGCTGGTGCGCCTCGTCGATCATGAAGACCTTGTAGCGGCCGACACTGGGCTTGTAGGCGGCGCGCTCGATCAGCTCGCGGATCTCGTCGATGCTGCGGTTGCTGGCGGCGTCGAGCTCGATGTAGTCGATGAAGCGGTCGGCGTCGATCTCGGTGCAGGCCTGGCACACGCCGCAGGGATGGGCGGTGACGCCGCCGGTGCCGTCGGCGCCGGTGCAGTTCAGGCTCTTGGCCAGGATGCGGCTGACGGTGGTCTTGCCGATGCCGCGTGTGCCGGTGAACAGGTAGGCATGGTGCAACCGGCCGCTGGTCAGCGCATTGCCCAGCGCCTGCACCACATGCGCCTGACCCACCATCTGCTCGAAGCTGCGGGGTCGGTACTTGCGGGCCAGGACGACGTGACTCATGGCTTCATTCTACGGTTGGGGCCTGGCGCGTCCGGGTGCCTGCGGGTGCGGGCCGGCCGCCGGGCCGAGCGGGGCGTCGCCGATAATCGCGCGATGAGTTCCTCCCATGCCCCCTCCAGCCCCGGCACCCTCAGCTACGAACAAGCGGGCGTCAATTACGACCTGATCGACCCGCTGAAGGTCACGGCGCAGCGCGCGGCGGCGGCCACCGCCGGCCACCTGGCAGTGCACGGCTTCAGCGAGGTGGCGGCCTCGCGCGGCGAGTCGGCCTACGTGGTCGACGTGGGGCCGTTCTACATCGCGACCATCGTCGAATGCCTGGGCTCCAAGGCCCTGGTGGCCGACGAGATGGCCACGCTGACCGGCCGCCCCTGGTACGCCGGCATCGCGCAGGACACCATCGCGATGGCGGTCAACGACCTGATCACCGTGGGCGCCACGCCGCTGGTGGTGCAGGCCTACTGGGCCGCCGGCGGCTCCGACTGGTTCGGCGACGCGGCGCGTGCGCAGGCACTGGTGGCCGGCTGGAAGGCCGCCTGCGAAGTGTGCAAGGTGGCCTGGGGCGGCGGCGAGACGCCGGCGCTGGCCGGCATCGTCGAGGCCGGGCGCATCGACCTGGCGGCCTCCTGCACCGGGCTGATCAACCCGAAACAGCGGCTGAGCGTAGGCGACCGGCTGGCCGCGGGCGACGCCATCGTGCTGCTCGATTCCAGCGGCATCCATGCCAACGGCCTGAGCCTGGCGCGCAAGCTGCTGGAGCGCCTGCCCGGCGGCTGGCTGACCGAGATCGACCCGGAGGCCCATCCCGGCCTGAGTTACGGCGAGGCGCTGCTGGCGCCCACGGTGCTGTACTCGCCGGTGACCGAGGCGCTGTGGGCGGCCGGCATCGTGCCGCATTACTGCGCCAACATCACCGGCCACGGCTGGCGCAAGCTGTTGCGCCACCCAGGCGCCTTCACCTACCGCATCCACACCGTGCCGCCGGTGCCGCCGGTGCTGAAGTTCATCCAGCAGCAGGCGCGGCAGGACGATCGCGAGGCCTACAGCACGCTCAACATGGGCGCCGGCTTTGCGATCTTCGTGCCGGCGGCCGACGCCGAGCGCACCGTGGCCATCGCCCAGGGGCTGGGCATCGGTGCGCGCGTGGCCGGCCAGGTGGAAGCCGGCCCCAAGCAATTGCTGATCGAGCCGCTGGGCATCCGCTTCGGCGACGACGACCTGCAGTTGCGCTGACGCGGCCCGTGCCCGCACAGCGGTGCAGGGCTGAGCGGCACCGCGCTGCACCGCGCCTGGGATGGCGCTTCGTGATTTCCTGCTCGGATGACGGCTGACCAAGCCGGGTGTCACAATTTGCCAAAGTCAAATCAGATATGATTTTTTAAATCATTTCGAGCCGACCATGTCACCGTTGTCATTCCCGTCCGCGCTGCCGCTGGTGCAGTCTCTGCCGCCCCACCGCGGCTTCGTCCGCCGCCCCACCCTGACGTGCCGTCGGGATGCCGCATGAACCTGCAGCACCCCGCGCTCGAAAGCACGCCGCCGCGCCTGAACCCGGCGCCGTGGGGCGCGCCGCCGCACGTGATGACGGCGCCGCTGGCGCCGACGATCGTGCCGCCGGTCAGCCCCGAGCTGCTGCGCCGGCTGCCGCTGCTGTGCCAGCTGGACGCGGCCCAGGCCCAGTGGCTGACCCGGCGCGTCAGCCTGCGCCGGGTGGCGCGGCTGACACGGATCGTCGATCAGGGCAGCAGCGAGACCGGGCTGCACTTCCTGCTCAAGGGCCACGCCCAGGCCGTGCGGCAGAACACCGAGGGGCGCTCGCTGGTGATCGACCAGCTGCGTCCGGGCGATCATTTCGGTGAACTGAGCCTGCTCGACGAGCAGCCGCAGTCGGCCACCGTGCGCTGCACCGTCAACAGCGAGTGGCTGGTGGTCAGCCGCGCCGACTTCATGCGCTGCCTGGACGAATCGCCGGCGCTGATGCAGGCGCTGTTGCAGACGCTGGTGCAGCGGGCACGCCGCAAGACCCGGCACATCATGCTGCTGGCGCTCAACGACGTGCATGGCTGCGTGGTGCAGCAGCTGATCGACCTGTCCGAGCTGCGCGCGGGCCAGCGCGTGGTGGTCGGCCGCATCAGCCGCCAGGCCGTCGCCGACATGATCGGCGCCTCGCGCGCGATGGTCAGCCGGGTGATGATGGGCCTGACGCGCAGCGGCGAGATCGAGTTGCTGCCCGACGGCGCGACGGCGATCCGTTGCCAGGCACCGGATCGGCCGGCGCGCCGCCGCGGCACATCGGCGCGCGCCTGAGCCACACGCGGGCGGCGTCGACAATCGGCGCTTCGGACCGCCCGCGCACCCGGCACCGGGCGGCCATCCCCGCGGATGCCCATGGTCAATCTCTTCACTTTCCAGCTGGTCGCGTTGGTGTCGGGCGTCTTGTACGGCCTGCTCGCGCTGACGGTCTGGTCGCTGCTGCATCACCGCCACCACGCCCTGCCGGTCAATCTGTGGACCGCGGGCTCGCTGACGATGGGCACCGGCGTGTCGTTGTTTGCCGCGCGCGGCCTGGTGCCCGACTGGGCCAGCTACGGCGCCGCCAACAACCTGATGGGCCTGGCCATGGCGCTGGGCATCATGGCGCTGCGCGTCGACCTGGGCCACCCGTTACGGGCCGGGCGCCTGCTGCTGGTCTGGTTGCTGAGTTCGGGCGGCTATTGGTTGTGCATGCAGTCGCCCGGCGAAGCGCCGCGGGTGTACTACGGCAGCGTGATGCTCATCCTGGGCACCCTGGCCTTTGGTTGGCACGCCGCGGCGGCCGGGCGCCACACGCCTTCGCGCAGCGGCCTGGTGCTGGCGGCGGTGGAAGGGCTGCTGGTCGCCGTGCTGGCGCTGCGCCTAGGCTTGATGCTGGCCGGCTGGGCGCCGGCGCGCGGGATCAGCGACACCTGGGATTTCGCCCTGGTCGCCTGCGTGACGGTGGTGTCGTCGCTGTACGGCAACCTGGCCTACCTGGGCATGGTGCTTGACCGCACCCGGGCGATCCAGCAGCGCGCCAGCGAGGCACAGCTCGCTGAATCGCTGCGACGCGAAGCCGCCGAGCAACAGGCCGCCGCGCTGCGCGGGCTGCTGGCGCAACGCGACCAGCTGGCCGCCGAGCGCCAGCAGTTGCTGCAACTGCTGGCACACGAGATCCGCCAGCCGCTGCACAACGCCAGTGGGGCGCTGCAGGCCGCGCGATCCGTGCTCGATGCTCCCCAGGCCGGCAGCAACCAGCGTGCGTCCGAGCGCCTGCAGCGCGCGCAGGTGGTGCTGGGCGATGTGCGCTCGGTGCTGGACAACACGCTGGCCGCGGCCAGCCTGCTGAGTGGCGGTGATGCGCTGTACGCGCCCGACACCGACATCGACTTCCTGATCGACCTGACGCTGGGCGACCTGCCCGAGGCGCAGCGTCACCGGGTGAGCGTGGTGTGGCGCGACCAACTGCGCAGCGCCGAGTTCGAAATCGGGCTGGCGCGCCTGGCCCTGCGCAACCTGCTGCGCAATGCCTTCAGCCATGGCGGGCCCGAGGTGTCGGTGCTGATCTGCGTCGAGGAGCAGCCCAGCCCGCCAGCGCTGGTGATCAGCGTGATCGACGACGGCGTGGGCCCACCGCCCGACTTGCTGCAGCCGCCCACGGCCACGGGCGGCCCGACGCCCGCGCAGGCGCTGGCGCAGCGTGGGCTGGGCCTGTACATCGTGCGCCAGGTGATGGCCCGCCATGGCGGCACGCTGGAGTTGTCGGCCAACCTGCCGCAGGGCCTGGTGGCGCGGCTGGTTTTTCCGCAGGCGGTGGTCGATGTCGTCGACCATCCACTGCAGCGCGCCTGATCGCGCTGGATGCTCAGGCGCGCTGCAGCGGCGCGCGGAACACGTAGCCCACGCGCGACTTCGACTGCAGTGGCACCAGCCCCGGCGTCGCCCGCTCGATGCGCCTGCGCAAGCGGTAGATGGTGGCGTGCAGCAGGTTCGGGTCGTCGGCCAGCGACAGGCCCAGCCGCCGGGCCAGCGTGTCGCGCGCCACCGTCTCGCCGTGCGCCTCGAGCAGGCAGGCCAGCACGCCGGCGTCGGCCGGGCTCAGGTCGATCACCGCGCCGTCGGGCGCCAGCAGGCGCCGGGCCGATTCGTCCAGGCGCCACGCCAGCTGCTGCGTCGGCTGCTGCGCGCCCGACGGCCCGGAGCGCCGATACACCGCCTCGACCGCCAGCGCCACCTGTTCGAAGGTGACCGGCTTGGCCAGGTGCATGTCGGCACCGGCCACCATCACCTGGTCGAAGACGTCGGCCGCCAGCTTGCCCGACACCACCAGCATGCCGGCCTGGGTGCGCCGGCGCAGCAGGCGCAGCAGGCTGACGCCGTCGATGCCGGGCAGCATCAGGTCGACAACGTAGAAGTCGAAGGCGAACGGCCGCTCGCTGCACAGCAGGTCGTCGCTGTCGGCAAACCACTGCACGGCCACGCCGCGCTCCTGCAGGTAGGCCGCGAGGTACTCGCTGAAGGTGGCGTCGTCGTCGATCAGGGCCAGGGTGGCGGGCAGCATGGGCAGCGTTGGGGCTTGTCGAGGGAACGGCCCGGATTGTCGCCCCACCGACCCGACACGCTGGCGCGGGCCATCCCCTACAATCGTCGGTGACGGGCCTCCCCGCATGGAAGCGCGCCCAACCGGGTCAGGTGGGGAACCAAGCAGCCCTAAGCGTTGCAACCAGTGCCGGGGTCAGGCTCGTCACCCTTCCTATCGGCCGTCCACGCGCGCACCGCCCTCAGCCCGTCTGGCTGAGCTGGCGAAAGGCCATCACCGCCTGGTTGCGCAAGGTGCGCATCAGCGCCAGCTCCCGATCACCCACCGCCAAGCCGCCCGAGCGCGCCTGGTCGGCATAGATCAGCGCAAACGGCGCCCCCTTCATCATCATCGGCAGCAGCAGGAACGACGGCGCGTTGACCTGCTGGCGGTACCACACCGGCAGCCGCTGCGCGATGGCCGGCGCCTGGCTGTCGGCGATCAGGGTGTCGCTGCCCTTCAGGCACACCGCGCCGAACAAATCGGGCGGCTGCCCCGCCGGCCAGCGCAGCGGCACCTGGAACACCGGGCTCAGCGCCGCCGCCTGGTCGCCCAGGCCGAAGCGGCCGTTCAGCCGCCCGGTGGCCGGGTCGCGCAGGCAGAACACCATGCGCTGAAAGCGCAGGGCGCGGTACATCGTCTCCAGCACCATGCGCAGCACCTCGTTGAGGCGGAAGCTGTCGCCCGACAGGGTGTCGGTGATGTCCTGGATGCCGGCGGCCAGCACGTCGGCCACGGCCGAGCGCTCGGCCACCGCCGCCGCCGAGGCCGCGGCGGCCGCCACCAGGGCGGTGGACGACAGGCTGTCCTGCCCGGGCACCGCAGCGGACGGCAGCAGCACGGTGGCGGCATGGGCCGCGCCCGCCGCCAGCGGCAATGTGGCGGCCAGTTGGTGTGGCAGCAGCGAATCGGCGGTGTCGCGGGCTGGCTCGGGGGCCTGGGCCAGCAACTGCTGGGCGCGGCTGCCCTTGGGCAGCGACAAGCCCATCGCGGGCGCCATCTCCGCCAGGGCGCCCCGCGCCGCATCCACCGCGCGCCGCAGATCGGGCAGGCCAAAGCCCAGCGCGCGGCCGTGGCGCTGGGCCACCGCCTCCAGCCGCTGCGGCAGCGTCTGCTCGTCACCCTGCCAGACGGCGTCGGACAGCTCGTTGGCCGCCACCGACAGCCAGCGCAGCCGTTCAGGGCCGTGCGCCATGGGCTGCGCGGGAGAGGCCGCCTCGGGCCGGCGCATGCAGCGCTGCAGCGTGTCGGGCAGGCCCCAGTGGCGCGCCACGCCCACGCCCAGCGCCTCGAAACCCAGGCCCAGCACCATGCCGGCGGCCCGGTCGGCCTGCAGATCGGGGTGGACGCGTGCGTCGGCCGCCGACGGCGTCAGCCTCAGCTGGTCGCGGATGGCCTCAGCCTCGTCGGGAAAGTAGTACTCGGCCAGCAGCTTGCCGAGGTTGTAGAACATCGCGCCGAGGAAGGCCTCCTCGGCATCGCGCACGCTGGACGACAGCGCATGCGCCAGTTGCCCGGCCAGCAGCGAGCGCAGGAATTCCTCCTTCAGCCGCTGGGCGTGGTGCTTGTCCTTCATGTGCTCGACCAGCACCAGCGACAAGGCCAGGTTGCGGATGCCCGCCAGCCCCACCAGCGCCACGGCGCGCGAGACGGTGGCCACACCGTGGTTGTTGCGACGGTACTGGGCGGTGTTGACCATGCGCAGCAGCTTCTGCGTCAGCGCCACGTCCTTCAGGATCTCGTCGGCCAGCGTGCCCAGGCTCTCGCTGTCGGAGTTGGCCATGCGCTGGATGCGCAGCACATGCTCGGTCAGCGCCGGAAAGTCGCTCTTGTGGCGCATGCGCCGCAGCAGGAAGTCCAGCGTGCCATGGCCGCTGCCGCTGTCGGGCACCGGGTCGTCGGCCGGCGCCAGCCACTGCATCAGCGCATCGCGCAGGCTGGCGGCACTGTCGTAGCGATTCGCCGGGTCGCGCGCGATGGCGCGCTGCACGATGGCGCGCAGCCGGTCGTCGGCGTCGGCCGCGTCGGGCAGCAACAGGTCTTCTTGCTGCACCCGGCGCAAGGCGGCGCGCGGCTCGCGCTCGGCCAGCAAGGGCTTGCCGCACAGCAGCTCGCCCAGCACCAGACCGGCGGCAAACACGTCCATCTGTGGTGACGGCAGGGCGGCCACCGCGGCCTCGGGCGACAGGTAGCCGGGGGTGCCGACGATGCAGCCGGCCAGGCCGTCGGGTGCATCGCCACCGGTGCCGGCCATCCGCGCGGCAATGCCGAAATCCATCACCCGGGCGCGGCCCTCGGCGTCGAGCAGGATGTTCGACGGCTTCAGGTCGCGGTGCACGATGCCCTGCGCGTGGGCGGCGCGCAGCGCGTCCACCACGCCCAGCATCAGCTCCACCGCCTCGCGCGCCGGGCGGGCGCCACGCTGGTGGATCTGCTCGGCCAGCGTGAGGCCGGGCACCAGCTCGAACACCAGGCAGGGCTGGCCGTCGATCTCGTCGGCCTCGAACACCGGCACGATGTGCGGGTGCGCCAGCCGGCTGACGGCACGCGCCTCGTGCAGCCACTGGCTCACCGGCTGGGCCGTGGCGTCACGCCGCAGCAGCTTGAGCGCCACCTCGCGGTCCAGCCGCTCGTCGTGCGCGCGCCAGACGGTGGCCTGCGCGCCCCGGCCCAGCAGGGACAGCAGGCGAAACCGGCCCAGGCGCTGGCCGGGCTTGGGCAGGCTCATGAAGGTGCCCTGGTCGCTGGTGGGTGTGCGGCGGGTTGTGCGGCGGGATGCGCTGCGGGATGAACGCCGGGACGCGCGGCGCCGGCCTCGTCAGCCTGCTCGTGCGGCGCAATGCCCTGTGCGGCCAGCTGCACCTCCTGCAGCGTGATGCCCAGCACGCGGCCATAACGCTGCACCACCCGGTGCAGGAAGGCCGCGCGGTGGTGCGGCGGCACGGTGCGTGAGTCGACCACCTCGTTGGCGCAGCTGGCGCTCAGGCGCAGCAGATCATTGTCGGTATCGGCATGGTGCACCGGCGCGGCCAGCGGCACGCGGCGCAGCATCGGCAGCACCGTGTCGTCCAGCCCCCAGTAACGCGCCACCGCGGTGCCCAGCACATCGATGTCGACGCCCAGCACGGCAAAGGAGGCGCCCTCCTCGCTCATGCCCGGGTCTTCGGGCTCGCCGGCGCGCACCGGCGGCGCCGGCAGCATCAAACGGCGGATCTGCGCCGCCTCTTCCGGAAAGTGGTACTGCACCGCCAGCCGGCCCAGGTTCTGCAGCATCGCCAGCAGGTACACCACCTCGGCGTCGTAACCCGCCGGGCGCAGCCACTGCGCCACGCGGCCAGCCAGGCGCACACGTTCGATCAGGCTGGCCAGGTCGTTGGCATGCGCCTCGTTGAGCGGCCCCGGCCAGGGCCGCATCGCCGTTGCCGCTCGGCGCACGCCGTCGAGGCCGATCATGTCGATGGCCCGACGGATGGTGAGGATCGCGCCATTGCCGCTGCCCAGGGCGCCACGCAGCTTGCTGCCGTTGACGGTGCGCAGCAGTTCGAAGGTCAGCCCCACGTCCTGGATCACGATCTCCGACAACTCGATGTTGCGCTCGCGCTCCAGGCTGGCCAGGCGCACGGCGCGCGCTGCGCCGCCCGGCATCGCCGGCAGCAGGCCGGCGGCGCGCATGCGGTCGAGCAGCAGCATGATCGGTCCGCCGCCAGCATCACCATCGGTGCGCAGCCAGCCGTTGAGCGCACGCTCCAGCGTGCGTGCATTGCGGTAGCGCTGGCGCTCCTGGCGGTCGGTGGCGCGGTTGACGATGGCGCGCAGCGCGTCGGGGATGGTGTGCGCGCCGGTCCAGGGCAGGCGCACGATCTCGCGCCCCAGCGGCGGCATGCGCTCGATCACCAACGCGGTGTCGGCCAGGTCCAGCGGCGCCACGCCGGCCAGCGTGTGGTGCATCACCAGGCCCATGGCCAGCACGTCGCGCTCGGCCGCGCGGCGCTGGGCCGGCAGGCCACCGCTGTCGCTCTCGGGCGGCAGGGCCACGCCCAGGCCCATCAGGCGGCAGCCGCTGCCCTCGGCCAGCAGCAACATGCTGGTCTGGACATCGTGGTGGGCGATGCCGGCCTCGTGTGCAAAGGCCAGACCTTCCATCACCTGCAGCGTCCACGGCACCAGTTCGGCCGGCGCGAAGCCCTTGTTGCCCAGTTTCTCGGCCAGGGTGACGGTGTTGCCGCGGTCGTAGGCGATGTAGGGCCAGCGATCGTGCTCACCCACCTCCACCACATGGGCCAGGCCCGGGTGATCAATGCGCGACGCGCGCCGGGCGTTGTCCAGCCAGTGCTGCAGCGCCGCCGCATCCCCCGGCTGGCTGCGTGGCAGTGCCAGGATCAGCTCCTGGTTGACCCGCGGATCGGACACCAGCCAGGCCATCGTGCGTGTGCTCTTGCCCAGCAGTCGAAGCAACTGGAAACGGCCAAGGTGGCGCACGGCGTTGGCCGATGGGGCAGGACGAGGCGGCGGTGTTGCAACCATGAAACGGCTCTCTCAAGCAGATGTTGCCTGGCCACTGTGTTCGACCCGACCGGGGCCTGACGCGCAGCGGCCAGTACGGACGGGTGCCAAGGATGTGGCTCGATTGGACCGAAGCCCGACCGCCACCGGTGCACCGAACAAGCGGCGCTTGGCAGCGTTGTTCGGCGTGCAGGCGCTCGGGCGTGGGCCACGCCCGCGGGGCCTTTGTGCCAAAATCGAAAAGGCCTTCATCGAGGGCTTTTGCCCTCCCGGCCCCCCAAGGAACAACGATGAGCAGCGACCTGATCAAGCACACCTCTGATGCCACATTCGATGCCGATGTATTGAAGTCGGCCACGCCCGTGCTGGTGGATTACTGGGCCGAATGGTGCGGCCCCTGCAAGATGATCGCGCCGATCCTCGACGAGACCGCCAAGGAATTCGGGGCTCGCCTGCAGATCGCCAAGATGAACGTCGACGAGAACCGCGAAGTGCCGGCCAAGTACGGCATCCGCGGCATCCCCACGCTGATGCTGTTCAAGGACGGCCAGCTCGCCGCCACCAAGGTGGGTGCCCTGTCCAAGGCCCAATTGACGGCCTTCATCGAGCCGCATCTATAATCTGGGCATTGCCTCGGCTGGTTGCGCCACAAGCGCGCCGCCGCGGCCTCAAGCTCAAGCCACCTCGCCTGCGGGTTCTTTGCCCGGCCCGGCGCGAGGTTCCGGCCTCCCACCCAGCGTCTCCGATGTCCGTCCGGCTTGTTAGCGGGCGGGCCTGCAGCAGCCCAGTCTGCGCAGCGCTGGCGTGATGGCCCATGTTGGCGGTGCCGCCCCGATGGCGGCCGGCCCTCTTCCGGTTGCGTGTCCCTGGCCCGGCGCGCTGCCCCACACCCCCCGGTGATTGCCCAAATGCATCTCTCAGAACTGAAGGCGCTCCACGTCTCCGCACTCATCACGATGGGCGAAGCGCTGGAGATCGACAACGTCGCCCGCCTGCGCAAGCAAGAGCTGATGTTCGCCATCATGAAGAAGCGCGCCCGCGCCGGCGAACAGGTGTTCGGCGACGGCGTGCTCGAGGTGCTGCCCGACGGCTTCGGCTTCCTGCGCTCGATCGAGGCCAGCTACATGGCCAGCACCGACGACATCTACCTGTCGCCCAGCCAGATCCGCCGCTTCAACCTGCACACCGGCGACCTGGTCGAAGGTGAAGTGCGGGTGCCCAAGGACGGTGAACGCTACTTCGCGCTGGTCAAGGTCGACCGGGTGAACGACGTCACGCCCGAGGAGAACAAACACAAGATCATGTTCGAGAACCTGACGCCGCTCTTCCCGAAAGAGCCGTTCAAGCTCGAGCGTGACAATTACAAGGGCGAAGAGAACGTCACCGGCCGCATCATCGACCTGATCGCACCCATCGGCAAAGGCCAGCGCGCGCTGCTGGTGGCCCAGCCCAAGACCGGCAAGACGGTGATGATGCAGCACATCGCCCACGCGCTGGTGGCCAATCACCCCGAGATCCACCTGATCGTGCTGCTGGTCGACGAGCGGCCCGAAGAAGTGACCGAGATGATCCGCACCGTGCGCGGCGAGGTCATCAGCTCCACCTTCGACGAGCCCGCCGCGCGCCACGTGCAGGTGGCCGAGATGGTGATCGAGCGCGCCAAGCGACTGGTCGAGATGAAGAAGGACGTGGTGATCCTGCTCGACTCGATCACCCGCCTGGCGCGCGCCTACAACAACGTGTTGCCCTCATCGGGCAAGGTGCTGACCGGTGGTGTCGACGCCAACGCGCTGCAACGCCCGAAGCGCTTCTTCGGCGCGGCGCGCAACGTCGAGGAAGGCGGCTCGCTGACCATCATCGGCACCGCCCTGATCGACACCGGCAGCCGCATGGACGAGGTGATCTACGAAGAGTTCAAGGGCACCGGCAACTGCGAGATCCACCTCGATCGCCGCATGGCCGAGAAGCGCGTCTACCCGTCGATCCTGATCAACAAGACCGGCACCCGGCGCGAAGAGCTGCTGCTCAAGCCCGAGATCATGCAGAAGACCTGGATCCTGCGAAAACTGCTCTACAACATGGACGAGATCGAGGCGATGGAGTTCGTGCTCGACAAGATGAAGTCGACCAAGAACAACCTCGACTTCTTCGACATGATGCGGCGCGGTGGCTAATCAGCAATCCGTCGCCTGCTGCCACGCTATAATCGCGGGTTTTCCGCTTGCGGAAAGTGCGCGGCGTGGTGCAGCGTGGCTTCCGGCAACACAGCGATCAAAGGTCTCCCCATGAAAGACGGCATTCACCCCAACTACCGCGACGTGTGTTTCGTCGACCTGTCCAACGGCTTCAAGTTCGTCACCCGCTCGACGGTGAACACGAAAGAAACCGTCAAGATGGACGACGGCCGCGAACTGCCGCTGGTGAAGCTGGAAACCACCAGCGAGACCCACCCCTTCTACACCGGCACGCAAAAGAGCATCGACAGCCTGGGCGGCCGGGTCGAGAAGTTCCGCAACAAGTTTGCGAGCCTGGGCCTGAACAAGAAGTCGTCGTAATCGACGCCACGTGCGGCGTCGGCCTCGCCGGCGCGCCGTTGTACCCGCAGGGCAGCTCAGGCTGCCCTTTTTCATGCGCTCGCCGGGTCGTACGCCACCGGCCTTCTATCATCGCCCGGTGACCCTCAAGCCCAACCCTGCCCTGGTGACACGCGACGCCGCCCGGCGCCTGCCGCGGCTGGCGCTGCTGTTGTTCTGTGCGGCCTATGTGTTGCCGGGGCTGTTCGGGCGCGACCCCTGGCGCGGCGCCGACCTGAACGCCTTCGGCCTGATGCTGGCCATCGCCGAAGGCCGCACATCCTGGCTGGCGCCGGCGCTCGGCGGTGTACCCACCGAGGCTGCGTTGCTGCCGCACTGGATCGGCGCGCTGGCGATCCTGGCTGGCCGCGGCTGGCTCGACCCGGCACTGGCCGCGCGGGTGCCGTTTGCCTTGCTGCTGGTGCTGACGCTGGTGGCCGTGTGGTACGCCACCTTCCATCTGGCGCGCAGCGAAGCGGCCCAGCCGCTGCCGCTGGCCTTTGGCGGCGAGGCTTCGCCGGTCGACTACGCGCGGGCCATCGCCGACGGCGCGCTGTTGCTGGTGATCGCCACACTGGGCCTGCTGCAACTGGGCCACGAGACCACGCCCGAACTGGCCCAGCTGGCCGCTGCGGCCTGCCTGCAATGGGCGCTGGCGGCGGCGCCGCACCGGGGCTGGCCCGCGCGCGCGGGCGTGCTGCTGGCGCTGCCAGCGCTGTCGGCCTGCGGCGCACCGGCGATGGCCCTGGCGCTGGGGGCAGGCGCGCTGGTGCTGTGCTGGCGCAGCCGGGACGCCGGCCTGAAATCGTTGGCGCCGTGGCTGGCGCTGGCGATGCTGGCATCGGCGCTGCTGGCCTGGCCGGCCGGCAGCTGGGCCTGGCGGGTGGCGCCGGTGATCGAACCAGCGTTGCTGGCAAGGCTGCTGCTGTGGTTTCTTTGGCCGGCCTGGCCGCTGGCGGTGTGGACACTGTGGCGCTGGCGCCAGCATCTGGCTCAGCACCACCTGGCAATCCCGTTGCTGGGCCTGGGCGTGGCGCTGCTGGCTTGTGTGGCGATGGACGGCTCAGACCGCGCGCTGATGCTGGGCCTGCCCGGCATCGCGGTGCTGGCAGCGTTTGCGCTGCCCACGCTGCAGCGTGGCAGCACCGCCGCCATCGACTGGTTCTCGGTGTTCTTCTTCAGCAGCTGCGCGGTGATCATCTGGATCTTCTACCTGGCGATGCAGACCGGCATGCCGGCGCGGGCGCTGGGCACGGTGCTGCGGCTGGCGCCGGGTTTCCAGAGCCAGCAATCGCTGCCGGCGCTGGGCCTGGCGCTGCTGGCCACGGCCGCATGGCTGGGCCTGGTGCGCTGGCGCACCGGCCGTCACCGCGAGGTGCTGTGGAAGAGCGTGGTGCTGCCGGCCGGCGGCGTGGCGCTGTGCTGGCTGCTGCTGATGACGCTGTGGCTGCCGCTGCTCGATTACGGCCGCAGCAACCGGCCGCTGGCCGAGCGCCTGGTGCGGCACGTCTCGCGCGGCGCCTGCATCGCTGCACCGGGCGCGCCGATGTCGCTGGTGGCCGCGCTGGAGTTCCACGGCCGGCGCCGGGTCGACGCCACCGCCACAGCGGCCGGGGGCACCTGTCCGGTGCTGCTGCAGACGCAGGCGCTGCGTGGCGCGGGCGTGGCCCATGGCGCCGCCGTGGCGCGGGCCCACGTGGCTGCGGGCTGGCGCGAGGTGGCCCGCGAGCGTCGTCCGACCGACCGCAACGAGGTGGTGGTGGTCTACCGCCGTGCGCCGACCGTTGCGCTCAGCCCGGCACCGCCGGCGTTGCCTCGCTGACCGCAGCCACCATCGGCGCCTGGCTGCGCACGCGCCCCGCCGGCAGCACGAGGCGGAAGCGCGAACCCTTGCCCGGCGTGCTGTCGATCTCGAGCGCGCCGCCATGGCGCTGCATCACGTGCTTGACGATGGACAGCCCGAGCCCGGTGCCGCCGGTGTCGCGCGAGCGGCTGCCGTCCACGCGGTAGAAGCGCTCGGTCAACCGGCCCAGGTGCTCGCGGGCGATGCCGATGCCGGAGTCGCGCACCTCGATCTCACCCGCACCGTCAGGCCGGATGTGCCAGGCAACATGGACCTCGCCGCCCTCGGGCGTGTAGCGCACCGCGTTGGTGGCCAGGTTGGCCACCGCGCTGAGCAGCTCGGCCTCGAGCCCGGCCAGCTCGAGCGCCGGCGGCTCGGCCAGCGTGATCACATGCCGGCCCGCCGACAGCGTGCGCGCATCGGCCACCGCCCGCTGCAGCAGCGGTGTCAGCGCCACCCAGCGGTCGGTCGGCGGGCGTGGGCTGCCTTCGAGCTGCGCCAGCGACAGCAGATCGGACACCAGCATCTGCATGCGGTCGGTCTGCTGCTGCATCAGCGTGATCACGCGCTTGCGCTCGCCCTCGCTGAGCGGCAGGCTGGCCATGGTCTCGACGAAGCCGGCCAGCACCGTCAGCGGGGTGCGGATCTCGTGCGACACGTTGGCGACGAAATCACGCCGCATCGCGTCCGCACGCAGCCGTTCGGTCACGTCCTGCGTGATCACCAGCTTCTGCAGATCGCCATAAGCGCGCACCACCACCTGCAGGCTGCCCTGACCACCTGGCGCAGTGAGGGTGACGGGCTCACGCCAGGCACCGTCTTGCAGGTAGGCCACGAAGGCCGGCATGCGCACCAGGTTGGTGATGGGCTGGCCCCGATCGCGCCGCGGGTCCAGGCCCAGGTGATCGGCCGCCACCGCGCTGCACCAGGCTATCTGGTCTTCGGCGTCGAGCAACAGCACGCCGTTGGGCGAGGCCTCGATCGCGGACAGAAATTCGTCGAGCCGCCGCTGCTCGTCGGCCAGCGCCTGCTCTCGCGCGCGCAGTGCACGTTCGATGCGGTAGGCCAGCTCGCCCCACAGCCCGGCGTCACGGGGCCCCGCACTGGACAGGCCATCACGCAGCCAGCGCAGCAACCGCCCGGCGCGCAGCACGTCCACCAGCACCACGCTGCCCACGCCCGCGAGCGCGCCGATCAGCGCACCGACATCGGCCGACTTCAGCGCCGCACCGGCCAGAAAGCCGACCGCACCACCCAAGGCCAGCGCCAGCAGCGCAGCCAGCAAGCGGGGCAGCAACCAGACCATGGGCGTCAGTCGGGCGGCAGCCGCAGGCTCAAGCCGGCACCGCGCCGATGTGCTGCGTCAGCCGGTAGCCGGCGCCGCGCACGGTCTCGATCATGCCGGCGGCCTGCGCCGGCGCCAGCGCCTCGCGCAGGCGCTTGACATGCACGTCGACGGTGCGCTCCTCGATGAAGACATGGTCGCCCCACACCCTGTCGAGCAGTTGCGCCCGGCTGTGCACCCGCTCAGGATGGGTCATCAGGAAGTGCAGCAGGCGAAACTCGGTGGGGCCCATCTTCAGGTCGACGTCACCGGAGGCCACCCGCCGGCTGATGCGACGGGTGGACGGGTCAAGCCGCAGGCCGGCCACCTCGACCACGTCTTCCAGCGCCTCTGGCGCCTTGCGCCGCAGCACGGCGCGGATGCGGGCCATCAGCTCGTTGGTGGAGAACGGCTTGGTCAGGTAGTCGTCGGCACCGGCGTCCAGCCCGGCCACCTTGTCGGTCTCTTCGCTGCGCGCGGTGAGCATGATGATCGGCAGCTCGCGGGTGCGCTCGGCGCCGCGCCATTGCCGCGCCAGCGCCAGGCCCGACTGGCCGGGCAGCATCCAGTCCAGCACCACCAGGTCGGGCAGCACGGCGTCGATGGCGCGCTGGGCCTGCTCGGCGGTGGCGGCAATCGTCACCTCATGCCCGGCGTGACGCAGGTTGATGGCGATGAGTTCGGCGATCGCCGACTCATCCTCGACCACCACGATTTGGCTCATGGTCTGGTTGTCCTCATCTCACGAGGTTCTCGACGGTGTCCACGGGGTTGTGGCGCACGTCGGTGCCCTTGACGATGTAGATGATCTGCTCGGCCAGGTTCTTGGCATGGTCGCCCACGCGCTCGATGGCCTTGGCCACGAACACCAGATCGATCGACGACGAGATGGTGCGTGGGTCCTCCATCATGTAGGTGATCAGTTTGCGCAGCAGGCCGTCGAACTCCTGGTCGATCTGGTCGTCGTGCCGCAGCACCTCGACGGCGGCTTCGACGTCGAGCCGGGCGAAGGCATCGAGCACCTTGCGCAGCTGCTTGGTGGCCAGCTCGCATTCGAAGGTGAGGTCGCCCACCGGCAGGCGCAGCCGGGTGGACACGCCCGAGTTGAGCAGCCGCTGCACGGTGCGGGCGATGCGCGCCGCCTCGTCGCCGATGCGTTCGAGGTTGGCGATGGTCTTGGAGACGGCGATCAGCAGCCGCAGGTCGCGCGCGGTGGGCTGGCGCCGCGCGATGATCGACGACAGGTCGCTGTCGATCTCGACCTCCATCGCGTTGACGCGCTCCTCCTGCTTGAGCACCTGGGTGGCGATGTCGCCGCTGAACGTGGACAGCGCGTACACCGCCTGCGCCACCTGCGACTCGACCAACCCGCCCATCTCGAGCACGCGGGTGGAGATGCCGGACAGTTCGTTGTCGAACTGCGTGGAGAGATGTTTGTCGCCCATGTCGTGTCCCCTGTGAATCAACCGAAACGGCCGGTGATGTAGTCCTCGGTGTCCTTGCGCTTGGGCTTGGTGAACACCTCCTTGGTGGCACCGAACTCGATCAGGTCGCCCAGGTACATGTAGGCGGTGTAGTCGCTGCAGCGCGCCGCCTGCTGCATGTTGTGGGTGACGATCAGCACGGTGTAGTCGGTCTTGAGCTCGTGCACCAGCTCCTCGATCTTGCCGGTGGAGATCGGGTCGAGCGCCGAGGTGGGCTCGTCGAGCAGCAACACCTCGGGCTTGATCGCGATGCCGCGCGCGATGCACAGGCGCTGCTGCTGGCCGCCGGACAGGCCGGCTCCGCTCTGCTCGAGCTTGTCCTTGACCTCGTTCCACAGCGCAGCCTTCTTCAGCGCCCATTCGACACGCTCGTCCATCTCGGCGCGCGGCAGCGTCTCGAACAGCTTCACGCCGAAGGCGACGTTGTCGTAGATCGACATCGGAAACGGCGTGGGCTTCTGGAACACCATGCCGACCTTGGCGCGGATCAGGCTCACGTCCAGGCGACGATCGAGCACGTTCTCGCCGTCGAGCAGGATCTGGCCTTCGGCGCGCTGCTCGGGATAGAGCTCGAACATGCGGTTGAACACCCGCAGCAGCGTGCTCTTGCCGCAGCCCGACGGCCCGATGAAGGCGGTGACCTTGTGCTCGGGCAGGTCCATGTTGATCTTCTTCAGCGCGTGGAAGCCGCCGTAGTAGAAGTTGAGATCACGCACCGCGATCTTGATCTTTTCGGTGCTGGGAATGTCGACCCGGGTGTCCATGCAGGAGTCCTCGTGGAAAGTCAGTGCTTGTTGCGCAGGAACACCCGCGCCGCGATGTTCAGCAGCAGCACGCTCATGGTGATCAGGAAGACACCCACCCAGGCCAGCTGCTGCCAGTTCTGGTAAGGGCTCATCGCGAACTTGAAGATCGTCACCGGCAGGCTGGCCATGGGCTGCGTCAGGTCGCTGGTCCAGAACTGGTTGGACAGGGCGGTGAACAGCAGCGGCGCGGTCTCGCCCGAGATGCGGGCGATGGCCAGCAGGATGCCGGTGATCACGCCCGAGCGGGCAGCCTTCAGCGTCACCGACGAGATCACCTTCCACTTCGGCGTGCCCAGCGCGTAGGCCGCCTCGCGCAGCGCGTTGGGGATCAGCGTGAGCATGTTCTCGGTGGTGCGGATGACCACCGGGATGACGATCAGCGCCAGCGCCAGGATGCCGGCGATGCCCGAGAAGCTCTTGAAGCGCGCCACCACCACCGCATAGATGAACAGGCCGATGACGATGGACGGCGCTGACAGCAGGATGTCGTTGATGAAGCGGGTGGCATGGCCCAGCCAGGACTTCTGGCCGTACTCGGCCAGGTAGATGCCGGCCATCACACCGATCGGCGTGCCCAGCAGCGTGGCCAGGCCGGCCATCACGATCGAGCCGAAGATGGCGTTGGCCAGCCCCCCCACGTCGGCCATCGGCGGTGGCGTCATTTCGGTGAACACCGAGAGCGCCAGCCCCCCCACCCCGAGGCGGAAGGTCTCGAACAGGATCCAGACCAACCAGAACACACCGAAAGCCATCGCACCGAACGACAGCAGCAGCGCGATCACGTTGATCAGCTTGCGCTTGCGGTGCATCGCCAGGCGGCCCGCCTGCTGCGTGGCGCTGAACTTGATGCTGTGGTTGCTCATGATTTGGTGCCCTCCCCCTTGCGCAGCTGCGCCAACAGCAGCTTGGACAGCGACAGCACCACGAAGGTGATGAAGAACAGCACCAGGCCGAGGTAGATCAGCGACGCCTGGTGCAGGCCTTCGCCGGCCTCGGCAAACTCGTTGGCCAGCGCCGAGGTGATGCTGTTGGCCGCCTCGAACAGCGACAGCGACTCCAGCTGGTTGAAGTTGCCGATGACAAAGGTCACCGCCATGGTCTCGCCCAGCGCCCGGCCCAGGCCCAGCATGACGCCGCCGACCACACCGCTCTTGGTGTAGGGCAGCACCACGCGCGACACCACCTCCCAGGTGGTGGCGCCCAGCCCGTAGGCCGATTCCTTGAGCATCGGCGGCGTCACCTCGAACACATCACGCATCACCGAAGCGATGAACGGGATGATCATGATCGCCAGGATGATGCCGGCCGACAGCAGGCCGATGCCCACCGGCGCGCCGGAGACGAAGGTCTCCAGCACCGGCACGCCCTTGAACAGCTTCTGCAGCGGCTGCTGCACCCAGGTCGACAGGATGGGGCTGAACACCAGCAGGCCCCACATGCCGTAGACGATGGAGGGCACCGCCGCCAGCAACTCGATGGCCGTGCCCAGCGGGCGCTTCAGCCAGCGCGGCGACATCTCGGTGAGGAACAGCGCAATGCCGAAGCTCACCGGCACCGCGATCACCAGCGCGATCAGCGAGGTCATCAGCGTGCCGTAGATCATCACCAGGCCGCCGAACTTCTCCTGCACCGGGTCCCAGTCCGTCGACCACAGGAAGCCCAGCCCGAAATGCTGGATCGCCGGCGCAGCACCGACGATCAGCGACCCGATGATGCCCACCAGCAGCAGCAGCGTGAGCCAGGCCGCCCCATGCGCCAGGATCGAAAAAAGCCGATCCGCCCAGGGGGCGACGCGGCGACGTTCGGGCGGCTTGGAGTGAGGCGTCACGTGGTCGTCCGGCTTGTACGAGGTGACGGGTAGGGTAGCGGCCACAGGGCCTCCGCGGAACTGGGATCGTCAACAAGGGGTGCGGCCGCAGCCGCACCCACGGCAGCTCACTTGAAGGCGATGGCCTTGCCGGCGCCGTCCTTGATGCTGTCGGTCCACTGCTTGCGCACCAGGGCCTTCACCGAGTCGGGCAGCGGCACGTAGTCCAGGTCGTCGGCCATCTTGTCGCCGTTGTTGAAGGCCCACTCGAAGAACTTCAGCGCATTGCTGGCATTGACCGGCTTGTCCTGGCTCTTGTACATCAGGATGTAGGTCGGGTTGGTCAGCGGCCAGGCCTCCTTGCCGGGTTGCTCGGTGGTGATCTGGTAGAAGGTCTTGTTCCAGTCGGCACCCGCGGCGGCGGCCTTGAAGGCGGTGTCGTTGGGAGCGACGAAGTTGCCGTCCTTGTTCTTCATCAGCGTGTACGTCATCTTGTTCTGCTTGACGTAGGCGTACTCGACATAACCGATCGAGTTGGGCAGGCGCTGCACGAAGGCGGCCACGCCCTCGTTGCCCTTGCCGCCGGCGCCGGTGGGCCAGTTCACCGCGGTGCCTTCACCGGCCTTGGCCTTCCACTCGGCATTCACCTTCGACAGGTAGTTGGTGAAGATGAAGGTGGTGCCCGAGCCGTCGGCACGGCGCACCACCGAGATCTCGGCATCGGGCAACGGCACGCCCGGGTTCAGCGCGGTCAGCGCCGCGTCGTTCCACTTGCTGATCTTGCCCAGGTAGATGTCGCCCAGCACCTGACCGGTCAGCTTGATCTGGCCCGGGGCGATGCCCTTGATGTTGACCACCGGCACCACGCCGCCGATCACCGTGGGGAACTGGACCATGCCGTCCCGGGCGAGATCCTCGTCTTTCAGCGGCATGTCGGAGGCGCCGAAGTCGACCGTCTTGGATTTGATCTGCTTGATACCGGCACCCGACCCCACCGACTGGTAGTTGATGCGTGCGCCGGTGGCCTTGTTGTAGGCATCGGCCCACTTGGCATAGATGGGCGCGGGGAAAGTGGCGCCGGCGCCGGTCACGTCCTGCGCGAACGCCGCAGCAGGAATCAGGGCGGCCGACACCAGGGCGGTGCGGAGAAGGATCGAAGTCATGGGCAGTGGCCTTTCAGCGTGTGGGATGGTCAGGTCTGAAACCAGCCCGCACTCTAAATAGCCCGTGTGACACGCTCATGACGGACTGTCACACAGCCGCCAACCGTCACAAACCCATCATCGAAGGCGGTGCGGCTGTCACATGGCCGGTCCGCAGACGCCGACCGTGCAGCATCAAGTCTTGGCCGCCGCCGCCAGGCGCTCGGCCAGCGCGCGCCCCTGAGTCGCATCGCGCGATTCGACCATCACCCGCAGCACCGGCTCAGTGCCCGAGGCGCGGATCAGCACCCGGCCCTGGCCGGCCAGCTCGGCCTCGACCGCGCGGGTCTCGGCCGCCAGATGCGGGTTCTGCTGCCAATCGGCCAGGCTGGGCAGCCGCACGTTGAGCAGGGTCTGCGGGAATAGCGTCACGCCTTCGAGCATCTGCGCCAACGTCTGCTGCGAGCGCTGCGTGGCCTGCAGCACCTGCAGCGCGCTGACGATGCCGTCGCCGGTGGTGTGTTTGTCCAGCGCCAGCAGGTGGCCCGAGCCCTCACCACCCAGCAACCAACCGCGTCGCGCCAGTTCTTCGAGCACGTAGCGGTCGCCCACCTTGGCGCGCACCAGCTCAACACCGCGCGCCTGCAACGCCAGTTCGACCGCCATGTTGGTCATCAACGTGCCCACCGCGCCAGGCACGGCCTGGCCCTGCGCCAGACGGTCGGCCACCATCACGTAGAGCAATTCGTCGCCGTTGAACAGCCGGCCGCGGGCGTCGACCAGCTGCAGCCGGTCGGCATCACCGTCGAGCGCCACACCGTAGTCGGCGCCATGCTGGGCCACCGCGGCCACCAGTGCCTGCGGCGCGGTGGCGCCCACGCCGTCGTTGATGTTGGTGCCGTCGGGATTGCAACCGATGGTGATGACCTCGGCGCCCAACTCGTGAAACACATCGGGCGCCACGTGGTACGCCGCGCCATGGGCGGCGTCGACCACGATCTTCAGCCCACGCAGCGTCAGGTCGGTGCCGACAGTCGCCTTGCAGAACTCGACATAACGCCCGCGCGCGTCGCGCAAGCGGCTGGCCTTGCCCAGGTTCGCTGAATCGGCCCACTGCGGCGGCTCGTCCAGCGCCGCCTCGACCGCGCGCTCCCAGTCGTCGGGCAGCTTCTCGCCCTTGGCCGAGAAGAACTTGATGCCGTTGTCGGGGTAGGCGTTGTGCGACGCGCTGATCACCACGCCCAGATCGAGCCGCAACGCCCGCGTGAGGTAGGCCACGCCCGGCGTGGGCAGCGGCCCGGTCAGCATCGTATCGACCCCAGCCGACGACAGGCCGGCCTCGAGCGAGCTTTCGATCATGTAGCCCGAGATGCGCGTGTCCTTGCCGATCAGCACCGTCGGCCGTTTCAAGCTGCGCTTGAGCACGCGGCCCACGGCATGGCCCAGGCGCAGCATGAAGTCGGGGGTGATCGGTGCCTGGCCCACCGTGCCGCGGATGCCGTCGGTGCCGAAGAATTTTCTGGTCATGTTTGGTTGTCCCTGTTCGTCGATTGATTCAAACCAGCCCCGCAGCCGATCAGGCCGGCAACAAGCCCGCGGCCGCCCAGACCTTCAGCGCATCGACCGTGGCGGCCACGTCGTGCACCCGCAGCACCTGGGCACCACGCTGCACACAGGCCAGCGCCGCAGCCACGCTGGGCACCAGCCGCTGGTCCACTGGCCGGCCAGTCAGTGCGCCGAGCGTGGATTTTCGGCTCCAGCCCACCAGCAGCGGCTGATCCAGCGCCAGCAACTCCGCCTGGCGCTGCAAAAGGGCCCAGTTGTGGGCGGGCGTCTTGCCGAAGCCGATGCCCGGATCGAGCGCGATGCGGTCTGGCGCCACGCCCGCCGCACGCACCTCGGCCAGCCGCTGGCGCAACCACGCCGCCACCTCGCGCACCACGTCGCCATCGTAGTGCGGCGAGCGCTGCATCACGCCCGGCTCACCCTGCATGTGCATCAGGCACACGCCGCAGGCCGGATGGGCCGCCACCGCCGCCAGGGCGCCGGGCCGGACCAGCGAGCGCACGTCGTTGATGATGTCCACGCCCAGATCCAGCGCCGCGCGCATGACCTCGGGCGCGCTGGTGTCCACCGACACCGGCACCCCCAGCGTCACCGCGTGGTGCAAGACGGGCAGCACGCGGGCCAGTTCTTCGTCGGCGTCGGGCTGGCGGGCATCCGGGCGGGTGGATTCACCGCCGATGTCCAGCATATCGGCGCCCTCACGCAGCAACTGTTCGCAATGGGCCTGGGCGGCCGATGCCGTGGCATGCCGGCCGCCATCGGAGAACGAATCGGGCGTGGCATTGACGATGCCCATCACCTGCGGCCGGCGCAGGTCGATGCAAAAACGGGTGGTCTGCCAGTGCATGAAGAGGCGATGGGGAACACGTGCCCAAGACAACGGGGCCCGAAGGCCCCGTTGGTCAAACGATCACGCGTTGTGATGCTGCGCGATCAGGCGGCGGCGGCCGGTGCGCCGTCGGTGGCCACCGGGCCGCTGCCGCTGGTCGGGCCCGAACCGCCACCGGTGCGGGCGTTCGGCGTCCAGTCCTTGGGCGGGCGCGGCTGCTTGCCGTGCATGATGTCGTCGATCTGCTCGGCATCAATGGTTTCCCATTCGAGCAAGGCCTTGGCCATCGCGTGCATCTTGTCCTGGTTGTCCTCGATGTGCTTGCGGGCGATGGTGTACTGCTCGTCGATGATGCGGCGGATCACCGCGTCCACCTTGCGCATCGTCTCTTCGGACATCGTGGTGGTCTTGGTCACCGATCGGCCGAGGAACACCTCACCCTCGTTCTCGGCATAGACCATCGGGCCCAGTTCGTCGGTCATGCCGTAGCGGGTGACCATGTCGCGGGCGATGGACGTGGCGCGCTCGAAGTCATTGCTGGCGCCGGTGGTCATCTGGTTCATGAACACCTCTTCGGCGATGCGGCCACCGAACAGCACCGAGATGGTCGAGAGCATGCGTTCCTTGTCCATGCTGTAGCGGTCACCTTCGGGCAACTGCATCGTCACGCCCAGCGCACGGCCACGCGGGATCACGGTGACCTTGTGCACCGGATCGGTCTTGGGCATCAGCCGCGCCACCAGGGCATGACCAGCCTCGTGGTAGGCGGTGTTCTTGCGCTCTTCCTCGGGCATGACCATGGATTTGCGCTCGGGGCCCATCATGATCTTGTCCTTGGCCTTCTCGAAGTCAACCATCTCGACCACGCGCCCACTGCGGCGCGCGGCGAACAAGGCCGCTTCGTTGACCAGGTTGGCCAGATCAGCACCCGAAAAGCCCGGCGTGCCACGTGCCAGGATGTCGGCACGGATGTCCTGGCCGATCGGCACCTTGCGCATGTGCACGTTGAGGATCTGCTCGCGGCCACGCACGTCGGGCAGCGTGACATAAACCTGCCGGTCGAAGCGGCCCGGACGCAGCAGCGCCGGGTCGAGGATGTCGGGCCGGTTGGTGGCCGCCATCACGATCACGCCGAGGTTGGTTTCGAAGCCGTCCATCTCGACCAGCATCTGGTTGAGGGTCTGCTCACGTTCGTCGTTGCCGCCGCCCAGGCCGGCACCCCGGTGGCGGCCCACCGCGTCGATCTCGTCGATGAAGATGATGCAGGGCGCACTCTTCTTGGCCTGCTCGAACATGTCGCGCACACGGGCCGCACCCACGCCGACGAACATCTCGACGAAGTCGGAGCCCGAGATGCTGAAGAACGGCACCTTGGCCTCACCCGCGATGGCCTTGGCCAGCAGTGTCTTGCCGGTGCCCGGAGGGCCGACCAGCAGCACGCCGCGCGGGATGCGCCCGCCCAGCTTCTGGAACTTCTGCGGGTCCTTCAGGAAGTCGACCAGTTCCTTGACCTCTTCCTTGGCCTCGTCGCAACCGGCGACGTCGGCGAAGGTGGTCGAGTTGTTGGCCTCATCGAGCATGCGCGCCTTGCTCTTGCCGAAGCTGAAGGCGCCGCCCTTGCCACCGCCCTGCATCTGGCGCATGAAGTACACCCACACGCCGATCAGCAGCAGCATCGGGCCCCAGCTGATCAGCAGGCTGACCAGCAGCGAGGGCTCTTCACGCGGCTTGACGTCGAACTTGATGCCGTTGTTGCGCAGATCACCCACCAGCCCGCGGTCGAGGTAGGTGGCCGTGGCGCGGATGCGTTTGTCATCGGTGGTCAGCGCGATGATCTCGGTGCCACCCTGGCCCTCTTGCAGCACGACCGACTTGATGCGTTTGGCCGCCACTTCGTCCAGGAACTCGGAGTACCCGACCACCGAACCCGACGACACCCCGCGGTCGAACTGCTTGAACACGGTGAAAAGCACGAGTGCTATCACCAGCCAGACAGCGACCTTCGAGAACCATTGATTGTTCACCGCGGCTCCTTTAGCCAATCCTGATTGTGTGTGGCAGCGCCCGCAGCACCGTTGCCCGGCAGCGCCTGTAATCCACCCAATCTCACGGCAGATGGGGACGATTCTAGTCGAGTCAAGCCCCTGACACCGGGGTGGGGGCAGACGGTGAAACGGGTGAATTCAAGCCGAATTCGACCCATCGCAACGCCAGTGCTAACGCCCCTCAAGGCAGCTTCAGACCGATGCCCACCAGAAAGGTTTCAGATGATTTGTCGCGCGAGGCCTTGGGCTTGATTGCCTTGACCACCCGGAACTGCTGCTTGAAGCGCTGCACCAGCTGGCTGTAGCCGCTGCCGTGGAACACCTTGGCCACCAGCGCACCGCCGGGCTTGAGGTGGCCCTGGGCGAAGGCTAGCGCCAGTTCGATCAAATGCTCGATGCGGGCCGCGTCCGACGACTCGATGCCCGACAGGTTGGGCGCGATGTCCGAGACCACCACGTCCACCGGCCGGCCGGCCACCGCGGCGTGCAGTTGCGCCAGCACCGCCTCTTCGCGGAAATCACCCTGGATGAACTGCACGCCCTCGATGGCCTCCATCGGCAGGATGTCGAGCGCGATGATGGTGCCCAGCAACTCGCCCACTGCCGCGCCGCCGGTGCCGGCCGCCTTGGGCGCAAAACGGCGGCGCAGGTACTGGCTCCACGCCCCCGGCGCCGAGCCGAGATCAACCACCACCTGCCCCGGCTTGATCAGGCCCAGCGTCTCGTCGATCTCCTTCAACTTGTAGGCCGCGCGCGCCCGGTAACCCTCGCGCCCGGCCAGCTTGACGTACGGATCATTGACGTGGTCGTGCACCCACGCCTTGTTGATCTTCTTGCTCTTCGATTCGATTTTCATGACAAGGGGATAATAGAAGAATGTCTGCCATTCACTTAACGCCCGCCCAACGCAAAGAAAAGCGTGGCGAAGCCCATCATCTGGACCCCGTCGTGTTGATCGGCGATCAGGGCCTGACCGATGCCATCTTCAAGGAAGCCGACCTGGCGCTGAAGGCCCACGGCCTGATCAAGGTGCGGATGTTTTCCGATTCACGCCCCGACCGCGAGGCCGCGCTGGCCGCGCTGGCCGACAAGCTGAGCGCCGCGCCGGTGCAGCACATCGGCAAGCTGCTGGTGCTGTGGCGGCCGGTGCCCGAGAAGGTCAAGGTCGAGCGCGACGACCGCGCCGCCGGGCCGCGGGTGGTGAAGATCCTGAAGTTCAGCAAGAGCGGCAACCACCGCGCGCAGATCAAGAAGATCACCGTGTTCGGCAACCAGCGCGTCACCGCCGGCGGCGAAATCAAGCGCGCCAAGACCCGCGTGACCAGCGTCAAGAAGAAGGCGCAGGACTGATCGCGCCCGGCCTGGCGGCGCGCCAGGCCAGCATCCCCACCAGCACCAGCTTGGCACCGTAGAACACGGTGCTGATCAGGTGCAGTTGGCCGAAACTCAGCGGCCCCTGCCCGGCACGCGCGGCCGGCATCAGCGGCTGCAGCGCAAAGTAACCCGCCACGGTGCAGAACACCGTGCCCAACACCAGCAGCATCTCGGTGCTCAACACCGAGCCCTGCCCCATCTCGGCCAGCCCCTTGGCACGGGCACGCTCCATCGCCAGCAGCAGCACCGCCAGCATCAGGCTCAGCCAGGCCTCCTGCACGAAGATGCGGCCGACCACGCGGCCGGCATCGGGACGATCGAGCATCTCAAACGCCGCCGGTGCGACCATCGCCGCGATGCACAGCAGCACGCCGGCCCACACCGCCGGCAGCAGCCGTCGCAGGCGTTCAGACGTAGCGAACCTCGACGATCTCGTAGCGCTTGATGCCGCCGGGCGCCTGCACCTCGGCCACATCGCCGGCTTCCTTGCCGATCATCGAACGCGCGATCGGCGAGCTGATCGAGATCAGGCCCTTCTTCAGATCGGCCTCGTCGTCGCCGACGATCTGGTAGGTCACGGCCTGGCCGCTGGCTTCTTCTTCCAGGTCGACGGTGGCGCCGAACACCACGCGCCCGCCGGCATCCAGCGTGGCCGGATCGATGATCTGCGCAGCGGCCAACTTGCTTTCGATCTCGAGGATGCGGCCCTCGATGAAGCCTTGCTTGTCCTTGGCCGCTTCGTACTCGGCGTTTTCGGACAGGTCACCCTGGGCGCGCGCCTCGGCAATCGCCTGGATCACCGCATGGCGTTCCTTGGACTTGAGCTGCAGCAGCTCGGCCTTGAGTTTTTCGGCACCGCGCTTGGTGAGGGGGATGGTGGCCATGCGGGCCTCCTGGTGAGGGCTGTGGGCGGCTGACAAAAACAAATCCGCCGCACCGGGCACCCGGTGAGGGGCGCAAGGGCGGCGGAGCGAAGAGCGCGAAGTTTAGTGCAACTCGGCGTGCAGTTCCTGCAGGCTGTAGACCGCCAGGCCCTGCTGGTGCTTGAGCGCCTCGGTGGCGGCCTCGCAGCCGGCCATCGTGGTGTAGTAGGTCACCCGGTTGGCCAGCGCCGCGGTGCGGATGTAACGCGAATCGGCGATCGCGGTGCGAGTCTCGTCCACGGTGGTGAAGACCAGCTGGATCTCGCCGGCCTTGACCATGTCGACGATGTGTGGCCGGCCGTCCTTGACCTTGTTGACGGTCTTGACCGGCACACCGCCCGCGGCGATGGCCGCCGCCGTGCCCTTGGTGGCCACCACCGCGAAGCCCAGTGCCACCAGGTCACGGGCCACGCTGACCGCACGGTCCTTGTCGCCGTTCTTCACCGTGATCACCACCGTGCCCTTGGTCGGCAGGCGCGAGCCGGCGCCGAGCTGGCTCTTGAGCATGGCTTCGCCGAAGGTCCGGCCCACACCCATCACCTCGCCGGTGGAGCGCATCTCGGGGCCGAGGATGGGATCGACGCCGGGGAACTTGTTGAACGGGAACACCGCTTCCTTGATGCTGAAGTACGGCGGGATCACCTCGTGCGGCGGCTGGCCCAGCCGGCCGGTCTGGTCGGCCAGCTTCTGGCCAGCCATGCAGCGTGCGGCGATCTTGGCCAGTTGCTGGCCGGTGGCCTTGCTGACGAACGGCACGGTGCGCGAGGCGCGTGGGTTCACTTCCAGCACGTAGACCACGGCGTCGTCGCCGTCGCCGGCCACGCTGCCCTGGATGGCGAACTGCACGTTCATCAGCCCCACCACCTTCAGCGCCAGGGCCATCAGCGTGGTCTGGCGGCGCAGTTCGTCCTGCAGCTTCTTAGGCAGTGTGTAGGGCGGCAGCGAGCAGGCCGAATCACCCGAGTGCACACCCGCCTGCTCGATGTGCTCCATGATGCCGCCGATCATCACCGCACTGCCATCGCTGATGCAGTCGACGTCGACCTCGATCGCGTCGTCGAGAAAGCGATCCAGCAGCACCGGCGACTTCTCGCTGACGCGCACCGCCTCGCGCATGTAGCGCTCGAGGTCCTTGTCGCCGTGCACGATCTCCATCGCGCGGCCGCCCAGCACGTAGCTGGGGCGCACCACCAGCGGGTAACCGATCTGATTGGCCAGGCCGATGGCGGATTCTTCGGTGCGCGCGATGCGGTTGGGCGGCTGCTTCAGGCCCAGCGCGTTGAGCAGCTGCTGGAAGCGCTCGCGGTCCTCGGCGATGTCGATGCTGTCGGGCGAGGTGCCGATGATCGGCACGCCGTTGGCTTCGAGGTCGAGCGCCAGCTTCAGCGGCGTCTGGCCGCCGTACTGCACGATCACGCCGACCGGCTTCTCCTTGGCCACGATCTCCAGCACGTCTTCCAGCGTCACCGGCTCGAAGTACAGCCGGTCGCTGGTGTCGTAGTCGGTGGACACCGTCTCGGGATTGCAGTTGACCATGATGGTCTCGTAGCCGTCCTCGCGCATCGCCAGTGCAGCGTGCACGCAGCAATAGTCGAATTCGATGCCCTGGCCGATGCGGTTGGGGCCACCGCCCAGCACCATGATTTTCTTGCGGTCGGTCGGCTCGGCCTCGCACTCGCCGTCCACCGTCTCGTAGCAGCCGTAGAGGTAGGCGGTCTGCGTGGCGAACTCGGCTGCGCAGGTGTCCACCCGCTTGTAGACAGGGCGCACGCCCAGCGCGTGGCGTGCACGCCGCACGTCATGCTGGTTGCTGCCCATCAGCTTGCCCAGGCGCCTGTCCGAGAAGCCCTTCTGCTTCACGTAGCGCAACTCGGCGGCGCTCAAGCTGTCCAGCGTGCGGGCCTTGAGCTGGGTCTCGGTGGCAACGATGTCCTCGATCTGCGCCAGGAACCACGGGTCGATCGCCGTCTCTTCGAAGATCTCGTCCAGCGACAGGCCGATGCGGAAGGCATCGGCGACGTACAGGATGCGCTCGGGGCCGGCGTTGCCGATGGCCTCGATGATCTCTTCACGATCGGTCTCCCGCTCGCTCAGCCCGTCGATGCCGGTCTCCAGCCCGCGCAGCGCCTTCTGCAGGCTCTCCTGGAAGGTGCGGCCCATCGCCATCACCTCGCCCACCGACTTCATCTGCGTGGTCAGGTGCGGATCGGCGGCCGGAAACTTCTCGAACGCGAAGCGCGGGATCTTGGTGACCACATAGTCGATCGACGGCTCGAACGACGCCGGCGTGGCACCGCCGGTGATGTCGTTGCGCAGTTCGTCCAGCGTGTAGCCCACCGCCAGCTTGGCGGCGATCTTGGCGATCGGGAAGCCGGTGGCCTTGGACGCCAGCGCCGAGCTGCGCGAGACGCGCGGGTTCATTTCGATGACGACCATGCGGCCGTCCTTCGGGTTGATCGAGAACTGCACGTTCGAGCCACCGGTGTCGACGCCGATCTCGCGCAGGATCGCGATGCTGGCGTTGCGCAGCAGCTGGTATTCCTTGTCGGTCAGGGTCTGCGCCGGAGCCACGGTGATCGAGTCGCCGGTGTGGATGCCCATCGGGTCAAGGTTCTCGATCGAGCAGACGATGATGCAGTTGTCGGCGCGGTCGCGCACGACTTCCATCTCGTACTCTTTCCAGCCGATCAGCGATTCCTCGATCAGCAGCTCGCTGGTCGGCGACAGGTCGATGCCGCGCTTGCAGATCTCCTCGAATTCTTCGGGGTTGTAGGCGATGCCGCCGCCAGTGCCGCCCAGCGTGAAGCTGGGGCGGATCACCATCGGGAAGCCGGCGCCACCGATCTCGGCGGTGATGCGCTTCTGCACCGCCCAGGCCTCGTCCAGCGAGTGGGCGATGCCGCTGCGTGCCGAATCGAGACCGATCGAGGTCATCGCGTCCTTGAACTTCAGGCGGTCCTCGGCCTTCTCGATGGCGTGCTCGTTGGCGCCGATCATCTCGACGCCGTACTTCGCCAGCACGCCGTGCTTGTGCAGGTCGAGCGCGCAGTTCAGCGCGGTCTGGCCGCCCATGGTGGGCAGCACCGCATCGGGGCGCTCCTTGGCGATGATCTTCTCGACCACCTGCCAGGTGATGGGTTCGATGTAGGTCACGTCCGCCGTGTCGGGGTCGGTCATGATCGTGGCCGGGTTGCTGTTGACCAGGATGACCTTGTAGCCCTCCTGGCGCAGCGCCTTGCAGGCCTGGGCGCCGGAGTAGTCGAACTCGCAGGCCTGGCCGATGATGATCGGGCCGGCGCCGATGATGAGGATGCTCTTGAGGTCGGTGCGCTTAGGCATTCTTCTTCTCCGCTTTCGATTCCGACATCAGCGTCGTGAAGCGGTCGAACAGGTAGGCGATGTCGTGCGGGCCGGGCGAGGCTTCCGGGTGGCCCTGGAAGCAGAACGCCGGGCGGTCGGTGCGGGCCAGGCCCTGCAGCGTGTGGTCGAACAGGCTGACATGGGTGGGCCGCAGGTTGGCGGGCAGCGATTTTTCGTCGACCGCGAAGCCGTGGTTCTGGCTGGTGATCGAGACGCGGCCGCTGTCCAGATCTTTCACCGGGTGGTTGGCGCCGTGGTGGCCGAACTTCATCTTGAAGGTCTTGGCCCCCGAGGCCAGCGCCATGATCTGGTGGCCCAGGCAGATGCCGAAGGTGGGGATGCCGGTGTCGATCAGCGTGCGGGCGGCGGCGATCGCGTAGTCGCAGGGTTCGGGGTCGCCCGGGCCGTTGCTCAGGAAGATGCCGTCGGGCTTCAATTCAAGCACCGCGGCGGCGGGCGTCTGCGCCGGCACCACGGTGATGCGGCAGCCGCGGCTGGCCAGCATGCGCAGGATGTTGCGCTTGACGCCGAAGTCGTAGGCCACGACGTGAAACTTGGGGTCGACGAGCTGGCCGTAGCCGGTGCCCAGCGCCCATTCGGTCTCGGTCCAGGCATAGGGCTGGGTGACCGACACGACCTTGGCGAGGTCCTGCCCGGCCATGTAGGGTGCGGCCTGCGCGCGGGTGATGGCGGCGGCAATGTCGGCCTGCGATACCACGGTGCCGGCCTCGAAGGTGACGATGCAGCCGTTCTGCGCACCGCTGGTGCGCAGCACACGGGTCAGGTGTCGGGTGTCGATGCCGGCGATGGCGACCGTGCCCTCGCGCCGCAGGTAGGCGTCCAACGTCAGGCTGGCGCGGAAGTTGGACATGCGGATGGGCAGATCCTTGATGATCAGCCCGGCGGCATGGACTTTCGAGGCTTCGACGTCTTCCTCGTTGATCCCGTAGCTGCCGATGTGCGGATACGTCAGGGTGACGATCTGCTGGCAGTAGCTGGGGTCGGTGAGGATTTCCTGGTAACCGGTGAGGGCGGTGTTGAACACCACCTCACCCACGGTCAGCCCGGTGGCGCCGATGGAGATGCCTTGAAAGACCGTGCCGTCTGCGAGGGCGAGAAGAGCGGGGGGCAGAACTGGCAGCAAGAGGATGGCTCCGGAAGTCGCGCACGCCCAGCTCCGCTCAGATTCGGCCCCTGCGGTGGATCCCGAGGGGTGCGAGCAGGAAGTCCGGTGGGGAAACTTCGCAGGAGTTTCGCTAGGCTGCGTTGGTGGCGGGTAAACCTTCGAATTATAGACTGCTCGGGTTTGCCCGCATGATCCGGCCGGGCATCAGGCGTGCTGCAGGCGCTGTCGCGTCAGCCCAGGGCCGCGATACCGGCACGGGCGATCTGCGCGTCTTCGCTCGATTTGACGCCACTCACGCCCACCGCGCCCACACACTGGCCGTCCACCAGCACCGGCACGCCGCCTTCGAGCATGCCGTCCAGCCCGGGCGCGCTCAGGAAGCTGTAACGGCCCTGGTTGATCACGTCTTCGTAGACCTTGCTCTCGCGCCGGCCCAGCGCCGCGGTGCGCGCCTTGGCCGGTGCGATGTGGGCCGAGATCGGCGCCGCGCCATCCAGGCGCTGCAGCCACAGCAGGTGGCCGCCGTCGTCGACGATGGCGATGGTCACGGCCCACTGATGGGCCAGTGCTTCGGTCTCGGCGGCCATCGCGATGGCGCGCACGTCCGCCAGGGCCAACACGGATTTGGTCAACATGGAATACTCCAAAAGTCAGTGGAAATGCAGTGGACTGGCAGTGTGCATCACGCCGCGGACGAGATTGGCACCCGAAAGACCACGACAGCCCTGCGGAACTTACAATGCGCAACGCGGTCTGAACCGCATCCTTGTCACACCTTCTGGAGGTCGCACATGAACCAACAACGCCTGCAAACCTTGTCCGGCTTCGGCGGGTCAGGCACGCTGGCCGCTGATCGCAACCGCGTTCTGCGCAACACTTATTGGCTGCTCGCGCTGTCGATGGTGCCCACGGTGCTCGGCGCCTGGGTGGGTGTGCAGACTGGATTCGCACGGGCCATGTCGCCGGGCATCGGACTGATCGTCTTTCTGGCGGGCGCCTTCGGGTTCATGTTCGCAATCGAAAAGTTCAAGAACTCCGCGGCCGGCGTACCGATCCTGCTGGGCTTCACCTTCTTCATGGGCCTGATGCTCTCGAGGCTCATCAGCGTGGTGCTGGCAACAAGCGGCCCCGGCGTGGTGATGACCGCCTTCGGCGGCACCGCAGGTGTCTTCTTCGTCATGGCGTCGCTGTCGAGCGTGATCAAGCGCGATCTGGGCAACATGGGCAAGTTCCTCACCGTGGGCGCGCTGATGCTGTTCGTGGCCATGATCGCGAACTTCTTCTTGCAGTCATCGGCTCTGATGATCGTGGTGGCCGTGCTGGGCATGGGGATCTTCAGCGCCTTCATCCTGTACGACCTGAAGCGCGTGCGCGACGGTGGTGAGACCAACTACATCACCGCCACGCTGGGTGTCTACCTGAGCGTCTTCAACGTGTTCCAGTTCATGCTTGCGTTGCTGGGCATGGGCGGTGGCGGCGACGACTGAAGCCGGCGTTCACCGCGCGGTAACCACGGGGCCTTCGGGCCCCGTTTTTCATGTCGGCCGCACGAGCTCGGTCTGAAGGTCGAACACCGCCATCGACTCCACGTGCGCGGTGTGCGGGAACATGTTCACCGCACCGGCCGCCGAGCACCGGTAGCCCGCCTGGTGCACCAGCAGCCCGGCGTCGCGGGCCAATGTGGACGGGTTGCAGCTGACGTAGACGATGCGCTGCGGCGGCGTCCAGCCCTCGCGCGGTGATTCGTGCAGATCGGCCAGCGCCTTGACCAGCGCAAAGGCGCCTTCGCGCGGCGGATCGATCAGCCACTTGTCGGCCGTGCCCCAGGCCACCAGGTCGTCGGGCGTCAGCTCGAACAGGTTGCGCGCGGCAAAACTGGCCCTGTCCGCCAGGCCGTTGCGCGCGGCGTTCTCGCGTGAGCGCTGCACCAGCGTCTCGCTGCCCTCGATGCCCAGCACCTCACGCGCCTTCGTCGCGATCGGCAGCGTGAAGTTGCCCAGGCCGCAGAACCAGTCGATCACCCGCTGGTCGCGGCCCGGTGCCAGCAACCGCAGCGCCCGGCCCACCAGCACGCTGTTGATGTGGTGGTTGACCTGGGTGAAGTCGGTGGGCTTGAACGGCATCGTGATGCCGAACTCGGGCAGCGCGTAGGCCAGTTCGGGCCCCCCCTCGTCGAGCAGGTGCACCGTGTCCGGCCCCTTGGGCTGCAGCCACCACTGCACACCCTGCGCGACGGCAAAGGCGCGCAGGCGGTCCTGATCGGCCGGCGTCAACGGCTCGAGGTGGCGCAGCACCAGCGCGATCACCGGGCCTTCCAGCCGCTGGCCCACCGCCAGCTCGATCTGCGGCAGCCGGTCGCGCTGGTCCATCGTGCCGATCAGCGCGCGCAGCGGCATCAGCATGGCGCTCATCTTGGGCGGCAGCACCGGGCACACCTGCATGTCGGCCAGGTAGCGGCTCTTGCGCTCGTGAAAACCCACCAGTACCGTGCCCTTCTTGGCCACGTGCCGCACCGACAGCCGCGCCCGGTAGCGGTAGCCCCAGGTGGGGCCCTCGATCGGCCGCAGCACCTGCTCTGGCTTCACCTTGGCCAGGTGCTGCAGGTTGTCCTCCAGCACGCGCTGCTTGACGGCCACCTGCGCGGCGGCATCCAGGTGCTGCATCTTGCAGCCGCCGCAGGCGCCGGGATGCAGGCCGAAGTGCGGGCAACCAGGGCGCACGCGCTGCGAACTCTCGCGCCGCATCGCCGTCATCACGCCCTGCTCCCAGGCGTTCTTGCTGCGGCCCACCTGCACCTGCACTTCTTCACCGGGCAGCGCACCCTCGATGAACACCACCTTGCCCTCGGCATTGCGCGCCACACCCTGGGCCTCGAGGTCGATCGCGTCGACCTTCAGCCATTCGTCTCTTGTCGTCATGGTGTGGATTATCCGGGCAGCAAAAAGGCCGCCCGAAGGCGGCCTGGTCGATGCGGCGGAGCTGATCAGGGCTTGATGTAGTCCGAGGCCACCTTCCAGCGGCCGTCGACGATCTGCGACAGGCGCGACAGGTCGTTGCCCAGCCGCTTGGTGGCGGTGTAGGTGACCTTGGGCGAGCCGAACATGTCGGGCTCGATCACCATCGTGTCCATGGCCTTGATGAAGCTGTCGGTGCTCAGGTTGGCACCGGCCTTCTGCGCTGCCTTGGTGAAGGTGTCGATGATCAGGTAGCCATAGACCGAGAACACCGTGGGGTCCTCGCTGAACTTGGTCTTGTACTTGTTGGCCCAGAAGCGCAGCGGCTGCGAGGCCTCATCCAGGTAGGGGTGCTGCGCGGTCATCGTGGCGTACAGGCCGTCCATCGGCTTGCCGCCCAGCTTGTGGATCAGATCGGTGTACGACGCGCTCGAACCCAGGAAGGTCGGGTTGAAGCCGGTCTTGCGCGCTTCACCGATGGCGCCGATGGTCTCGCGGATGATGGTGCCCAGGATCACCATGTCGCAGCCGCCGGACTTCATGCGCGCCACCTGCGACGAAAAGTCGGTGGCACCGCGCTTGTAGCTGGTCTTCTCGGCCAATGCCATGCCGATGGCCTTCAGGCCCGCCTCGGCACCACGCATCACCTCCAGGCCGAACTCGTCGTCCTGGTACATCGTGCAGACCTTCTTGGCGCCCTTGTCCTTGGCCAGCTTGGGCGCGGCGATGCGGATCTGGTCGTAGTAGGTGGCGGCAAACGAATACTTGAGCTTGTGGAAGGGCTCGAACATCTCGCGCGCCGCGGTGATCGGCAGGAAGTTGATGACGTTCTTCTCGAACTGCACAGGCATCGCCGCGTTGTTGTGGGCGGTGCCGATGTGGCCGGCCATCAGGAAGATCTTGTCCTGGTTGACCAGCTTCTGCGCCGACAGCACGGCGCGCTTGGGATCGTAGCCAGCGTCCTCGACCAGCAGCTTGAGCTTGCGCCCGTTGATGCCGCCCTGCTCGTTGATCTCGTCCACGCGCAGCTGCATGCCGTTGCGCGATTGCTTGCCGAACGCGGCCACCGGGCCGGACAAATCCTGGATCGTACCGATCACGATTTCGGTCTTGCTGACACCCTGCGATGGGGCCTGGGCCTGAGCCGCGCCCAAGCCGAACAGCGCCAGCGAGGCGACGGTGAGGGAAGCAAGTTTCATGGGATGTCGTCTCCTGATCGGGCCACGGGGCGTGGCGCCGACCGCCGATGCTAGCCGTGCGCCAAGCCGCCGCGCATCAGGGAAACGCTGAGTCGATCTGGTGCGCCGGCACGGCCGGCGGCGCCGGATCAACGACGGCGCAACGCCGGTTCAGCGCGCCGGCAACAGTCGCGAGGGATCGATCGGTTTGCCCTGGCGCCGGATCTCGAAGTGCAGCTGCACCCGCTCGGCGTCGCTGGAGCCCATCTCGGCGATCTTTTGTCCGCGGCGCACGGCCTGGTCTTCCTTGACCAGCAGCGTCTGGTTGTGGGCGTAGGCAGTGAGGTAGGTGTTGTTGTGCTTGACGATGACCAGGTTGCCGTAACCCCGCAGGCCGGCACCGGCATACACCACGCGGCCATCGGCGGCAGCCAGCACCGGATCACCGGCCTTGCCGGCGATCGCCAGGCCCTTCTGCCGGCCCTCGTCGAAGTTGGCCAGCACGGCGCCGCTGGCCGGCCAGGCCCAGGCCGGCTCGTCGTCGCTGTCGCGCGCCACCGGCGCAGCCGATGCGGCCGCCGCCGGCGCCACCGCGGCCGCCACGGCCGACGCCGCGGGCGCGGCTGCAACGGGCTTGCCGTCCAGCGGGCGCACTTCCACCTTGGACGGTGCCACGCCGCGCGCGGCCACGGCCGCGGCATCCACGCCCGGCGCCACCATGCGCAGCACCTGGCCCACCTCGATCAGGTTGGGGTTCTCGATGCCGTTCCAGCGCACCACGTCGCGCCAGTTCTGGCCGTTCTCCAGCGCGATGCGGATCAGCGTGTCGCCCGGCTTGACGGTGTAGTAGCCGGGCTTGCCGGCGTTCTCGGCGCCGGGCAGCGGCTTGGTGGTCTCGCCGGCCACGCCCGCGGCGACAGCGCCGGCGGTGGCATCACCCGGCAGGGTGGTGGCGGTCGACCCGGTGGGCGCACGTGCGCCCGCCTTGGGCGGCTTGCGGTCTTCGACCGGCGCCCGGTTCGGCGATGAACCGCAGCCGGCCAGTACCAACACCACCAGCCCAGGCAGCAACAGACTCGACAACGAACGGGGTGCTTGCATGGTGGCGGGCCGCCAAGGCGGCCGAATCAAACGATGCCCGATTTTAGGGGGACGAAGTGAACCGCCTCGTGCTCGGTGCGCACCAGGCCGCTCTCGCGGCGATCGACCACCACCAGCACCTGGCCGCGGCCGCCGCTGCGGTGCATCGGCGCCACCAACCGGCCACCCACGGCGAGTTGGTCGAGCCAGGCGCCAGGCAACTCGTCGCCACCGGCGGCGGCGATCAGGCTGTCGTAGGGTGCGTTCGGGGCGTGGCCGTGCATGCCGTCGCCGTAGACGAGCCGCACATTGTCGCCACCCCGATCGAGGCGCCAGGCCGCCAGATTGGCCGTGGCCTTGTCGAACAGCGGGCGCAGCCGCTCGATCGACACCACCCGGCGCGCCAGGCGGGCCAGCAACGCGGTCTGGTAACCGCAGCCGGTGCCGATCTCCAGTGTGCGGCCCAGATGGCCGCTGGCACGCGCGGCGGCGCCGTCGAACAGCAGTTCGATCATGCGCGCCACCACCGACGGCTTGGAAATCGTCTGGCCGTGGCCGATCGGCAGGCTGGTGTCTTCATAGGCCTGGATCGCCAGCGCCGTGTCGACGAACAGATGCCGGTGCACCTGCTCCATCGCCGCGAACACCGGCTCGCAGCGGATGCCCTCGGCACGCAGGCGCTGCACCATGCGCTGGCGCACCTGGATCGAATCGAGCCCCAGCCCCTGCGGCAAGGTGTGGCGGGCCGCGTCCTTGGCGGCCTCGTGCAGATGGCGCTGGGGCCGCAGCGTTTCGCGCGGCTTGGCACTTGTGCCGGTGCGGCCCATCTGGGCCAGTGCCAGCGGAAAACGCGGTGCGCGTGTGCCTCCGCCGCCACCGCCGCCACCGCCATCAGCGCTCATGCGCCGCTTTCCAGCCGCGCACGCCAGTCGGGCAGTCGCGCATGGTCGGTCAGGTCGACCTGCAGCGGGGTGATCGACACGCAGCCGTTGGCGGTGGCATGGAAATCGGTGCCGGCGCCGGCCTCGCGCGCATCGCCCGCCGGGCCGATCCAGTAGATCGGCTCGCCGCGCGGGTTGGTCTGCTGGATCACCGGCTCGCTGGCATGCCGGCGGCCCAGGTGGGTGATGCGACGCGGCAGCGCCTCGGCATCGGCGCGGTTGGGGATGTTGACGTTCAGCAGGAAGGGCAGCGTCGGCAGGCCGGGGGCCAGCACCTGGTCGACCACCGCGCGGGCCACGCGGGCGGCGGCGTCGAGCTCAACCCAGCCCTTGTGCACCTGCGAGAAGGCGATCGCCGGGATGCCGAACAGGAAGCCCTCCATCGCCGCAGCCACGGTGCCGGAGTACAGCGTGTCGTCGCCCATGTTGGCGCCCTGGTTGATGCCCGAGAGCACCAGGTCGGGCCGGTAGCCCAGCAGGCCGGTGAGGGCCACGTGCACGCAGTCCGACGGCGTGCCGTTGACGAAGCGCAAGCCCGGGTGCGCCGCGCCCGCCGAGAACACCTGCAGCGGCCGGCTCAGCGTCAGCGCGTTGGAGGTGCCGCTGGCGTTCTGCTCGGGCGCGATCACCTCGATCTGGCCCCGCCCCTGCATGGCGGCCACCAGGGCGGCAAGCCCCGGAGCCAGGTAACCGTCGTCGTTGGTGATGAGGATGCGCATGGGAGGGCGATTGTAGGCACCCGTCACCCGCGCGACGGGCCTGCCAGCGGGGGCGTGCCTATCATCGGCCGCGCCGCGTCGACCCTAAAGTTCGCTCCACCAGCCCGCTCCACCAGCCCGCCCCAACCACCCGCTCGAGAGGACCCCACCATGCAAGCCTGGATGTGCCACAACCCCACCGGTGTCGATGCCCTGCAATGGCAGGACGTGCCCACGCCCGAGCCGCAGGCCGGCCAGGTGCGCCTGGTGGTGAAGGCGTCGAGCCTGAACTTCCCCGACATCCTGATCGTGCAGAACAAGTACCAGTTCAAGCCGGCGCTGCCCTTCGTGCCGGGCAGCGAGTTCGCCGGCGTGGTGGACGCGGTGGGTGCGGGCGTCAGCCGCGTGAAGCCGGGCGACCGCGTGGCGGCGATGGGTGGCACCGGCGGCTTCGGCACCCACGCCATCGTGCCGGCCGACAAGCTGGTGCCGCTGCCCGAGGGCATGTCGTTCGAGCACGGCGCGGCCTTCCTGATGACCTACGGCACCACCCATCATGCGCTGATGGACCGCGCCGCGCTGCAGCCCGGCGAGACCGTGCTGGTGCTGGGTGCGGCCGGCGGCGTGGGCACCGCGGCGGTGCAGATCGCCAAGGCCGCCGGCGCGCGTGTGATCGCCGCCGCGTCCACCGACGCCAAGTGCCAGCTGTGCCGCGAGATCGGTGCCGACGCCACCATCAACTACAGCACCGAGAACATCCGCGACGCGCTGAAGGCGCTGACCAACGGCAAGGGCCCCGACGTGGTCTACGACCCGGTGGGCGGCGACTTGGCCGAGCCGGTGTTCCGCTCGATCGCCTGGCGTGGCCGCTACCTGGTGGTGGGCTTCGCCGGTGGCGCCATCCCGGCGCTGCCGCTGAACCTCACGCTGCTCAAGGGTGCGGCCATCGTCGGCGTGTTCTGGGGCGACTTCGTGCGCCGCGAGCCCGAGGCCTTTGCCCGCGACATGCAGCAACTGGCCCAGTGGTATGCCGAAGGCAAGGTGCGCCCGGTGATCGACCAGACGATGGCACTGAGCGACCTGCCCGCGGCCTACGCGCGCATGGGCGCACGCCAGGTCGTGGGCAAGCTGGTACTGGTGCAGCCGTAACAGTCAGTGACAGCGTGCTGGCGCGGGCTGCGCGATGCGGCCGCGCCAGCGCCCCGCCGGGCCGGCAACTGCGCTAGCATCGTCGGCGGGAGACAACAACCATGGCCGTCAAGGTCCTCATCCTCGAAGACAATCCGGTGGCACGCAGCTTCTTGTGCCGCGTGGTGCGCGAAAGCTTCAGCGACACCATCGCCATCACCGAGGCGGGTGACCTGGAAACCGCCAGGGCGCAGATCAGCATCGCCGGTGGCGCCAGCGGCATGCATGGGGTCGACCCGTTCAAGCTGATCATGGTTGATCTTGAATTGCCCGACGGCAACGGCATGGAACTGCTGGCCGAGCTGACCCAGTACCCGGCCACCAAGATCGTCACCACGCTGTACTCCGACGACGACCACCTGTTCCCCGCGCTGCAATGCGGCGCCGACGGTTACCTGCTGAAAGAAGACCGCTTCGAGGTGCTGGTCGAAGAGCTGCAGAAGATCGTGCGCGGCCAGCCGCCGCTGTCGCCGGCCATCGCACGGCGCCTGCTCACCCACTTCCGCCACGGCGGGCGGCTCAGCGGCGATCGGCCGGCCCCCGACTCGGGCTTCAACTCGTCGCAGGATTTCGCCACCACCAGCGCGCCGGTGCCCATCGGCAAGGTGCCCGATCACGAGCGCCTGACCCCGCGCGAAAGCGAAGTGCTCACCTACCTGAGCAAGGGCTTCACGATCAAGGAGATCGCCAGCCTGATGGGCATCAAGTGGTTCACCGTCAACGACCACATCAAGTCGATCTACAAGAAGCTCAACGTGTCCAGCCGCGCCGAAGCCGCGGTGCTGGCCACCAAGCAGGGTCTGGTCTGAGCCCCGCGGCGCGCCCCGCCGCCTAGCCGCTCGGCACGCCCCACGCCATGGCAGTGCGCCCGCCCAGGCCGGCCGATGGCGCTGCCAGCGACTCGCGCCTCGATTCCGGCTGGCTCGATGCGGCCGACGGCCCGCGCAAGCGCAAGCGACCGCACCTGCCGATCGACCACGCGCGCAGCCTGCTGCTGCTGGGCCTGCTGGGCGCGGCGGTGGTGGTGCTGTGGCTGCGCCTGCTGGCCGGCACGCCGCACCTGCCACTGAGCTGGCACCTGACAGCCGACGGCGGCATCACGCTGGCGGCCAGCAGCGACCCCGAGCTGCAACCGGTCATCGGCCATCGCCTGCAGGCGCTGGTGCTGGCCGACGGCCAGCGCATCGATGCCAGCGCTGCGCTGTTGCCGAGGTCACCGCGCTGGATCGTCGACGATGCCGAACGGCAGCAGCAGCAGGCGTTGCGCAGCCGCATCGGCGAGGCGGTGCAGCAGCCCCAGGTGATGCTGCAGTTCGATCGAGGCTGGCAGCTGGCACTGGCGCCGCGCCCGCGCAGCCTGGTCGGCCTGGGCGCGCTGTGCTGGGCCGTCTGCGCGCTGGCGCTGGCGCTGTACCTGGCCGGCGCGGTGGTGGTGCTGGCCCAGCCCGGCCTGCCCGCCGTGCTGTACGGCGTGCTGGCCCTGTCGCAGTGCCTCAACCTGCTGCTCATCGGCGCGGAATCCCTGCCCGGCATGGGCCTGCCGGCAGCGCTGGTGCAAGGCGATCTGGCGCTGCGCCTGCTGGCCGATGCCACTGCCGGCGCGGCGCTGGTACAGGTGCTGCTGTGGTATCCCCAGCGCCTGGCCGGGGCACGCTGGCGGACCACGCTGGCCTGGGGGCTGACCGTCGTCGCCCTGGTCTGGCTGCTGGCAATGCGGCCCGCCGGGCTGTGGTGGTGGGCACAGGGCCTGGGCATCGCCTACGGCCTGACCGCCGCCGCGCTCTTGCGCCAGCGGCGCGATCAGCCGGTCAACCCGCTGGCCCGCCTGCTGCAGCGCCTGGTGCTGGCCGGTGTCGGCACGCTGGTGCTGTTGAACCTGGCCATCGCCGCGGCCGGCCGCAACGGCACGGTGCAGTACCAGGTGGCGACCATCGGCTCGGTGATCTGGGTGGTGTTCTTCGCCTCGCTGCTGATGCTGGGGCCGTTTCTGTCACGTTCGAAGCAAGTGCTGCGCGAGTTCATGCTGCTGGCCGGCGTGGCCACCGTGGTCACCTCGCTGGACCTGCTGTTCCTGGCCATCCTGTCGCTGCATCCGCTGGTCTCGTTGGCACTGGCTGTTGGCCTGTCGCTGGCGGTGTATGCACTGGCGCGGCCGTGGATCCAGGGCCAACTCGCAGGCTCGGGGGCCTTGAGCGCCGAGCGCATGTTCGACAGCCTGTACCGCGCCGCACGCGAACTGGAGCAATCCCCCGGACAGGCTGGCCGCCAGCTCAGCGCGCTGTTGTGCGAGGTGTTCGACCCGCTGGAGGCGGCACCCACTGGCCGGCCGGTGTCGCGGGTGCGGGTGGCCACCGACGGCGCGACGATGGTGGTGCCCATCCCCCGCCTGCCAGGCACCGAGCCGGGCGCCATCGTGCTGCGCTACGCCCGGCGCGGCAGGCGCCTGTTCACCCAGCAGGACCGCGCGCTGTGCGAGCAGTTGCTCGAGCAGCTGCGCCGCGCCGTGGCCTACGACCGCGCGGTCGAGCATGGCCGCACCGAAGAGCGCACCCGCATCGCGCAAGACCTGCACGACGACATCGGCGCGCGCCTGCTGACGCTGATGTACAAGGCGCCGAATGCCGAGATCGAGGAATACATCCGCCACACGCTGCAGGACCTGAAGACGCTGACCCGCGGGCTGGCCGCGTCCAACCACCGCCTGTCGCATGCGGCGGCCGAGTGGAAGGCCGACATCACGCAACGGCTCAACGCCGCCGGCTGCGATCTGCATTGGAGCTTTTCGGCCGACCGCGACCTGACGCTGACGGTGGTGCAGTGGTCAGCGCTGACGCGGGTGCTGCGCGAGCTGGTCAACAACATCCTGACCCATGCACAGGCCACGCAGGTGGAGATCGTGCTGCAGTTCGACCGCCACCACCTGACGCTCAACGTGAGCGACGACGGCAGCGGCCGAGCGCCCGAAACCTGGTCGCATGGCCTGGGCCTGGGTGGCGTGCGCAAGCGGGTGAAGCTGCTGGGCGGCCAGGTGCGGTGGGTGGAGCGCGAGAGCCGTGGCATCCGCTGCGAGGTGCAGGCAGCACTGCCCAGCGATACGGTTTGAGCATGCCCACGCGGCCCAGAAACAAGAAACCGGGCGCGGGGCCCGGTGATCCTGGAGGGGTGCTGCGCCTCAGGCGCCAGCGCTGCGCCAACGGCGCGCGGTGTACTTGGGGTGGCTGATGGGACTCGAAATGGCGAACCAAGTCGTTGATCTCATTGAGAAAATACAGGAAGCATCTCGCGCTGTTCCCCTGTCTGTTCCCCCAGTCCGCGCGGGACTTCATGAGACCACCAACAGTCGCGATTCTGGTGTGATCCCGTCGCCATCGCAAGGGCTGGTCACGCCGCATTGAAGCCCGTGAACCGGGAGATGCAAGCTCAGTCAGCCGCCCCAAAGCCGCTGCGAAGCAGGTCCGCGATCCGAACCGCCATGCTGCGCGCAGGATCGAACGGAAGGTCCTCGAATCCGAAGGCCGCATAGAGCGCCCGCACATCGTCATCCTGCGGATGCGTCAGCACGCAGAAGCAGCCGACTTGATCGGACAGGCGCACCGCCGTTGTGAGCGCATAGAACATCAGCGATCGCGCAATGCCCTGCCCCTGCCAACGCTGGTCGACCGCCAACTGGCCCAGCAGGATGGCGGGCAACGGGTCAGGTCGATTGCGTTGCTGCGCCTTGGGCAACCAAGCTCGCTCGACCTGCGCCGTCGACAGGCTCACGTAGCCGACGATGCTGCCAGCTTCCGGATCGCAGATCACGGTTGTCCGCGAGACCCCCAGTTCCTGGTTGCGCCAAGCGTGGCGGCGGAACCAGTGGTTCAACGCATCGCGCCCGCAATCGAACGCTGCCGTGTCGTCATCGGCCGCCAGGGGTCGCGGCGGTGCGAAGGCGGCCGTTGTGCCTGAGGTCACTTCTGCCAGACGGGGCGAGTCTTGGACAGTTTTCGAAGCGCCGGGACTTCCCGCGCCGGCGCACTGGCCCATGCCTCGAACTTGGCCCAGTCCTTCGCCGCAATCGTCACGATGCGGCGATTGAGCAGGTCGGTCTCGGCGGCTTCGAGAGCGCGCCGCCTCACGAAGTCACTGAGATTGGTACTGGCCTGTTCGGCCGCGGCCTCCAGCAAGGCACGTTCGCTGGCACTGACGCGAACACTCAGAACGGCGGCGGTAGCGCGTGGCATGAGGACTTCCCCAAGAAACGTATGGCAATAGCATACAAGGACACGAAACGCTATTCTTCTTCCATGCCCCACCAGCGCCCAGCTCAGTGGTAGTCGTCCTCCAGTTGGTGGCGGACGGCGATGACGACGACGTCGCCTGGACCTTCGATTTCGAACAGCGCGACGTAGCCTGAATGTCCGAAGGGGATGATCAGCTCGCGCAGGAACGGGCTCTGCGCAGCCTTGCGGCAGGTGAACGGCGACGACTTCAGAGTCGCCACGCCAGACCGGATCGCCGCCAGCGCCCTCTCGGCAAGAGCCAGGTCGCCGCCGTCACGCTTCAGTTCGCGCTCGACGACGAAGTCGAACAGGCGGTTGAGGTCGGCCTCGGCCTCGACGGTCAGGCGGACCCGGCGGCTCACTTGCTGGTCTTGGACATCCGGGCGCGCGCGGTATCGAGCTTGCGCTGCAGACCCGCGACCACGACATCGGCATCGACGTACTGGCCCGTGCGCCGCGCTTCGTCGCGGGACTCCAGGCCGCGAGCGATGAATTCGGCCTGAACGCGCCGACGCTCCACGCTCGCCCGGACCGACGCTTCGACGAACTCGGTAAGCGTCTCGCCCTCGCCCAGCACCGACTCGACTTCAGCCCGGAACTCAGGCTCGACACGGACAGAAGGAATGGTGGCGGTCTTCATGCAAAATTGTATCGCAAGTGCGCTACACCGGGAGGGTAATCCTGCTGCCAACCGCAGTGACAACCTCAGCCGCCCCCGAAGCGCTCTGTCACCCAAGGAAAGTCAGCAAGGGAGCCCCACCCAACGTAACGGCCCAACGCGAACACGCACGGGCTGATGGTGAAGGCCCCTTCAGGATGGCGTCGTTTCGACTCGCCTTGAAGAACGACGAGTCAGAACATTCGCTCCACATCGAGCCCCAACGACAACGGCCCCTCACCTGACGATGAGGGGCCGCTGAAGGGCTGTGCCCGGCGTTACCTGGGGTGGCTGATGGGACTCGAACCCACGACGACCAGAATCACAATCTGGGACTCTACCAACTGAGCTACAGCCACCGTCGAGCCGATCAGTATAGCGCGCTCAGGGTTTGGCAGCCGAAGCGGCAGCGGCCGCGGCCACCGGATCGACCCGCTTGTCGACCTTGTAGCGGGTGCTCAAGGCCTGGTAGTAGGCCTCGGCCTCGGCACGCGCCCAGGCCTGGGCGTACTGGGTTTGCAGGGCCTTGTCCTCGTCGGGCTTGAGCTCGCGCGGCAGCAGGCGGTCGATGCGCGCCACCAGGTAGCCCTGGCCGGGCAGCGCGACGCCGACCACGGCCGGCAGCTTGCCGGCATCGGCGGCCAGCACCGCCTCCAGTGCGGGGCGCGGCAGATCACCGGGTTGAGCGCGCGAGACGGTGGCCGGACCGGTCAGCGCACCGCTGTTGGCATCGGCCTTCAGCTGCGCCAGGCGGGCCTCGCCGTCCTGACGCGCCAGCGCCTCGGCCTGGGTGATCACCAGGCGCTGGCGTACCGACTCACGCACCTCGGCCAGCGGCAACGTGCGTGCCGGCTGGTGCTGCACCACCCGCGCCGAGGCCAGCTGGTTGGGGCCCACTTCCACCGCATCGGTGTTGCGCTTGTTCTGGATGGCGTCGTTGCCGAACACCGCTTCGAGCAGCTTGGCCGAGGCCAGCGCGCCGCTGCTGCCAGGCGCCGGCGTGCGCTGCACGGTGGCACTGCGCTCTTCGAGCTTGAGCTTGTCGACCACCGGTTGCAGGCTGTCGGACTGCTCGTAGACGGTGTTGGTGAACTGCTCGGCCGCCTCGGCCCAGCGCTGCGTGGCGAGTTGCTGGCGCACTTCGTCTTCGATGGTGGCGCGCACGGCCTCGAACGGCTTCTTCTCGCCGCCGCGCACGGCTTCGAGCTTGATCACGTGGTAGCCGAAATCGGACTCGACCACGTTGCTGATCTCGCCCGGCTTCATCGCGAACGCGGCGTCCTCGAAGGGCTTGACCATCGCGCCGCGGCCGAAGAAGTCGAGATCACCGCCCTGCGTGGCCGAGCCCGGATCGTCGGAGTTCTTCTGCGCCAGGTCGGCGAAGGCCGCCGGGTTCTTGCGCGCGTCGGCCAGCAAGGCTTCGGCGCGGGCCTTGGCCTTCTGCTTGATGTCGGGCGCGGCGTCCTTGTCGGCCTTGATCAGGATGTGGCGGGCGCGGCGCTCTTCGGCCGCCGTGTAGCGGCTGGCGTTCTCGGTGTAGTACTTGCGCAGGTCTTCCTCGGGCACCGGGATGCCCTTCTTGACCACCGCCAGGTCGAGCATCACGTAATCGATGGTGGCCTGCTCGGGGGCGCGGAACTCGGCCTCGTGCGATTTGTAGAAGGCCTCGATGTCGGCATCGCTGGGCTTGACCTTGGCCAGGTAGTCCTTGGCGTCGAAGCGGGCGTAGCGGATCTCGCGGCGCTGCAGCAAGGCATCGAGCGCCTGGTTCACCGGCGTGGCCGCGGCCAGCACCGAGCCGGTGATGCCGCCCTGCACCTGTTGCAGCGACAGGTCCTGCCGCAGCCGGGCCTCGAAGCCCTGCACGCTCATGCCCTGCGCGGCCAGCAGGTCCTTGTTGATGGTGTTGTCGGCGTTGCGCAGCATCGCGAACTGCGGGTCGGTGACGAACAGCCGCTGCAGCCGCTCGTTCGTGACCGCGAGGTGCAGCTTGTCGCTGGCCACCGCCAGCACCCGCTCGCGCACCAGCGCATCCAGCGTCTCGGCGCGTGCAGCGGGCGAGTCGAGCAGCTTGGGGTCGATGTTGGGCATCTGCTGGCGTGCGCGCTGTGCCTGCTGCTGGTGGCTGGCATCCCATTCGGCCTGGGTGATGGCCTGGCCATCGACCTTGGCCACGGTGGCATTGGCGCCCTCGGTCATGCCCGAATAGCCCTGGATGCCGAACACCACGAAGGACGGCAGGATCAGCACCAGGATCAGGAACAGGAACAGCCGTTTGTGGGTGCGGACGAAATCAAACATGGTGTCAGCCTCGGAGGGGGGGCTTGCGTTACGGCGTGGGTGGCAAGGCACCGCGCGCGCCGCGAACCGTCACCTACAAAAAAGGCGAACCGGGGTTCGCCTTGGCTGGGATCGGGCCGCGACGCGCGCAGCGTCAAGCCCTGGATTCTAAGACGGCTGCCGACATCGGCGCATGGCGCGCCTTGGCGGGTGTCAAGAGTGGGCAACCAGAGGCCTGCGGTGGTGGGTGCTGAGGGGCTCGAACCCCCGACCTACGCCTTGTAAGGGCGCCGCTCTACCAACTGAGCTAAGCACCCGCAGGAGATGACGGGCCAGCCGACGGGCGCGGCGGCCGGGCAGGTCAGTTGAGGGCGTCCTTCAAGCCCTTGCCGGGCCGGAACTTGGGCACCTTGGCGGCCTTGATCTTGATGGCCGCCCCGGTGCGCGGATTGCGGCCGGCACGCGCGGCGCGCTTGGTGACGGCAAAGGTGCCAAAGCCGACGATGGAGACGCTGCCGTTCTTCTTGAGGGTGGTCTTCACACCGCCGATCACCGCCTCCAGGGCGCGCGTGGCCGCGGCCTTGGAAATATCGGCCTGTTTGGCGATGTGTTCGATCAGCTCGGCTTTGTTCACGAAGGTACCCCCTCTCAAGGATGTCTGGTCGACGCGCGGCAGGTGGTGCTGGTGGCCCGCGGCCAACTTGTTGGTGGCGCCCGTCGGTGGCGCTGATTCGACCCGCTTCAGACGCTGCTGGATGCCACTTTCATTACAGCGGCGCCACCCGGCAGTGTCAAGCGCGAGGGGCGGATTCTAGGTGCAATCAGCCGGGCGTTCGTGGTGCTTGCACGGGCTTGCAACGGGGCGTGAAATAGCCGACAGAAGGCGCTGCAAGTGAGCGCGGAAGTCAGCGTCCGTCGCCCCTTAGCACCAGCCCCACGCCCACCGCGCACAGCGCCATGCCGGCCCAGCCGCTGGCGGCCATGCGCTCGCCAAACAGCAACCAGGCCAGCAGTGCGGTGCAAGGCGGCACCAGGTACAGCAGGCTGGTGACGCGGGTGGCCGCGCCACGCTGGATCAGCATCATCAGCAGCGAGCTGCCGCCCAGCGACAGCACCAGCACCGACCAGGCCAGCGCCACCAGCAGATCGGGGTGAAACTGCATCGCACCGGGCTCCAGCAAGGCCAGCGGCGCGGTGACCACCAGCGCCGCCGCGATCTGCACGAAGTTGGCGCTGCGCACGTCGGCCGGCCGCACATGGTGCTTCTGGTAGAGCGTGCCGATGGTGATCGAGGCCAGCGCCAGCAGCGCCAGCGCCAGGTTCGGTGCGGTCACCTCGCCCATGCCCATCTTGGGCCACACCACCAGCACCAGCCCGCCCAGCCCCAGCAGCAGGCCCAGCCATTGCATCACCGACACCGGGTAGTGCCCGCGGCCGCTGACCCACAGCGCGGTGAACAGCGGCTGCAGGCCGACGATCAGCGCGGCGGTGCCGGCCGGCATGCCCGCGCGCACGGCCGCCCACACACCGCCCAGGTAGCCCGCATGCATCAACACGCCGCTGACCGACAAGTGGCCCCACTGGGCGCGGCCCTGCGGCCAGGCCACGCCGGCGGCGCGGATCCACAGGCCGAAGGCCAGCAGCGAGAAGGCATAGCGCCAGGTCAGGAAGGTCAGCGGCGGTGCATGCGGCATGGCCAGCCGGGCGACGACGAAGCCGGTGCTCCACACGCCCACGAAAACCCAGGGCATCGCGGCCAGCAGGGCCTGCTGGCGGGCCAGCGCAGCGCCCGGATCGCTCACCGGGCCTTGGCCCGGATCTCGGGCAGCGCCTTCTGCAGGTAGTACACCATCGACCAGATGGTCAGCACGCAGGCCACGAGGATCAGCACCGTGCCCCAGATGCGGGTGTCGATGAAGCCGAACACCGCGCCGTCGTACAGCAGGAAGGGGATCGCGGTCATCTGGGTCGCGGTCTTGAGTTTGCCCAGCATGTGCACCGCCACGCTGCGCGAGGCGCCGATCTGCGCCATCCATTCGCGCAGCGACGAGATCGCGATCTCGCGGCCGATGATCACCAGCGCCACCAGCACGTCCACCCGGTCGAGCTTGACCAGCACCAGCAGCGACGCGCAGACGAGAAACTTGTCGGCCACCGGATCGAGAAAGGCGCCGAAAGCCGAGGTCTGGTTGAGCTTGCGCGCCAGCCAGCCGTCGGCCCAGTCGGTGAGCGCAAACACCACGAACATCACCGTGGCGATCAAGTTGCGCGTGGCGGCGTCGATCGGCAGGTAGAACACGCCGACGATCAGCGGGATCGCGACGATGCGCGCCCAGGTCAGCAGTGTCGGCAGGGTGAGAAACATGGCGCCATTGTGCAGGACCGCGCTCGGCGCGCCGCGTCGGTCACAGGTCCAGCGTGCGCGGCTTGAAGCGGCGTTGCTCGTCGAACAAAAAGGTCTCGGTGAATTTCCACGGCCGCGGCAGGTGGGTGACGCTGCCGAAAGGCGCAGCGCGCTGCACCGCGGCGATGGCCAACTGCACCGTGTCCAGCGCCTGCGTCGGCTTGCGCATCACGTGGATGCGGCGCACGCTGCCATCGCCGTTGAGCTCGATCTCCAGCACCGGGATCGCCAGCAGCGGCTCGGGCACCGGGCCGTCGTAGCTGGCGGCGTGGTTGATCGCCACCAGCCGCCGTGCGGCCTGCTGGCGGTAGTCGTCCCAATCACGCGCGTCGCGGTACGGCGGCGGCAGGCGCGGGGCCATGCCGGCCGCGCCCGGCGGCGTGGGTGCTTTGGGCGTGCCCTGCGGCGCAGACTCGACTGGCAGCAGCGGACGCGCGGCCACCGGCGCCGGCGCCTGCCGGGTGGCGGGCCCGCAGCCGGCACACAGCGCCGCGATGGCCAGGCCACAGGCCAGCGTGACCGGATGGCGCGCACGCGCACCGGCTGCCGGCAGCGGCGTGTTGCCGTCGCCGGTGATGTCAACGCAAGACACGGTAGATCTCCTCGGCCAGGTCATGCGAAATGCCTTCCACGCTGCACAGTTCGTCCACGCTGGCGGCCGCCACGCCGCGGATGCCGCCAAAGCGCTGCAGCAGCTTCGCCCGCTTCTTGGGGCCGACGCCGGCGATGTCTTCGAGCTTGCTGCCGCCGGTGCGCACGCTGGCGCGCTTGGCGCGCATGCCGGTGATCGCGAAGCGGTGCGCCTCGTCGCGGATCTGCGCCACCAGCATCAGCGCGGCCGAATCGTGGCCCAGGTAGACCTTCTCGCGGCCGTCGGCAAACACCAGTTCTTCCAGCCCCACCTTGCGGCCCTCGCCCTTCTCGACCCCGACGATCAGCGACAGATCCAGCCCCAGCGATTGAAACACCTCGCGCGCCATGCTCACCTGGCCGCGGCCACCGTCGACCAGCACCAGCTCGGGCAGGCGCAGCGCCTTGGGCAGCACGGCGTTGCCGGCGTCGACGGCCAGCTCGCCGGCCTTCTGCGCCGCCGCCCGCGCCTCGGCCACCTTGGCATAACGCCGCGTCAGCACCTGGCGCATCGCGGCGTAGTCGTCGCCGCCGGTGATGCCGGCTATGTTGTAGCGGCGGTAGTCGGCCGGGCGCATCGCGTGGTGCTCGTAGACCACGCAGCTGGCCTGGGTGGCCTCGCCCGCGGTGTGGCTGATGTCGAAGCACTCGATGCGCAGCGCGTCGAGATCGGCGTCCTTGTCGACGCTGGCCAGGTCCAGCGCATCGACCAGCGCGCGGGTGCGCTCGCGCTGGCTGCCTTCTTCGGCCAGCAATCGCGCCAGCGCGATCTGCGCGCCCTTCTCGGCCATCTCCAGCCAGGTGCGGCGCTGCTCGCGCGGCTGGTGCTGGGCATTGATCTTGGTGCCGGTCTGCTCGCTCAGCGCCGCCAGCAGGTCGGCCGACACCGCGTGGCTGAGCACCAGCGCCGCGGGTGGCGCCACGCCCAGGTAATGCTGGGCGATGAAGGCCTCCAGCACCTGCTGCTCGACCGAGACCCGATCGGGCCGTTCGTCGGCCTGCTCGGCCGACAACACCGCGGCCTCTTCGACATGGCTGGGAAAGTAGGCCCGGTCGCCCAGGTGCCGGCCGCCGCGCACCATCGCCAGGTTGACGCAGGCGCGCCCGCCCTGCACCCGCACCGCCAGCACGTCGACGTCGCGGTCGCGCGACGACAGGCTGCTCTCTTCCATGCTCTGCTGGTGCAGAACGCGTGACAAGGCGCTGATCTGGTTGCGCACCTCGGCCGCGCGCTCGAACTCCAGCGCGTCGGCGTAGGCCATCATCTGCGTCTGCAGCGTGCCGATCACTTCATCCGTGGCGCCCAGCAGAAAGCGCTCGGCGTTGTCCACGTCGCGCGCGTAGTCGGCCGGCGAGATCAGCCCGACACAGGGCCCCGAGCAGCGGCGGATCTGGTAGAGCAGGCAGGGCCGCGAGCGGTTGGCGTAGACCGTGTCCTCGCAAGTGCGCAGGCGGAAAGCCTTCTGCAGCAGCAGGATGGTCTCCTTCACCGCCCAGGCGCCGGGGTAGGGGCCGAAGTAGGTGTGCTTGCGGTCGACCGCGCCGCGGTAGTAGGCGATGCGCGGGAACGGGTGGCGCTGCAGCTTCAAGTAGGGGTAGCTCTTGTCGTCGCGGAACAGGATGTTGAACTTGGGGTTCAGCGTCTTGATCAGGTTGTTTTCGAGCAGCAGCGCCTCGGCCTCGGTGCGCACCACCGTGGTCTCCAGCCGGGCGATGCGGCTGATCATGTGGCCGATGCGGGTGCCGACGTGGTCTTTCTGGAAGTAGCTGGCCACCCGCTTCTTCAGGCTGCGCGCCTTGCCGACGTAGAGCACGTTGCCCTGCGCATCAAAGTAGCGGTAGACGCCGGGCAGCGACGGCAGCGCGGCCACCTCGGCCAGCAGGCGCTCGCGGTCGGGCGCTGGCACCACCGGGTCGGTAGCAGGCAGCGCGGGCAGCACGGGCACTGCGGCGGTGGACGGGTCTTCGGTCGCGGGCATCGGGGGCATCGGGGGCAGGGCCCGATTCTGCCGCCCCAATAATCCGGGCCATGCGGGCATGGCGATGGGATCTGTTCTGCCGGGTGATCGACAACTTCGGCGACGCGGGCGTGTGCTGGCGCCTGGCCGCCGCGCTGGGTGCGCGCGGCCACGCGGTGCGCTTGTGGATCGACGACGCCAGCGCGCTGGCCTGGATGGCGCCGCAAGGCGCGCCGGGCGTGACGGTGCAGCCCTGGGACGACACCCCACCCGACCTGCCGCCCGGCGACGTGGTGGTCGAAGCCTTCGGCTGCGCGCCGCCGCCCGGCTTCGTCGCCCGAATGGCCGCCCGCATGGCCGCCCGCCTGTCCGCCAACACAGCGCCGCCGGTGTGGATCAACCTCGAGTATCTCAGCGCCGAGCCCTATGTCGAGCGCTCGCACGGGCTGCGCTCGCCGCAGTTGGCCGGGCCGGGCGCGGGGCTGGACAAGTGGTTCTTCTACCCCGGTTTCACCCCGGCCACCGGCGGGCTGCTGCAGGACGGCGCCGCGGTGGGCGACGACCCCGCCGGCGCGCGCACCTGGCTGCGAGCACAGCCCTGGGCCCAAGCATGGCGTGAATCCGACCGCCTGGTGCTGCTGTTCGGCTACGCCAGCCTGCCGCTGCCCGGCCTGCTGCAGGCGCTGGCCGGGCAGCCCACCACGCTGCTGCTGCCGCCCGGCGCCTTGCGCGATCGCTTGCAGGCCGAGCCGCTGCCATCGAACCTGCGCCTCGCCGCCCTGCCCCACGTCAGCCAGCCCGAGTTCGACCGCGTGCTGGCCGCCACCGACCTGAACCTGGTGCGCGGCGAAGATTCATTCGTGCGCGCACAGTTGTGCGCCGGCGCGCCGTTGATCTGGCAGATCTACCCCCAGCACGACGGCGCCCATGCGCCCAAGCTGGCGGCCTTTCTGGACCGCTACCTGGCTGGTTGCCCGCCGGCGCTGGCGGCCACGGTGCGCCAAGGCTTCCATGCGGCCAACGGGCTGGCACCCTGGCCGGCGGCGCTGCCCGAGCTCAGCGCCTGGCGGGCGGTACACCAGGCCTGGCGTGCCCAACTGCGGGCGCAGGACGACCTGTGTGCGCAATTGCTGCGCTTCGTCAAAGGCAGGCAAGGCTAGAAACCGGCTAAAATCGCGGGCTTTGCTTCAAACCGCCTCGCCGACAAACACAGGTTTGTGAAAGGCCCGCCCGCTCAGCGCACGTCGAGCGGCACGCCCCAGGCGACAGTGCACACCCGGGAATCTCCATGAAAATCGCTCAAGAAATCCGCGCCGGCAACGTCATCATGCAGGGCAAGGACCCATGGGTCGTGCTCAAGACCGAATACTCCCGCGGCGGCCGCAACTCAGCCACCGTGCGCATGAAGCTCAAGAGCCTGCTGAACAACCAGGCCACCGAGACCGTCTTCAAGGCCGACGACAAGATGGACCAGATCGTGCTGGACAAGAAGGACTGCACCTACACCTACTTCGCCGACCCGATGTACGTGTTCATGGACGGCGAGTACAACCAGTTCGAGGTCGAGGCCGAGAACATGGGCGATGCGATCCAGTACCTGGAAGACGCGATGCCGGTTGAAGTGGTGTTCTACGACGGCAAGGCGATCTCGGTCGAAATGCCCACCTCGGTGGTGCGTGAAGTCACCTGGACCGAGCCGGCCGTCAAGGGCGACACCTCGGGCAAGGTGCTCAAGCCCGCCAAGCTGGCCACCGGCTTCGAGATCCCGGTGCCGATCTTCGTCGCCCAGGGCGACATGATCGAAATCGACACCCGCACGCACGAGTACCGCAAGCGCGTCTGAACGGCGTCTGCGCCCATCCCGCAGGGGCACTTCGGTGCCCCTTTTGCTTGGTGCTACCGTCCTGCCCATGAGCTTTCACTTCGATGCCGGCGTGCACGTGCCGCACCGCATGCAGCCCGGGCTGCGCCGGTTGGCACCGGGCGCTGCGCAGCTGACGCCCTCGGTGGTGCCGCAACGCGGCGCGGCCCGCCACCTGCGCGAGAAGCTGGCCGTGCTGTGGGCCTTCCGCGATCAGGCGCTGCTGCGCGCGCCGGGCTTCGACGCCGGCCCGGCGCTGCAGGCGCTGGCCGCGCATGCCGCCGCCGAGCACCCCGACGCCTGGCGCCTGATCCATGGCAAGGCAGGCGGCCAGTGGCAGGCGCCCTGGCTGGGCTGGGCCATCGACGAGGATGAGCAGCCGCACGACATCGGCACCGGCTGGCCCGAGATCGGCACGCTGCTTCACGACACACCACCCGAATGGCGCCGCACCGTGCTGCTGAGCCTGGCCTTTGCCGAAGACTTTGCGGTGATCGATGGCGCCACCGGCACCCTGCCCTGGCTGGCGGTGGCGCTGCCATCGATGTGGGCGCCCGAAACCAAGATCGGCCGCAGCTTTGCCGAGGCTCATGCGCCGGTGGCCGACAACCGGCTGATCGTCGGCGCCGCGCCGCAATTGGTGAAGCTCGTGACGGGCGGGATGGCCCCCGAGACGCCTGCGGCGTCGCCCCCCCAAGGGGGTGTCGGTCCCTTGGGGCGGCCCGGCGGGACCGATCGCTGGGAGCGCTTCGTCTGGACCCTCACCGCCCACCCACGCCTGCATGGCCATCCGCAGCGGATCGACCCGGCGCGCTGGCCCGCCGGGCTGGACGACGACGCACTGGCCGCGCAGACCTGGTGGCGCACCGAGCGGCAGACCTTCATCCCGGTGCCGGCTGTCGATGGTGGACCGTCGCAGGCGGTGTTCACCATCCTGGTCGACGTCACGCCGCTGGCCCAAGCCTTCAGCCAGCCGGCGCAGGCCGCCCGTGTGCACGACGCACTGGCCTCGATGAGCGAGGCGGTGCTGGCTTACCGAGGCCTCACGCAGGCCCAGGCGCCACTGCTGCGCTGGCTGGCGCGACGCGCCGAAGACCGCATCGCACCGGTTGTATGAGGGCCGCGTGAGCTGGGGCCCGCTGCAGCCGGCGCGCATCGACTTCAGCGAGCGGCATGCACCGGCCGCACCGGATTTCGGCGATGTGTATCCCGCCGGCGCCGCGGCGCTGGAGCGGGCTCAGCAGGTCTATCTGGCCGGCAACCAGCTGCCCGAGCGCTGGGCCGGCCGATCGCGCTTCGTGATCCTGGAGACGGGCTTCGGCCTCGGCCACAACTTCCTGGCCACCCGGGCCGCCTGGCAGCAGGATGCGCGCCGCTGCGACCGGCTCTGGTATCTCGCCATCGAGAAGCACCCGCCGCACCGCGAGGATCTGATCCGCGCCCATGCCGGCTCGCCGCTGCCCGTGCTGGCGGCCGAGCTGGTTGCGAAGTGGCCGCCGCTCACGCCCGACCTGCATGTGATCGACTTCGACGGCGGCCGGGTGCGGCTGCTGCTGGCGCTGGGCGACATCGCCGACGTGCTGCCCGAGCTGGTGGCCCGGGTCGACGCCTTCTACCTGGACGGTTTTGCGCCCGACCGCAACCCGGCGATGTGGGACCCGTGGCGGCTGCGGCAGCTGCCGCGGCTGGCCGCGCCGGGGGCCACGCTGGCGATCTGGCGCGTGGACAGCGCCGTGCGCCAGGGCCTGAGCGCGGCCGGCTTCGAACTGGACAAGGTGCCAGGCACCGGCGGCCAGCGCGAGATCACCGTCGGCCGGTTTGCGCCGCGTTTTGCCGCAGCCGCACCGGCCGGCCGGTTGGGCTGGGCCGGCAACACTGCCGCGCCGGTGCGCAGGGTGGCGGTGGTCGGCGCCGGGCTGGCCGGCGCCGCGGTGGCGCAGGCGCTGGCCGCGCGCGGCCTGGCGGTGCGGGTGTTCGATCGCCAGGGTGGCCCTGCGCGTGAGACCTCGGGCAACCCCGGCGGCCTGTTCCATGGCATCGCCCACGCCCACGACGGGCCGCATGCCCGCTGGCTGCGCGCCGCCGCGCTGCACACCGCGCGGGTGCTGCGCCCGCTGGTGGCCAGCGGCACGGTCAGCGGTGCGGTGGGCGGGCTGCTGCGTGGCGAGCAACGCCTGGCGCCGGCGGCGATGCAAGCGCTGCTGCAGGCGCTGGCGCTGCCGCCCGATTACCTGCAGGTGCTGGCCGACAGCGGCTTGGCGGACGGTCGTGCGGCCTGGTTCTACCCCGGTGGTGGCTGGGCTTCGCCGGCCGATTTGTGCGGCCACTGGCTTCGTTCACCCGGCATCGAAGCCTGCTACGGCGCCGACGTGCAAGCGCTGCAGCACGGCGATGCCGGCTGGCAGCTGCACGACGCCACCGGCAGCTGCCTGCACAGCGCCGACGCCGTGGTGCTGTGCAATGCCAGCGATGCGCAGCGGCTGCTGGCGCCGCTGCCCACCGGCGCACCCTGGCCGCTGCGCCGCGTGCGCGGCCAGACCACGCTGTTGCCGGCCGAACTGCCGGGACTGCCCGAGCTGCCGCAGCCGCTGGCCGACACCGGTTATGCGCTGCGGCTGGCCGACGGCCGGCTGCTGTGCGGTGCCACGTCCCAACCCGGCGACGAAGGCGGCGAGCTGCGCCTCGTGGATCACCAGCACAACCTGGCCACGCTGCGGCGACTGACGGGCTGGACCGGCGCGGTGGACGCCGGTCGGTTGGCTGGGCGGGTGGGCTGGCGGCTGCAAAGCGACGACCGGCTGCCGCTGCTGGGCCCGGTGCCCGATGGCCGCGTGGCACCGGGCCGCCGCCGGATCGATCAACCGCGGTGGGTGCCGCGCCACGCCGGCCTGTTCGTCTTCACCGCGCTCGGCTCGCGCGGCATCACCCAGGCAGCGCTGGGCGCCGAGGCGCTGGCCTCCTGGATCACCGGTGATCCGCTGCCGCTGCCGGCCTCGCTGCTGGACGCGCTGGACGTGGCCCGCTTCACCAGCCACGCGGTGCGGCGTGGGCCATCGTCAGTCGAATGACAGGGTCTTGACGCCCTGTTCCGTGCCCAGCAGGCATACCCGCGCGCGGTGGCGGGCAAAGATGCCCACCGTCACCACGCCCGGCCATTGGTTGATCTCGGCCTCCATGGCCAACGGGTCGGCAATGGCCAGGCCGCGCACATCGAGCAGCACATTGCCGTTGTCGGTGGTCACACCGGCGCGCAGCGTGGCCTGGCCGCCGTAGGCCGACGCAAAGCGCCGCGCCACCTGGGCCGCGGCCATGGGGATCACCTCCACCGGCAGCGGGAAGCGACCCAGCACGTCGACCAGCTTGCTCTCGTCGGCGATGCAGATGAAGCGATCGGCCAGATCGGCGACGATCTTCTCGCGCGTCAGCGCCGCGCCGCCGCCCTTGATCATGCAGCCGCGGTGGTCGATCTCGTCGGCGCCATCGATGTAGACCGGGATGGCCTGCACCGTGTTGGAGTCCAGCACCGTGATGCCATGCGCCTGCAAGCGCAGCGTGCTGGCCACCGAGCTGCTGACCGCGCCGGCGATGCGGTCCTTGATGGTGGCCAGCGCGTCGATGAAGCAGTTGACGGTGGACCCGGTGCCCACGCCCACCACGGTGCCGGGCACCACGTAGTCCAAAGCGGCGCGGCCGACGAGGGCCTTGAGTTCATCCTGGGTCATGGGACTGTGCGCTGGCGTGAAGCGGTCTGGGACAATCCGCAATTATGGCTTTCGTCCCCTACGCCCTGACCCGCCCGTTCCTCTTCGGTCTCGACCCCGAGCGCGCCCACGACCTGACGATGGAATCCATCGCCACGCTGCAGGGCACACCGCTGCAATGCCTGTGGTCGCAGGCTCGCGTGGACGACCCGGTCAGCGTGGCGGGGCTGAAATTTCCCAACCGCATCGGCCTGGCCGCCGGCCTGGACAAGAACGGCCGCTGCATCGACGGCCTGGGCGCGATGGGCTTCGGCTTCATCGAGGTGGGCACGGTCACTCCCAAGGCCCAGCCGGGCAACCCCAAGCCACGCATGTTCCGCCTGCCCGAGCGCGAGGCGCTGATCAACCGGCTGGGCTTCAACAACGAAGGCCTGTCGGCCTTCATCGCCAACGTGCGAAGGGCGCGCAGCTTTCGCGCCGCCGGCGGCATCCTGGGCCTGAACATCGGCAAGAACGCCAACACGGCCATCGAGGACGCCGCCAGCGACTACCTGCTGGGCCTGGACGGCGTCTACCCGCACGCCGACTACGTGACGGTGAACATCAGCAGCCCCAACACCAAGAACCTGCGCGCGCTGCA
>Ga0155495_1019_pt2 | contig 64365 bp, 42 predicted proteins | sample RifCSPhighO2_12_FD_107153 | JGI IMG/M metagenome (GOLD analysis project Ga0155495, IMG submission 107153) | Burkholderiales bacterium RIFCSPHIGHO2_12_FULL_69_20
CGATGGTGCTGCGCCTCACGCCGTTCAGCCGGCCTGCCGGTCTGGATCAGCGCCTGGCCAGTCTGGGCTATCACCGCCTGGACGACACCCGCGTGATGGTGGCGCCGCAATGCCCTGCGGTGGCCGAGCCGCTGCCGGATGATCTGCAACTGCAGCGGCTGGACCCGGCCGGGTTTGCCGAAGCCGTGGGGGCCTTGCGTGGATCACCCGCCGGCCAGCGCAAGGCGATGGCCCAGCGGCTGGTCGCCTCGCCGGTGCCCTACCAGGGTTGGGTGCTGCGCCGGCCTGAGGACGACGCCATCCTGGCCTGTGCCCAGAGCGCCACCGAGGCCGATCTGGTCGGCCTGTACGACGTTTTCACCCACCCCGATGCGCGGGGCCAGGGGCTGGCGCGCCGGCTGTGCAGCCAGTTGCTGGCCCAGGCCCGTGCGGCCGGCGCCCGCGTGGCCTATTTGCAGGTGGAGGCCGACAACGCGCCGGCGCGTGCCATTTACCACCGGCTGGGCTTTGCCGATGCCTACGCCTACCACTACCGCAGTCAGGATGTGAGCGCACACTGACGGTGTTGCCCGCGGCGCCGGACCACCCGGGTGCGGGGCCCGTCGTTTGATGCAGGCGCGCTGATGGTCGCCGGGGCGCCTCAGGGCAGCGCTGTCATGCGATCACGGTACGCTTGGCGCCGCGGCGCATGCGTTGCGCCGCCGCCACTGAACCGGGAGCCCGTTTGGACCACGCCAACGCCAACGCCAACGCCACCGCCGACGTGCAGGCCACCGAGCCTGCCGGCGCGCCGCCCAACCAGTTCGCCCTGCTGCGCCAGCGGCGCTTCGGCCCGTTTTTCTGGACGCAGTTCCTGGGCGCGGGCAACGACAACCTGTTCAAGTTCGCCTTCACCGTGATGGTGACCTACCAGCTGCAGGTGCCCTGGCTGCCCGACGGCCTGGCCGGGCTGGTGATCGGCGCGCTGTTCATCCTGCCCTTCGTGCTGTTCTCGGCCACCAGCGGCCAGCTGGCCGACAAGCTGGAGAAGACGCGGCTGATCCGTTTCGTCAAGAACCTGGAAATCGCCATCATGGCCGCGGCCGGCCTGGGCTTCATGACCCACAACGCCGCGCTGCTGCTGGGCTGCGTGTTCATGATGGGGCTGCATTCCACGCTGTTCGGGCCGGTGAAGTTCGCCTACCTGCCGCAGCACTTGAATGAGCGCGAGCTGACCGGCGGCAACGGCATGGTGGAGATGGGCACCTTCGTCGCCATCCTGCTGGGCAGCCTGGCGGGCGGTGTATTGATCGCGCTGCCGCAGGTGGGCGCCACCGCGGTGGCCGTGGCCTGCTTCGGCGTGGCGCTGGCTGGCCGCTGGACAGCGCAGGGCGTGCCGCATTCGCCGGCCACCGATCCGCGGCTGGCCATCAACTGGAACCCGTTCTCCGAGACCTGGCGCAACCTGCGGCTGGCGCACCAGAACATCGTGGTCTTCCGCTCGCTGCTGGGCATCAGCTGGATGTGGTTCTTCGGTGCGGTGTTCCTGGCCAACTTTCCGGCCTTTGCCAAGAACGTGCTGCATGGTGACGAGCATGTGGCCTCGTTGCTGCTGGTGGTGTTCTCGGTGGGTGTGGGCACCGGCGCGCTGTTGTGCGAGCGCTTCTCGCGCCGGCATGTCGAGATCGGCCTGGTGCCGGCCGGCGCCATCGGCATGAGCGTGTTCGCGATCGACCTGTACTTCGCCTCGCACGCCTTGCCGCCCTCCGCGGCACAAAGCCTGGGCACGTTCATCGCCCAGCCCGCGCACTGGCGCGTGATGGCCGACCTCGGCTTGCTGGCGCTGAGCGCCGGCATCTACAGCGTGCCGATGTACGCACTGATCCAGCTGCGCAGCCAGCCCACGCACCGCGCGCGCATCATCGCGGCCAACAACATCCTCAACGCGCTGTTCATGATCGTCAGCTCGCTGGGCGCGGGGGTGATGTTGGGCGCGGGTTTCAGCGTGCCCGAGGTCTTCCTGGCCACCGCGCTGCTCAACGTGCTGGTGGGGGCCTACGTGTTCCTGCTGGTGCCCGAGTACCTGCTGCGCTTCGTGGCCTTCTTGCTGTCACGGGTGCTCTACCGGTTCAGGGTGACGGGCGAGCAGCACCTGCCGGCCAGCGGCGCGGCCATCGTGGTCTGCAACCACGTCAGTTATGTCGATGCGCTGCTGCTGATGGCCGCCAGCCCGCGGCCGATGCGCTTCATCATGGACCACCGCATCTTCGCGGTGCCGGTGCTGGGTTGGTTGTTCCGGCTGGCCAAGGCCATCCCGATCGCGCCGCAGGACGACGACCCGGCGGCCTACGCCGCCGCCTTCGACGCCGCCGACCGCGTGCTGGCCGAGGGTGAGCTGTTGTGCATCTTCCCCGAAGGTGCGATCACCCGCGACGGCACGCTGGGCCCGTTCAAGGCCGGCGTGATGAAGATCCTGCAGCGACGCCCGGTGCCGGTGGTGCCGGTGGCGCTGTGCCACCTTTGGGGCTCGTATTTCTCGCGCATCGAAAGCGGCACGGCCATGGTGCGGCCGCTGCGCCGCGGTTGGTTCAACCCCGTGGGCCGGGTCGGTCTGGTGGTCGGGCCGGCGCTGGCGGCGGCCGAGGTCTCGCCCGAGGTCTTGCGTGCGCGGGTGGCGGCGTTGCTGCAGGCGGGTTGAGCGTGCGCAAGTGGACGCTTCAGCACGCGCACACGCCCCTGTGCCGGGGATTCACCCGAGCGCATTGACCGTACAGTTTGAAACACTCCTTCCGTCGCCACCCGCCACCGCTCTATGAACCTCTCCCGCGCCGCGCTGTTGCGCATCCTGCCCTTCGTGGCCTTCATGGCTTTGCTGGCGCTGCGGGGCATGGCACCTGCCGATGATCGCTGGGGCTTCGACACCCGCTGGCTCTACGGCCTGAACCTGGTGGTGGTGGGGGCGATGCTGGTGGCGTGGTGGCGTGAGTACGGCGAGCTGGCCTGGCAGAACGCGCCCACGCTGCGCGAGTGGGGGCTGTCCATCGCCGTCGGGTTGGTTGTGTTCGTGCTGTGGATCCATCTGGACGCGCCGTGGATGCAGATCGGCGAGCCCACCGCCGCCTTCGTGCCGGTGGACGCACAAGGCCAGTTGCTGTGGCCGCAGATCGTGGTGCGCTGGCTGGGTGCGGCGCTGCTGGTGCCGGTGATGGAAGAGCTGTTCTGGCGCTCGTTCCTGATGCGCTGGCTGCAGGCGCCGGTGTTCGAGGGCGTGGATCCGCGGCGCACCGGCGCCAAGGCGGTGATGCTGTCGACCTTCGTCTTCATGCTGGCACACCCGCTGTGGCTGGCCGCCATCGTGGCCGGGCTGGCTTACGCGCTGCTGTACCGCACTACCGGCAAGCTGTGGACGGCGGTGGTCGCCCATGCGGTGACCAACGGTGCGCTGGGTGTGTGGGTGGTGGCCTCGAGGCAATGGCAGTTCTGGTGAGACTTGAGCGCGTCGTTGACGCCCTCGCTCAGGTTCACGTGCCGGTGCCGTCCAAAGCCGCCTGAAGCGCGGTCAGCCAGGCGTTGAGCCGCTCGCCCTGCAGATAATCGCGTGCGCCGCTGTCGGCCAGGCCACGCGGCACATCGCTGCGCTGGGCCAGGGTGTCGAACAGGGCGCATTCGATGCTGTCCTGGGCCACCAGGTACACCCATTGCTGACCGGGCGCCGCGTCGCCGCGCGGCCCCGCCGGGTGGCGGCGCGGGCGCCACGGCACACCGACCTGCAGCACCGCGTCCAGGCCCGGGGGCAGCGCATCGTCGGGGCCGACCAGGGTGACCTGCGGGCCGCCTTCGCCGGCACCGTCACCATCGCTGTCGGCCTGCCCGGCGGGTGCCAGCCAGTCGGCCAGGCGCTGCGCCAGCTGGGCCCGGTCGGCCTCGCTGGCGCACAGCACGGCCACGCGCGGCGCGCCGGTGGTCGCCCATTCTTCGAGCTGGGCCGCCAGCACCTGCACCGTGGCTTCGGCCAGCGCGCTGTCGGGGTTGGATGGCTCGGCACGGTGGCAGGCCTGCTGCATCGCCCGCAGCGCCACGGCCAGGCGCCAATGGTCGGTGTCGCTGCAGTAGCCGCTGACCTGCCAGCCGGCCAGCAGGCGCCGCGCCTTGGCGGCGTGTGCGTCGTGTTGCTCGCGCTGGCCCGGCGCCAGTGGCACCAGGCGTTCGGTGTGCACCAGCGGCGGCAGCTGCTCGGCCAGGTCGGTGCGCAGGCGTTGCAGCATCACGCGCGACAGGCCGGCCGTCAGGCGCTCGATGTCGGCCTCGTCCAGCGCGCGGCCGCTCTGGCTGGCGTCGTACAGCTCGCGCAGCGCGGCCAGCGGGCCCAGGCGCTGCACGTCCAGCCAGCTCACCAGGGTGTCCATCAACTCGGGCTGCTCGGCCAGCGGAGCGCCGCACAGCACCAACGCGTGTGGCGAGGTCAGCTGGGCCCAGGCCTCGTCGCGCAGCGCCAGCTGCTGGGGTTCGTCGACGATGATCAGGTCGGGCGCCCAATGCGCGAGGTGAGCGGCATCGCTGTCCAGTGCCTCGGGCGAGAGGATGCGCACGCCGGCGGTGGTCGACCACATCGCCTGGCGCTGGTGCAGGCCACCGTCGATCACCTGCGCGGCGTCGGGCGCGCTGCGGTCGGCGGGGCCGGCAAAACGCTGCCAGGCCCGCTGCCAGGCGCTGCGCTGCGACGGCGCGCACAGCACCAGCACCCGCTGCACGCCGAAGTGGCGGCGCCACAGCTGGGCCGCGGCAATGGCCATCACGCCCTTGCCCAGGCCACGCTCGTCGGCGATCAGCGCGCGTCCGGCCACCACGGCAAACAGCGCGCCTTCGACCTGGAACAGCGGCAGCGGTGCGCGCAGCAGCTGCTGCAGCGTGGCGCTGGCCGGGCCCTCGGGATACGCGGCCTCCAGTGCCCCCAGGCGGTGGCGGGCGTCGCGGTGCGCGGCCAGGTGGGCCCACACCGCCTCGTCGACCTGCAGCGGGTGGCCGGCCTCGCTGGCCAGGCGCAGCAGCAGCGGCAGCGCGGCATCGTCTTCGGGCGACAGGTGGCCGGCGGCGTCGATCCGGCGCTGCCCGGCTTGCCGCAACTCGGCGGGGCAGGCATGGCCGGGTAACCAGGCGAGCTGGCGCTGGTCAGCGTCGACCAGCACGATGGCGCTGTGCGCCGGGCCGGTGGGCGGTGCGGCCACGGGTTCGGGCAGCACGGCGGCCACCGGCGTGGCCGCCACCGCGGCCGGCGCGGCCAGCACCGCCAGCACCGCCTGCACGGTGTCGTCGGCCGGTGCGGACCTGGCGTCGGCGCCGGTGCGCTTGGCGCGGCGGGCGCTGCGGTCGGGCCGCGGTGCCTGCTGGCGTTGTTGGCGCGAGGACTTGGCGGAGGCCGGCGCAGGGACCGGTGCAGGCGCCTTGCCACGGGCCCGACGGCCTGGCCGGTCCGCCTGCTCGGGCTCGACGGGGGCTTGCGGCGCCTCGGGCGGCGAGGCCGGCTCGGGCGCCGGCGCGGGCACCTCGGCCATTGGCGCAGGCGCCTTCACCGGCGCGGCAGCGGGGGCCGGCACCGGCACCGGCACCTCGTCCATCGTTTTGCGCGCAGGCCGCGCGCGGCGCGATGGCTTGGCGGATGGTGCCGCCGCTGCGGGGGGCGTGGCCGGCGCTTCAGCCTTCTTCGCCGGCGCGGCCTTGCGTGCCGGCCGCGGCGCGGGGGCCTCAGGCGTCACCGGGGCTGGCGCCGGCGCGGGGGCAGCGACCGCCACCTCGGTGGGCTTGGCGGTCGTCGGCGCCTTGCGCGGGCGCTTGGCCGGTGCTGGGGCCGGGGCCGGTGCGGCGACCGGCGCCACCGTCGCTGCGGGCGCCGGCTTCGACCGCGAGCGGGTCTTGGCCGCAGGCGGGGTCGACTGCTGGGGGGTGATCGTGGCGGGCGCCGGGGCGGCGGTGTCGGGCTGCAGTGGCGTCTTGCGCCGGGTCTTGGGGGAGGTCGCCATGGGGCGTTGCGGTCCGGTGGGCGCGTCCGGTGTGAAGGGGTCGGATCGCGCGGTTGGTGTGGGGTGCCGACAGGGCGGGGCGGTTTGGGGCGTTCAGGAGCGTCTAAACGCCGCGGGCCCGGTCGGCCTTGAATTGGGTGCGCCAGGCCTCGAAGCGGCCGGCGTCCAGCGCCTCGCGCATCTCTTGCATCAGGTGCAGGTAGAAGTGCAGGTTGTGGATGCTGGTGAGCATGGGCCCCAGCATCTCGCCACAACGGTCGAGGTGGTGCAGGTAGGCGCGGCTGATGCCCCCGGTGCCCCCGGTGCCCCCGGTGCCGCCGGCACCGGCCTGGCTGCCTTTGCAGGCATGGCAGTCGCAGGTCTCGTCGATGGGCCGGGGATCGGTCTTGTAGCGGGCATTGCGGATGCGCAGATCGCCGAAGCGGGTGAACAGATGGCCGTTGCGCGCGTTGCGGGTGGGCATCACGCAGTCGAACATGTCGACGCCGCAAGCCACGCCCTCGACCAGGTCTTCGGGCGTGCCCACGCCCATCAGGTAGCGCGGCTTGTGCGCGGGCAGGCGGTGCGGGGTGTGCGCCATGATGCGCAGCATCTCGTCCTTGGGCTCGCCCACGCTGACGCCGCCGATGGCATAACCCGGCAGGTCCATGGCCACCAGCGCCTCCAGCGACTCCTGGCGCAGGTGCTCGAACATGCCGCCCTGCACGATGCCGAACAGCGCGTTGCGGTTCTGCAGCCGGTCAAATTCAGCGATGCAGCGCCGCGCCCAGCGTTGACTCAGCTCCATCGATTGGCGCGCCTCGGCCTCGGTGGTCAGCTGGCCCTTGCGCTCGTAGGGCGTGCACTCATCGAACTGCATCACGATGTCGCTGTCGAGCAGCGTCTGCACCTGCATGCTGACCTCGGGCGTGAGGAACAGCTTGTCGCCGTTCACCGGCGAGGCAAAGCGCACACCCTCTTCGCTGATCTTGCGCCCGTTGCCGTCACTGCCGCCCAGGCTCCACACCTGGAAGCCGCCCGAGTCGGTGAGGATGGGCTTGCTCCAGCCCTCGAAGCCGTGCAGCCCCTTGAACTGCGCAATCACGTCCAGCCCCGGGCGCAGCCACAGATGGAAGGTATTGCCCAGGATGATCTGCGCGCCCATCTCGTGCAGCGATTGCGGCAACACGCCCTTGACGGTGCCGTAGGTGCCCACCGGCATGAAGATCGGCGTCTCGACCACGCCGTGGTTCAGCGTCAGGCGGCCGCGGCGGGCAAGGCCCTCGGTGGTGAGCAGGTCGAAGCGAAGCATGTTGGCGCGATTGTCGCAGGCAGCACGCGGGCGGGCGCGGGGTCAAGTCGGGGGCTGGCTGTCCGATACTTGAATGGATGAACCCCTGTCGTCCGCGATCGATCCGCACCGCCTGCCTGATCAGCCTGGCTTTGCTCACCGGCCTGGCCGGCAGCCCGGCACAAGCCGCCGACAAATGGGTCAGCCTGGACAAGGCGCGCGGTCAGGGCGTGTTCCAGTGGGACAACGGGGCGCGCTACGAGGGCGAGGCCGCCAACGGCAAGCGCCATGGCCGCGGCACCATCACCTACCCGGACGGGCGGCGCCTGGAAGGGGTGTTCAGCAACGACGACATCGTCTCCGCGCGCACCACGCGCGCCGACGGCACGGTGCACGACGGCAGCTACCAGCGCGGCCGGGCCAACGGCCGCGGCAGCCAGACCTGGCCCGATGGCCGGCGCTTCGAGGGCGAGTTTCTCGACGACCAGCCGATGCAGGGCAGCCTGCAGCTGGCCAGCGGCCAGCGCATCGAGGTCGACCGGCGCATGGTGCTGCAGCGCCAGACCGGCCGCGGCGTGTTCGTGGGGCTGGCGGGTGAACGTCACGAGGGCAGCTTCGAGGCCGGCTCGCTGCAGGGCAGCGCGGTCAGCGTGATGCTCAGCGGCCAGCGCTACGAGGGCCAGTATCTCCAAGGCCGGCAACACGGCAGCGGCCGCTACAGCTGGCCCAGCGGCCAGTACTACGACGGCGAGTGGCAAGCCGGCACCTACCACGGCAAGGGCACGCTGGTGATGGCCGATGGCCAGCGCTACGAGGGCGCCTTCGTCGCCGGCAAGCGCGAGGGCCAGGCCCGCGTGACCTGGCCGAACGGCGATGCCTTCGAAGGCCGCTATGCCGCCGGCGTGGTGGCCGAAGGGCGCATGAAGTACGCCAGCGGTCAGGTCTACGAAGGCGGCTTCGATACCGCTGGCTACCGCGGCGGCCCGGGTGTCTACACCTGGCCCAGCGGCCAGCGCGTGCAGGGCAACTACGTCAAGGGCCGGCTGCAGGGGCCGGGCCAGTTGGCCTGGGCCAACGGCGACCGCTTCGAGGGCGATTTCCACGACAACGAGCCGAGCTTCGGCCGCCACATCGCGGCGGACGGCAGCTCGCGCGAAGTGGACCGCCGCGCCGAAGCCAGCGGCCTGACCGGCCGCGGCGTCAGCATCGGCGCCGGCGGCGAGCGTTATGAAGGCGAGTTCGTCGAGGGCAAGCGCCAGGGCGCGGGCGTGCTCACCTGGCCCGACGGCCGGCGCGACGAAGGCCAGTACCACCAAGGCCGGATGGCCAGCGGGCGCATCGCCTACGCCACCGGCCAGGTCTATGAGGGCGGCTTGGACGACCAGGGCCGGCGCCACGGCCGCGGCACCTACACCTGGCCCAGCGGCCAACGCTACGAGGGCGACTGGCTGGCCGGCCAGTACCACGGCAAGGGCAAGCTCACGCTGGCCGACGGCGGCATCTACGAGGGCGACTACGTGGCCAACCAGCGCAACGGCCAGGGTGTGCTGACGATGGCCGACGGCGCGCGGTACGAAGGCGGCTGGCTGGCCGACAACTACGCCGGCCAGGGCCGCATGCGCTACGCCAGCGGCCAGGTCTACGAAGGCCAGTGGTTGGCCGGCCAGCGGGCCGGCCGCGGCGCCTACACCTGGCCCAGCGGCCAGCGCTACGACGGTGAATGGGTGGCCGGCGAGCAGCAGGGCCAGGGCGAGATGGTGTTTGCCGACGGCGACCGCTACGCCGGTGAGTGGCTGGCCGGCAAACGCCAGGGCAGCACCCGCAACGAGCAGGCCAACAGCAGCCGCCAGACCGAGCGCGCCAGCGAATCGGTGAGCACCGGCCAGGTGATGGCCAGCCTGTTCGGTGCCGCGCTGATCGGGCGGGCGTCGGGCATCGACGGTGGCGAGAAGGCGCGGCTGATCACCGGCTTCGTCTCCGACGTGATGGGCGATGGCAAGGGCCAGGCCACCCGCGCGGCCTCGGCCGAGATCCAGGCCGGCCGGCAGCAGGCCGAGGCCGCCCGCCTGGCGCTGGCCGAACAGGCCCGGCGCATGGACGAGCAACGCCGCGCGCAGCAGCAATTGCAGCAGCAGCAACAACAGCAGCAGTCCCAGCGCCAGGCCGAGCAGCAGGCGCAGCAGCGCCGCCAGTCGACGGCGCAGGCGTCGGGCTCAACGGCGCCGCAGGCCGACCCGCTGCTCAACCAGCTCAAGGCCCAGCTGAGCCCGGCGCAGGCCGCGCAGTTCCAGGCCGTGGTCGATGCCGAGGCCCGGCGCAAGGCCGATGCGGCCCGGGCCGGCCAGAGCCAGGTCGTCGCACAAGCGCAGGCACAGGCGCAGTCACAAGCGCAGTCACAAGCGCAGTCACAGGCGCAGTCACAGGCGCAGTCACAGGCGCAGGCACAAGCCCAGGCACGCGCGCAGCGCGACGCCGAAGAGGCGCAGCGTGCGATCGACGAGGCCAGGCGCAAGGCCGATCGCGACGCCGAGCAGGCGCGCAAGAAGGCCGAGCGCGAAGCCGAGCGCCAGGCCGAGGCAGCGGCCAAGGCGCAGGCCGAGACCGAGTACCTGCAGCAACTGCGCAGCACCGCCAAGCTGCGGGTGATGAACTGCTTCGGCGAGATCCACGTCGCCGCGGCCGCGCCCAAGGCCAAGGAAGTGGTGCCCTGCGTCGACCTGCGCTTCAGCGCCTACTGCCCGGGTTCGGCCGTGCCCATCCCCGGCCTGCTGAAGAACTGGATCCGCTACGACGGCGGCTGCTACGGCGACACCGCGCGCATCCCCAAGCCGGTCTGCAACTACAAGGACCTGCGGCTGGTAGCCGACGAGGCCACCAGTTGCCGCTGAGCACCCGGCGCGCATGCGCCGGCGTGCGGCGCCGTCTTACTTGGCGGCGTCCAGGCTCAGGATCCACTTGACCAGCTGCTTGGCATCGGCCTCCTTGATGGCCACCGCATTGGGTGGCATCGCCAGGCCCGAGACCTTGCCCTTCCAGTGGCTGTCATAGGGGTTGGAGCCGGTCAGCACGGTGTGGGTCAGCTTGGCCGAGGCGTCCTTCTGGCCCTTGTACTTGGCGGCCACGTCCTGCCAGGCCGGGCCGATCGGCGCCAGGCCGTCGGGGCCCTTGCCGCCGGGCTGGATCTGGTGGCAGGTCATGCAGCCGCTGGTGGTGGCCAGCTTGAGGCTGGCGTCGTCCTTGCCGGCGGCCTGGGCACCGGTGGTGGCCAGGGCGGCCAGCATCAGGCCCAGCGTGAGGGGGATGGAGCGGGTCATGGAGGTTCTCCTGAAAGGCGATCAAAAAAGGGTGGATGCCGCATGGTGCGGTGTGATGCGGGCCGGGATTTGATCGATCTCAAGTGCGGCGGGCATTTCGCCAGGATGGAGCAAGGCTGTGGCGGCGTGGAGCATGCGCCGATGCCCTGATGCCACGACGGGCCAAGGACGGGCCCTGCCACGCCGGTGCGTCTGCCGGACCGCCGGCTGGCGCCCGTCGGCCACCGTTGGGCCGGGCGCGTTACAGCGTGCCTTGCCAGCTCAGCGCGAATTCGCGCGAGCGCGCGGCGGCGTCCAGGCGGTCTGCGCCGGCCTGCAGCTGCCAGCCGCGCCAGGCCAGTGCCAGCGTGGCGCGGCGCTCGTGCAGGCGCCAGCCCAGGCCCAGCTGCACCGGACCGATGGCCGCTGAGTTCAGCCGCTGCTGCCACTGCAGCGCTGGCAGGGCGCCGAAGCCGGGCACGGTGTCGATGGTTGCGGCCAGTTGCTGGCCCTCGGCCACCGTGCGGCTGAGGGCCAGATGGCCGCGCCAGGGCTGCGTGCGCGTCAAGCCCGCCTGGGCATTGCGGCCCTGAACCAGCGGGCGGAACACCACGAAGCCGTCGGCATCCAGCCCCTGCGCATCGGTGGCCAGCGTGGCCTGCTGTTGCGGCAGGCCGCGCCAGTGCAGCCAGCCGCCATCGCGCAACGCGGCGCGTGCCGACCAGGGGCCGGCATGCCATGCCAGCTCGGCGCCAAGCAAGGCGCCGACACCACGCCGGGCAAAGGCCTGCTGGAACGGGAAGTCGAGCCGGTCATCCAACTCGCTGGATTGCAGCGCAAAGGCATAACTCGCGATCGACGCGTCGTAGTGCACCGGGCCGTGGATGCTGCGCTCGCGCCAGCGGCCCAGCGCCAGCAGCTGGGCCGACAGCTCCAGCGTGAGACCCGGTGCCAGCGGCCATTCACGCGCCACCAGCGCCCCGGCGCCCGAGAAGGCGCGCAGCTGCATGTCGGCCGCCCAGCGTGCATCGGCCGCCGGGCGCTGGCCACTGTCGACCAGCGCGGCCAGCAGCAGCGTCTCGCGGCTGGCCACCAGCGTGGCCTGGCTGCGCGCCAGCAGGCCGAACGTCCAGCCCCCGCTGCGCCGCTGCAGCCGCAGTTGCTCGTCGACATAGGCCAGGTTGCGGCCCGGCCGCGGCGCCAGGTGGCGCCAGTCGTCGTCGCCCAGGGCGGCCAGCGGCAGCGCGTCGCTGTGGCGATCGCTGCGAAGGTTGAACTGCCAGGCCGTATCGGCCTGGGCAAGCTGGGCGGGTAGTTGGGCCGCTGCCGGCCGCAGCACGGCCAGCAGCGCCAGCGCGCCGCCGGCCGCGATTCGGCCGAGCCGACTCACAGACCGACGTCCAGCGACACGAAGCTGTTGTCGCTGAAGGTGACCACGCCGCTGTTCATGTTGACGCTGCCGATCACCAGGCTGTCGCCCTGCACCAGCTCGACCGCGCTGGCGCCGTCGACCCAGTTCAGCGACAGGCCGGCGCTGGCCTCGGTCAGCTTGAAGCGGTTGACCTCGCCGGTGGCCGCATCGCGCGAGCCGGTGACCGAGACCACCAGCCGCGGCTGGCCGGCCACCAGTGTGCGGTACTGCAGCGTCACGCCCTGGGTGCTGCCGTCGTCGCTGTCGCGCAGGTGCGTGCCGCCGAAGCTGATCTCCAGCACCGGCCGGCCGGGGGCGGTGATGCTGCCGACGAAGCCCATGTCCGTGCTGTAGTGGTTGCTCGCCGAATACACCTGCGTGGCGTCGAAGGCCGCGTAGCCGGTGGTGCTGGCCGTGAACTCGCCCTTCAGGAACTCGGTCGTCGTGCTGCCGGCGATGTTGCGCAGCGCGCCGCTGAGCTTGGCTGCGGTGGGCAGCAGCACGGTGCCGCTCTTGTCCCAGGCCGATGCGCCGATCTCGAACACGCCTTCGAACTCGGCCGTGGCGGTGGCAAACACCAGGTCCAGCGTGCCGCCGGTCAGGTCGCCGCCGGCCGGGGCCACGGCCGCGGCCGAGCTGGGTGACACCAGGTTGCCATCGGCATCACGGCTGACCGGTGCGCTGTTCAGGCTGGCGCTCTTGACGGTCAGCGTGGACAGCGTGGTGCCGGCGCTGTCCTTGGCGGCCAGGCTGCCGGTCACCGTGGCCGATTCCAGCTTGGCGGTGGTGGCGTCGATGGTGCGGGTGCCGCTCAGCGAAACAGCATGCTGGTGATTGGCCAGTGCCGTGCCGCCGCTTTCGAAGCCGCCGGCCCAGGTGCCCACCATCGTGAAGGCGGTGATGCTGCCGTTGCCGAGCGTGGGCGTCACGGTGCCGGTGAACGGCGGCAGGTCGGCGCCGGCACTGTCCTGCTGCAGTGCGGCGTTGGACAGCGTGGCGCCGGTGTTGGTGGTCACGCGCAGCCGGGCGCGGGTCTGCCAGCCGTAGCTGCCGTCGCTGTTGGGCGTGATGGTGAAGCCGTGGCGGTACTCGTTGGTGGTGAAGCCCGTGCTGGTGGCGCTGCGTGTCAGGTAGTAGCGCGCGCTGCAGCCGATGAAGTTGGCGTTGTCAGGCGCGGTGGCGGTGGTCAGCGTGGTGGCGTCCTGGTACAGCGTGCAGCCGGCTGCGTTGTAGCCCGAGAAGTTGGCGGAGCCATCGTTGTCCACCTGGTCGAGCCCACGGCCGCGGCTGGGCACCGAGGTGCGGCCGGCCTTGTAGTCGTTGAACAGGTCGATGCCCATCAGCAGCGCGCCACTGTTGGTCAGCAGCGTATTGACCGGCAGGTGCACGTCGCGCATCGCGTCGTCGAAGGCGTTGGCCTGCAGGTTGGCCGCGCCGCTGGAGATGGCGCTGCCGCGGCTGAACATCGCCGACCAGTCGCTCTTCATCTCGGCAAACAGCAGTTTGGCCGCGGCGATGGCGGTGGCGGTCTTGTCGACGGTGGGTGTGGTGCCGGTGGTGGCGGCGGTGCAACTGGTGGTGCAGGCCAGGTTGGCCACCACGGTGGCCAGTGCCGACGAGCTGACCGCGCCCGCCAGGTCGGGGTTGGCCAGCACCGTGCTGACCGCGCCGCTGAGCACGGCCGAGACATCGGTGGCGGTATTGCCGCTGCCGCTGCTGAGCTTGATCGAGGTGGTGGAGGCGGCGGCGCCCAGCGCGTCGACCACACACTGGGTCTTGTCGCCGGCGCTGCCGGTGCCGCAGCCCAGATCGCCGTTGCTGGCCATCTGCGACACGGCGGTCAGCATCACCGCCAGCTTCTGCTCGTCGCCGCTGACGGCGGTGGCGGTGGTGGTGGCAGCCACGGTGGTGGGGTTGAAGCCCAGCAGCTGCGTGACGGTGGAGATCGCCTGCGCCGCATTGCCGGCGGTGACGCCGCCGGTGGCCTTGGCCGCGGCGGCCACGGCCATCTCGCTGAACGGCGTGATGCTGGCGCTGGTGGTCACCGCGCCGGTGGCGGTGGGCACCACCAGCGAGCGCATCTGGAAGCCCACCGGCAGCGGCTGGGCGGTGCCGGTCACCTCGTCGGCATGGGTGGTGCTGGCGTTGGCGCTGACACGCACCACGTAAGGCTGGTCCTTGGTGCCGGTGAAGCTCAGGCTGTAGCGGCCCTGCGCGTCGGTGGTGGTGGTCTGCAACGCCACGGTGGCCACGCTGCCGTCGGCATTGACGGCATACACGCCGACATCGGCATTGGCCATCAGGCCCTTGGCCGCGGTGCCGCTGAGCGCCACGGTGGCGGTGGTGGTCGGCGTGACCGGGGTGACCGGGGTGACGGGCGTGGTGGCATCGGTGCCACTGCCACCACCGCAGGCGGCCAACAGGCCGGCACTGGCCATCGCGACGAAAAGGGTCTTGCGCATGGGTGAACTGCTCCAGGAAGTCGAAAAAGGGGGGCCGGATTGCAGGCCACCAAGGGCGCTGCACCGGCGGTGCCGCAGCGGCCCGAGGGTAGTGACCACCAGCGACACCATTCTTGGCCCCAAAGACAACAGGGCGCCTCGGCCATTCGGCCGATGGTCAGGCGATGGTGCGTGCTGTAATTCGCGCTCCTGATCCCGCATAACTCGAAGAGACCGCGTCCACCGTCGCATGAAAGCCCTGCTGATCGATGACCACACCCTGTTTCGTGATGCCCTGGGCCTGCTGATCGGCGCACGGTTTCCTGAGCTTGAACTGCTGGCCGCCGGCGACCTGGCCGGTGCGCTGGCCACGCTGGCCGCGCATACCGACGTGCGGCTGGTGCTGCTGGACCTGAACCTGCCCGATTCACAAGGCCTGGCGTCGATCACCCGGCTGCGCGAGGCCGCGCCGGAGGCCCGGCTGGTGGTGCTGTCGGCCGACGACCGGCCCGAGACGGTGGAGCAGGCGATCGAGCAGGGCGCCTGCGGCTTCGTGCCCAAGACGTCGCGCGGCGACCTGCTGCAGCAGGCGCTGCGCATCACGCTGGACGGGGGCGTCTACCTGCCGCCGGGCAGCACGGTGAGCGCGGCGCCGCCGCCGGCGGCCGGCGTCACGCCGCAGGCCCTGGGCCTGTCGCCGCGCCAGGCCGACGTGCTGCGCCTGCTGATCGACGGCCAGCCCAACAAGCAGATCTGCCGGGTGCTCGATCTGTCGGAATCCACCGTCAAGACCCACCTGGCCGCGGTGTTCCGCCGCCTCGACGTGAACACCCGCACCCAGGCGGTGCTGGCTGCGGCCAGGCTGCGGCTGCGGTTCAGCGACTGACCGGTGCGGCCGGCGGACCGGCCGGCCTCGGCTGCGTCAGGCTGGGCGCCGGCGCGCCGCCGCCCAGCCCAGCAGCCCCAGGCCGCCGAGCATCATCGCCAGCGTCGAGGCCTCGGGCACCGGCATCGCCACGATAGGGATGCTGCTCTGCACCACGCTGAAGCGATCGGCGAACGCCGGGTCGATGGTGATGATCGGGTCTATGTAGCCGCCCAGAGCCCAGCTATAGCCCGCGTCGTTGTAGAGGCTTGAGTTCAGCGGCGTGCCGTGCGCTTCCATGCTGATGGTGTGGAAGAGGTTCGGCATGACCAGCGCGCTGAAGGTTTCCGAGAACGACCCCGAGCCGCTGGCTGTGACGCTGCCACCCGGCGCGGACAGCACGGCGCCCCCGAAGTCGGAATAGGGCACGCTCATCCCCAGTCCGGCGGACACGCCGTGGACCCGCTCGTGCGAGCGCCCGTCTTCATACAAGTAGAACCGGCTGCTGATGCCCACGACCAGCCAGTTGGCATCGGCGCTGGCACGGTGGTCCGGGTCCAGGGACGTGGCTGAGACCCGGCCCCAGATTTGACCCAGCGTTGTGATGGTGACCGGCACCAGCTCACCGTCGTCGCTGGCGCCGGCGATGGACCACTGGTAGCTGAGCGAGGCATCGACAACGGCAAAGCTGCGACCGCTGGCGGCGGCGCTGAACGCAATGAACGGCACGGCCCCTGCGCTGGCGCCCAAGGTGGCGCTGGCGCTGGCCGGGCCGCTGGACAGCTGGTGCGTGCCGAAGCTGTTGGCAGACGCCACGTCCGGGACGACGAGTCCGGAGCCCGCGATCAGATTCGTGGAGACCGTAGCCGTCGGCACCGCCACCGTGGCCGAAGCCGTTGTTGCCGCAAGGGTTAGGACAAACAGGGCCGACAAGGGGATCAGGGTGCGATTCATGGGGTGCGGGGCGGGGCTGCGCCGGTTCGGGTGAGTGACGTTTTGGCCCCAGTCTGGACGCCGGGCTGCACCCCGCCCATCGGCCATTCGGCCGATCCCCCCGCGGGTGCGGGTAGATCCCCCCGCGCGCGGCCCCGCCATCACCTCGGCGATCGCCGCGTGCAACTGCTCGGCACGAAACGGCTTGTGCAGCACCGGCAGCCCGCTGGCGCCCAGCGCGGCGATGTCGGCCGGCGCGGTGTTGCCGGTGACCACCAGCACCGGCAGCTGGCCGAAGCGGCGCCGCGCCAGCGCCACCACGTCGAAGCCGCTGCCGCCGGGCAAGCGCAGGTCGGTGATCAGCAGGTCGGCCTGGCGCTCGCCCGGGGGCAGCGCGTCCAGCGCGGCGCGCAGCGCGCGCGGGCCATCGAAGGCGGTCACGCTGGCGCCCCAGGCCTGCAGGCGGGCGGCCAGGGCCTCGCGCACCGCGCGGTCGTCGTCCACCAGCACCAGGTGCCGGCCCGCCAGCCAGCGCGCAGGCACGGCCATCGACGGCGCGCTGCCCGCCTCAGGCGCTGCCGCAGCGAGCAGCAGCAGGCTGAAGCAGCTGCCGCGCCCGGGCACCGAGCGCAGGCCCAGCGTGGCGCCCATCAGGTCGGCGCTGCGCTGCACGATGGCCAGGCCCAGCCCGAGGCCCTGCGCCCGGTCGCGCTGCGGGTTGGCCAGCTGCACGAACTCCTCGAACACGGCCGCCTGCTGTTCGACGGGAATGCCATGCCCGCTGTCCCACACCTGCAGCCGCACCTGGCCGTCGGCCGTGGCGCGCGCGGCCAGCAGCAGGCCGCCGCTGTCGGTGTAGCGCACCGCGTTGCTGACCAGGTTGCGCAGGATCTGCTCGAGCAGCGCCGGGTCGGCCTGCACCGCCAGCGCCGTGGGCCGCACGCGCAGCCGCAGGCCTTTCTGGCGCGCGGCCTCGCCCTCGTGCACGGCCACGGCGTCGAACAGCGGCTGCAAGGCCATCGGCTGCGCCTGCACCCGCACCGTGCCCGAATCCAGCCGCGACAGATCAAGCAGCCGGGCCAGCAGCGCCTCCATCGCCGCCACCGCCTCGTCGACCTTGGCCACCATGTGGCGCTGCGCCGGGGCCAGCACCTGCTCGCGCAGCAGGCCCACCAGCAGCCCGATGGTGACCACCGGCTGGCGCAGGTCGTGGCTGGCCGCGGCCAGGAAGCGCGACTTGGCCGCGGTGGCCGTGGCCAGCGCATGGGTGCGCTCGCGCACGCGCTGCTCCAGCGTGAGGTTGAGCACCTCCACTTGCGCCATGGCCTGCGCCAGGCGGCCCACCATCAGCACCGCGAAGGCCAGCACCATCAGCGGCGTGGCCAGCGGCAGCCACCAATGTGCGGTGATGGCCAGGTGGCCCTGCTGGAAGCGGTAATCGTGCGCGCCGGCCACCATCACCACCACCAACGAGGCCAGCAGCGCGGCCAGCTCGCCACCGCGCATGGCCCGCACCCGTTGCGCGATCAGCACCAGTGCGGGCAGCGCCAGCGCACCCAGCAGCGGGTAGGCCACCGCGCGCACCCGGTCAATGGCCACCGTGCCCGACAGGCTGGCGCCCGCGCCGACCAGCACCATCAGCGTCGCGCCACCCAGCAGCAGCGGCCGGTAACCGCGGGGCCGCTGGCGTGTCAGCGACATCGCGAACAGCCCCAGCAGCACCACCGTGCCCACCTGCACGGCAAAAAACAGCGCCGAGGCCAGCGCCGGCGGCAGCCCCGGGTTGACCACGTAATAGGCCTGGTTGCGCAGCGACACGCCCAGCCCCAGCAGGCCGAACCAGCCCATCGCCGATTCGCTGCGCCGCCGCCACCACATCAGCAGCGCAAAGCCACAGGCACCGGCCGCCGCCAGGTTGAGCTGCTGCGGCAGCCCCACCGTCAGGTTCTGGTGCAGGCGGTGCTCCAGCGCCATCGCCGTGGCCGGCCCCAGCCGCAGCGTTGACAGGCCGGCGCGCAGCCCGCTGTCGACCTGCAGCAGCACCTGGTTGGCACCCGGGCGCAGCAGGGCCGGCGGCAGCGGCAGCAGCCGCGGCAGCGCCTGGGCGCGGCCCACCTCGTCCTCGCCGAAGCTGTCGTGCAGCAGCGCGCCGTTGAGCCACAGCCGGTGGCGGCTGCCCAGGCGCTCGGCACGCAGCGCCCACAGCGTGCCGTCGGCGGCCGGCGGGCCCGCCGGCTGCGCGGGCGCCGGGGTCTGCGGGGTCGGCAGCGTCATCTGCCAGCGGTACCAGCCCATCGCCGGGCGCGCCACCCCGCGCTGCGACCAGGTGTCGGGCAGGGCGACGCGGGTCCAGGGTCCGTCGGGCGACAGGGCGAATTCGGCCTCGCGCAGTTCCTGGGGCGCCGGCGTGGCCTGGGCTGTCGCCAGGGTGGGCGCGGTGGCGGCCAGCCAGGCCAGCAGCATCCGCAAAAACACACGCAACAACGCACGCAACAACGCATGCCACGACAGCGGCCCGATCCAGGCCAGGCCTGGCCGGGGCCCCCAGGGCGGCGCGGCGCCGCAGGCAGCGCGCACCCACTTCATGCGCCGATTGTGGGCCGGCGTCGGGCCCGGTCGCCTCGTCCATTTGGCCGAAGGCCGGTGACGACAACCGTAAACTCGTGCGCTTGCCCTGCCCCCTCACAGACCGGAGACCCCGCCCATGACCCGCGTGTTCAACTTCAGTGCCGGCCCCGCCGCCCTGCCCGAATCGGTGCTGCAGACCGCTGCCGCCGAGATGCTCGACTGGCACGGCTCGGGCATGAGCGTGATGGAGATGAGCCACCGCGGCAAGGAGTTCATCAGCATCGCCGACGAGGCGCAGGCGCTGCTGCGTGAACTGCTGGCGGTGCCCGCCAACTACAAGCTGCTGTTCATGCAGGGCGGCGCGCTGGCCGAGAACGCCATCGTCCCGATGAACATGCTGCGCGGCAAGACCGCGGCCGACTACATCGACACCGGCGAGTGGTCGAAGAAGTCGATCAAGGAGGCGCAGAAGTACTGCACGGTCAACGTGGCGGCCAGCGCCAAGGCCGGTGGCTACACCAGCATCCCGCCGCGCGCCGAGTGGCAGCTCAACCCCGATGCGGCCTACGTGCACATCTGCAGCAACGAGACCATCGGCGGCGTCGAGTACCACTTCACCCCCGACGTGGGCAGCGTGCCGCTGGTGGCCGACATGTCCAGCGACATCCTCTCGCGCCCGATCGATGTCGCGAAGTACGGCCTGATCTACGGCGGCGCGCAGAAGAACATCGGCCCGGCCGGCCTGACGATCGTGATCGTGCGCGACGACCTGATCGGCCAGGCGCTGCCGGCCACACCCTCGGCCTTCGACTACAAGACCGTGGCCGACAACGACTCGATGTTCAACACCCCGCCCACCTACGCGATCTACATCGCCGCTCTGGTGTTCAAGTGGATCAAGGACCAGGGCGGCCTGGCCGCGATGGCCACCCACAACGCCGCCAAGGCCGCGCTGCTGTACGACTTCCTCGACACCACCACGTTCTACAGCTGCCCGGTGGCGCGGGATTGCCGCTCGCTGATGAACGTGCCGTTCCGCCTGAAGGACGAGAAGCTCGACGAGGCCTTCCTGAAGGGCGCCAAGGAACGCGGCATGGTGCAGCTGAAGGGTCACCGCTCGGTGGGCGGCATGCGCGCGTCGATCTACAACGCGATGCCGCTCGAGGGCGTGAAGACGCTGGTGGCCTTCATGAAAGAGTTCGAGGCGCAGCATGGCTGACCCGGGGCGGAGTCAGGCGCAGGAGCGCGCCGGCGTGCTGGTGCTCAACCAGATCTCGGCCCAGGGTCTGTCGCGCCTGCCGGCCGACCGCTACCGGGTGGGCAAGGACGTGGCCGCCCCGGCCGCCATCCTGGTGCGCTCGGCCGACCTGCACGGCCTGGCCATCCCGGCCAGCGTGATGGCCATCGGCCGGGCCGGCGCAGGCACCAACAACATCCCCGTCAAGGCGATGAGCGAACGGGGTGTGCCGGTGTTCAACGCGCCCGGCGCCAATGCCAATGCGGTGAAGGAACTGGTGCTCGCCGGCATGCTGATGGCCGCGCGCAACCTGGCGCCGGCGCTGCGCTTCACGGCCGCGCTCGATGTCGCCTCGCCCGATCTGGAGAAGGCGGTCGAAGACGGCAAGAAGGCCTTCGCTGGCTTCGAGATCGCCGGCCAGACGCTGGGCATCATCGGCCTGGGCAAGATCGGCTGCCTGATCGCCGACGCCGCCATCAAGCTGGGCATGGACGTGCTGGGCTACGACCCCGAGATCACGGTCGACGCGGCCTGGAGCCTGCCCAGCCAGGTGCGGCGTGCCGGCAGCGTCAACGAGGTGCTGCGCAGCGCGCAGTTCGTCAGCCTGCACGTGCCGCTGGTGGCGGCCACGCGGCACCTGGTGAACGACGGCAACATCGGCCTGATGAAGCCCGGCGCGGTGCTGCTGAACTTCAGCCGCGAAGGCGTGGTCAGCGACAGCGCGGTGCTCGAATCGCTGGCCGCCGGCCACCTGGGCCAGTACGTCTGCGATTTTCCGGGTGCCGAGATCCACGGCCATCCGAAGATCATCGCGCTGCCGCACCTGGGCGCCAGCACCCGCGAGGCCGAGGAGAACTGCGCCATCATGGTGGTCGACCAGGTGCGGGATTACCTGGAAAACGGCAACGTGGTCAACGCGGTGAACTTTCCGAACCTGGCGATGGCGCGTGAGAGCCCCTGGCGCGTGGCGATTGCCAACGCCAACGTGCCCAACATGCTGGGCCAGATGTCGACCGCGATGGCCAGCGCGGGCTTGAACATCCACAACATGGTCAACAAGTCGCGCGGCGACATGGCCTACACGCTGGTGGACGTGGACAGCCCCGTCGGCGATGCGGTGATCGCCAGCCTGGGCAGCATCCCCGGCGTGTTGTCGGTGCGCTACTTGCCGGGCGCCTGAGCCAGCGGGCCACTGCCGCCGGTGGTGATCACAACCGCCCGGCGGCGCGGCGGAATTCCATGCGCGCCATCATGCGCGAGGCCATGTTGGCGGAGAACAGCAGCGCCACCCACTGGGTGCGCGGCTGCACGAACATCGCCGTGCCGCTGATGCCTGACCAGCACAGCTCGCCGGCCGTGCAGGGCATCGCCGCGGGGCCCCAATCGTGGCGCACGGCCAGCCCCAGGCCGAAGCCGAAGCCCGGGCCGCAGTAGCTGGCCGGGCCGGCCACACCCGCGGGCAGCTGGTTGCGCGCCAGCTCGTCGAACAGGCGCTGCGACAACAACCGCTGGCCATTGGCCGCCACGCCGCCGGCCGCCAGCAGCCGGGCGAAGGCGAGCGTGTCGTCCAGCGTGCTGACCAGGCCGCCGCCGCCGCTGTCCATCCACGGCTGGCCGGCCTGCCGCTGGCCGATGGGCGGGATGGTGGCGTGCCAGCCGCTGTCCTCGGCATGGGCCACGGCGAGTTGGGCATGCTCGTCGGCCGCGATCTGAAAGCCGGTGTGCTGCATGCCCAGTGGATCGAACAGGCGCTGGCGCAGTGCCTGGCCCAGCGGTTGGCCGTCGAGCTGCGCGACGATGCAGCCCAGCACGTCGGTGGAATAGCCGTACTGGAAGGCGGTGCCCGGCTCGGCGGCCAGCGGCAAGCCGGCCAGCCGGGCCAGAAAGGCCGGCGCGTCCAGGCCGCTCATCGCCGGGGTGAATGCGGCCTGCACCCAGGCCGCGCGCGTGCTGTCGTCGGTGATCTCGAACGGGTAGGGCAGCCCCGAGGTGTGGCGCATCAGGTCGCGCACCGTGGGCGCGGCGCGCGGCGGCACACCGCCGGGCCGGCGCAGATCGCGCAGCACCGGCAGCAGTTCGGCCACCGGCGCGTCCAGGTCCAGAGCGCCCTCGTCGACCAGCATCAGCGCGGCCAGCGTGACCATCGGCTTGGTCAAAGACGCAATGCGAAAGCGCACGCCGGCGTGCATGGCCGCGGTGTCGTCGGGCCGGATGCGGCCGACGGCGTGGCGTGCCAGCACCTGGCCGTCACGTTCGATGTGCACCAGCGCGCCGGGGCAGTGGCGCGCTGCAAGCTGGTGATCCAGCAGGTTGGTGATGGCTGTGGTCATGGCGGTGCGGGCAGTTCAGCCCGAGCATAGGCCCGGATGCGCCGATCACCACCCCGGGTCAGCCCGCTGGCGCTGGGGGCCAGTCGATCGCCCTATCCAGCAGCATGGCGTCGCCGTAGCTGAAGAAGCGGTAGCGCGATTCGATCGCGTGGCGGTACAGCGCCCGCGCATGGGCATGGCCGGCAAAGGCCGACACCAGCATCAGCAGCGTGCTCTTGGGCAGGTGGAAGTTGGTGATCAGCCGGTCGACCACGCGGAAGGGGAAGCCCGGCGTGATGAAGATGTCGGTCTCGCGCGCGCCGGGCTGCAGGCGGCCGCCCAGCGCGGCCGACTCCAGCGCACGCAAGGTGGTGGTGCCGGCCGCCACGATGCGCCCGCCCGCCGCGCGGGTGTGCGCTATCGCCGCCACCGTGGCCTCGCCCACCTCGTACCACTCGCTGTGCATCTTGTGCTCGGCCAGCGTGGCGCTGCGCACCGGCTGGAAGGTGCCGGCGCCCACGTGCAGCGTGACCTGCGCACGCTGCACACCGCGCGCGGCCAGCGCCGCCAGCACCGCTTCGTCGAAGTGCAGCGAGGCAGTGGGTGCGGCCACCGCGCCGGGGCGCCGGGCGAACACGGTCTGGTAGCGCGCCACGTCGTCGGCGCCGTCGGCATGGTTGATGTAGGGCGGCAGCGGCACATGGCCGAAGGCCTCCAGCAGCGCCAGCGGATCACCCGGAAAGCGCAGGTGGAACAGCCCGTCGTCGGGGCCGCCGCGGCCCAGCACCTCGGCCTCGAAGGCGCCGCGCGCAAAGCTGACCAGGCTGCCGGCGCGTGGTGATTTGCTGGCGCGCAGGTGGGCCAGCACCTCGTGGTTGGGCAGCACCCGTTCGATCAGCGCCTCGACCGCGCCGCCGGTGGGTTTTTCACCGAACAGCCGCGCCTTGATGACCCGGGTGTCATTGAACACCAGCAGATCGCCGGGGTTCAGCAGGCCGGGCAGATCGTGGAACACCCGGTCCACCGGCACGGCGCCGGTGCCGTCGAGCAGCCGCGAGCCGCTGCGCTGGGCCGCCGGGTGCTGGGCGATCAGCGCGGGCGGCAGGTCAAAATCAAAATCGGCCAGCGTCAATGGGGCGGCGGCGGATTGGGCGTCGGCTTCGGCGGGGTGGGGTTGATCGCGCATGATGTCCAGGCTGTACCGGCCTGAAGACTCGGGAAGGGGGCGGATTGTTCCATGCAGCCTTTGTGCACCAGCCCCCGCGTGCCGTTTCTCAGGGATACAGCCCACGCGACTGGCGTGCCGCCAGGATGCGCTCGCAGGCCACCGCAAAGGTGGCGGTGCGCAGCGTGATCTGGTGTTGGTCGGCGGTGTCCCAGATCTTCCTGAGTGCGCCGACCATGATCTTGTCCAGCCGCATGTTGATCTCGTCCTCGGTCCAGAAGAAGGACGAGAAGTCCTGCACCCATTCGAAGTAGCTCACCGTCACGCCACCGGCGTTGCAGATCACGTCGGGCACCACCAGGATGCCGCGGTCGGCCAGGATGTCGTCGGCCGCCGATCCGGTGGGGCCGTTGGCGCCTTCGAGCACCAGCCGGGCCTTCAAGCGGTTGGCGCGCGCCGCGGTGATCTGGTTCTCCAGTGCGGCGGGAATCATGATCTGGCAGTCCACGTCCCAGAACGACTCGTTGTCCATCGCCTCGGCGCCGGCAAAACCGGCCACACCGCCGGTGGCCTTGACGTGCGGCACCAGCAGCGACAGGTCGAAGCCGCGGGCGTTGAAGATGCTGCCGGTATGGTCTTGCGCGGCGACGATGATCGCGCCGGCCTGGCCGAACAACTCGGCCGCCGACGAGCCCACGTTGCCGAAGCCCTGCACCGCCACCTTGGCACCGATGATCTCGAGGTGGATGCGCCGCGCCGCCTCGCGCCCGGTGACGAACACGCCGCGGCCGGTGGCCTTCACCCGGCCCAGGCTGCCGCCCAGGTGGATGGGCTTGCCGGTGACCACGCCGGTGGCGGTGGCGCCGGTGTTCATCGAGTAGGTGTCCATCATCCACGCCATGATCTGCGCGTCGGTGTTCACGTCGGGCGCGGGGATGTCCTGCTGCGGGCCGATGATGATGCCGATCTCGCTGGTGTAGCGGCGCGTCAGCTTCTCCAGCTCGTTCAACGACAGCTGCTTGGGATCGACCCGGATGCCGCCCTTGGCCCCGCCAAAGGGCAGGTTGACCGCGGCGTTCTTGATGCTCATCCAGGCCGACAGCGCCATCACCTCCTCAAGCGTGACATCGGGGTGGTAGCGCACGCCGCCCTTGCCGGGGCCGCGCGTCAGGCTGTGCTGCACCCGATAGCCTTCGTAGTGCGCGATGCGGCCGTCGTCCATCTCGATGGGCACGTCGACGATCAGCGTGCGCTTGGGGCGCTTGAGCGTCTCCACCCAGCGCGCCAGCGGCCCCAGGTAGGGGATCACGCGGTCGACCTGGGTCAGGTAGGTGCCCCAGGGGCTGTCCGAGGTCGGGTTCACATACGAAAGTGGCATGGTCGTCCTGTGGTGTGACGGGTGGGGTTGGCGTTGCCGCGGCGCGCCTCGTGGGCGCATCGGGTGTTCGCGCGTTTGGGCTTTCCGGTGTTGCCGGCGCGTCAGACGCCTCGGATCGCCCGGGGCGCAATGTAGAGGCTGGGCACGGGTTTGGCGTGCGTTATGCGTCGATTGCATCATGTCGACCCTGCATCACATGACGCGCTGCAGCATCGCCGCAGCGGCCGGAAGTGGCTGGCTACACTGCCCGGCATGAGCTTTCACCCCCACTCCACCATCGCCTTCATCGGCGGCGGCAACATGGCCAGCGCGCTGATCGGCGGGCTGATCCGGGCGCAGCGCGCGCCCACCAGCATCCTGGTGATCGACCCCGGCGAGGGCCAGCGCGCCCGGCTGGCCGCTGATTTTGGCGTGCGCGTTTTGCCCGCCGCCGATGCGGCGCTGGCCGACGCAGCGCTGGTGGTGTGGGCCGTCAAGCCGCAGCTGTTCGGCGAGGCTGCCGCACCCTGCGCGGTGCATGTGCGCGGCGCCCTGCACCTCAGCGTGATGGCCGGCATCCGCAGCGACGCGATCGCCCGCGCCTGCGGTGCCACGCCGGCCGCGGCGCGCATCGTGCGCAGCATGCCCAACACGCCGGCGCTGATCGGCCGCGGCATCGCCGGGCTGTTTGCCACGCCGTCGGTAACGCCCGAAGAACGCGGCCTGGTCGAACAGGTGCTGGCGCCCACCGGCCAGACGCTGTGGGTCGAGCGCGAGGCCGATCTGGATGCGGTGACCGCGCTGTCGGGCTCGGGCCCGGCGTATGTCTTCTATTTCGTCGAGTCGATGATGGCCGCCGCCACGCAGATGGGCTTGTCGGCCGAGCAGGGCAAGCGCCTGGCGCTGGCCACCTTCGACGGCGCCACCGCGCTGGCCGCGCAGTCGGCCGATCCACCCGAGCTGCTGCGCGAGCGTGTCACCAGCAAGGGCGGCACCACCCACGCCGCGCTGCAATCGCTGGAGGCCAGCGGCGTGAAGGCGGCCTTCGTGCAGGCGCTGATCGCGGCGCAGCAGCGTGCGCGGGCGCTGGGCGACGAGTTCGGCGGGTGAATTCGCGGGTGATGGCCGTCAAGCAGCCGCGGCGGTAGCTGACTTCGCAGCAAGTGCCGCCAGCATCTGCAGCAACTGCTGGGGCTCATAGCAGGCGAGAAAATCCCAGCGACCCAGCTTGCCCCAGCGATTGACCGCCTGTACCCAGCGGCGGGCAGCTTCGTGCTTGGCCGGCGTCTCGGCCTGCTGCGCCCCCTTGATCTCCAGCAGCAAGTGGTTGCCGTCTTGCAGCCGCACCACGAAGTCAGGCTCATAGGCCCTCGCCTGGCCGTGAAATTCGTAGGGCACGTTCAGCTCCAGCCGATCGTTGCGCACGTAGCAGATCACCAGGCCACTCACCGCAGCGATCTCCAGTTGGGTTGCCGCAGCCTGCTCCCATGAGCCGGTATCGGCCGCCACGAAGTTCAAGTGGCTGGCCTGCGTGCCCTGCACCGGCTTCACGGTCTTGAAGCGCACGGCGGCCGAGCTGCCGATCGGCCGATAGCGGTTCAACCGCGGCAGCATCGGGGTTTCGCCCTTGGCCTCGTTGGGCCGGATCGCAGCCACCAGCAGGCCGACCACGGCCTCGGCGTAGGTCTGCAGGCCCAACTCGCAGGCATGGCAGTTGTTGAAGTCCACGCGCTGAGCGACATAGCGTTGTGTGATGGCGAGCACTTGCGGAAACAGGGTGGTTCGCCCAGCGGTGCGCAGACGCTCGCTTCCAGGGTGCGCTGCATCGGTCAGCCTGCGCACCACCTCCCGTGCCATCTCGAAGGCGATGGTCTGCGGGTGCGCCTCGCGGTAATACACCTCGCGCGTCACCTTCTCGAAGCCGAAACCGGTCTGCGCCGCAGGCACGCCCACCGCGTAGCCCACCTGCGGCCGCACGAAGGCCGCCGTGGGCGTGCTCCAGGGGTCGAGCCGCGTGGTCTGCATCGCGTCCACGTCGCACACCACCTGGTGCTGCTGCAGATCGACGACGAAACCCTCCACCACCGGAAAGCGGATCTCGAACGCCGCCCGCTCGGGCATCGCCAGCACCTCGTGCTTGGGCCGGTCATCGGGCGGCGGGCCGTCGCCGGGCGGCCGCCCCTTGAACGGGATCAGCGAGAACGGCACGCCGAACACGTCCACGTACTCCTCGGTCAGCCGGCCGGTGGCCGGGTCGGGCGTGTAGTCCATGCGGCGCAGGCCGCGGCCCACCACCTGCTCGCACAGCAACTGGCTGTGGAAGGCGCGCAGCCCGAGGATGTGCGTCACGTTGTTGGCGTCCCAGCCTTCGCTGAGCATGTTCACGCTCACCACGCAGCGGACATGACCGCCGGGCGTGCCGGGCCGGCCCACGGTGGAGACGATGCGTCGCAGTTCTTCGGCCGCCTCCTTGCGGGTGGCGTTGGGGTCTTCGCTCTCGGCTGCGGCCAGCAGGCTGGAGTCGATGCGCAGCGTCACCTCGGCACCCAGGCGGTTCCACAGTTCCGGGAAGCCTGGCAAGCCATCGCCGTAGCGCTTGACCGGCTTCGCCTTCTTGCGGCGGCGCGGCGGCGCGTCGTCGTCCTCGCTGTCGTCGTCAGCCTGTTCGACTTCGGCTTTGAGGGTTTCCTCGCCCGAGATCACCCGGTGAAAGTGCTCGGCGATGTCGGTGTTGTCACAGACGATGATCATCACCGGCGGGGTGCGGTCCTGCCCTGGCGCGGCGGCATCGATCTGCACCATGCGCTGCTGCCACTGGCCGGCCAGCGTCAGTAGCGCGGCCTGGGCCTTGCGGTACACCACCTCGGGCTTGGGCTTGCCGCCGGTGAAGCGCTCGCCAGCCGACAGGTTGGCCGTCACGTGCTGCCACAGCTTGAAGAACTGCGGCTCGGGGCGGCCGGTGTTGTCGATCGCCGGCAGCCGCGGGATCTTGGTGATACCGCTCTCGATCGCGTCGACCAGCCCGAAATCGCTCACCACCCAGGGGAAAGGCGAGCCCTCGGGGTAGCCGCTGCTGTGCAGGTAGAAGGGCGTGGCCGACAGGTCGACGCAGAAGGCCACGCCGCAGGCCGCGTTGAGCTTGTCCAGGCCGTTGACCCAGACCGTGGCCTCCTCGCGGTCGGCCCGCTCCTCGGCCGTCAGCGCGTCACCGTCGCGCACCGGCGCGGGCCGATAGGCATGGTGGCCCTCGTCGTTCAGCACCATCAGCGGCTCGTCGTGCCACAGCTCGCCCAGCCGGTCACGCGCAAAGGCCTCGGGCGTTTCCGCTCCCAGCCGGCCCACCGCCACCCCCCCGACGCGGATCTCTTCGGCCTTCGGGTTGAAGTCGTGCCAGTTGGTCACCCGCACCCGGCCCTTGCCCAACTCGGGCCGCAATGCCGAAGGCACGATGTCGAACTGGTCGTAGTAGTTGCCCGCGTCCTCGGGGCGCAGCACCGACAGCCGTTCCTTGATCGTCAGGTTGGGGCACACCACCAGCGCGCGCCTCGGGTGGCGCGCATCACCCGGCTGGCGGCCGCGGTTGCAGAACGCCCAGGCGATCAGCATCGCCATCACCACGGTCTTGCCGCTGCCGGTGGCCATCTTGCAGGCATAGCGCAGCAGCGGCGCCAGGCCGGCCTCGTGCGGGCGGTCGGCCAGCTTGGGGTGCTGCGCCACCCGCACCCGCCATTCCAGCGGGCGCGGGTTGTGGCCGCTGAGCAGCGCTTCGTGGTCGGCCAGCGTCAATTGCGGCTTGAAGCGGGGCGTGCGGCCCTGGGCCAGCATCTCGCGCAGGTAGATCACCGTTTCCACCGCTTCGAGCTGGCAGAAGAACAGGCGCCGCGAGCGGTCGTCACGCGACCAGTGGTGCAGCAGCGTCTTGGTGGTCTCGCTGGCGCCCAGCCAGCCCGACGCACGCCAGCGCCGCACGTCCTCGCGCAAGGTGTTGACCAGCGGCAGGTCGTCGCGCTCTTCCTCGGCCATGAAGCCCAGCTGCTGCTGCGCGCTGCCGGTGCGTTCGCTCTTGAACCAGTAGCTGGCCGGCCGGCGACCGGGCGTCCGGGTGGGGATGCCGGTGCGCGTGTCGTAGACCCAGTGCTGGTCGGGCTCGACGTAGGGCGAGCACAGGATCGGCTTGTCCACCGGCTGGATCGGCAGCTCGGCCTGGGCCGCATCGGCAGCCGGATGCGGGCGGGTGCGGGGGGATCGGGTGGCCATCGTCGATTCGCTTTCAGGCGGGCTCAGGCAGCCGTTCGCGCAGGGCATGCCCGGCGCAGTGGGTGGGCGATAAACTGGCCGGACACCTCGGAGATCACCATGCCCGACACCGTCACTGAGCTTGCCGAAATGGGCAAGGCGCTCTCGCCCGAAGAGCGCTCGCGCCTGGTCGACCTGCTGCTGGAATCGCTGCACGAGGCCCCGGCGTCCGAAGTCGAAGCGGCCTGGGCGGCCGAGATCGAGAGCCGGCTGGCCGCGCACGACCGCGGCGAGGTCGAAGCCGTCGAAGCCGAACGGGTGTTCGCCGAGGCCAGCCGCATCGCGCGGTGATCCGCCCGCGCTTCCTGCCCGCCGCCGAAGCCGAGCTTCTGCGAGAAGTGGGCTACTACTCGGACGCACGCACTGGTGCCGGCATCCGGTTCCAGGCCGCAGTGGCGGCGGCGGTTGAGTTGGCATCCCGGCAGCCTCAGGGCGGCGTGCCCGGCCCGCACGGCACGCGCAGCTGGCGGGTGAAGGGCTTTCCGTTCAGCGTCGTCGGCCGGGCCGGCACCGACACGCTGCTGGTCGTGGCGATCGCCCATCATCGGCGCAAGCCCGGGTACTGGGCTGCACGCGTCGCGTGAGGCGGGGCACCTCGCGTGTGCTGCCCGCAGGCACCGCGTCACAGCCCCTCCAGCGTCAGCACCCGCAGGCCTTCGTTGCCGCGCGGGTCAATCACCTTCACCGCCACGCGCCAGGGGCGCCCGGCGGGCAGCGCGGGCGGCCGGGCAAAGGGCAGGCTCTGCCAGCCGGTCAGCGCGTCGAAGCGCGATTCGTCCACCACGCCCTTGTCACCCAGCGCGCGCGCCAGCCTGTCCCACTTCTTGCGGTCGGGGAAAAACGCCTGGCAGATGCAGAAGCTGCGGCCGTCGTAGTCGGTGTCGACAAACCAGGCGGCGATGCGCTCGCGGCTGGTCGGGTACAGCGCGTTGCTCACCGGGTCGTAGATGTCCATGCCCTCGACTTCCAGCACGCACTGGCCATCGTCCAGCCGGCGTGGTGGCTTGACGCGCGGCGCCGAGAACACCATGAACAACTGGCTGCCGGGCTGGGTTTTCAGCAGCTCGCCCATCGCCACGTCGGGCCGGATCAGCGCCATGTGCAGGCGCAGGCGCGGATGGCTGGCCTCGTCGATCACCGCCTGGGCCTGGGCGTCGAAGCCGAAGCCGGCGAACACCAACTCGTCGTAGCCGGCACGGTTGGCGCTGCGCACTGCATCCTCGACCTGGAACGCCGAGACATTGCCCACCTCGGGGCCGATCGACACCGCCACCCGCCGCTCGTCGGCGTCGCCCCAGGCGCCTTCGGCATGCAGCAGGCCCGGCGAGCTGATGGGCTCCAGCCGGGCGAAGCGCTGGTGCTTGTTGCCGGCAAAGTCCACCCCCGCGGCCTTCAGCAGGCGCAGCACCTTGTCGAGATGGGCCTCGGCATTGCTGCTGCTGATGGCGCCGGTGGAGGCTTCATCGGCATCGTCGCCAAAGGTGTCCAGTGATTCGGGCGCGCCGGTGATGGGCGAGGCCGGCGGATCGTCGTGCAGGCCCTGCTCCAGAGCGATCACGCCCTCGATCGAGAACGGCCCGGCCACCCGCACCACGCCGGGCACCGTCTCGGGCTGGTCGACCAGCTCTTCCAGCTCGGCGTTGGCGGCGATGCAGGCATTCACCTCGTCCATCTTGGCGCGCCAGGCCGTGCGGTACGCCGCCAGCGCCTGGGCCAGCAGCGGCGGCCAGTCGGCATCGGCGTCGAACGGTACCTGCCACGGCTGCCAGGCTGTTTTGGGGATGGCGGCGCGGTAGGCGGTGGCCTGCTTGGCGGTGAGTGCCTTCAAAGGCTTGGCGGCCTTGGCTTCGATGAGGGCTGCCGGATGGGTGTCAGGCAGCAGCCAGCGGCGCTGGTCGGCTTCGGTCACCGCGTTGGCGCCTTCTTCGCGGTGCTTGCGCACCAAGCGGCCGGCCAGCTCCTGCCGGTAGGACTTGGCCACCGGCGCCAGCGCGGCGTTCAGCGCCGCCAGCCGCTCGGCCAGCACGGGGTCGTGGCGGGCGAACATCGCGTCGAGTGCGGTGTTGCGTGCAATGCTGCGCAGCGTGATGTGCGGAACCTTTTTGCAATCGAAAGTCTTCGTCTCGGTCGTGTCGTGTCGTGTCGTGTCGTGTCGTGTCGTGTCGTGTCGTAGCCACGCGCCACGCGGGTTGCGGGCCAGGTCTTCAGCGCTCAGAGAACGCAGCTTGAAATGCTCGAAGCTGGCCGTCATCAGCCGCTGCTTGGCCAGCGCCAGCGCCACCCGGCTGGTGTCGCAGGTGATCCAGCGCCGGCCCCATTTCTCGGCGACGAAGGCGGTGGTGCCGCTGCCGCAGGTGGGGTCGAGCACGAGGTCGCCTGGGTCGGTGGCCATCAGGATGCAGCGCTCAATCACCTTGGTGTTGGTCTGCACAACATAGACCTTGGCATCCGTGAAGCTGCCAGTGCTGGTGTCGGTCCACATGTTACCCATCGGTTTGACTGCGAAGTCGGCAATGAATCTCTTGTAGCGGAGTGTCGAACCAGTCACGCCTAGTCGATTCGCTCGCTCCAGCCTTTTCAGGCCTGGGCCATCACTCTTAAAAGTCCCTTTGGTCACTGGAAAATCCTCGCCCCGGAACTCGAACGACTTCAAGTCACCGTCGCCGGCCGACCGTGACGAGGTGATGTTGTCCATCGAGAACAGCCGCGAAGACTCCATCAGTGCCTGACGATCGTCGGAGTTGCTGCCACTGAGCGTCAACTCGTGACCGTTGGCGAATTCGAGGTACTTGTAGATGTTGTCCGGTTCGTTCTCTTTGGGCAGATAGACCGGGTTGAACCGGACGCGGTTGCGGTCCTTGGCATACCAAATGAGGTAGTCATCAACGGTGGCGAGTAGATCGCCGGACCCTGTCGTTGTCGTCTTGAACGACACGACGCTGACGAAATTCTCTGGACCGAACACCTCATCCATCAAGCACCTGACCCGATGCAGGTTCTCATCCGAAATCTGCACAAACACGCTGCCGCTGTCGGTCAGCAGCTCCCGCGCCATCGCCAGGCGGTCGCGCAGGTAGGCCAGGTACGAGTGCACACCCAGCGTCCAGGTGTCGCGGTAGGCCTTCACCATCTCGGGCTCGCGGGTCAGGTCTTGCACCTTGTCCTTGACGTCGCGCTGGCCCAATTGCGGCTGAAAGTTGCTCTTGAAGCTGATGCCGTAGGGCGGGTCGATGTAGACCATCTGCACCTTGCCCGCCAGGTCCTCGCGCCGCGACAGGCTGGCCATCACCGCCAGGCTGTCGCCCAGGATCATGCGGTTGCTCCAGTCCACCTCATGGCGGTAGAACTGCACCGCCTCGGCGTAGCTTTGCTGCGGGTCTGCAAACAGGTCGCGGTTAACGTCCTCGCGCGCCAGCACCCGCAGCATGGCCTGGGTGCTCACCCGCTCATGGATGTGCAGCGCCACCGGGTCGACTTCGAACCAGGGCCGCTCGCGCTTGCCGCTCCATTCCAGCCAGGGCTCGTGGCGGCGCAGCGCGGCGGCCAGCAATTGCGCCTCGTCGTCGCTCAGCGCACGCTGGCGCGCGGTCTGCAGCAGCTCGGGCAGGCGGTCGGTGTCGGCCGGCTGGGTTGACGAGCGCAGCACCGGGCTGAGGTGCGGGTTGTAGTGGTGGCGCAGCTTGGGCGCTTCTTCCACCCGGCCCTGCGCCTCGATGCCGGCCGGCGGGATGTTCTTGCGCCGGGCGCGGTGCTTGACGGTCTGGATCGCGTCGCCGGCGTCCTGCGCAGGGGCCGATGTATCCACAACCTCGGCTTGCAGCTTCTTGCGGGTCGCCATGGACGGAGTCTCCCTGAACTCTGTTGCTTTGATCCAAGCGCCCCAAGGCCGGCCGGGGCCGGCCGTCCCCCACGGGGATCAAGGAAAGTGGCGACGCCACATTTCTCATGAGTCTATGTCCAGGCTGGCAGCGGCCCGGCGGCAGCCGGGTGACTTCAGCGCAGCGCCAGATCCAGCGCCACACCGGCGAACACCGCAAAGCCCAGCCAGTGGTTCAGCCGGAAGGCCTTGAAGCAGCCTTCGCGAGTGCGGCCGCGGATCAGCGTGTAGTGCCACAGCGCCTGCACGCCCGCGGCGGCGATGCCGGCGGCGAACACCGCGCCCAGGCCCAGCCTGTGCCCCAGCACCGCCCAACTGGCCAGGTACGCGGCATAAAAGCCCATCACCGCGGCCACGTCCCAGCCGCCCAGCGTCAGCGCCGAGGTCTGGATGCCGATCTTCAGGTCGTCGTCGCGGTCGACCATCGCGTACTCGGTGTCGTAGGCCAGCACCCAGCACAGGTTGCCCAGCAGCAGCAGCCAGGCGGCCGCGGGCACCGCCGCGGCGATGCCCGCCACGCCCCAATCGCGCCCGCCCAGCACCGCGGAGAAGGCCATCGGGATGCCGAAGCTGAAGGCCACGCCCAGCACCGCCTGCGGCATCGCCACGCTGCGCTTGGCATAGGGATAGATCAGCGCGATGGCCAGCGCGGCGAACGACAGCGTGATGGTGGGCGGGTTGGTCGTCAGCACCAGCATGAAGGCCGCCAGCGCCAGCAGCGCGCCCAGCATCAAGGCCTCGCGCACCGGCAGCGCACCGCTGGTGACCGGCCGGCGCGCGGTGCGCTTGACGTGGCGGTCGAACTCGCGGTCGGCCACGTCGTTGCTGCAGCAGCCGGCGCTGCGCATCAGGATGGTGCCGAGCACGAACACCGCCAGCAGGTGCCAGCCGGGCCAGCCGTCGGCGGCGATCCACAGCGCGCTGAGCGTGGGCCACAGCAGCAGCAGCCAGCCGGCCGGGCGGTCCCAGCGGACCAGATCGAGGTAAAGCGTCAGGCGCGAGGGTGCCGGGGCGGTGAGGGCCATGGCCGGAATTATCGGCCGCCCACGCAAGCCGCCGGCCATGCCGGCCTTCAACCGAAGCGGTAGCTGGCGAAATCGGGCTGCGCGATGGCGCGCTGGTACTCGCCCGTGAAGCCCGGCCACAGCGCCACCACCTTGCCAGCTTCGGTGCGGTACCAACTGCGGCAGCTGGTCCACACCGAGCCGTTCAGCCGCGCCTGCAAGGCATCGTTGTGGGCGCGAAAGACCTCGGGCTTGAGGTCCAGCCAGCGCTCGCCGCCGGCCAGTACCCGCTGCATGCAGGCCACCGCGTAGGCCGCCTCGGGCTCGATGTAGAGCAGGGTGCTGGTGTGGCCGGTGGCGGTGTTGGGGCCCAGCATCAGGAACAGGTTGGGGAAGCCCGCGACGGTGATGCCGAAATAGGCTTCGGGGCCCTGCGCCCAGGCCTCGCGCAGCGTGCGCCCGCCCCGGCCGGTGACGGTGATCGTCGACAGCAGCTGCACCGTGTCGAAGCCGGTGGCGCACACCAACGCATCGATGGCCCGCTCGCGGCCATCGGCGGTGACGATGCCGTGCGGCGTGATGCGGCTGATCGCCTCGGTCACCAGCTCGCAGTGGGGCCGCGCCAGCGCCGGCAAGTACTCGTTGCTGTAGATCAGCCGCTTGCAGCCCAGCGGGTAAGGCGGCGTCAGCTTCTTGCGCAGTGCGGCGTCGGGCACCTGGCGCTGCAGGTGCATCGCCGCGGTCTTGAGCATGCCGCGGCGCGCGGCCGTGCCCTCGTCGAAGCCCTTGCGGCCCCATTCCAGCACCCGGTACCAAAACCCGCGCACCGCCTTGGCATAAGGCGGCAAGTGAGCGAGCAGCCGGTCGAGTGCGTTGTAGCGACGGTCGAGCCGCGGCAGCACCCAGTTGGCGGTGCGCTGGAAGACGTGCAACTGCGCCGCCTGGGCGGCAATCGGCGGGACCAGCTGCGAGGCGGTGGAGCCGGTGCCGATCACCGCCACCCTCTGGCCACTCAGGTCGACGCCGTGATCCCAGCGTGCCGAGTGCAGCAACTGGCCCTTGAAATCATCCAGCCCGGGGATGTCGGGAAAGCGCGCCTGGCTCAGCGGCCCGGTGCTGCAGACGAAGAAGCGCGCGCGCAACCGCTGGCCCGCGGCGGTGGCCAGCTGCCAGTGGCCGCTGGTCTCGTCGAAATGCGCCTCGGTCAGCTGGGTGCCACAGCGGATGTGCGGGGTGATGCCGTGCTGCTGCGCCACCCGCCGCATGTAGGCCTGGATCTCGGGCGCGGTGGCGAAACGCCGCGTCCATTGTGGGTTGGGCGCAAACGAGAACGAGTACAGCGGCGCCGGCACGTCGACCTGCGCGCCGGGGTAGGTGTTGTCCCACCAGGTGCCGCCCAGGCCGGGCGACTTCTCCAGGATCACGAAGTCGTGCAGGCCGGCCTTCTTCAGCGCGATGGCGATGCACAGGCCCGACATGCCGGCGCCCAGGATCACCACGGTGTGCTCGCTGATCTGGGCGGCGGGCGCGGTGGCGGCGGTGGTGTTCACCGCATCGACCGCTTGGCCGATGAAGTGGGCGGCACGCGCCAGCGCCGCATCGGCACTGGGCAGCGCGCCGGCGTGCGACTGGAAGACATGCCAGCGGCCGGCAGTCACCTCGCAGCGCACGGCCCCACCGGCGGCCTGCAGCGCATCGTGCAGGCGCAGGCTTTCGGCGTGCAGCAGGTCGTCGGTGCCGACCTGGATCAGCGCCGGCGGCAGGCCCTGCAGATCACCCAACAAGGGCGAGACGCCCGGCTGCGCCGCATCGGCACCGGCCAGGTAATGCAACGCGCCAGCGGCCACCCAGGCATGGCTGAGCATGGCCTCGCCCGACGTGGGGGGCGGCAGCCGGGCCAGCGTGGCATCGACCCAGGGCGCCATCAGCAGCAGCGCGGCGGGCGCGGCAGCGCCGACATCAGTGGGCTCGGTGGCATCACGCAGCGCCAGCGCGGTGGCCAGCGCCAGGCCGGCGCCGGCCGAATCACCGGCCAGCACCACCGGGCCTTGCAGGCGCAAGGCGCGCACGGCGGCCAGCGCATCGTGCAGTGCGGCGGGAAAGGGATGCTCCGGCGCCAGCCGGTAGTCGAGCGCAAACACCGCCATGCCGGTGCCCCGTGCCAGCGCGCCGGTGATGCCGCGGTGGGTGGCCGGGCTGCCCACGCAGTAGGCGCCGCCGTGCAGGTACAGCACAGTGCCACGGCGCGGTGTGCCGTCTCGTGGACGCACCCACTCGCCGGGCACACCGGCCATGCCGCCAACGCGGTCGGGCGTGATCCGCACACCGCGCGGCGGCAGGTTCAGCCGCGCCACCACGCCCAGCCAGCGGCGCTGCGCGGTGATGGACCAGCGCGGCGAAAACGCCGGCTTGAGCAGGGCCTTCAGCGTGCCGCGCAGCAGCGGGGCCAGCAGCGCTTCGAGGGCGCCTGCGGGATGGAAGGTTTCAAGCGCCATGACGCGGCGACGCAGCGGCCGGGGCGTGGCGGGCCGATGGCCTGATGAGCCGGTCGCTCACGGCTTGGCGAAGAACTTCACCCCGGGGAGGCCTTCGAAGTGCCGGTCCTGGGTCCACAACTCGGCACCGTGTTGGCGTGCGGTGGCGTAGATCAGGCTGTCGGCCATCGGCAGGCCATTGACGGCAGCGGCCAGCACCAGGTTCAGGTCGATCGGTACCACCTGGCCGCGCTGCATCAGGCCGAGTGCCGCCACGGCGGCCTCTTCACCCGCTTCGCGGGCCAGCTTCTTGACCACCTCGTACACGGTCAACACCGGCACGACCAGGGTCTCGACGGCGTCGATGGCGGCGGCGAACTGGTCGGCCTGGGGGCTGTCGGCAAAGTACTCCAGCCAGCACGAGGAGTCGATTACCCGCACGACTGCGGCAGTGGCCGGCGCGCGCCGCGTGCGCCTGGGCTTGGCGGCGGTGGTCACAGCGGCCTATCGTCGTCGCGGATGACGTGGGTGTCGATGCCGCGCGCCAGGCCGCGCAGGGCCGACGGCGGCAACAGCGGCATCAGGCGCAGGCCGCCGTTGAATTCGATGACCTGCAGCTTGGCGCCGGGCTGCAGATTCAGGCGCTGGCGCACCGCCAGCGGGATCACCACCTGGAACTTGGGCGAAACGGTCACGGTCGTCATATCGATGACTCTAGCGTATGACGTTGTGGCTGTCGATCAAAAGGGCGGTCTCAGGGATGCCCGCCCCGCGTGCGCGCGTAGCGAGTCGCCTGTTGGTTATGCTCACCCGGAGATCCCTGGAGTCCCATGAAAGCAATGTCCATCGACGTGGCGGTGTCCACGTTCGGCGCTGCAGCCGCGGCCAAGCTGCGAAGTGCTGCGGCGGTCGGTCAGCCCGAAGACCAGATCCGCGGTCCGTTCGAGCGTTTGCTCGAAGACCTGGCGGCCCTGGGCGGCTTTGGCAAAGGCACGGTGGTCGCCATCGGTGAGAGCATCGTCTCCGACCTGCGAACCCGGCCCGACTACGCCGTCACGGTGCATGGCGCATTGGTCGGCTTCATCGAGCTCAAGGCGCCTGGAAAAGGTGCCGATCCCCGCCGATTCAGAGACGTGCATGACAAGGCCCAGTGGCAGCGTCTGCAGTCGCTGCCCAACCTGATCTATACCGACGGCAACGAGTTCAGCCTGTGGCAGAACGGCCTACTGGCCAGTGCGGTGGTGCGCCTGCAGGGCGACATCGAAATCGACGGTGCCGCGCTGTTGCCGGCCCCGGGCCTGCAAGGGCTGTTCGACTTCTTCCTGCGGTGGCAGCCGATCGCGCCGCGTTCCGCCAAGGAATTGGCCGAGGTGAGCGCCAGGCTGTGCCGCCTGCTGCGCGACGAGGTGATCGAGGCGCTGGAACGCAAGACCGAGGCGTTGACCACGCTGGCGCTCGACTGGCGCGGCCTGCTCTTCCCCCAGGCCAGCGACGAGCAGTTTGCCGACGGCTACGCGCAGGCAGTCACGTTTGGCCTGCTGATCGCGCGGGCGCGAGGCATCACCATCGGCACCGATCTGCACAAAGTGGCCGAAGGTTTGAAGGACTCGGCCTCGCTGATCGGTGCCGCGCTGCAACTGCTGACCGACAACCAGGCCACCCGCCGGGCGCTCAACACCGCCCTCAGCACGCTGGAGCGTGTGCTCGACGCGGTGGACTGGCCCAGGATCAGCAAGGGCAAGGCCGATGCCTGGCTGTACTTCTACGAAGACTTCCTGGGCATCTACGACAACACGCTGCGCAAGGAAACCGGCTCGTACTACACGCCGCCTGAAGTGGTCGGCGCGATGGTGGCGCTGGTCGACCAGGCCTTGCAGCGCCCGGGCTTCGGCCTGCCGCGCGGGCTGGCCGACGACAGCGTGACGGTGGCCGACCCCGCCACCGGCACCGGCACCTTCGTGCTGGGCGTGCTACGGCACCTGGCCGCGCGCATCCATGAGGATGAAGGCGAAGGGGCCGTGCCGGCCGGCATCGAATCGGCGTTGAAGCGGCTGGTGGCCTTCGAGCTGCAGCTGGGGCCGTTTGCAGTGGCCCAGCTGCGCCTGCTGGCCGAGGTGGTGGCCTTGACCGGGGCGCTGCCCAAGGTGGCGCCACGCATGTACGTGACCGACACACTGAGCAACCCCAACGACGACGGCGGCAGCTTTCCCGGCTTCACCGCGGCCATTGGCCAGCAGCGGCGCGCCGCCAACCGCGTCAAGCGCGAGCAGCCCATCACGGTGGTCATCGGCAACCCGCCCTACAAGGACAAGGCCAGGGGCCTGGGCGGCTGGGTCGAAGGCGCCAGCCGCCTGAAGGGCGAGTACGCACCGCTCGACGACTGGCAGCCGCTGCGCGAGTGGGGCATGGGCGCCCATGCCAAGCACCTGCGCAACCTCTACATCTACTTCTGGCGCTGGGCCAGCCGCAAGGTGTTCGAGCCCTTCGACGGCCAGGCCGAGGGCGGTGGGCACGGCATCGTGGCCTTCATCTCGGCGGCGGGCTTCATCAGCGGGCCGGCCTTCGAGCGCATGCGCCAGCACCTGCGCGAGTGGTGCCACGAGATCTGGGTGATCGATTGCTCACCCGAGGGCCACCAGCCCGAGGTGTCGTCCCGCATCTTCCAGGGTGTGCAGCAGCCGGTGTGCATCGTGCTGGCGGCGCGGCATGTGGGCACGCACAGGTCCGGGCCGGCGCAGGTGCGTTGGCGGGCATTGCCTGAAGCGCACCGCAACGCCAAGTTCGAGGCCTTGAAGACCTTGACGCTGAACGACACCGGCTGGCAGGACTGCCCGAGCGACGGGCGCGCGCCGTTCTTGCCGACAACGAGTCGTCAGTGGTCGCAATTCCCTCTTGTAGACGACCTGTTCGTCTACGGCGGCTCAGGAGTTCAACCGATGCGCGTGTGGGTAATTGCGCCTGATGCCGAGTCCCTGGCGTCACGTTGGCGGCGGCTGGTTGAGGCCCCAGCGGACCAAAAGCAGACCCTGTTCCACCCTACCTTGCGCGGCGGCCTGCCCGCCGACCGGCACATCGACTCCGTGGTCAGGGACCCCATTCCTGGCTACCCGCAGAACCTCCAGCCCGTCGCTGAAGACACGGGCGTTTGCCCGCCACCGCTCCGGTATGGCAGTCGATCGTTTGACCGGCAGTGGATCATTCCCGATGCGCGCGTCATCACCCAGCCGAATGCAAATCTCTGGCGCGGGTTGTCGGAGCGGCAGGTTTTCCTGACCTTGCTGCATGATCGCCACCCCGGAAGTGGCCCCGCGACAACGTTTACGGGGCTGGTTCCGGACAAGCATCACTTCAAGGGCTCGTTTGGCGGGCGGGCATTTCCGCTGTGGACCGACGCGTCCTCGGCCCTCCCCAACCTGCGGTCAACGTTGGTGGCGCATTTGGCTGGCACCTTTGGGCAAGCCGTCGATGCCGAGGACCTCTTTGCCTACATCGCCGCCGTCACCGCTCACCCCGGTTATGGGCAACGCTTCGACCAAGACTTGGCCACTCCGGGTCTGCGCATCCCGCTGACCGCCGACGCCGCCACTTTCGCCGAAGCGGTCGCCCTCGGCCGTCGCGTGGTGTGGCTGCACACCTTCGGCGAACGCTTCGCCGACACGGCCGCCGATCGCCCGCCGGCCCCGCCGCGTCTGCCGGCGGGCCGCCGGCCCCAGGTGCCCAAGGGCGGCGCCATCCCACTCGACGCTGTGGGCATGCCCGATGTAATGAGTTACGACGCCGCGTTGCAGCGCCTGCACATCGGCAGCGGCTTCATCGAGCCGGTGCCCAGCGCCGTGTGGCACTACCAGGTGTCGGGCAAGCAGGTGCTGGTGCAGTGGTTCAGCAGCCGCAGGAAGAACCGTGAGCGCCCGCTGATCGGCGACCGTCGCCCGCCCTCGCCGCTGGGCGAGATCCACCCAGACTCCTGGCCGGCCGAGTACACGACCGAGCTGCTCAACGTGCTGAACGTGCTGGGCTTGCTGGTCGATCTGGAGCCGGCGCAGGCCGCGTTGCTGGAGCGCATCTGCACGGGGCCCTTGATCGACGATGCCACGCTGCGCCAGACCGGGGTGTTTGCGGTGACCCAAGTACCGAAGCGCAAGGCCGCCCAAGCCTCGCACGGGCCTGACCTGTTGACCGATGTGCCGTCGCTGGGCGTATGACGCCCACGCGGCTCCGCCCTTGCGGCATGATGTGCCCATGGACCGCGATACCGTCCTCGCCCTGCTGCGCGAACATCTGCCGGTGCTGACCGAGCGTTTCGGCGTGCAGCGTCTGCGCCTGTTTGGCAGCATGGCGCGTGGCACTGCGCGGCCCGACAGCGATGTGGACGTGTTGGTGGACTTTGGCCAGCCTGCCACGCCCGAAGCATTGTTTGGCACCCAGTTCTATCTTGAAGACCTGTTCGGTCGCGATGTCGATCTGGTGACGGAGCGTGCCTTGCGTCCGCAACTAAGACCGTATGTCGAACGAGACGCCATCGCCATTGCCTGAGCGCGAGTGGCGCCTGTATGTGCGCGACATGGTCGAGTTCTGCGACCAGGTGCTGCTGTACACCGACGGTCACAACCTGGAAAGCCTGCTCGCCGACCGCATGCGCCTCGACGCCACCATGCGCAACCTGGAGCTGATCGGCGAAGCCGCCACGCATGTGCCAGCGGCGGTGCGAGACAGCGCGCCAGACATTCCCTGGCGACAGGCCGTCAGCACACGCAACCGGCTGGCGCATGCCTACCTGACGATTGAACCGGAAACGGTCTGGCTGATCATCACGCAGCATTTGCCGCCGCTGCGCGAACGTCTGGCGGCCCTCGCCGGCGACACCGGAGCCACTGGCGCGGGCAGGGATTGACCTGCGGCCGGTCGCTCAATCCCCCAGCCGCTTCTGGAACACCAGCCCCGCGTGCTCGCGCAGCGCGTGGAATTTGATCTTCGGCCAGTTGCTCTCGATGGCGCGCAATTCGGGCGCGTATTCGACCAGCAGCGTGGGTGCGTTCACCGCGTCGTAGGCCATGCGGTGGCTGTTGCCGTCGATGAAGCGCGCCAGCTCCTTCTCGCCGCCGTCGGCCTCTTCGCAGGTCACCCAGCGCGCGATCGAGAAGCGGCACGGGCTGATGCGCGCCTTGCAACTGTATTCATGCTCCAGCCGGTGCGCCACCACCTCGAACTGCAGCTGGCCCACCGCGCCCAGCATCAGCACGCTGCCGGCCATCGGGCGGAAGACCTGGATCGCGCCCTCCTCGCCCAGCTGGGTCAGGCCGGCCTTCAACTGCTTGGTCTTCAGCGGATCGGCCACCTCGACCATGCGAAACATCTCGGGCGCAAAGAAGGGCAAGCCGGTGAACTGCAGCGCCTCACCCTCGGTCAACGTGTCGCCCAGCTGCAGCACGCCGTGGTTGGGGATGCCGATGATGTCGCCGGCATAGGCCTCGTCGAGCAACTCACGCCGCTGGCTGAGGAACGACACCACGGTGTTGGGCCGCAGCTCCTTGCCCGAGCGCACCACCTTCAGCCGCATGCCGCGCTCGAAGTGGCCGCTGGCCACGCGCAGAAAGGCGATGCGGTCGCGGTGGCTGGGGTCCATGTTGGCCTGGATCTTGAACACCACGCCGCTGAACTTGGCCTCGTCGGGGTGCACCACGCGCTGCAGCGCCGGCCGCTCGCCGGGCGGTGGGGCCAGGTCGACCAGCGCGTCCAGCACCTCCTGCACGCCGAAGTTGTTGACCGCCGAGCCAAAGAACATCGGCGTCTGGTGGCCGCTGAGGAACAAGGCTTCGTCGAAGGCGGGCGCCGCGTCGCGCACCAGCTCGACCTCGCCGGCCGCCTGCTCGTAGGCCGCGCCGAAGCGCTCGGCCAGGATCGGATTCGTCAGCCCGTCGATGATCTCGTCGTTGTCATTGGCCCGGTCTTCACCCGGCTTGAACACGCGCATCTGGTGCTTGCGCAGGTCCATCACGCCGCCGAACACCTTGCCCATGCCCACTGGCCAGGTGAAGGGCACCACCGTCATGCCCAGTTCACGCTCGATCTCGTCCATCAGGTTCAGCGGCTCCTGCACCTCGCGGTCCATCTTGTTGACGAAGGTGAGGATGGGCGTGTTGCGCGCGCGGCAGACCTGCAGCAGGCGGCGCGTCTGCGGCTCGACGCCGTTGGCCGCGTCGATCACCATCAGCGCGGCGTCCACCGCGGTCAGCACGCGGTAGGTGTCTTCGCTGAAGTCCTGGTGGCCGGGGGTGTCGAGCAGGTTGATCACGCAGTCGCGGTATTCCATCTGCATGACGGACGAGGCGACCGAGATGCCGCGCTGCTTCTCGATCTCCATCCAGTCGCTGGTGGCGTGGCGCGTGGCCTTGCGTGCCTTCACCGAGCCGGCGATCTGGATCGCGCCCGAGAACAGCAGCAGCTTCTCGGTCAGCGTGGTCTTGCCGGCGTCGGGGTGGCTGATGATGGCGAAGGTGCGGCGGCGGCGCACCTCGCGGCCCAGCGGGCTGGCGGGGGCGTGCACCAGCGGGCCGGGGGGCGGGCCGGGGGGCGGGCTGACGGGCGGGCTGGTGGGTGTGACGGGAGCGGCTTCGGACATGGCAAATCGGCGCGCCGCGGGTGGCGGGCGCGCCGAACCTGAGCAAGGTGGAAACCGGCGATTATCGGCGGGCGGGCGGTTTCGTCGCAGCCCGGCAAGTGCGATGATTTCAGTCCCCCCGGCCCCTCACGCCCACCGCAGCGACCCCACCATGCCCGATCTACTCGCCGCTCACCGCCACACGACCAACAACCGGGCCGAGGTCGAGGCCAGCGCGCTCTGCGGCTGCTGCTATTGCATGCAGACCTTTCCGCCGTCGGAGATCGTGGCCTTCACCGGCCTGGACATGGACAACCTCGATGATCCCGATGCGGCCGACGCGGAAACTGCCCTGTGCCCCCGGTGCGGCAGCGAATCGGTGATCGGCGACCGGTCGGGCTACAAGATCAATGCCCAGTTTCTGGGCAACATGAACGAGGCCTGGTTCCAGCGAACCATCATCCACAAGCCCCGCCCCAAGCCTTAGCTTGGCAGCCCGGTTGCGCGGTGCCGCCTCAGTGGCCCGGCCCGGCCGGCCGGCGCAGCACCCGCGTGCCGGCCAGCCGGTCGTGCAGCGTGCGGCGTTGCTGGCCGAAGAACATCGGCAGCCAGCCCAGCAGGCCCAGCCAGTAGCTGAAGAACTTGGCCAGAAAGCGCCGATAGCCGCGCCAGAAACCGATGCGCTGACCGTCGAGATCGGTGACCACCAGGCCCATCAGCCGCTTGCCCAGCGTGGCCTGGCGCGCCGAGCGTGTGGATGCGGCCGACACGGCGCCCAGGATCGACACCACGGCCAGCAGCAGCCAGGCGTCGCGGACGTCGCTGTCCTGCGGCTTGACCCACTCGAGCTCGATGGCGATGCCCCAGGCAAACAAGGTCAGCACCAGGGCCAGCGCCAGGTCGATCAGCCCGGCCAGCAGCCGGCGCAGGTGGCCGGCGCGGGCGGCGGGGTCGACCGCCCAGGCCTGCGCCGCGCTGAGCGCCGGTGCGGTGGGCTCCGCCGGGGTCTCACCTGGTTGCGCCACGGCGGCCACCACCATCGGCGCGATCGGCACGGGCAGCGGCGGTGCGGCATCGGCGGCGGCGGCCACCTGCCGGCTGACCGCGGCGCGGGCGCGCTGCGCATGCAGCCGGCGCCCGATGGGCTCCAGCAGGTCGTAGGCCAGCAGCGCGGGCAGGCCGGCCAGCACATGCGCCATCAGTTCGATGGCCACCTTCCAGCCGCCGCTGTGGGCGCCGCCCAACTGGTCGAGCCCAGCCGCCAGCTTGGCGCCACCCATCAGGTCGTCGATCTTGCGCGCCAGCAGCATCTGGCCGACGACGAACAGCACCGCCACCACGCCCATCACCGCAAAGCGCCAGCGGGTGCGCCAGAGGCGGTCGATCTCGGCCTCGGCCCGGGCGGCCAGCCGCACCTCGCGGCTGCGAAGGATGAAATCGTCCACCGCCTCGAAGTGGCCGCCGTACTGGGCCGCCCAGGCGGCGTTGGGCGCCGCGTGGCGCTGCCATTCCAGCGCCAGGTCGAGCTCGCGGTCGGACAGCAGCGCGGCGTCGTTGCGGGCGAACAGCGCGGCGCTCTCGGCCAGCCGGCGGTACTGGCGTGCGGCGGCGGCTTCTTCGTCGGCCCAGCGATCGAGCCGCTGCCACACCCGCATCAGGCTCTCGTGCGAGATGTCGATGCGGGTGTCGGGCGCCAGCGCCTCGCCTTCGGGCGGCATCAGGAACGAGCGGCTGCCCTTGCGGAACACCGCCATCACCGCCGTCAGCTCGGCCGCGCTGGCGCCGGTGATGGCGCCCAGGTCGGCCAGCGCGGTGGGCCGGCGGATGCCGCGCGCATCGGTGCCCTTGTCGGTGAGCGCGCGGAACACCCGCTGCGCCAGCTGCTGGCGCGCCGACAGTCCCGGCGGCGCGTCGGGCGCGGCCAGCTCGCCGAAGGCCTTCTCGGCATGCCGGTCGAGCGCGCCGTGCATGCCGCCGATGGCCTCGTAGTCGGCCAGCGCCAGCGGGCCGGTGGCGCCGCCCTCGTTCTCCCAGTGGTACCAGGTGCGGTTCAGCGCATGCTGCAGGATCGACAGCTGGTCGGGGTTGTCGCCCACGTCGTTGAGCAATCGTGTCAGCAGCACCGGGCTGACCTGCGCCTGCGCCAGGCTGGCCGGGCCGGTGATGGCCGCGCGGATCTCGTCGCGCGCCAGCCGCGGCACCAGGTACTGGCCCTCGTTCATCACCTCGGGCAGGCCGTGGAACTGCGCGCAATCGCCCAGGTAATCCGAGCGCATGGTCAGCACCACGTGGATCGGCAGCGCGGTCTGGTCCACCGCCTCGAGCAGCAGCTTGACGAAGGCGGTGGCCTCGGGCCCGGGGCCGTGGGCGTGGCTGTGGTCGGCCACGTCTTGCCGGCCCTGGTAGCGAAACAGCTCCTCGAACTGGTCGACCACCACCAGCAGGTTGGTGCCGGCTGGCAGCCGCGCCTGGCGCACGATGTCGACCAGGCCCAGCCCGCTCATGCGCAGCGTGCCGCGCACCAGCTCCTCGGCGGTCATGCCATCGCCCAGCGATTTGGTGAACAGCACGTCGGGCACCGCCAGCGCCTGCGCCAGTGCGGTGATCGGGTCGTGGCCCGGGCGGCAGGTGGCCATGCGCCAATCGGTGCCGGCACGCGCCATGTAGCCGCGGTGCAGCGCCGGGCGCAGGCCGCAGTTCACCAACGACGACTTGCCGCTGCCCGAGGTGCCCACCACCGCCAGGAAGCGCCGCACCGCCAGCTTGTCGACCATGCGGTCGATCTGCCGCTCGCGGCCGAAGAACAGGTGCTCCTCGTCAGTGCGAAACGGCCGCAGGCCCGGGTAGGGGTTGCGCGTTGCGGTCGCAGCGTCAGCCATGGCGCGCCGCCTCCAGCGCCGCCAGGAAGGGCTCGGCCAGCGCCGCGCTGAAGCCGTCCAGCCCGTTGATCAGCCCGGCCTCGCCGCGGTCGATGCGCTTGGTCTTGTCGAACGACTCGTCGGGCGCCAGCCAGGTGTGCACCGTGGTGATGGGCCGGCCCTGGCGCAGCGACGGCGCCTTGGCCACGTCGGTCAGCACGCTGGCGTACCAGTCCTTGGTGCCGGCGCCGTAGTACACCAGCACCGCGTCGCACTGCGCCAGGCGCTGCTCGTGCGCCAGGCGCGCGGCCTGGGCATCGGGTGCAAAGGCCGGCAGCCGCACCTTGCAGCCGCGCGAGGCCAGCCACTCGCCGATCGGATCGGCCGCATCGCTGTCACGCGGGTCGCAAACCAGGTAGACCAGCTTGCCGCCGCCCTGCACCGGCGCGGCCGGTGGCGGCGCCTCGATCTCGGCCAGCGCGTCGAGCGCGGCCTTCTTCACCGCCTGCAGGTCGGCGGTGATCAGCTCGCCGCCCTGCACCCGCGGATCGGTGTGCAGCGCCTGGATGAACTGCTGCTGGCGCGCATCGCTGCCCTGCAGCCCGGCGGGCAGCGAGACGACGCGGCGCAATCCGCCGCCCTGGGCCCGCGCGGCCGATTCGGCGTTCTGCAGTTCCACCGCCGGGCGCTTGAGCGGGCCCTCGGGCACCCAGCCGCTGTCGTTGCCCACCAGGTGGATGGCCAGCGCGCAGCGCGACAGCGCCTCCTGCACCGCCTGGCGGTAAGCCGCCTCGCCACGCGGCAGCTCGCGGTCGGGCAGCACGCGGTAGCCGCGCACGGCCAGCTCGATGGCCAGCTCGCTGCGGTCGGCGCTGCGGTCGTGGTCGCACTCGGCCAGGTAGACGGCCGGCTTGGCCGGGCCGGCGTCGGCCGCGCTCTGGTCGTTGGCGGCCTCGGACTCGAGGTCGTTGATCAGCGAAGTCAGGTGGAAGGCCAGCGTCATGATCTGGTCGATGTACTTGGCCCGCGACTCCTTGCCGAAGTCGGGGTCGAGCTCCTTGGGCGCGTTGTCGGCATTGCGCTCGAAGAAGTTGTAGCCGGTCATCTCGCGCATCACCGCCGGCAGTGGGTCGAGTGTGGCCGGCGGCGCCTTGAACACCTTGAACACACGCGACTTGTTGTCGCGGGTCAGGCCGCCGGTCTGCTCGGCCGCCTCGCAGAAGGCCTGGGCCTCGTCGCGGCACCACTTCGAGGCCACATAACCTTCGCTGACCACGGCCAGCAGCACCGCCGATTCAGGCAGCCTGGCCATGATCTCGGGCGTGAACACGTCGTTGCCCTGCAGCCGCTCGTCGCGCCAGATCTCGGGCATGCGGCCCAGCCGCTGCTCCAGCACCACGCCCAGCGTCTTGTGGAAGCGGCTGACCCAGCCCTCGGCATCATTGAGCAGCGGCTTGTTGTCCTTGTGCGTGTAGCTGATGAACAGGTGGCGCTTGAAGCGCATGGGGCGGCCCTCGGTCATGCCGGCACCGGGCTGGCACCGCCACGCTGGCAGGGTAGGTGTGCGGGCTGCCGCTGGCAATCCCCAGGCGCCCGCCCAGGCACCCCGCCGCGGGGCGCCCGGTTCAGGCGGTGAGCCGCGTCACGCCGTCGAGCTGGCAGGCATACACCGCGTTGCGCAGCGCCGCGATGGCCTCGTAGCGGGTGAAGCTGCGCCGCCAAGCCAGCACCACGCGGCGCGTGGGCACCGGCGGCTCGAACGGGATGTAGACCACGTGGCCCGGGCCGCCGGGGTGATCCCAGGCGCTGACGCTGAGCTGCGGCACCACGGTGATGCCCATGCCCGAGGCCACCATGTAGCGGATGGTCTCCAGCGACGAGCCTTCGAAGCTCTTGCGGATGCCCTCGGCATCGCTGGCGAAGCGGGCGAACTCGGGGCACACCTCGAGCACATGGTCGCGAAAACAATGCCCGGTGCCCAGCAGCAGCATGGTCTCCTTCTTCAGCTCCTCGCTGCTGATGCGCTGGCGCTGCGCCAGCGGGTGGCTGTCGGGCAAGGCCACCATGAACGGCTCGTCGTAGAGCGGCGCCACGGCCAGGCCGGTGTCGGGGAAGGGCTCGGCCATGATGGCGCAGTCGAGCTCGCCGGTGCGCAGCATGTCCAGCAGCTTGACGGTGAAGTTCTCCTGCAGCATCAGCGGCATCTGCGGTGTCAGCGCGATGACGTTGCGCACCAGCTCGGGCAGCAGGTAGGGGCCGATGGTGTAGATGATGCCCAGGCGCAGCGGGCCGCTCAGCGGGTCTTTGCCGCGCTTGGCGATCTCCTTGATCGCCGCGGCCTGCTCCAGCACCGACTGCGCCTGCCGCACGATGGACTCGCCCAGCGGCGTCACGCTGACCTCGCTGGCGCCGCGCTCGAAGAGCTTCACGTCCAGCTCTTCCTCCAGCTTCTTGATCGCCACGCTCAGCGTGGGCTGCGAGACGAAACACGCCTCGGCGGCGCGGCCGAAGTGCCGTTCACGGGCCACGGCGACGATGTAGCGCAACTCGGTGAGGGTCATGGGCGGATTATGAGCAGGCGCGTGTGGCGGCCGGACACGCCAGAAAAAACGCCCCGGGGCGAACCCCGGGGCGTTGGTCGCGCAAGGTCTGCCGGCCGATCAGTGGTCGATGCGCACGATGGTCGGGTTGGGCATGCCCGCGGCGCCGCCGTAGGCAATCGAGCCCAGGTACTTGGTGCCGGCGGCCAGGCCGCTGGTGCTGATGCCGATGGCCGCGGTCTGGCCCATGACGGCCGCGGCGGGCGCCGTGACGGTCATGTTGCCGGCATCGGCCGAGCCCAGCACCCAGCTGTGCAGCGTGAACGGGCTGGATCCGACCACGCCCCAGCCCTGCACCACCACGGTGTAGGTGTCCGCGGCCGGATTGCGCAGGTTCACCTCTTCGGCCGAGGTGCCACTGCCACTGGCCCCCACCAGCGTGCCGGCGCTGTTGAACACGCACAGGTCGATGTCGGCCCCGGCGCTCACGTCTGCATCGAACAGCGCGAAGCGCGCGTAGGTCGTGCCGGCGGGCACGCTGACCGGCACCAGCTGGGCGTTCGGCGAGCTCAAGGCGCAGGTGCCGTCGGTCGGATCGTCGGCGACGGTGTTGGCCGTCAGCACCGCGGGCACCAGGCCACGCGCCGCGGCGGTGAAGGGGCCGTCATAGCCGAAGGTGACGCTGTAGGCGCCACCGACCTGGACCGGTGCGGCCAGCGCCACCGGCACCACCACGATCGGCAGGCGCACGTTGTGCAGCCCGTCGCTCAGCGTCAGCTGGCCGCCGGTGTAGGCGTTCAGTGCCGCGGTGGTGCGGGTGATGGTGATCGTGATGTCCTTGGTCTGCCCGGCGGCCAGCACCAGCGGCGCTGGACTCACCGAGACGCTGAAGCCCGCGGCAGCGTACGACGCCGCGTAGGTGGCCGGGTTGCCGCCCACGTTGGTGACCCGGCGCTTGACCGTCTGTGAACCCGGCAGGGCGCCGATCGCGATCGACGCCATGTTCAGGTCGCTGGGGTTGAGCACCGGAATACCCGCCGAGGTGCAGAAAGAACTGGGCAGTTGTGTGCCGCACAGGAAGCCCAGCCAGTCGGCGTAGCCCGAGTCGAACACCAGCCCCGGGTTCATCGCCTTGTTGGGCTGAACGTGGCCGGCGCCCTGGCGGAAGATCAGCACCGGGTTGTTGCTCGGGGCGGGTGTGCCACCGTCGAGCACGTCACTGCCGGTGGTCATCAGCGCGGACTTGATCGCCATCGGCGACCAGTTGGGGTAGCGCTGCTTGAACAGCGCGCCCAGGCCGGCCACATGCGGGCTGGACATCGAGGTGCCGCTGTACAGGTCGAACAGCTTGCCGCCGTTTCCGGGAGGCGCCACGCCGGCCAGGATGTCCTGCCCCGGCGCGATCAGGTCGGGCTTGAGCAGGTTGCCGCTGGCCGCCAGCGGGCCGCGTGACGAGAAGCTGGCGGTGAACGGCGCCGCTGCCGTCAGCACCACGCTGGCGCGGTTGACCGTGGCCGTGGCACCCGCCGTGGCGGCATAGGCCTTGACGGCGGCGCGGTCGGTGTCTCGCAGGTGCACGCTTGGCAGGGCATGCAGGTCGGCGTTGATCGAACCGGGCGCGACGTTCACCAGCACCATGCCCAGGCCGCCGGCCTCCTTCACGGCCAGGCTCTTGTTGACGCGGGCGCTGACGCCACGGTCGCACAACACGATCTTGCCGGCCACCACGGCCGGGTCGAGCACCGGCGCGGTGACCGTGCGCAGTACCACCGTCCCGTCGGCGTTGAGGTACTCGTCGCCGGGGCGCAGGCACAGCGCAACGTCCAGCGGCACCGCGCCGGGCAGGCCCGCCTGGGTCGAATCGATGAAGGGCAGCGGACCGACGCCGGTGAGTGTGGCCATCGAGGCCCCGCTGTAGGTGGCGGCATTGCCCAGCGTGGCCGATCCGGCGCCATCACGGTTGTGGGTGCCGGCCGCCACCGTGGTCAGCCAGGGGCCGGGGTGGGCCACGGTGCCGCTGGTCGGACCACTGTTGCCCGCGGACGCGGCGACGAAGACACCGGCATCGGCGGCGTACAGGAACGCGATCTCGACCGGATCGCGGAAGTTGGTGCGCGAGCCGCTGATCGAGTAGTTGATGACATCGACGCCGTCGGCCACGGCCTGGTCGATGGCGGCCAGCAGGTCGACGCCCGAGCACGAGCCGGCGGTGCCCGGCACCGACCAGCAGGCCTTGTAGGCGGCAATGCGCGCGCGCGGCGCGATGCCGTTGGTGCTGCCCAGCACGGCCGCGGGGCCGCTGGTCGCCACCTTGGCATTGCCGCCGGCCGTGCTGGCGGTGTGGGTGCCGTGGCCGTTGTGGTCACGCGGCGAATTGAATTCGAACGGCAGGTCGGCATCGATGCCGGCGTTGCCACCGAAGCCGGCGTTGTAGAAGCGTGCGCCGATCAGCTTCTGGTTGCAGTGGCTGGCAGCAAAGGCTTCACCGGGCTCGCACTTGCCATGCCAGCCGGGAATCTGCTGGTACGACAGCTTGCCGTCCTTGCTGGCATTGCCATTGGCGCCGGTGCGGTCGGAGAAGCTCGGGTGCTCGGGCCAGACACCGCTGTCGACGATGCCGATGATGACGCCTTCGCCGGTGGCGCCGGTGCTGTTCCAGAGGCCGCCGGCGCCGCTGAGGCCCAGGAAGTCCGGCGTGGTGGCGGTGTCGACGCTGCGGAACTCGTCCTTGGTCACGGCCAGCACGCCGGGCAACTGCGCCAGCTTCTGCGCCTGCGCCGGGGTCAGGTCGGCCGCAAAACCGTTGAAGGCGTAGCCGTAGTTGTAGTGCTTCTTGCCCGCGCCGACACGGGCCAGCGCCGCGCTCTGTCTGGCGGCCAGGTAGGCCATGTAGTTGACGACGGCCGGCGCCTTCGGATTGATCTTCTTGCCCTTGCCCGGCTTGGTGGCGGCATAACCCTTGATGCCGCCCTGGTAGGCGGTGACCGGCATGTCGGCCATCTGCACGATGTAGGCCGAGTTGGTGGGGGCGGCGCGCCCCTTGGCCTGGGCCGCCGTGGGGGCGGCGCCGACCGGCAGCGCGACGGTGCCGAGGCCGATCGCCGATATGAGTAACGCCAGGCTCAATGGCCTGGCCAACTGCTTGATGCGCATGGAAGTTCCTTGGTTGATGTGGGTGGTCATCCACCAGCGACGGCGGCTGCTTGACCTCGGCCGACGTGAGGAGCCACTCGACCCTGCGGACAGGCGGCTTGATGACGCATCGGCTCATTAGACAGGTCGGCGCTTTGGTGCGGTACGTCGTGATTTCCCTGCTTTGAGGGGATCGGGAGGGAACCACCCCCTCAAATGAGGGGGTGTCGGTTGCTCAGGCTTTCAGAAAATCCGCCCGCGTGTCCAGCCAGCGCGCCACATGCGCGCGCGCTGCGGCCGGGTGGCGCGCCAGCAGCGGCGGTGCGGCATCACGGGCGCGTTGCAGCAGCGGCGCGTCCTCGGCCAGGTCGGCAAAGCGCAGCAGCGCGTCGCCGCTCTGGCGTGCGCCCATGAACTCGCCCGGCCCGCGGATCTCGAGATCCCGCCGCGCGATCTCGAAGCCGTCGGTGGTCTCGGCCATCGCGCGCAGCCGGTCCTTGCCCGTGGGCGACAGCGGCCCCTGGTAGAGCAGCACGCAGACGCTGGCCACCGCGCCGCGGCCCACCCGGCCACGCAACTGGTGCAGCTGGCTCAGGCCGAAGCGCTCGGCATGCTCGATCACCATCAGGCTGGCATTGGGCACGTCCACGCCCACCTCGATCACCGTGGTGGCCACCAGCACCGCCATCTGGCCGCCGGCAAACAGCGCCATCACCGCGGCCTTCTCGGCCGCGGGCAGCCGCCCGTGCAGCAGGCCGACCGCCATGCCCGGCAGCGCGGCGCTGAGCTGGGCATGGGTCTCGGTGGCGTTCTGCAGATCGATGTGCTCGCTCTCCTCGATCAGCGGGCACACCCAGTACACCTGCCGGCCCTTGGCCACTTCATCGGCGATGCGCGCGATCACCGCGCTGCGGCGCTCGTCGGCAAACACCTTGGTCAGCACCGGCGTGCGCCCGGGCGGCAGCTCGTCGATGGTGCTGACGTCCAGGTCGGCGAAGTAGGTCATCGCCAGCGTGCGTGGGATCGGCGTGGCGGTCATCATGAGCAGATGCGGCTCCAGTGACTGCAGCGCCAGCTTGCGCCGCAGCTCCAGCCGCTGCGCCACGCCGAAGCGGTGCTGCTCGTCGATGATGGCCAGCCCCAGCCGCGCGAAGTGCACGCTGTCCTGGATCACCGCCTGCGTGCCCACCACCAGCGCGGCCTCGCCCGTGGCCACCTTGTCGACCATCCCCGCACGCGCCTTGCCCTTGCGGCTGCCGGTGAGCCAGGCGATGGACTGGCCGCGTGCGGCCAGCAGCGGCTCCAGCCATTGCACCAGCTTGCGAAAATGCTGCTCGGCCAGCAGCTCGGTGGGCGCCATCAGCGCGCATTGCCAGCCGGCGTCGATGGCCACCGCCGCGGCCAGCGCGGCCACCACCGTCTTGCCCGAGCCCACGTCGCCCTGCAGCAGGCGGTTCATCGGCGTGGCGCCATCGCTGTCGGCTGCGGCCCCCTCATCTGCTGCTGCCACACGGCCCAGGTCGGCGGCAATCTCCTCGCCCACCCGGCGCTGGGCGGCGGTCAGCTGGAAGGGCAGCGCGGCCAGCAGCTGCTCGTGCAGGCCGCCGGGCACGGCGCGCAGCCGCGGTGCGCGCAGGCGCTGACGCTCACGTTGAGCGGCCAGTTGCGACAGCTGCTGAGCCAGCAGCTCCTCGAACTTCAACCGCTGCCAGGCCGGGTGGCTGCGGTCTTCCAGCGCCGCCATCGATTCACCGGCCGGCGGGTGGTGCAGCCGCAGCAGCGCCTCGCGCAGCGGGGGCAGGCCGGCTGGCACGGTGCCGGGCGGCAGCACCTCGTCCAGCGGCACGCGGGCCAGTGCGGCGGCCACGGCCTTTCGAAGGTAGGCCTGTGGCAGCTGCGCGCTGGTGGGATAGACCGGCGTCAACGCGCTGGCCAGCGGCGTGTGCTCGTCCACCGCCTTGAAGTGCGGATGCACCATCTCGCGGCCGAAGAAGCCGCTGCGCGCCTCGCCGCGCACCCGCACACGGGCGCCCACAGCCAGGGTCTTCTGGTGGCTGGGGTAGAAGTTGAGGAAGCGCAGCAGCAGCGATTCGCTGGGATCGGTCAGACGCACCAGCAGTTGGCGGCGGCCACGCTGCTCGATGCGCGATTCGGTCACCACGCCCTCGACCTGCACCGGCTCGCCGTCGGGCGCGTCGGCGATGGACAGCACGCGGGTCTCGTCCTCGTAGCGCAGCGGCAGGTGCAGCGCCAGGTCGATGTCGCGCGCCAGCCCCAACTTCTCCATCGCGCGCTGCGGGGCGGATTTCTCCCGCGGGGGCGAGTCGGGCGCGGGCGCAGGAGCGGGCTTGGCCGGGGGCATGGCGGCGATTCTGCCGCCTGGGTCGGCGGGCCGATGCGGCGCTCGACCGCCTACTCGGTCACACCGCGGGCATCTTGTAACTCGGCGCGGCGCAGCGCTGCCGATAATCGCGCCCACCTCGCTGACCGGGCCATCGGCCCCGCCCTTCATGCCCCAAGCCGCCGCCCGCCTTGCGCAGCCCCGCCGCCACGTGCTGCGTGGGCTGCTGATCGGCGGCATCGGCGCGGCGATGCTGGGTGTGGGCTTGCTGGTCGGCTCGGTGGTCTGGTACGGGCCGCAGCTGCCGTCGCTCGATCCCGTCACCACCTACCAGCCACGCCAGCCGCTGCAGGTGTTCACCGCCGACGGGGTGGAGATCGCGCAGTTCGGTGCCGAGCGCCGCCAGTTCACGCCCATCGACAAGATGCCGCTGCTGATGCAGCAGGCGGTGCTGGCGGTGGAGGACGCGCGTTTCTACGACCACAGCGGCATCGACCTGAAGGGCCTGGCACGCGCGGTGCTGGCGCAGTTCACCGGCGGGCTGCGGCAGGGGGCGTCCACCATCACCCAGCAGGTGGCGCGCACCTTCTTCCTGTCGCAGCGCTTCACGCCCGAGCGCAAGATCAAGGAGGCGCTGCTGGCGCTGGAGATCGAGCGGCGCCTGAGCAAGCCGCAGATCCTCGAGCTGTACATGAACCAGATCTACCTGGGTGCACGCAGCTACGGTTTTGCCGCCGCGGCCGATGCCTACTTCGGCAAGCCGCTGGCCCAGCTGTCGATCGCCGAGGCAGCCATGCTGGCCGGCCTGCCGCAGAACCCGCACTACGCCAATCCGCAGACCAACCTGGAGCGGGCCACCCAGCGCCAGCGCATCGTGCTGGCACGCATGGTGGCCACCGGTGTGATCACGCCCGAGCAGCAGGCGGCGGCGCGTGCCGAGGTGCTCAAGCTGCGCACCCCCAGCCAGCAGCCGCTGCATGCCGAATACGTGGCCGAGATGGCGCGCCGCGTGGTGTTCGACCGCTTCGGCGCCAACGCCTATTCGCAGGGCCTGCGGGTGATCACCTCGCTGCGCTCGGCCGACCAGCACGCCGCCTGGGACGCGGTGCGCCGCGCGGTGCTGGGCTACGACGCACGCCAGCGCTGGCGCGGCCCCGAGGGCCAGGAGTCGCTGCCGCCCGAAGGCCGCCCCGAGCTGGAGGCCGCCGCAGCGCTGGCGCTCAAGGACTACCGCGACGACGAAGACCTGCGCGTGGCCATCGTGCTGCGCGCCGTGCCGAAAGCGCTGCTGGCACAACTGGCCAGCGGTGAACAGGTCACGGTGTCCGCCGACGGCCTGCGGCTGGGCCAGGCGGGTCTGGCACGCAGGGCCAGTGCCGAACTGGCGATCCGGCCGGGCTCGGTGGTGCGGCTGGTGCAGGTGGCGGCCAAGCCGGGCAGCAGCGCGCCCGGTGGCTGGCAGCTGACGCAATGGCCCGAGGTGCAGGCCGGCCTGGTGTCGCTGGACCCGGTGACCGGCCGGGTGCGTGCGCTGGTGGGCGGCTTCGACTTCACGCGGCAACCGTTCAACCATGTCACGCAGGCACGGCGCCAGCCGGGCTCGGCGTACAAGCCCTTCCTGTATTCGGCGGCGCTGGAGGCCGGCGTGATGCCGGCCACGCTGGTCAACGACGCGCCGTTCGTGGCCGGCAATGGCTGGTCGCCGCAGAACAGCGATGGCAGTTTCGACGGCCCGATCACGCTGCGCCAGGCGCTGGCGCGCTCGAAGAACCTGGTCAGCATCCGCGTGCTGCAGCAGCTGGGCATGGCGGCGGCGCGCAGCTGGGGCCAGCGCTTCGGTTTTGCCGCCGCCGACCTGCCCGACAACCTGACGCTGGCGCTGGGCGCCGGCAGCACCACGCCGATGCGCCTGGCGCAGGCCTACGGCGTGCTGGCCAACGGCGGCTGGGCGGTGACGCCGGTGGTCATCGAGCGCATCACCGATGCCCAGGGCAAGCTGCTGTTCGAGGCGCCGCGCCCGCTGCCGCTGGAAGGCACCGACCGCGTGGTGCCGGCGCGCAACGTCTTCGTCACCAACAGCCTGCTCAACGACGTCACGCGCCACGGCACCGCGGCACGCGCGCAGGCGCAGTTGGGCCGCAGCGATCTGTACGGCAAGACCGGCACCACCAACGAGGCGGTGGATGCCTGGTTCGCCGGCTTCCAGGCCGGCGCCGGCAATGGCCTGGTGGCGGTGGTGTGGATGGGCCACGACGAGCCGCAGAGCCTGGGCACGCGTGAATCGGGCGGCGGCCTGGCGCTGCCGGTGTGGATCGACTACATGGCCCAGGCGCTGAAAGGCCTGCCGGTGGCGCCGCGCCCCGAGCCCCCGGACGGCCTGGCCTGGCGCGACGACGACTGGGTCTATGCCGAATTCGCCGACGGTGGCGCGGTGGCCGGCATCGGGCTGGACGACGAGCCGCTGGCAGCCGCTGAGGCGGCATCGGCGGCGGCGGCGTCGGCGGCGATCGAGGGCAGCGGCGCCGCATCGGCCGCACCGCTGCCGGCCTCTGCCGGGTCGCGCTGACCTGATCTGCGCTGACCCTGCCCATGCGCACCCCGCCCGCTCGCCCGCCGCCCGCCCGGGGCTGCGGCGAGAATGCGGCAACCCTCCACCCGCCTGCAACCACCGCCATGCAACGTCGAACCCTGCTTGCCGCCGCCGCCCTTCTGGGTGCCACCCTCAGCCCCGTCGCCTGGGCACAGGCCTGGCCCACCCAGCCGGTGAAGATCATCGTGCCCACCGGGCCGGGCAGTTCGCTCGACCTGATCGTGCGGCTGATGAGCAACCAGCTGGCCGCACGCTGGGGCCAGCCGGTGCTCATCGACAACAAGCCCGGCGCCGGCGGCCTGCTGGGCATCGACCTGGCGGCCAAGGCCGGCGATGGCCACACGCTGGCGATCGGCTTCAACGGCCCGCTGGCCTACGCGCCCTACCTGTATGCCAAGGTGCCTTACGACCCGGCGCGCGATCTGAAAGCGATCGTGATGACCACCTCGCAGGCCAACGTGCTGGCGGTCAATGCCGAGAAGGTGCCGGCCAAGACCGTGGCCGAGTTCGTCGCCTGGGCCAAGGCGCAGGGCGGCAAGCTGAACTACAGCTCGCTGGGCCAGGGCAGCTCGGCGCACCTGACGATGGAGCTGTTCCTGGCCGAAGCCGGCCTGCAGGCGGTGCATGTGCCCTTCAACGGCTCACCGCCGGCGGCGATGGCCGTGGCCCAGGGCACGGCCGATGCCACCTTCATGGTGGCACCGGCGTTGCTGCCGCATGTGCAGTCGGGCAAGGTGCGGCTGCTGGCCGTCAGCGCCAATGCGCGCCCCGACAGCCTGAAGGCCCTGCCCTCGCTGGCCGAGGCCGGTTATCCGAAGGTGGAATCGCTGGCCTGGAACGGCCTGGTCGGCCCGGCGTCCATGCCGGATTCGACCGTGGCGCGCATCAACGCCGACGTCAACGAGCTGCTGGCCAAGGACGCGCCGCTGCGTGATGCGATGGCCAAGAGCGGGCTGACCATCGTGGGCGGCAGCGCGGCCGAGTTCCGCCGCTTCATCGACGCCGACGTGGCCCGCTGGGGCCCGGTGATCACCAAGCTGGGCGTCAAGCTGAACTGAACCGGGCAACGGCGGACCATGTCGGGCGCTGTGATCCCCGCCGACCCGGGCGCCGAGCGCGGGCTCGACAAGATCGACCTGCGCATCCTGCGCGTGCTGCAGGCCGACGGCCGCATCAGCAACCTGAAGCTGGCCGAAGAGGTGCACCTGTCGCCCACCGCGGTGCTGGAGCGGGTGAAGCGCCTCACCCGCGACGGCTACATCCTGGGCTACGAAGCACGGCTCAACCCGGCCAAGCTGGGGGCCGGGCTGCTGGTGTTCGTCGAGATCCTGCTCGACCGCACGGTGCACGACGTGATGGACACCTTCCGCGCCGCGGTGCAGGTGCGCGACGAGATCCTCGAATGCCATCTGGTGGCCGGCGGCTTCGACTACCTGCTCAAGACCCGCGTGGCCGACATGGCCGCCTACCGCGAGTTCATCGGCACGGTGATCTGGACCCTGCCCGGCGTGCGCGAGACCCGCACCTACGCGGTGATGGAAGAGGTCAAGCACACCACGCGGTTGAAGGTGTAGGGCGGGAGGGTGTCGGTTGACGCCAGCGCTGCCGCCGCTGGCTGCACTCTTGAATGCGGGCGTTCGACGGCCGCAACGAGCCACGATCAGCACCAGCCCTCACCTGCGCCCACCAACCCCTCGCCCGCCGCGGTTCAGCGTGGGCCGCCGCTCACCACCGCCTGGCCGGTATGGCCACGCAGCGTCATGCCGCCGCGTGCCACCCAGTCGACCAGCGCGTCGAGTGCCGGCCGCGCGGCGGCGGCCTTGTCGTGATTGACCATCGCCGCCACCGCCCACAGCCGGCCCTGCGGGTCGGGCACGTAGCCGGCCACCGCGGTCACGTTGCGCAGCGTGCCGGTCTTCAGCCGGGCCAGGCCGGCGGCGGGGCTGGTCTTCAGGCGGTTGCGCATCGTGCCGTCGACACCGGCGATGGGCAGGCTCATCATCAGCTCGGGCGCCCAACGCCCCTGTTGAGCGGCTTTCAGCATCAGCGCCAGCTGGCGCGGTGTCAGCCGCTCGCTGCGCGACATGCCCGAGCCGTTGTCCAGCACCATGCCGGCGCTGCCGATGTCGCGCTCGGCCAGCCAGCGCCGCACCTCGCGCTCGGCCAGCGCGGCGGTGGTGGCACCGGGTTCGTCGGCCGTTGGGCCCAGGCCCAGCGACAGGTAGAGCATCCGGGTCAGCGCGTTGTCGGACTGCTTGTTCAGCGTGCGCAGCACTTCACCCCAGGGCCGCGCCACGTGGATCGCCAGCAGGCGCACGCCCGCGGGTGTGGCCTCAGGGTGGCCAGTGCGGGCCACGCCGGGGGTGACCACGGCGGCGCCGGGCAGCAAGGGCGGTTGCGCCGCGGCCACCGAGGCGGCCACCACCGCGGCCGGCAGCGGGGTGATCAGCGGCGCCGTGGCTTCGCGTGCGCGGCCGGTCCAGCTGCCGCCCAGGCTGGCCCACAGCCAGCGCAGCTGGCGCTCGACCAGTGCCTGGCGGTCGATCAGCTGCAGGCTGGGTTGCCGCGTGCAGCCTTTCGGAAAACCGCCCTGCAGCCGCACCCGCAGCATGCCGGGCTCGGGTTCGTCGACCAGGGGCGGGGTGATCCAGTCCTCGTCCCAGTCCTTGCACGGGCGGTCGGTCAGGCGCATGCCGCTGGCGTCGATCACCAGGCCGGGCAGCGGCGGCAGGGCGCGCGCGGTTGGCGTGCCTGCCGGCATGTCACCCGACGCGCCACTCGCCGTGCCACCCGGCGGGGCCGGGACTTCGCTGCTGATCTCCAGCCGCATCAGGCTGCCCGCCAGTTGCAGCGCATCGGGGATCACGTTGTAGGGAAACTCGGGCTGCTCGTCGAACGGCGGCACACCCAGCTCCTGGCGCTGCGGGTGGAACAGCGTGCGGTCGATGACGATGTCGCCGGCGATCTCGCGGATGCCGTGGGTGTGGCGCAGTTCGGCCAGCATCGCCCACAGCTGCGGCAGGCCCAGCTCGGGGTCGGCGCCGCCGCGCAGCACCAGGTCACCGGCCAGCACGTCGCCCTGTTGTGGCGCGCTGGTCAGCAGCTCGGTGAAGCCGCGATGGTTGGGCCCCAGCCGGTCGAGCGCGACGATGCTGGTCACCAACTTGATGGTCGAGCCGGGCTGCATCGGCCGGTCGGCCTGGTACTGCCAGCGCGGGCCGAAGCGGGTGAGTGGCAGCACCACGCCGGCCAGCGCGTCGACCGGCACCTGGGCGCGCTGCAGGGCCTCGGTGACGGCGGCGGGCAGGCGCGACTGATTGCCCTGCGCGGCGGCCGGCGCCGCCACCGCGGCCAGGACGGCGGCGGCCAGCAAGGCCACGATGGGTCGGGCGGGTGTCGGGATCAGCACGGTCATGCGGGCAGCGGCCAGTGGTTGACGAACCCCCCGATGCTGCCATCAACCCCGCCGCCGCCGGCCCGCTGCGCCTGAGCGCCTTGCGCCCGCTGCACAATCGACGGCATGTCCTTGCCCGCCTGCCACCCGGCCATCGGTTCGATGGCCCTCAACCGCTGCCTGCACCGCGGCCGCACCTGGGCCATGGGCCTGCTCGTGGGCCTGTCGGCGCTGCTGCTGGCCGGCTGTGCCACGCCCTGGATCGACACCCGCTACACCGCGCAGGGGCAGGACAGCCGCGCGCAGTTCCTGATCCTGCACTACACCGACCTGCCGCTGGACAGCTCGGTGCGCGTGCTCACCCAGCAGTCGGTGAGCGCGCATTACCTGGTCAGCGACGAGACGCCGCCGGTGGTCTACCGCCTCGTCGACGAGCAGCGCCGCGCCTGGCACGCCGGGCTCAGCTTCTGGAAGGGCGCGACGATGCTCAACGCCGCGTCGATCGGCATCGAGATCGTCAACCCCGGCGAAGAGACGCTGGCCGACGGCACCCGCGCCTTCGCGCCCTACCCGCCGGCACAGATCGACCTGCTGCTGCGGCTGGTGCGCGACATCGTCGATCGCCACCAGATCAAGCCCGAGCGCATCCTGGGGCACAGCGACATCGCGCCGCAGCGCAAGATCGACCCCGGCGCGGCCTTTCCGTGGCGGCGGCTGGCCGACGCCGGGCTGATCGCCTGGCCCGATGCCCAGCGGGTGGCCGCCCACCAGCTGCGTTATCAGGAGGCGCTGCCCGACGTGGCCTGGTTCCAGCGCGCGCTGGCCACGGTGGGCTACCAGGTGCCCGATCACGGCCAGTTCGACGAGCCTACGCGCCGGGTGATCGCCGCCTTCCAGATGAAGTACCGGCCCGGTCGATACGATGGCCAGCCCGATGCCGAGACGGCGGCGCTGCTGCAGGTGATCAACACGCCGCTGCCTGCAGCCCTGGCCCGGTGAACGTGCACGACCCGCAGCGCCGCGCCTTCAACGCCGCCGCGCTGGCGGCGGTGGCGGGTGGCCTGGCGGCCTGCACGGCGGTGCCTGTCGCCGTCGAAACACCGCCGGCACGGCCCGCACCGCCACCCGCGCCGCCGGGTGCGCCGGCCGAGTTCCGCGCCGCCTGGGTGGCCACCGTCGCCAACATCGACTGGCCCAGCCGGCCGGGGCTGCCCGCCGCCCAGCAGCGCGCCGAGGCGCTGGCGATGCTGGACCGGGCCGCGGCCATCGGCCTGAACGCCATCGTGCTGCAGGTGCGCCCGGCGGCCGATGCGATCTACCCGTCGGCGCTGGAGCCGTGGAGCGAGTACCTCAGCGGTGCGCAAGGCCAGCCGCCCGACGATGGCGTCGATCCGCTGGCTTTCTGGGTGGCCGAGGCGCACCAGCGCGGCCTGGCGCTGCACGCCTGGTTCAACCCTTACCGGGCGCGGCATCCGTCGGCCCAGGGGCCGCTGGCGCCCAACCACCTGGCCCACACCCAGCCCGCGCTGGTCAAGGCCTACGGCGACTTGCTGTGGATGGACCCCGGCGAGCCGCTGGCCGCCGAGCGCACGCTGGCGGTGGTGGCCGACGTGCTGCGGCGCTACGCAGTGGATGGCATCCACATCGACGACTACTTCTACCCCTACCCGGTGCGCAGCGGCAGCGGTGATGCCGCGGTGGTGCAGCCCTTTCCCGACGAGCCCGCCTGGCAGCGCTACCAGCAGGGCGGCGGTGCACTGGCGCGCGACGACTGGCGGCGCGACAACGTCGACCGGCTGGTGCAGGCGATGCATGCGCTGGTCAAGCGTGAACGGCCCCAGGTGCTGTTCGGCATCAGCCCCTTCGGCCTGGGCCGGCCCGAGTGGCGGCCGCCCGGCATCCTGGGTTTCAGCCAGTACCACCAGCTCTATGCCGACGTCGAGCGCTGGTGCGCTGAGGGTTGGTGCGACTACCTGGCGCCGCAGCTGTACTGGCCCATCGACCCGCCGGCGCAGGCCTTCGGTGTGCTGCTGGATTACTGGCTGGCGCAGGCGCGGCCCGGCATGGCCGTGTGGCCGGGGCTGTTCACCAGCCGCATCGGCGCGCCGCAGCGGGCCTGGGGCGCCGACGAGGTGTTGCGCCAGGTGGCGTTGTTGCGAGCGCGCGCTGGCAGTGCCACCGGCGCCGGCCACCCAACGCCCGAGCCGAGCGGCCACATCCACTTCAGCATGATCGCGCTGATGCAGGACCGCGACGCCATCGCCACGCGCTTGCGCGCCGGTCCGTATGCCGTGGCGGCAACCCGCCCGATGCCGGCCCCGCGGGCCTGAACGATCCACCCCCTGCCATGACCACACCGCCGCCGCTGCTCAACACCGAAAGCCCCAGCACCCAGCACCCCACGCTGGACCAGTACGACAGCGCGGCGCTGGTGGCGGCGCTGGCCGGCGACCAGCAGCAGGCGCTGGCGGCGGTGCTGGCTGCCGCGCCGCAGATTGCACAAGCGGTGGACGCCGCGCTGCCGCGGCTGCGCGCGGGCGGGCGGCTGATCTACGTGGGCGCGGGCACCAGCGGGCGGCTGGGCGTGCTCGACAGCGTGGAGCTGAACCCCACCTTCTCGTGGCCGCGCGAGCGCGCCATCGGCCTGCTGGCCGGTGGGCAAGAGGCGATGTTCGCGGCGGTCGAAGGCGCCGAGGACGATCGCGAGCAGGGCGGCTACGACCTGCAGGCGCTGCTGCCCAGCGCGCACGACGTGGTGATCCTGCTGGCCGCCTCGGGCGCCACGCCTTATGCGATGGGCGCGCTGGCCGAGGCCCGGGTGACGGGCGCGCTGACCATCGCCATCGCCAACAACCCCGGCGCGCCGCTGACCACCGGCGCCGACGTCGGCATCCTGCTCGACACCGGGCCCGAGCTGATCTCGGGCAGCACCCGGCTGAAGGCCGGCACCGCGCAGAAGATGACGCTCAACACGCTGAGCAGCGCGCTGATGGTGCGGCTGCACAAGGTCTACGGCAACCTGATGGTCGACGTGCGCGCCACCAATGCCAAGCTGATCAAGCGCGCATTGCGCCTGACCATGCTGGCCAGCGGCGCCGCCGAACCCGAGGCCCGCGCCGCACTGGGCGCCTGCGGCTGGCGGGTGAAAGTGGCGGTGGTGATGCTCAAGGGCGGGCTGAAGGTGCACGAGGCCGAGGACCGGCTCGACGCCGCCGAAGGCAGCGTGCACGCCGCGCTGGCCCCGCCGCCGGTGGCCTGATCGGCGCGCCGGGCGGGCCGCCCGGGCCCGCAACAGCGCACAACCAGGTGGCCAGCGCCGGCCGAAAGAATGGGGCCCGCAGGCCCCACTCCATGCGTCCCGGCCCGGCCGGTGGCGCAGTGCCTGAGCGCCTTTCGGGCGCTCAGGGGCAGGCCGGCGTCGAGCCCAGGATCGCCGGGCGCAGCGCGCGGGTGGTGCCGCTCTCGTCGGGGCCCAGGGTGTTGCGGGTGTAGGTGCAGCCGTAGGTGGGCGCGGCCACGGTGGCGGCCGTCACCACGTCGTCGCCGGCGGGCTTGATGCCGTCGCGCTCCCACTTGATCATGTCGTCGAAGGCCTCCGCCTGCTCGGCCACGGTGAAGTCGCAATGGCTGGCGCCGCGGATGGCGCGCTGCACCAGCCAGCCGCCGTTGCCCTTGGCGGCCGTGCGCTTCTGGTAGACCTGCTGCATGCTGAACGGCACGAACAGGTCGCCCAGCGTGTGGATCGAGACCACCGGGATCTTGAACTCGCCGTTGATCTGCGGAATCCAGCGCAGGCCGTCGCGGCGCAGCCGGTTGGCCTCGGCGGCGGCGGTCATCTTCTGCGCCGTGGTGTTGAGCCCCGCCGTGCCGGCGGCATCACCGTCGATGGCGTAGGTGTAGGCGTTGGTGTCGAGCACGTTCTTGTTGAGGATGCCGCTGACCGTGCCGTCGCTGCCGAAGGTGCCGTAGGCCGACGGAAAGCTGCCGCCGAAGGCGATGCCCTGGTCAAACAGCGGCCGCTCACCACCGGTGATATTTTTCACCACCGACAGGTACTTGACCCCTTGTGCCGTGGGCACCGACGGGAAGGTGGTGAACAGGCTGCCGGTGACCAGCGCCTGGATCTCGCTGAACTTGGCGGTGGGGTAGCTGGGCACGCCGGCCAGCGCCTGCGCCGTGACCTGCATCGCGGCGAACTGGTTGAACAGCTCGGCATCGCCCATCACGCCGCACATCGGCACCGCACCGTGGTACTTGACCTTGTTGATCGCGGTGCTGGCCGCTTCGTCCTCGATTGCCGCACCGGTGATGTGGCCGCCCATCGAATGGCCGGTGATGTAGAGGCGGCTGGGTGCGGCCAGCGTGCGCGAATTGGCCGCGGCGATCTTGTTGAACTCGAGTGCCAGCGCGTTGGTG